>Ga0075419_10003057_pt1 | contig 10716 bp, 17 predicted proteins | sample SoiMetdeltSBSDD3_FD_76900 | JGI IMG/M metagenome (GOLD analysis project Ga0075419, IMG submission 76900) | Bulk soil microbial communities from a Populus tree surrounding site in Tennessee, USA - Soil MetaG P. deltoides SBSDD3 | ecosystem: Environmental > Terrestrial > Soil > Tree plantation... | reverse complement strand
CGGCGGTTCCCGACACTGCGGCTACGATGCCATCGCTCCGAACACTGCCACAGTACCCGCGTCGCGAAGCCGCGGTCGGCCCGCGCCGGTGAAGCTAGAGGCCCCGGGGTGAGCCGGTCGCGGTGTAGTGGGAACAGCCCGTTGGCCGCACGAGCAGCCGTAGCTGGGTGGTTCCTGTTGCTCGCCTGCGTCCGAAGGTCACACGAGGTCTCATGCGGGCCGTAGGAGACCTGGTTGGCGACCCACGATGGCCGACAGGGCGACCGTCGTCGCCGCGGCAACAGCGTTGGAGCTGTCCGGCTCTTCGAGCGGGGTGCTGCCCGACTCCAAGCCTGCGGCGCGGGCGACGGTTCGACCTACGGGCTCGACCTGCGCGCGGTCGTTTCCTGCGCGTGTGAGCACGCGGCCATAGACCACTGAGACGTCGCTGACGTTCCCGCATGGCGACATGTCAGCGAGCTCAGGTGTGGTCGCGGGTGCCCAGTTCGCTGTGGGCGAGGAGGTCGAGCAGTTGGCCGACCGTTCGCTGTCGCAGCAGTGCCTCTGGCAGGGGTTTGTCGACTTGGACTTCGTAGCGGTTGCGGCGGCCGTTCTTGTCCTTGACCACGTAGCCGGCTTCCACCAGATCGGTGACGATGCCGAATGCGGCGCGGTCGGTGATCCCGAGCGTGGTCGCGATCTCGCGCAGCCGCACGCCCGGGTCGTGGGCGATGCACAACAGCGCCTGAGCGTGGTTCGTCAGGAAGCCCCAAGCCATGACACCGAGCATACCGGAAGACCAGATCCAGGAACTCTATTGCCAGTATTAGAATACTAGCGTAGGTTCAGTGGTGGAACTGGCTTACGGGTTACGCAAGCCGCTCCACCACAGGAAGGCACACCATGCGCTGCACGCGCGTTGCTCTCTACGACATCAAGACCGGCACCTTCGACGAGGTAGTCAGCCAGGCGAAGTCTGGGATGGTTCCCTTGTTCGAGCACAGCAACGGCTTCGTGTCCTACGGCATTGCCCAGATCGACAAGACCGCTTTCGTCTCCCTCAGCACCTGGGAGACCCGGGCGCAGGCTGACGCAGCCACCGCGAAGGCGGCGGACTGGGTGAAGGCCAACAGCCGGGACCGTTTCGCCCTGCGCGAGAACTACGTCGGTGACCTCGCCATCGACACCAGCCATCGCGAGCCGGCGTCGATCACCAACTAGACCGTCCAGGTAGCGAGCCCCGCCGCGCATCGCGGCGGGGCTCACCCCGTTCCGCCAGTCCGTCGCCGGGGCGCCGCGACGTGCTGACGTCGACATCGGACAAGCCGCTCCCGGACCCGTACCCGTGAGGCTATCTATCCCGCAGGCCAGCCGGGAACCACCGGGACACCGCCGGTGGTGCCGGCGATCTGCTCCAGGCAGTAATGCGCTGCACCGCCGTGGACGCATCGTCCACGCCCCGGCTTACCACCCTTGGCCGGTCCGATACCAGCGGCCGACCGTTCCCCCTCGACGCTCGCCCCACCAGCCGAAGGACAGGCCACATGAAGTCAATCGCCCGCACCTTGCGTCACCTGGCCAGCCAGGACACCGCCCGTGCCAATGCGGCCGAGGCCAGCGCCAAGCTGCGGAAACGACGTCACGAGCACGAAGAGGTTGACGCCTACCTGCAGGCACGGCTCCGGGCCAACCGACCGGGCGCGGCGGCAACCTTGGCGACCTGATCGCAGCACGCGACACGTCTCCGAATCCAGACCAGAGGTGCATCAAACCCGGGCCGCTTCATTCTGCCGACGAACTCGAATCGACCCTCAATCGGTACTGGGAGCGACCAGACACCGGGGATGGAGCGCTCACCCTCCCACCTCGATCGCCTCGCGGTGCCTGGCCGGCCCCTGCCCGTCTGGTACGGGATCACCTCCGGGACTCTGAGGCGGACCCGGGGATCCAGATACCTATGTTCAGCGCGCCGACGTGTCCAGGCTGGCTGACGGCGTCGTCCTTGTCCGAGCCGCAGCCGCCGGTGTTCGGCAGATCACCGGGCGGGGCGGGCCGCCGAGTCGCGGGCTTTGGCAATATACGGGGTCGCAACATGACTCAGATGCCGGCAGCGAGCGTCGGCTTCGTGACGCGAACCGTGACGCGAAATGGTGGTAAACGGCGTTGGCAGAGTGGCTGGATGAGGCGGGAAACCTGACTAGCGGCGCCTGAACCAGTGGTGGTGGTCGGGGCTCTCACAATCCAGCACGAGCCCGACGCCCGATTCGTTCGAGCAGCACCGGGCGAGTATCCGGAACTTCCTTTCCATGGTCGACCCGGCCACTGGCTACATCGAGGACGACTGAACCATCCGCCTTGCGGCTGCTTGTTGTATTGCCTGTGGCACCGATCCTGGCGAGGCTCGGTCCAGGCGCCCGGCTCGTCGCTCTCATTGCGGCTGCCCACGTTTGGTCGTGTGGCTCTCATTTGGCCTGCGCGGGTCGGGCGTCGCTCAGGGCTAGGAGAGGCTCAAGAGGGGTTTGTTCGGCTCGAAGCAGCGTTGCCCTCCCGGCTCGATAACCAGTAGCTGGATTGAGCATGGGAGGACTCGATGAGCTTCAAGTCGGAGCGTGTGGTCAAGGGCCGTGGTCAAAGGTGTGGTCAAAGGTGTGGTCAATGGTGGGGTCTGCGGCCGGTCGTCGATGACCAGCAGCTCACGGTGCTGCGGGTCCTGGTCGACCGCCGCCGCTCGCTCGGTGAGGACCATACCCGGATGGTCCCTGGCGGTGCGAAGACCCGCCGTCGGGTGGCTGCGGAGCTGATCGCTGACCTGGAGCGGGTCCACGCACGCAAGAAGGCCGCGGACAAGGAGCTCACCGAGCTCGTCGCCGCCACCGGGACCGGGCTGTTGAATCTCCACGGCATCGGACCCTCCGGCGCCGCCCGACTGTTGGTCGAGGTCGGCGACATCACCCGGTTCCCCACCAAGGCACACTTCGCGTCCTGGAACGGCACCGCACCCATCGACGCCTCCTCCGGGGACCAGATCCGCCACCGGCTGTCTCGAGCCGGGAACCGTCAGATCAACCGCGTGCTGCACATCATGGCCCGGGTCCAGATCCGCAACCCCAGCGAAGGCCGCGACTACTACGAACGGAAACAGGCATCAGGCAAGACCAAGATGGAAGCCACACGCTGCCTGAAGAGAAGGCTGTCCGACATCGTCTACCGATCCATGCTCGACGACACGATCACCCACACAAGGCCGGGCCCGGGAGGACACCGGGGAACGTCTACTGACTCCAGCGTGACCAGCTCGCATCCCCACGTCGGCTCTTCGGACAAGTCACTGCCCGGACCCGCCACCGAACAGCCTCCGATCCCGCTCCGGACAGCTTCTTGACACAGAGGGGAGCCATGAGCGGACGTCGTGGCGTGAGCCACGACGTCCTGCTTCACGGAAACGAGGTCATCGACGGCGCGGTCGGCCAGGCGGCGGTGGGGTCATCGCAGCGGCACCTTCTCTTGTGTGTTCGAGGCCAGCGGTCACCGCAGGCGTACGCGTGTAGATCTACGATGTTGACATCACCAACGTAGACGTTCGGAGCGCGTCATGATCGTCATCCTGGGGCTCATCATCTTGCTCGCCGCGGTGATCGTCGGCGTGGCCGGTGTTCTCGGCAACGGTGGCGGCGGGCACACGCTCACTGACGACGCGTTCGCGGTGTTCGGCTACGACGTGACCGGCTCCACTGGCACGCTGTTCCTCTATGGCATCGTGGTCGGGGCGGTCGCCCTGTTCGGGTTGACCCTGCTGCTGGCTGGCGCGCGCCGCACCTCTCGCCGCGGCAGCGCGGCGCGCCGCGGGCTCAAGCAGTCCCGCCGCGAGACCGCCGCTGCCAGCCAGGCTCGCGACGACCTCCTCGATGAGCGCGAGACCGCCCGCGCCTACACGGCGAGCGCGCTGGGGAACAACACGCCCCGCGGCGACCGCCAGCTCGACCCAGACGACGGTCGCCGGAGCAGGCTGCACCTGTTCGGGCGCCGAGCCGCTCCCCGGCAGGCCGACGCCACACACCCAGAGTCGCCGACCGGCAAGCCGCGCCCCGATGACCCTGCCGATCCGCCCGCTCCCGCAGAATGACTCACGAAGGCTTGCAACCCCATGGGTATCGCCAACAAAATCGCGCACAAGGCCGAAGCGGTCAAAGGCGGCGCCAAGAGGATCGTCGGCCGCGTCACCGGGCAACCGGCGCCTGCAGGCCGAAGGCCGCGGTGACCAGGCCAAGGGCAACGCTAAACAGGCCGAGGCGAAGACCAGGTCAATTGTCGCCGAGCGATCCCAGGGGTCGTTCACCCGGCAACTGTCCCCCGGCGAGGGCGTTGACTCGGAGAATCTCACCGCCGCCTACGCCGACGGTGCCCTGCGCGTGACCCTCCCCGCGTCACAGCGGAGCCAGCCCCGCAGGGTCGAGGTCACCCATGCAATCGGCGCTAGCCGCACCATCTCGGGAAGCACCGTCGAGCAGGATGACGCACCCGCCGGCAGCACGGGCGGCGCCAGCTGAAGGGGCCTGTGACTCACCGTCGTGGCGACGCAGGTCGCACAGACGGCCCGAAGGCCGGCGACAGCGTGCGCCGTTTCAGAGGCACTCCGGCTTACAGGACCGCGCCGCGCGGCCCAACCTCAACGGCGGCAGCGCCCCGGCATATAACACCAGGAGCCGATCACCATGTCTGCAACGAAGAACCCCAGCCTCTTGCGGATGTCCGCGATCACTCAGCGTGTGGAAAGACGCGGTCTGTGTCTCACTGTGTTACGGGTTGCCCCACTCACTCGATCCGTCCTGAACTTCGTACGTGACCGAGACCACGTGTCGTCCGAGGATCCAGAGCTGCTGCGGGACGTCGATGTTGAAGGTGCCGATGAACCCGTCGTTGTCGATCGCGTTCATCGCAGCCTTGAGCTCCTCGTCCGACATCTGGATGTTGACGTGGTCGCCGTTCGTGAGGTCGAACCTGATCCTGCGCTTGCCTGACTTTTCGGCCATGCTGCCCTCTCCCTAGCCGTGGTGCTCGAGCTCGTCATCGGTCATGTGGCTGTGCCGTGTGTCGGGCATGTCGGGTTGACCTCGGCGAGGAATGTGCAGTGGACGCTCGGTCTCGGTTCGCTCTCCCATGCGAGCGTGCACGTGCCGCAGTGGTGGACCTGTACGCCGCTGCGCGGGCTGACGGGGTGGCCGGGCTAGAGCTGGCGCGTGTGGTCGTGCGGGGTGCCGTGCGCGCCGTGCAGTCGCCGGCTCCAGCGGAGCAACCCGGCCGCAGGTCATCGCCACAGTCAGCGCCGAAACGACGTGGTCGATGACCTCGTCCTCACCGACCGCGTCGGGCTCCTCGTAGGTGACATCGAGCTGGTCGCCGCTTGTGAGCCGGACGCGCAGCACAATTCCTGCCATGATCACGCAGACTAGACGTGCGTAGCGCTCAAATCGCATCAAGCCGGTCCATGGGTGCCATGGGGGCCGCGGTCCGACCATCGCCCGGACGGGTGACGATCGAGCGGATGGCATCGCATCGGTATCCCGAGCCACAGAACACCGCAATCCGTGCCCGTCGGCGGAGGCCACCGCCAGGTTGGGCTTCATGACAGCCCTCAGCTGGGTGCGTATCGACTCTGGTCCATCCTGCACTGGGCGAGGTCGCGGCGTACCTGGCCTCGCCGGCGGCTGACGAGCTGGGAGCAACGTCGCCGCGGTGACCAAGAGCGACCGGCACCACGTCTATGCCGTGGGCGCCCGGTACCGCTCATGCAGGTCGGTGATGCTCCCCGCAGCTGACCTACGAGCCGGTGCCAAGGTCGCCGATAAGGCTGGCGCCGCGCGGCGAACATCGTGTTCGAGCGCCGGCAAGGTTGCTGGAGGCAACGTCTCTGTCAATGGCGGTGTCAATGAAGAGGAGTCGGAACATCCCGCAGATGACAGCCATGACAGCCGTTGGGCCAGGCTGTGACGCTGTACACAGCTCAGTCGGTGCGAAGCAGCGGACTTCAATCCGCGGGTTGTGGGTTCGAGTCCCACGGGGCCTGCCGGTGCGACCTGGCGGGAACGGCCAGCGCCGACAACCAACTCTCTGCCGAGGCTCGAACACGTCGACGATGTCCGGAGATCCGCTTTGGACGATGTCGCCATACCTGCAGGCGGCATCGTCCATAGCGGTCCTTCCGCGTCGCGCTGTCCTGAGCCGTCGCGTCAGCGGGTGACGATGTCGTCGGCTGGCGGTGCCTTGATGCCGACCGGCTTGCCGTAGTCGTTCGCGGTCATCACGGCGCTCACGCCGGCCATCTTGAAGGTGACCTTTCGCATCAGCCTGGCATTGTCGAGCCAGATGTCGTAGGTGATCGTCTTCGGCAGGCCGGCCACCATCGGCTGGCCCTGGGCGGCGAGCACCGCCTTCGTGTCGACCGATACTTTGTAGTGCTGGAGCTTCAAGCCGTTCGCGGTCTCAGTGCCGGCGTACGTGACCTTGCGCAGGCCGGCCTCGAAGGTGGTGAAGGTCTTCTTCGGGTCTGCCTGGTCCAGGCTCTGCCGCAGGCTCTTGGCCAACGGACTACTGCCATCCGCGGGGGTCTTGACGAACTTGCCCTCCGGGACCTGCCCCGGGATCGACACGTACAAGACGTCGCCGACCAGGATCACCTTCGACGTGCCCGAGGAGCCGGGACTGGTCATCACCATCGACATCGCGGGGCGGTCACCGAACCTGGCGACCCCACTGGTCGTGATGGTCTGCCCGCCCACCAGCATCCGCATCGACGTCCGCACGGTCGTCTTGCCGGCCATCGCCTTCTTCGCGACGGGCAGGAAGTTCGCGGTCGTCAGCTTGACCAGCGGCGCCGAGGCCGACTTGCCGTTGCTGGACGGGGCGGTCTTGTCCGCTGGGGCGGTGTCGCCGCCACAGCCGGCGACCCCCAGCGTCATCGAGACTACGGCTACGCCGAACAGGCGGGCGCCGAACTTCATCACCAATTCCCTTCCTCGGAAGCAAAGGATCCTAGACCCCCGCGGGCCTCCGGAGCCCCCATTGTCGATGCGCTCCATCAGCGGGCTCGATGGGCGGCTGGCGGCTGTTCGCGCGTTTCCCTTCCGACGGACGGGATCTAACGCGGACGTCTCATTCGTTTGGGGGAGGCAAAGTTCGAGGTCTGAGGTCACGCAGCGAGCCGGGATGGGCGGTTGCCGGCGGTGCGGGACGCCGGCGGCCGATGGTGGTTCGACCCCGCCAGCTGGTGATGGTGGTCCGGGCCCGCCGCAATGAGGAACTTGGCGTGCTCACCCACGCCTAGAACCCAAGGCGTGCCGCCGCGGAACGTCGGCGTCGTCGACATCGACGACGAAGCCCGCGACGCTTGAGCAAGGATGTGCAGTAGTAGCAAATCGAGGCGGTAACCCCTGGTCCTCGCCTGGTGGATCACCCTCGTGGCCAGCATCGCGACCAACATCCCGAGCGGCACCGACTATGCCGCCGACCTGCCCGACGTCGACGACCAGCTGACGGCCGCGACCTGGTCGTCCGTCTGCGCCGTGGTGATGACCATCTGCGCGTGCTCGCCATCAAGGTGACAGCCCTGGTCAACCGCCATCAGGGGTCCAGGCGGTGGATTCCGTGGTGGGCGATCGATCCGACGGTGCAGGACAAGCAGCCGTAAGACCACGTGCCGGCGCGTGGTTTACGTCTGGCCCGGTTGATCAAGGCCAACCGGAGCTGCGGCGATACGGCACGTGAGAACTCCGCGCGCGGCAGGCCTGCCGCCACCTGGAGGAAGCTCACGGCCTCCGGAGTGCGACGCCGGCCTACGACCCAGACGAACGCTGCTACACCGGCGCTGTCGCGGTCGACCCGGACGAGTTGCTCTACGCACTCGCCACCGCCGCTGAAGGCGAATGGTGACGCCCAACCCCACACCGACCGCGCACACGAGTGCACACACAAGAGAGCCGGAGGCATCACGCCTCCGGCTCTCGCCACGTCAAGCGTTACTCAACCAGCATTCGCCGACCGCGCCTCCAACGGCGGCACCCCCGAACCACGCCACACCTAGTTCAACGTGGCCAAGACGCCCTCCCGCCACCCCGGATCGCCATAGATGTCAACCAGGTGATCGAAGTTCGCCCGCTCGGCCGCCAACACCTCAGCCTCGATCAGCTCCTCATGCGCCCGCGCCGAACGCTTGGTAATCGGCGCCCGCGCAGGCTCCGCCTTCGGGCCATGCGAAAGTTGAAAACCACCGACGCACACGCCACCCACCGGCACGTCCTCACCACACCGGCCGCGTACGCATCACCGCGCTTCGTGCGCGACTGCTCCTCACAGCGACGCTCGGCCTCGATCCAGACCGCGACGAACTCGTCCCGCGGCACCCTCAAGTTCCCAGGCGGGATCCGCTCCACATCGCGGGCCGTGACCTCCACGTTTCCACGGTCGCACGAACCACGGACAAGTCGCTACGCGTCACCGGTGTGGAACCCGCCGTGGCCTAGCCTCAGGTGGCGTCGCCCCGACCGACGTCGATTGGGTCGGGTGACGTCGACCAGGTCGCCTGAGCCACCGGTTGGGCGGTGGACCCGGGGGTGCCGGCCGCCGACCGGCAGGGAGGGGTAACGGTCTCCACCGATCGGCGACTCCCATCGCGTACCCGCCGACCGGTGGTCACTAACGGTCCGTGACCGGATGCTGCCAGGCGATTGGCGACGGGGCTCGCGTGGTGCGCCAACTGCCCGGTCTGGGGACAATTGTTGTGGAACTGGTCGGTGCCGGTCGGGGCGGCCGTGTGTGGGAGAGGCTGAGGTCTGGTGATTCTGGACGGTGATGATGCGGCGGTGTTCGCGGACCTGGCGGTGCGGCTGCACGACGGACCGACCGTGCAGGAGACGGTGGAGCGGGTGGTGCAGTTCGCGTTGAGCGCGGTCGGCTGCCGGCACGCCGGTGTGTTGATGGTGCACGGCCGGAACCGGATCGAGTCCGCTGCGGTGACCGATCCGGTCGCGGCGAAGGCGGACCAGTTGCAGCTGGCCGCCGGTGAGGGCCCCTGTCTGGCCGCGCTCACCGACGACCACAGCTACCGTGTCGACGACACCGCCGTGGATCGGCGGTGGCCACGCTGGTCGCCGCTGGTGGCCGAGCTCGGGTTGCGCAGCGTGCTGAGTGTGCGGTTGTTCACCAGCGCCACCACGGTGGGTGCGTTGAACCTGTTCGACCCCGAGCCGTGCCGGTTCGACGCCGACGATGTCGCGGTGGCGCATGTGTTGGCGCGGCACGCGGCGGTGGCGTTGGCCAGCACCCGGCAGGTCGAGCACCTCGAGCTGGCGGTCGACGCCCGCAAGCTGATCGGGCAGGCCCAGGGAATCTTGATGGAACGGTTCGACCTGGACGCCGACCGGGCGTTCGCGGTGCTGCGCCGCTACTCCCAAGACCACAACATCAAGCTCCGGGCGGTGGCTCAACGGCTGGTCGAGACCCGCCAACTACCGCCTACACCGCCTACACCGCCTACCGGTACGCAACCGCCGACGCCGGGAGCGTTTTAACCCCACGTGGCGGTGGGCACGCTTCCAGTACGGCCCGCCGGACGGCCCGGGCCGCCGGCGGGTTGAGGCCCCGGCGTCGTACAAACCTGCGCCGGGGCCGACCCACGACATCGGCCAGCCAGCGGCCAGCGCGCGTTGCACCATCCGGCCCTTAATCGTCCGGGCGCCGCGGCCTCCGGCCATGACCCGGCCGCAGCGTAGCTTCGACCGACGCCGACGGGACACGCGCCAGCCGACCGCGTCGGCGCTCTGTTCGTTGATTGTTCCCTCCTGGCCCCTCGATTCTGGCCGCCGCGCCCTCCACGCAACCCCGCACCTGCGGTGCCGCACCTCGAGGACGTCCACGACCTGTGGATCTCCCAGCTCGGCGTACGGTCTCCACCGGTCGGCGACTCCCATCGCGTACCCGCCGACCGGTGGTCACTAACGGTCCGTGACCGGATGCTGCCAGGCGATCGATGACGGGCTTGCGGGGTGCGCCGACTGCCCGGTCTGGGGATGAGTGTCCTCGGTCCGATCGAGCGGCCCGAGGTGGTGATCGCCGGACGGTACCGCGACGGCAGACTGGTCCAGGTCGGCCGCACCGTCCCGCTGACCAACGCGCAGGCCGCCGACCTCGCCGCCGTCCTCGAACCCGCTGCTCGAGGTGATCATCTGTGGCCGGACGAGATCGGCACCGGCCGCTGGGCCAAGTCCAGAACGACCGTGACACTCACCAAGGTTGACGCGACCGTGGTCGCTGAGGTCACCGCTGATGCCGCTTTGCAGGCGGGCGCGTGGCGGCACCCGCTGCGCTATATCCGGCACCGGCTTGACCTGCAACCTGCTGACGTGGACCAGCTCACCTGTCTGCGAGTTCGCGGGCGGGTCCGCGCCGTTCCCGGCCGGATGCGAGTCGGACAGAGCGGTTGGTTCGTCGGGTCGGTGGGCACAGGGTTTGCGCCAGGCGGTCGCATCACCTCCGGCTGCCTCGCGCCCCGGCCGGGTGAGGGGCCTCGGCCGGGGCACCAACAGAGTCGACTGCCCTGCCGGGTCTCGAGCGCTGGAGGACCTTGACGTTCGAATGGCCAAGGGGTGGCTAGTCAGGCGGCCGAGGTCACGGTTGTGCGGACTCGGCGTCGGAGCGGTCGGCTTCTGGGCCGATGTTGACCGGCGGGATGGGAATCTCGGGTGT
>Ga0075419_10003056_pt1 | contig 10717 bp, 11 predicted proteins | sample SoiMetdeltSBSDD3_FD_76900 | JGI IMG/M metagenome (GOLD analysis project Ga0075419, IMG submission 76900) | Bulk soil microbial communities from a Populus tree surrounding site in Tennessee, USA - Soil MetaG P. deltoides SBSDD3 | ecosystem: Environmental > Terrestrial > Soil > Tree plantation... | reverse complement strand
GCGGTGCCCACCAGCCACGGCAGGAAGGACGCGTTCTCCACCGGGTCCCAGAACCACCAGCCGCCCCAGCCGAGTTCGTAGTACGCCCACCAGCTGCCGATCGCGATGCCGGCGGTGAGGAACGACCAGGCCGCGATGGTCCACGGGCGCGACCAGCGCGACCACGACGCGTCGAGGCGCCCCGACAGCAGCGCGGCGAGCGCGAACGCGAAGGCCACCGAGAAGCCCACGTAGCCCATGTAGAGCATGGGCGGGTGGATCACCATGCCCGGGTCCTGCAGCAGCGGGTTCAGGTCGCGGCCTTCGGCGGCCGCGGGCAGCAGCCGCTCGAACGGGTTGGAGGTGAACAGCAGGAACGCCAGGAAGCCGACGCTCACCAGGCCCATGACGCCCAGCACGCGCGCGACGAACTCCTGCGGCAGGCGGCGGCTGAACGCCGACACCGCGACGCTCCAGCCGCACAGCATGAGCATCCACAGCAGCATCGAGCCTTCGTGGCCGCCCCACACGCCGGCGATGCGGTACGCGAGCGGCAGCGAGGTGTTCGACTGCTGCGCCACGACGAGCAGCGAGAAGTCGTTCTGCACGAACGCCACGGTGAGGCACACGTACGCGATGACGACGAACAGCGCCTGCCCCTGCGCCGCGGGCTGCGCCAGGTTCATCCACGTGGTGATGTTGCGCTGCGCGCCGACGAGGGGCAGCACGCCCTGCACGAGCGCGATCATCAGGGCGATGATCAGCGCGAAGTGACCGACTTCACCGATCATCGGGCGTCTCCCTTCTTCAGCGTCTGGGCCGCTCGCGCGTTCGCCTGCTTGGCCTGGTTCACCGCGTGCGCGGCCTCCGGAGGCATGTAGTTCTCGTCGTGCTTGGCGAGCACCTCGCTCGCGACGAAGCGGCCCTGCTCGTCGAGCTTGCCCTGCGCGACGGCGCCCTTGCCCTCCTTGAACAGGTCCGGGAGGATGCCGGTGTAGCGCACCGGGATGTCCTTGGCGGTGTCGGTGATGAGGAAGCTGACCGTCATCTGGTCGCGCTTCACGCTGCCTTCCTTCACCAGGCCGCCGATGCGGAACGCGCGCCCCTGCGGCGCCTCGCCCGCGCTCACCTGCGTGGGCGAGAAGAAGAAGGCGACGTTGCTGTTGAGCGCGTTGAGCACCAGCGCCGAGGCGGCGCTCACGGCGGTCAGGCCCGCCACGATGATCGCGAGGCGCCGGGTGCGCGGCTTCATCGCGGGCCCTCCGTGGCGGTCCGGCGGAAGCCCGGCGCGGCGGCGCCGGCGGCCGCGCCGCGCAGCGGACGCAGCGAGCGCACCAGCCGGCGGTGGCGGCGGCGCACGACGATCGGCTCGACGATCATCGCCACGGCGCACGCGCCCACGCTGCCCCACACGTACAGGGCATAACCGCCCATCGCAAGGAATTCACCGACGCTATGCCACTGCATGACGCACCCACTCGTTCTGACGTTCGCGCTCGACGATGATGTTGCGTACCCGCCCGAGCGCCACGGCGATCGAGTACATCCAGAAGGCCAGGGCCATGATCAGCATCGCCCACAGCATGAGCGCCGCCATCGAGGGCGACTTGGTGACCGACACCGAGGCGCCCTGGTGCAGCGTGTTCCACCACTTGACCGAGAAGTAGATGATCGGCACGTTGACCACGCCGACGATCGCCACGATGGCGCCGGCCTTGTCGGCGCGCCGCGGGTCGTCGATGGCCGCCTGCAGCGCCATGAAGCCGAGGTACAGGAAGAACAGGATCAGCGTGGAGGTGAGGCGGGCGTCCCACACCCACCAGGCGCCCCACATCGGCTTGCCCCACAGCGCCCCGGTCCACAGCGACAGCAGCGCGAACAGCGCGCCGGTGGGCGCGAGCGCCGAGGCCATCATGCTGGCCAGCTTGATGTTGAACGCCAGGCCCACGGCGGCCCAGAACGCCATCACGCAGTAGATGAACATCGCCATCCAGCTCGCGGGCACGTGCACGAAGATGATGCGGTAGCCCTCGCCCTGCTGCGCGTCGGTGGGCGCGAGCAGGAACCCGATGTACAGGCCCACGACGGACAGCACGACGGCCAGCGCCATGAACCAGGGCTGCATGCGCGTGGCGAGCGGATAGAACGTCGCCGGCGAGGCGAAGTGGAAGAGGCTGAACGGGGTTCTAGAGGACATGGTCATTCCATCGCGATGCGCAGCGAGGCGGTGGTCGCCCACGGCGCGAAGAAGGCGGCCAGCACCAGCATCGCGCCCAGGATCGAGAGGTGGCCCTGCACGCCGAGGCCGGCGCTTTGCGCCTCGACCGAGCCAGCGCCGACCACGAGCGCGGGGATGAACAGGGGCAGCACGAGCAGCGACAGCAGCACGCCGCCGCCGCGCACGCCGAGCGTGAGCGCCGCGCCGATCGAGCCGATGAGGCTCAGCAGCGGCGTGCCGATGAGCAGCGAGAGCATGAGGATGCCGAGCTGGTCGGCCTCGAGGCCGAACTGCAGGCCGAGCACGGGCGCCAGCACCACCAGCGGCAGGCCGCACAGCAGCCAGTGCGCGGCCACCTTGCCCACCATCTGCAGGGCGAACGACTGCGACGAGAGCGCCATCTGCTCCAGCGTGCCGTCGGCGTGGTCGGCGGCGAACAGCCGCGGCAGGCCCAGCAGCGTGGCGAGCAGCGCCGCGACCCACAGCACGCCGGGGCCGATGCGGCGCAGCAGCGCCGGCTCGGGGCCGATGCCGATGGGGAACAGGCTCACCACCACGACGAAGAAGAAGAGGGCGGTGAGCACCTCGCTGCGGCGGCGCCCGGCGAGCAGCAGGTCGCGGCGCAGGCTGACGACGAGCGTGTTCAAAGCTGGATCTCCCGCCCGTGTTCCAGCGGCATGACGTGGTGGCTGGTGAGCACGGCGATGCCGCCGGCGTCGAGGTGTTCGCGGATCATGGTGCGCAGCAGGTCGATGCCGGCGACGTCGAGGGCGTTGAACGGCTCGTCGAGCACCCACAGCTTCGCGGGGCGCAGCAGCAGGCGCGCGAGCAGCACGCGGCGGCGCTGGCCGGCGGACAGCACGCGCGCGGGCAGGTCCTCGCGGCCCTGCAGGCGCATGCGGTGCAGCGCGTCGACGATCATGTCCTCGGACGGCTCGAAGCCGTCGAGCATGAGCGCGAGCTTCAGGTTCTCCACCGGCGTGAGCTCGTCCTTCAGGCCGGCCTGGTGGCCGAGGTAGACGAAGTCGCGGCGGTAGTCGTCGGCGTGCTCGCGGATGTCGGCGCCGTTCCAGCGCACGTCGCCGTGGTCGGCGGGCGACAGGCCGACCAGCGTGCGCAGCATCGTCGTCTTGCCGGCGCCGTTCTCGCCCTTGACGTGCAGCCACTCGCTGCGGTCGAGCGCGAAGCTGATGCCGTGGAACAGCTTGCGCTCACCACGGGAGCAGGCGAGGTCGGTGGCGGTGAACATGGGTGCGAATGATCGGGAGAGGGACAACCCGGAGGCTTGACGGCCGTCAACATCTGCGGGGCGCAGGGTGGAACGGGCGTCACGCGGCGCCGGGCGGGGCGCAGTGTCGCCCGGGGAAAGGGCGGGCGAGCGCGAACTCCGGGGGGAACGTGACGCAGGTCACGGGGACGCTTCTCTTGCCCTGCGGGGGAAGGTCAGGCCGGTGGCCGGCGGGTCGCGGCGACGGCGGCCGGCCCCCACCCCGGCCCTCCCCCGGCGGGGGAGGGAGTCGGCACGTTCACCAGCCGACCGCGAGCAACGCCGCCCCGGCCACCACCGTCACCCCCGCCGCCGTCCCGTAGCACGCCACCTTCGCCACCGCCCCGTTGTGGACGCCCAGGTCATGCAGGCTGTGGAAGATCCGGTGCACCGCGTGCCACGCGAACAGCGACACCGTCACGAAGAGGAAGCCCTTGCCCAGCCCGTGCTGCGCGAACGCCAGCATGCGCGCGTGGTCGAGCAGCCCCGCCGCGGGCGGCAGGCCGAGCGGCGCGGCGATGCCGCTCAGGTACACCATGGCCGTGCCGAGCAGGGCCGACAGCATGCCGCCGGCGCCGAACAGCAGCCAGAACACCGGTGCGTTGGAGCGCCTGTTCATGACGCCACCCCCCAGGCCGCCAGGCCGAGCATCACGATCGACGCGGCCGCCGCGGCCGCCCAGCCGGTGCGCGTGACGGCCGACGCCGCCAGCCGCTCGCCGCGCACGAACATCATGGGCATCGTCTTCGGCATGATCTCGAACCAGCTCTTCGCATGCACGAAGAACGAGACGAGCAGCACCGCGTGCAGCAGCAGCGACCACGGCGTGCGCAGCGCGTCGACGAAGCCGTTCCACGCCGCCTCGCCCTGCGCCAGCCGCACCAGGCCCACGCACAGCACCAGCGCATAGGCCAGCACCGCCACCGCCGTGCCCTCGCGCACCATGTAGCGCACGAAGAACGGGTCGCGCTTCCACCAGCCGCCCATGGGCCGGACATAGGGCCGCCGGCCGGCCGCCTTGCGGGTGACGTTCATGCCGATGCTCCCTTGGGCGAGAGGAACCGCAGGAAATAGTCCTTGGCGCTGTTGACCTTGTTCTGGTTCACCGCGTGGGCGGGGTCGACGCCCTTCGGGCACACCTCGGAGCAGTAGCCCACCGCGGTGCAGCCCCACACGCCTTCCTCGGCGTTCATCACCGGCAGTCGCTCGGCGCGGCCGCCGTCGCGCGAGTCCACGTTGTAGCGGTGCATCAGGGCGAGCACGCCCGGGCCGGTGAACTCGCCGTCCAGGCCGAACTGAGGGCAGGCCGCGTAGCACAGCAGGCAGTTGATGCAGGCGCTGAACTGGTCGAACTGCGCGAGCTGCGCGGGCGTCTGCCGGTACTCGCCTTCGGCCAGCGTGCGCGGCTCCTTCGGGATGAGGTAAGGCTTGATGCCCTCGAGCTTGCGGATGAACGGCTCGACGCTCACCACCAGGTCGCGCTCGATGGGGAAGTGCGACAGCGCCTCGATGCGCACCGGGCCGGGCAGCAGGTCGCGCAGGAAGGTCTTGCACGACAGCTCCGGCCGGCCGTCGACCATCATCCCGCAGCTGCCGCAGATCGCCATGCGGCACGACCAGCGGAAGCTGAGCGTGCCGTCGATGTCGTCCTTGATGTGCTGCAGCCCCTGCAGCACCGACATGTCGTCGGTGAAGGGCACGGTGTAGCTCTGCCAGAACGGGCGCTCGTCCTGCTCGGGCCGGTAGCGCAGGACCTGGATCTCGATGGTGCGTTCAGGCATGGGCCGCCTCCTTCGCCTTGCGCTCGGCCTCGGCCTGCTCGCCCGCCGCGCCGTAGGCGCGCGTGCCGGGCGGCGAGCGGGTGATCTTCACGTCGCCGTACGAGATGCGCGGCGCGCCGGCGCCGTCGAAGTGCGCCAGGCTGTGCTTGAGGAAGTTGACGTCGTCGCGCTGCTCGAAGCCGTCGAGCCGCTGGTGCGAGCCGCGCGATTCGCGCCGCGCGAGCGCCGAGTGCGCCATCGCCTGCGCGACGTCGAGCAGGTAGCCCAGCTCGATGGCGAGCAGCCACTCGGTGTTCCAGACGCGCGACGTGTCGTCGAGCCGGACGCGGCGATAGCGCTCCTTCAGCTCGGCCAGCTTGTCGCAGGTGGCCTGCATCGTCGAGGCGGTGCGGTAGATGCCGCAGCCGTCCTCCATGCTGCGCGCCATCTCGCGGCGCAGCGCGGCGATGCGCTCGGTGCCGTCGCCGCGCAGCACCAGGGCCTGGGCCTGCGCGCGCGCGGCCTCGGCCCGCGCGGCCGCCACGGAGGCGTTGCCGTGCGCGACGCGCTTCGCATGGCGCAGCGCCTCCTCGCCGGCCAGCTTGCCGAACACCAGCAGCTCGGTGAGCGAATTGGAGCCGAGCCGGTTGGCGCCGTGGATGCCCACGCTGGAGCATTCGCCCACCGAGTACAGGCCCTGCAGCGGCGCGGCGGTGCGGCCGTCGGCCGCGATGCCGCCCATCGTGTAGTGGACGGCGGGCAGCACGGGGATCGGCGCCTTCGCGGGGTCGACGCCGAGGTACTCGACGGCGAGCTCGTAGATCTGCGGCAGCCGCTCGCGCAGCTTCTTCTCGCCGAGGTGGCGCAGGTCGAGGTGCACGACCTCGCCGTGCGGGTCGCTCACGGTGCGGCCCTTCTGCTTCTCGTGCCAGTAGGCCTGCGACAGGCGGTCGCGCGGGCCGAGCTCCATCGCCTTGTTGCGCGGGGTGGGCTCGGCCGGCCCGAGGCCGTAGTCCTGCAGGTAGCGGTAGCCGTCCTTGTTGAGCAGGAAGCCGCCCTCGCCGCGGCACGCCTCGGTGAACAGCAGCCCCGTGCCCGGCATGCACGTGGGGTGGTACTGCACGAACTCCATGTCGCGCAGCGGCACGCCGTGCCGGTAGGCGAGGGCCATGCCGTCGCCGGTGACGATGCCGCCGTTGGTGTTCTCGCGGAACACGCGGCCCGCGCCGCCGGTGGCGATCACCACCGACCTGGCCTGGATGAGCTTGAACTCCCCGCTCGCGACGTCGATCACCACCACGCCCTGCACGCGGCCGTCGTCGACCACCAGGTCGACGCAGAAGTGCTCGTCGAAGCGCCTGATCGACGGGTACCTGATGGACGTCTGGAACAGCGTGTGCAGCATGTGGAAGCCGGTCTTGTCGGCGGCGAACCACGTGCGCTCGATCTTCATGCCGCCGAAGGCGCGCACGTTGGCGCGGCCGTCGGGGGTGCGGCTCCACGGGCACCCCCAGTGCTCCATCTGCACCATCTCGTCGTGGGCGCGCGCGACGAAGTATTCGACGACGTCCTGCTCGCACAGCCAGTCGCCCCCGGACACGGTGTCGTGGAAGTGCGCCTCGAGGCTGTCGTGCGCCTGCGTCACCGCCGCCGCGCCGCCCTCGGCCGCCACGGTGTGGCTGCGCATCGGGTAGACCTTCGAGACGAGCGCGATGCTCGCCGCCGGATCGGCCTCGGCGGCCGCGATCGCGGCCCGCAGCCCCCCGCCCCCCGCGCCGACGATCGCGACGTCGGCCTTGAAGATGTCCATCGTTCCTCCGCCCCTTTGCCCGGGGAGGCTCTACCGCGTGATCACCAGCTTCTGGTACAGCCCCCCGAAAAACGTCTGCTTCACGATCGACGCCGGCTTCGCGTGCGCCGGCATGAAATGCTCGACCTCGTTGCGCCACAGGTCCATGGCGTACGGCTCGAGGTGCCTGAAGACGCCGGTCATGAGCAGCGTCAGCGGATGGCGCTTCACCGGCCGGTGGTAGTCGACGATCACGATGCGCCCGCCCGGGCGCACCACGCGCAGCGCCTCGGCCAGCGTGGCGCGGCGCACGTGTTCCGGCTGCTCGTGCAGCAGGAAGAAGAGCAGGGCCTGGTCGTAGCGCGCATCCGCGCCGCCGAGCGCCGAGGCATCGCCCTGCAGCAGCGCGATGCGGTCGTCGCGCGGCATCTTGCGCGCGAGGTTGCGCAGCTGCACCGGCAGCACGTCGACCACGTCCAGGCGCGCATCGGCGGCGAGCCGCTCGCGCAGCAGCGGGGTCAGGTTGCCGTACACGCAGGCGAGCTGCAGCGTGCGGCCGCGCACGGCGGACCCCAGGTCGGCGAGCGCGGCGTCGCGCAGGCGGCCGTAGTTGCCGAACAGGATCGCGTTGACCAGCCATTCGCGCTCGAACACCTGCACGGCCTTCGGATGGACGTACGCCCACCAGTACACCTGCTGGAGGTAGCGCGGGATCGGCATCGCGGTGCGCGGGGCGAGCGCGGCGTGGGCGGCGGTATCGGCGGGCGGCGGCATGCGGGGCGGGCTTCCTGTGTTGGCGCGCCGGGACGGCGACGGCGCGATGTGCAGATGACCCAGCGTAGTGGGTGGCCGGGTGGTGCCGTTGATGGCGATCAACGCCACGGGGGGCGGTGGCGCGGCGATGCCGCGCCGCGTGAAGGTGTGCGCGCGACGAGAGGCCCCGTCCCTCGTGGAGCGTGGGGTCCGCGCCGGTGAAGGTGGGGCGTTGCCCGCCCCACGGCACGTCAGAACCGGTAGCGCACGCCCACGCGAACCACGTTCACGTGGTACGTCGCCGGCTGTTCGCCGAACGCCAGCAGGTTCGCCACCGTCCCCGGCGCGACGCCGTCGAGGCGCCAGTCCTCGGCGACGTAGCGCTCCCACGCCCAGCCGCCCAGCAGCGACAGGTTCGCCTTGTAGTGCCACGTCGCGGTGAGCTTCAGGCCGTCGAGCTCGGTGGTCTGGCGCGGGAATGCCGACGGCGTGGCGCCGGTGCGCACGATGTCGCGGCTGCGCGAGCGCGACACCGTGGCGTCGCCGGTCAGCTCCAGCTTGCCCTTCAGCGCGCTGTGCGTCACGCCCACGCCCACCACGTCGAAGGTGTCGCGCACGCGTCCCGTCCAGTCCGGCTGCGCGAAGCCCTGGCTGCCGCGCTGCGTCGAGCGCACGTGCTCGCTGTTGAGGTACGCGCGCAGCTGCGTCTGCGCCGACACCGGCATGGAGAGGTCCGCGCCGAAGCCGGCGCTGCGCGCGTCGGTGAGCCCGACCGGCGAGTGGCGGTAGTTGTCGGCCGACACGTCGAGCGTGACGCCGAGGCCCACCTTCTCGCCGAGCGTGGTGTCGGCGCGCAGCCCCACGGTCTGGCGGCGGCGGTCGGCCATGTTGAACTTGCGCAGCAGCGGGTTCTCGGGCGGCTGGATCGCCGCCACGGGCACGTAGCTCGACACCTCGCGCTGCGCGTGCGCCAGCTTCAGCGCGACGGTCAGCGTGTCGATCGGCCGCGCGGTGGCGCGCGTCCAGACGGTGGTCTCGCGGGTGCGCCCGGCTTCCTGCAGCGTGCGCTCGACGGTGTCGTGGTCCACGCCGCCCGCCAGCAGCAGCGTCTTCGGGCCGCGCCAGTCCGCCCCGAGGCGCACGCGGTCGCGCGTGAAGCTGTAGGGCAGGCTGGCGCGCGTCGCCGCGCCGAGGAACATGTCGGTCGACACCGTGGGAAACGCCAGGCTCGGCGTGCGGTTGTCGCGCTCGTTGCGCGTCGCGCTCGCCGCCAGGCGCAGCGTCTCGGTGGCGGCGACGCTCACGCGCACGCTGGCGTCGAGCGTGTCGGCGCGGCCCTGCAGCGAGGCCGCGGGCAACGCGGGCACCGCGAGGAAGGGGTTCAGCGTGGCCGCGAGGAACGGCTGGTCCTGCAGCATGCGGCCGAACGCCAGCTCGGCGCTGGCGCGCACCTTCGGGCTCACCTGGTAGCCGGCGTTCGCGCGCACCTGGTGGAACTGGTTGTCCGGCGGCAGCGCGAGCTGGCCGGCGGTGGCGCCCGGCACCGGCGAGGTGAACGGGTTCTGCCACGTGAGCGCGTCGTCGTGGTTGCGGAACGACGACGCGTGGTAGGCGAGCGAGGCGTGCAGCCGGGTGTCCGTGTACGCGGCGCTCACCTCGACCTGGTCGGTGACGTGGTCCACCGGCAGCGCGAGCTGGGAGGCGTTCGAGAAGAACGACCCGCCGCCGCGCAGCGTGCCTTCGCGCTCGTCGTGGCGCGCGTCGACGCGCCATGTCCAGCCCGCGGGGCCCTGCAGCGTGCCGCCCGCGTCGGCGCGCTTGCGCTTGGTGCCCAGTTCCAGCGGCTGCAGCGTGGCGGCGAGCGGCATCTCGGCCGTCGTCGCGGCGGGATAGCCGGCGGGCAGCGTGAGGAAGCCCGAGCCGTTGCCGGCGAACGGGGTGCGCGCGGTGTCGGTCAGGCGATGCGGGATCTCGGCATAGCCGAAGCGCAGCGCGTAGCGCCCCGCGTGGCCCCCTTCGGCCGCGAGCGAACGCGTGTCGAGGCCGAGGTCGCGGGCGTCGACGTCCGCATAGCCGCCGTCGCCGTAGCGGTGGCGCAGGGTCGCGCCGACGAGCGCGAAGCCTTCGCGGTCGAGCCCGGTGTAGTCGCCGAACCTGGCGGCGTCGTCCGAGACGGCGCCGACGCCGAGCTCGACGCTCGCCTGGCGGCTCGGCTTCTCGTAGGGGCACTTCTCGCAGGTCCACTGCGACGGGTCCGCGGCCGCGGCCGGGTCGGCCACCGTGAGCGAGAGGGCGCCCAGCGCGCCGAGCAGCCACAAGGGGGTGGAGGTTCTCATGTCGAGGTTCCGTTCTTGGTCGGTCGTGGCGTTCGCGTTCAGCGCAGCAGCTTGGCGCCGGCCGGGTGGTTCGAGCCGTGCGTTTGCGTGTGGCAGTTGGTGCAGCTGCCGGCGACGACGAAGGCCGCCGCGCCGCCGTTCGCGCCGCCCGGCAGCGCCGTGCCGTTGCGCGCCACCGAGGGATGGCCGGCGGGCGAGTGGCACTGCTGGCACAGCAGCGGCGGGTTCTTCGTGAGCAGCGCCTGGCGCACCGAGCCGTGCGGCGTGTGGCACAGCGCGCAGTCCTCGGCCACCGGCGCGTGCTCCCACAGCAGCGGCCCGCGCTTCTCGGCGTGGCAGGTGAAGCAGGTCTGGTTCAGCGTGGGCCTGGCGAGCGAGGCGGTGCTGCCCGAGCCGTGCGCGTTGTGGCAGTCGCTGCAGCTCATGAGCCCGAAGCGCACCGGGTGCGTGGAGGCCTTCTGGAACTCCGCGCGCTGCGGCGCGTGGCAGCGGTAGCACACGTCGGCCTGCGTGGCCTTCGCCTGCACGGGGTCGCGCTCGGCGTGCAGGCGGTGGCAGTCGGCGCAGGCGACGCGGTTGCGGTCGTGGCTGCCCGCGTGCCAGGCGTTGCGCTTC
>Ga0075419_10003054_pt1 | contig 10718 bp, 8 predicted proteins | sample SoiMetdeltSBSDD3_FD_76900 | JGI IMG/M metagenome (GOLD analysis project Ga0075419, IMG submission 76900) | Bulk soil microbial communities from a Populus tree surrounding site in Tennessee, USA - Soil MetaG P. deltoides SBSDD3 | ecosystem: Environmental > Terrestrial > Soil > Tree plantation... | reverse complement strand
TTGAAGCTAAAAATCGAAGACCTCCGTCTAATCATGTCCGGCAACATCAGAAGATTATTAAAGATGAATTAGCCCTCCTGTTGACCCGATCAAAACTTTGTTTTTCGTCGTAGAACTGCCTTTTCCTTCAGTAGGGCGAAGGGAATTTACGACGTAAGTAGTAGCAAGAAGGTTCTCTTGTATGTAGGAGAAATCCTGCATCGGCTCATCGATTTTTCTTAGCTGAGCTAAGAAAAGCCGGAAAGACATATCAAACTCCACAAATAAAAACCTGGCATCATTGTTGCGCCATGCGTCTGGGTTATTCACTTCACGTGCTGCCCTTATTTACAATCAGACAGCCAAGCTACGGGACATCCACTGCTCCCCGGAAGGATTAGTTTGTCGTGAGTGTCCCGATGCCATTACCCGCTGAGTCTCGTCTGGCTCCACTGGGGAGTTCGGAGAAAGTCAGGGCGCTCGGTCGGTCTTTTTGCCTCAACTCGGAGAAGTTCTTTCTCAAGGGAGTCACTTATGGGCCGTTCGCGCTTTCACGTGACGGCGCTCCCTTTCCTGAGACTTCTACACTTGAGCTTGATTTTTCTCTGATGTCGGAGCTCGGAGTGAATGGTTTTCGCACCTTTACTCCTGCGCCAAGTTCACTCCTTGATAAGGCTGCATCCTATGGTCTCAGGGTGATGATGGGAATACCCTGGGCACAACATATCTCTTTCCTCGATTCTTCTCGTACTCGGGCGGAAATTCGTAACACTATCGCCCGCACTGTCCGCGCAAGTAAAGACCATCCCGCGGTGTTCGCTTATCTGGTGGGTAACGAGATTCCTCCAGAGATCGTACGTTGGTACGGCGCCAAGCGCATTCGCAGATTTCTTCGTGAGTTGGTTGATGTAGCCAAAACAGCCGATCCAGATGTGCTGGTGAGTTATGCCAATTTTCCTTCGACTGAATATCTTGATACCGACTTTACGGACTTCTTCGCTTTTAACGTCTATCTTCATCGAGAGGAGGATTTCCGTCGCTACCTATTTCACCTCCTTAACCTAGCCGGCGAGCGGCCGCTGGTTTTGACGGAGATTGGAATGGATTCCATCCGAGAAGGAGTCAAGGCGCAGGCTGAAGCGCTGTCTCGGCAACTCGGCGCCAGTTTTGAAATGGGCGTAGCGGGGACGGTAATTTTTTCTTGGACCGATGATTGGCACGCCTTCTCCGGCGCGGAGGGGTTTCAAGTTGACGACTGGGCCTTCGGGTTAGTGGAGCGCAGCCGCCGCAAAAAGCCGGCTTTTTGGGCCGTGAAGAATTTTTATGATGGTCCACTTCCTCCTGCGCTTCCACGATATCCTAAGGTCTCGGTGATTGTATGCGCTTATAACGGCGAGCGGACCATGGACCGCTGTCTCGCCTCGCTGGAAACGCTCAACTATCCCAACTACGAAGTTGTTGTTGTCAATGATGGCTCCACTGACCGGACCCTGGAAATCGCCGAGCGATATGCGTATATTCGGCTCATTAATCAGGAGAATCAAGGATTAAGCGCGGCGCGCAATATTGGATTTCGCGCGGCGACCGGCGATATCATTGCTTACACAGACTGCGATTGCATGGCCGATCCGGATTGGCTTACCCATCTTGTAGCGCGCTTTCTTTCATCGGACTTCGCTGCCGTGGGGGGACCAAATCTCCCTCCGCCGGACAATTCGTTGGTTGCCAACTGCGTCGCCGTCTCGCCCGGCGGCCCGGCCCATGTGTTACTGGACGATGAAGTTGCCGAGCACATACCGGGCTGCAATATGGCTTTTCGGCGGGAGGCGTTACAGGCGATCAATGGGTTTGATCCGGTATTCCGCGCCGCCGGTGATGATGTAGATCTCTGCTGGCGACTGCAAAACAAGGGCTACAAGATCGGTTTCAGTGCGGCTGCGGTGGTTTGGCATTTTCGCCGCAACACGGTGCGAGATTACATCAAGCAACAGCAAGGCTACGGCAAGGCCGAAACTCTGTTATTCTTCAAGCATCCCTCTCGTTTCAACGTGCTTGGTCAATCGCGTTGGTTCGGAAGGATCTACGGCGATCTTTCTTCTTTTCTGGCCAGTCGCCAGCCCCGGATTTACACTGGAGTTTTTGGCCGCGGGCTTTTCCAGACACTTTATCAGCCTCCCCCTTCGATCATTTCATGCTTGCCGCTTACTTTGGAGTGGAGCCTGCTTTCTGCACTACTTCTGGTTTGCGCCTTTGTGTTCGGCGGTGTTTTCTGGTTGGGGCTTGCGCCGTTCTTTCTTACTCTTAGCCGCTGTGTCGCGAGCGCTTTAAAGGCGCGAATGGCCCCACCGTTTCGCGGGTTGCGGGCGACGCTCCTGGTTACCCTATTGGTTTATGTTGGGCCTCTCATCCGCACACTCGAGCGCTATCGTTGGCGCATTCGCAGGCATCGGGAAGTAAAGCCGGTCGAATACAATGGGCCCAGGCAAGTCCCGCGGATCTTGTGGCACGAGCGCGCCTTTTATCTCTCCTACTGGAACGAGGAAGGACAAGAGAAGGAGAGTCTACTTTATTCGGTCATGGACTTTCTCCTGCCGCGCAAATATCTCATTGCCGTAGACCAGGGATGGAGTGACTGGGACCTGGAAATTTGCCAAGGTCCGTGGGCCAAAGCGCAAATCCGAGCGGCGACTGAAAACCACGGCAGTGCAAAGCGTTTGTTGAGGGTCCGATGTGCGCTTCGGATGTCGAGGATTTCTTTTACTTGTCTTTGCATTTATGCTGTGTTGATGACGGTGGCAGTTTTTTTTTCCATGCCGCACATCGCCGTTGCGGCTTTCGTCACCGGTCTGGCTCACGGTAGCGCGATCGCGTACCAAAAATTCCGTCTCGGACGCGTGCTCTACCATGTCCTAGAATCTTTAGCGCAAAAACTGGATTTCGTCCCAGTGCAAAGGTCCGAAGAGGCGCAGTGAGAACTCCCTGCTGATGATGCGCGCGGTTCGTTCCTACTTGCGGCCGTACCTTCCGGCTTTCGTCTTCGGTCTGGCACAGGTCGTTTTTATCAGCGCCCTTGAACTCCTCAAGCCGTGGCCGCTTAAAATCATCATCGACCATGTCTTGACCGGAACACCCGTACCCTGGGAGTTCGCTCAGGCCTGGTCCTCGCAAAGTATTCTCTGGCTTGCCTGCGGAGGTCTGGTTGTCGTTTATGTTCTTTTGGGAGGGCTGCGTATTCTCAATGATTATACGACGATCAGAATTGGGCAGAAGATGGTCAATGACCTGCGGCGGGATCTTTACGGCCAGATCCAGCGTCTTTCTCTTTCCTTTCATCACCGCCGTCAGGTAGGCGATTTACTCTACCGATTGACCTCGGACACTTACGCGGTCCAGACAATCACAATGAACGGCCTTTTCCCGGTCTTGTGCTCGCTTACGCTTTTTGTCGGCATGCTTTTAGTCATGATCCGTCTGGATCCACTCCTCACCTTTCTCGCTCTCATAGTGTGTCCGATTTTAGCGCTCCTCGTTACTATCTCGCCTCTGCGTGGCTGGCTCATCGCTTCCGCTACTCACATGCACCAGCAGAAGAGCAGCGTTTTTTCTCTCGTGCAGTGGGCCATTCCGGCTATCCGAGTGATTCAGGCCTTCACGAAAGAGGACGAGGAACACCGTCGTTTTATGGCCCAAAGTCAAAGAAGCTTAAGGGCTGACCTTCGCTTTTACTTGCTAGAAAACTTTTATTCAGGCACCGTCAGCGTCGTAATCGCAATCGGGACCGCCGCTGTCATTTGGGTGGGAGCGAGCCACGTTCTCGCCGGTACGCTCACCATCGGCGGACTTATTGTGTTTACCGCTTATTTGACGTCGCTCTATGGAGCCATAGACTCCATTAGTCAGGCATACGGCTCTATTCAGGGCGCGAAAGTAAGTCTGCAAAGAGTGTTCGAGATCCTGGAAGAAGAAAGTGATCTCAAGGAGGGCTCCAGAGTTTTTTCCGCTAGCGGAGCCAAGGGAGAAATAGCCTGGAGCGGAGTCTCTTTCCAATATACCCCTGGCCAGCCTGTCTTAAGGCACGTTGACCTTCATGTTCACCCCGGCCAAAAAGTGGCGATTGTCGGCCGAACCGGAGCCGGCAAATCGACATTAATGAGCCTGCTGCCGCGGTTCTATGATCCTCGAAGCGGTAAGGTAACCATCGATGGCATCGATATACGTGAATTCGAGCTCAAATCGTTGCGCCGTCAGATCGCGATGGTGCTTCAGCCGCCGCTAGTGTTTCCGCTCACTATCCGCGAGAACTTAACCTACGGCCGGCCCGAAGCGAGTGAAGAAGAAATTGTCACCGCCGCGCGCTTGGCCCGAATCCATGACTCTATTGTGAACTTTCCTCAGGGTTACGATACGGTCGTCGGCGAGCAAGGAGCGACCCTGTCGGAAGGGGAGAAGCAGCGACTCACCATAGCCCGCGCCATCCTCTTCAATGCTCCCATACTGATTTTGGATGAGCCCACTTCTTCAGTGGATGCCGAAACCGAGGCTCTCATTATGGAAGGCCTCCGGGAACTGACCGCCGGCCGCACCACGTTGATCATTGCGCACCGACTCTCGACGGTCCGCCAAGCCGATTTGATCGTGGTCGTGCGTGGAGGAAGAATCATCGAGCAAGGCACATTCGATGGGCTCATGCGCCGTCAAGGCGATTTCGCGAAGCTCTATCGCACCCAATTTAGTGCTCAAGAGGAAAAGGTGCATGCGTTTTCATGAACATGAATCCTGCCGTGAGCTGCTGAGGCAGCGCGTACGCGCCGAAGCAAGCGGGCTGACAAATTGAGTCACAAGCTCAGGCTCGTTGTATTGGGAATGATGGGTCGGTGTCCTTTCGGGGGGCAGAGCTGGCTTTACCTCAACTGGCTCCGAGGACTCCATCGATTGGGCCATGAGGTCTGGTATGTAGAGGATGACACTGTCTGGCCCTACGATCCGGAACGTAACAGCGTCACCGACGACTGCTCGTATGCGGTCCGCCATATCGCCAACTGCATGAAGCAGGCGGGCATGCCGGATACCTGGGCCTTTCGTCCAGCTTACCGGACCGGAGAATGCTACGGGATTACCAACTCAGAGCTCGATGAGCTTTATCGGACGTCCGATGCGCTTTTAAACGTAGTTGGGGCCACCGACTTGCGCCGGGAGCATCTCACCGCTCGGTTCCGGGTCTATGTGGAATGCGATCCGGTGATTGCCGAATTAAGGCTTGCCAATGGCGACGACCATACGGCAGTCGCGCTTGCCAACCATCACGCGATCGTTACCTATGGTGAAAACTTTGGCTCGCCCGACTGCGGAGTGCCACTCAATGGTCACTGTTATGGGAAGACTCGACAGCCGGTGGACTTGGATCTTTGGCCAATGGCCTACGAGCCTGAAGCGCGCTTTTTTACCACTATCGGAAACTACCGCCAGGCCGGCAACGATGTGGAATACAACGGCCGGATCTATCACTGGAGCAAGCACCACGAGTGGGAAAAATTTCTCGATCTGCCGCGGCACACGAGCCAACCGTTCGAGCTCGGTATGCTTCCCGACGACCCCGCCGATCGCCAGCGGCTAGAGGCGCACGGTTGGAGACTGGTTCCTCCGTTTCGCATGTCGCTAGACGTATTCGGCGACTATCCGGCCTACTTCCGCCGCTCGCGCGCTGAATTTACTGTTGCGAAAGATATGAACGTTCGGCTGCGGAGCGGATGGTTCAGCGAGCGGGACGCCTGTTATCTGGCATGCGGCAAGCCTGTGGTCGCTCAGGATACCGGGTTCGGCAATATCCTGCCGACGGGTGAAGGGCTTTTCGCCGTTACAACAATTGGCGAAGCTGCAGCCGCTATCGATCAGATCAATAGTGACTATCGGCGGCACTGCCTAGGCGCGCGGGCGATCGCTGAGGAATATTTTGAAGCAGGCAAGGTTGCGGCTCGTCTGCTCGCCGATATCGGAATCACGTAAAGTTGGCCGGTCTCAAAAGACTACGGGGCAGAATAGAAATCTCATTGTGAAAGAGTCGCAAAAAAAGTGTCTATAAATAATCCGAGTTCTCGTACCTTTCCCCGGCCGTGTGAGTCCAATGATTGGGGACTTACGGTAGAGGAAGGAGTGCATTGGTTTCTCGCCCCTAACGGTAAAAAGTTTTATGGGTGCGGGGTGAATGGGGTCGACACCGGACCCCCGCCTGAAAAGGTTGAAGGACGGCCCGCTTACTACCTTTGGAATCTATACGTTTCGACCGACCTTTGGGCAGCAAACATACGCGAGCGTCTCGCGAAATGGGGGTTCAATCATCTCGGAGCTTGGAGCTTTTGTGAAGAAAAAATCGGCCTCCCCTATATTGCCAACCTCGATCTTGGGCGGTTAAGTGAAGCGCATTGGTTCGATGCATTTGATCCGGCGTTGCCGGCGCGGGTAATGGACTGGGCAGAGCGCCTCACTGCTCCGCATCGTGAGCGCGGGCTGCGCATCGGTTACTTTCCTGACAATGAAGTCGGATGGTGGAATGCAGCATTATTTGAATTCTATCTTTCCAAAGGATGGCAGAATCATACGAAGCGGCTGCTTTGGCAGCTTCTCCACGACCGCTATGAGGGGAAATGGCTGGAGCTACTGCGAGACTGGGTGCCATCGGAAAAAATTGACGGATTTAAATCTCTTCGCAATGCTGGCGCCGTGCTCAAGATACGTCCAGGCGGGGCAGGGATTAAGTTAATCAACGAGTTCACGTATCTTTGTGCAGAAAGATATTACAAATTGATCCATGATGCTCTCCGTGCTGCTGATCCGGGGGCTTTGATTTTCAGCGACAGATTGCCCATCTACTACTCGCAGGATGCGGTGCGGGCGATGGCTCCGTACGTGGATGTGATTGCGTCAAACTATGATTTGGATGGACCGGACGGTTGGGTGGCGCATTATTTCTTCGAGGGACTGGCAGCACTCGCGGGCAAACCTGTTTTAGTTTCTGAATTCTTCTGTGCCGCGATGGAAAACCGGAGCGGCAACAAAAACGCCGGCCATCTTCTTAAAGTGCCCACCCAAAGTCAGAGGGCGATGGTCGTTCAGCAGGCTCTTCAGAATTTCGCCCGCCGTCCCAATATTATCGGCACACATTGGTTTCAATACTACGATGAGCCCCAGGGCGGGCGGGCGGATGGTGAGGACTACAACATGGGACTCGTAGATATTTATGATCAGCCCTACGATGAATTGGTTACATCATTTCAACGTGTTAATGTCTCGCTTCCGGGCCTGCACGCGCAAGCGAATCCTTCTCGCCCCCTGGAAAATGCGCCATTTGTTACGATACCGCGGGTTTCTCGGACGATCGATGTTAGCGATGCGTCGCTGATCGATTGGGACAAAGACAGAACTCTTATGCGGGGATTTACCGCCGAGCCGCCATACGTTCCTTTTGCTGATATCTATCTCGCATGGCATCCCAACGGATTGTATCTCGCCACAATCGGCATGGATTACATGCATCCGGAAGACGTATACTATGAGGAGTCCTTCCCCTTGTCTGAATGCTACCAACTTCATCTTCTGGTGTTTATCCGAAGGCGAGCTTACCATTTTGCCGTTCACTTCATGCCTCGTGACTTAGTTTTTTCTCCTGATGACGCCACGAACGGGAGGGGAAACATTGCCCTTATTCCTTATCTGTACACACACTCCCCGGATGGCCACCATCAGCCACTATCGGAAGCGACCGTGCAGTATCTCAATGCCGAGGCACCGCGTATTTCGTGTGAGGCGCATTTCCCGTCTCGGCTCTTCGAACTCCCTTCTCTCCGGGAGGGGATGAAACTAAAAATGAATATTGTCGTGATTTCCCATTACCGAGGGCAGGAAATGTTTTGGAGCGAAGGAACGGGGACAAAGACGTTTACTCGACCTGAAGGTTGGCGTGCTGTAACTTTAGGATAGTCTTGCAGCCCTGGCGAGGCAAAAAATTACGAAGGCTTACATTCAGCCCTCGATTTGAGTTAGTTTCTAACCGATCGGGAGTAACCCATGTCCGCCGAGGGGCCGAACGTCTTTTTTCTCTGAGACGGTCCCAGCATAGTCACTGGAGACTGGACTGTGACCCATGAGCGATGAAAAATATCTCATCGTCAGTGCTGATGATTTCGGTCAAAGCCGGGGGATAAATAGGGGCATCATAGAAGCGTACGAGCATGGCATCGTAACCAGCACCAGTCTGATGACGCGATGGCTGGCTGCCGGCGAAGCGGCCATCTATGCCAGGGAACACCCCAAGCTTAGCGTCGGGCTTCATCTTGACCTGGGCGAGTGGGTTTGCCGCGCAGGGAAATGGGCGCAGCTGTATAGCGTGATTCCCCTGGACGATAAGTCGGCTGTAGAGCGTGAAGTTTCTCAACAATTCAATGTCTTTCAGAAGTTAATGGGCAGGCCTCCCACTCATGCCAACTCTCATCAACACATCCATATGCGCGAGCCGGTTCGGTCTGTTACTCTCCAGATTTGTCAGAGTCTTGGAATTCCGCTAAGAGACTTGTCTCCTGAAATTCATTATTTCACGAAATTCTATGGTCAAACGCCGGAAGGGCTGCCTATACCCAGCTATATAAGCCTGGACCGCATGATCGAAATCATCTCGACCCTCCCAACCGGGTTAACCGTTATCACCTGTCATCCCGGCTACGCGGACGACCTGAAAACAATGTACCAGACAGAGCGTCGGGACGAACTAAGGGTTCTATGTGACCCTCGGGTTCGGGCTGCGATTGACGAGCTTGGAATAAATCTTTGCTCATTCAATGATTGGGACGATCTCAAGAATTCGTTAAACCGGCCGAGCGCTGACTTGGTTCCAAAGTCGTATCGGAGGTGTCTATGACTGACCGCGAAGAAATATGCCGCAAAGCGGAGTCTTTCTTTAACGACCTGTGGACGCGTGGCGACCCCTGGGAGCTTGAAACCTCAAATTGGGAGCACGAAAGGTATGCATGCCTGTTGGCAATGCTCGATCGGCCCCGATACGGGCGTGTACTCGAAATCGGCTGCGGTGCAGGAACGTTCACGCGGCGTCTTGCCGGGTTGGCGGATAAGGTGCTTGCTCTGGATGTCTCGTCCGAAGCCATCGCTAGGGCGCGGGCGGCTCAGTCGGATCTCAAACAGGTTGAATTCCGTGTCGGAAACATCATGGATTACAACCTCAGAGAGGAAGAGCCATGGGACCTCATTGTAATGAGCGAGACCGTGTACTTTCTCGGCTGGCTTTATTCGTTCTTTGATGTTTCCTGGTTAGCGGCAGAGATGTTCGAGGCGACTCGCCCGGGCGGCCAGATGCTCTTGGCCAACACCCAATTCGAAACCGGCGAACCTCTTCTTCGTCCCTGTATCATTCGGACTTACCGCGACCTGTTCCTGAACGTCGGCTACGAATTGAACGCGGAGAAGATCCTTCCCGGCGTCAAACATGGGGTTTCTCTCGAGGTTTTGATGACGCTTTTTCGCAAAGCCGACCCAACCGCTAGAGTCACTTCATGAAGTTTTATTCGCCGAGCGGCGAATCACTTCATAGATTATGTTGTAGCGATCCCCCCACGGGTATCGGGAGTCACTACGGCCCTGTCGCGGATGAATCCGAACCTCGCGCGGCAGTGGCGAAAGTTCGTTTAGAACATGATCGAGAAATTTTCCTAGGTCATAGGTATGCGTATAGAATCCTCGCTGATAGTGTTCGTCTAGCTTGCGTGCCGAACGAAGGGGCCGCGGGGGCAAATAGAAGACAAGGATGAGTTTTTGGGCCGCACGGGAATACAAAGACTGAATGGCTGGAATATAGTCCGGTAAGTGCTCCAGCACATGACGGCAAATAACGGCATCAAATTTGCGCCGAAGCTTTTTAGTTTCATAAAGCGACATCCGCCGAAACCGATGCCGATCCTCGGGATAGAGGCTTTTCGCAACGTCTAGAAACTTCTCAGTGACATCGATGCCAAGATAATCAATATTCAGTCCTAGATCACGGATGAGTTCGAACATCACTCCGGTTCCGCAACCCACGTCGAGCACCGATGACATGCCATCGAGCAAGTTAAGAGTTTTTGCCCGCGACGGGTGGGCTTTTCCTTCAGGACCAGCACGCAAAAAATCCTTGGATTGCTCAGTGCTCCAATGACGCCAGTTTTCCTTCAGTCTCATGTCGGTTCCAACAATTTCGGCGCATGGGTTCTCGATAAGGCTAGATTGAAGAGCGTAACAGTTTCGAAGACAACATTAAACCGTATATACGAACCCGATGCCTAATAAGTGAGTATTCAGGCCCATTTTAAGCCCTCGCTTCGGTGAAGTGCTCCGACAGCGCATCGTCAAGTACCACAATGGCGTAAAGACCGAAGCGCGCGGCTACCGCCTCAGTTAGCTGTCGCTCGCCATCTCGTTACTCTCCGGCGTTTGAAAGAAAACGGAAGATATCTTATGAAGACTATGACGGCTCGTGATTTACAGAAGAAGGTTAAAGAAATGCGTGGATGCTTTTCAACACGACCGAGTTGTGGTCCCACGCCGAGGCAAACCAGCCGTCGTGTTGGTGGTGGTCGGGGGAAGTGACTGGAAAGTAGTTATGAGCATCGCGAGCAGTCCTTCGGCTATGGAGCGGGACCTCCGGATTGATTTTTTCCGCGGCCTCGCGCTCTTCTGTATTTTCATCGATCACCTCCCCA
>Ga0075419_10003053_pt1 | contig 10719 bp, 12 predicted proteins | sample SoiMetdeltSBSDD3_FD_76900 | JGI IMG/M metagenome (GOLD analysis project Ga0075419, IMG submission 76900) | Bulk soil microbial communities from a Populus tree surrounding site in Tennessee, USA - Soil MetaG P. deltoides SBSDD3 | ecosystem: Environmental > Terrestrial > Soil > Tree plantation... | reverse complement strand
GCCAGCATAGCGCTTCTGCGCGCTGGCGTGAACATGAATATGCGTTAGAAGACCAAAATTCAATCGAGATTTCCAAGGCAATAATTCACTTGCAAGATCGAGTGGTAGGCCGTCAATATAGACGCGTAACAATTGATTTAGACGAACATCCTTCAATGCCATTAATGCAAGCGGCGCAAGGAAATGCTGACAAAACTGCCGATAGGCGACCCACGGCTGACCTTCCTTGTACGTCTCGAAAGAAAGGGTATCGATTAGAGTCGCTTTGCCCCGAACAAATTGGATATTGTATGCACTTGCATCTTTTAGAGACATGCCCAGCTTTAAAGCACGTCGCTGGATGGATAGTGTCACAACAGCAGCATCCTTCAACTGGCTAAATGACCATTCATACGGATACGAAATGAATGGCACCCGTTCAGGTTGGATGACCTTATATGCCGATTCTGACTCCGCGAGAGCCTGGTCCACCTCAACATGCGGAATCAACAACCTGGCCCTGACCAGCTTCTCATACAAGCCTGATTCGAATAATCGGATGTATTCCTGCTCATAGACGCGATTGACTTGTCTGTATAGGACTCCGCCGCGAGAAAACAGGAACCCGCTGGGGTCCCGGAAAGACGCGGGAAGTTGTCTGCTATTCAGTTGATTCGTCATCATCCTCGTCGGCTTTGGCCTTGATTCCAAACCACCCTTTGATTTTCCCCCATGAGGCGCGCACAGCCACTCCAAGACCGAGCAACGCAGCGATCAATAATTGAATTAAGAAACTACCAGAGCCAGGGTCAAGATAAGGCAGGGGTGCAAAGTGCATGATGCCTCCTATTCCACAGTTTCAGGAACGATCTCTTCTAGAAGGAAAGTCTCCTGACAATTTGTACATTGCGCTTCGCGTTTGTTTGCAATGACGAGCAATCCATTACATTTCGGACAAGGTTGCTTGAGCGGTCGCTTCCACGATGTGAAATCGCAGTTCGGATAGTTTGAACAACCATAGAAGGTCCGTCCTTTGCGTGTCTTCTTTTCGACGATTTCTCCGCCGTCTTTCGGACAAATGACACCGATCTTTTCAAGCCAGGGTTCTGTGTAACGACATGCTGGAAAATTGGAACAGGAAATAAACTTTCCGAAGCGCCCATAACGAATCACAAGCTCTCCACCATCTTCAGGACAAATACGTCCAATGGGTTCTGGACCGCTTTTGGTGACAGGCATCTCAGCTTGCGCTTTTTTCAAGTCTTCAGCAAATGGATGGTAAAACTCATGCATCACCTCCACCCACTCCGCCTGACCTTTGGCGATCATATCCAGATCTTCTTCCATGCGGGCTGTGAATTTGTAATCAACAATATCAGGAAAGTATTCCACCATCAGGTCATTGACTTGCATGCCAATTTCTGTCGGTAGAAGACGTTTTTCCTCGCGCACAACATATCCGCGTTGTTGGATGGTAGAAATCGTGGGAGCGTAGGTAGAGGGACGTCCGATACCATCCTCTTCTAGAGCCTGCACCAGGGAAGCTTCTGAATAACGTGGAGGCGGTTGCGTAAAATGCTGTTCAGGGATTAAACGTACGAGTTCCTGCTTTTGCCCTTCTATAACGCCAGCCGGGATTTTTACATTTTCTTCGTCTTCTTCCGTTTTTACGTCTTCATTTTTTGCTTCTTCATAGACAACCAAATAGCCTGCAAATTTTACGGAAGAACCAGAAGCACGGAGCAGATATTCATGCTCACTGCTTTTGCCAATCACCTCTACTTGTAATGTATCATACACAGCCGCTTCCATTTGGGATGCAACGAATCTTTGCCAGATCAGACGATACAGTTTGAACATTGCCGGTTCAAGAAATTGCTTCACCTGTTCGGGCTCTCGCATCACAGAGGTTGGGCGAATGGCTTCATGAGCCTCCTGCGCATTCGCTGACCGCTTTCTATATTGAGGTGGTTCTGACGGCAGATAGTCCTTGCCATATTTACCGCTGATGTATTGTCGAGCTTCAGCTTGTGCTGATGTCGAAACGTTGGTCGAATCCGTACGCATATACGTGATCAGGCCAGTCGCCCCGCCATTACCAACATCCTGACCTTCATACAGTCCTTGCGCAAGCGCCATCGTCCGTTTTGCGGTGAAACCAAGTTTGCGCGAGGCCTCTTGCTGAAGCGTGGACGTGGTAAATGGAGCGGAGGGCTTGCGCCTGCGTTCGCCACGCTTGACCTTTGTGACTGAATAGGCGGCAGTTTCCATATCCACCAGGATTGGCTCGACTGTTTCTTCATTTGGAAGTTCTGCGTCCTTGTCATCGATCTTCGCCAATTTGGCGATGAATGTGGAAGTCAGACCTTCAGGTTTGAACTCAGCATGAATGGACCAGTATTCTACGGGCACAAAGGCATCGATCTCTCGTTCCCTCTCAGCGATTAGCCTGAGCGCGACAGATTGAACGCGTCCTGCCGAAAGGCGACCGCGCACCTTTTCCCAAAGGATCGGGCTAATACCATATCCGACCAAACGATCCAGGATTCGACGCGCTTGCTGGGCATCCACCAAATCCATGTTGATGTGACGCGGATTCGAAAATGCCTCTTTAATTGCAGACTCAGTAATTTCATGGAATTCCACACGTTTGGCGCGCTCCGGATCGATCTCAGCAGCTTCAAGAAGATGCCAGGAAATTGATTCCCCTTCGCGGTCAGGGTCGGTTGCCAGATAAACCTCTTCCGCTTTCTGCGCAAGCTTCTTGAGCTCTTTTACCACTTCCTTCTTTTCATTCGGGACGCGATACTTCGGTGTAAAATCATTCTCGATATCCACAGATAACTGCGATTTAAGAAGATCGCGTATATGCCCGACAGAGGCGCGCACAGAATAGCCCTTGCCGAGGTAACGACCGACAGTCTTCGCTTTAGCTGGCGACTCGACAATCACAAGCTTGCCGCTACGCTTTTCAACTTTCTCCACCTTCTCTGGCTTGGGCGGTGGAGTCATTCCTTCATGCGCTTCCGTTCTTCCCATTTTATAAAGTTTTGTTCCACAAACAAGGCAAATACCAATCGTAACAGGTGAACCCTTTGCGTTAAAGCTCGCAACCGGGTCCTGCATTTCACGCTTGGTCTTGCACTTCATACAATATGCTTCCATTGACTCTCCTATTAATAGAAACCCACCTGCAAGTCTCTACTAATATTTTCTATTCTTAAAGATATTTCTCCTGGCGATGTTTTTTCAAATGTTCCACAATATCGCGTACGCTTTGTGACTGGTCTGATTTGCAGACCAGCAGTATATCATCTGTATCTACGATAATCATATTGTCCACACCAATTGTAACAATCAGGCGTTCGTTACTCGAACCATATACTAATGTATTATTGGTTTGATGTGCAAGATGACTATTGTTATTCGTGGCAATATTTCCATTCATATCTGGCAGCAATACTTCAAACAGCGATTGCCATGAACCGACATCGCTCCAGCCTAGTCCACCTGCTGGAAGAACTGCGACATGTTCGGCTTTTTCCATGATGCCGTAATCAACCGTTTCGACTTTTAGATCATGCCAGCAATCTTTTAGAATCTCATCCTGAGTCGCCGTTCCCCAGGCATCACTGATTTCTTTGAGAGCCTCATCCAGAGCAGGCATCTGTTTGTTGATTTCTTCCAAAATGACGTCTGCTCTCCAAATGAACATGCCGCTATTCCATGAGTGATTGCCCGAACGGAGCAGTTTCTGCGCCACCTCTTCATCGGGTTTTTCTACAAAACGCTTAACTTCATATGCGGGGTATTTGTATCCGCCAGAGAGAGGCTGACCCTGTTGAATATATCCGTACGCTGTAGATGGATGAGTCGGCGTAATACCTAAAGTTACAAGATAACCGTTCTCTGCCACTTCAAACGCAGCACGAAGAAGATAGTGGAATAAATCCTGATTACGTATGAAATGGTCGGAAGGCAAGATTGCCATGCTGGCATTAGGATCGCGTTTTTGCAAAATGGCCGCAGCCAAACCAACAACGGAGGCTGTCCCACGAGGCGCCGGCTCAAGGATGTAATTCTCTTGAGGTATGGATGGTGCCTGCTGAAGCATTTCGCGGGCCTGGTCTTCCACCGTTACAACCAGAATGCGCTCAGGTGGGAATAGATTTTCGAGACGTTCGACTGTACTTTGGAATAGTGTTTCCTGACCAATCAGAGGAAGCAATTGTTTGGGTCGTTCTTTTCTGGAGACCGGCCAGAGGCGAGTTCCTCCACCTCCAGCCATAATTACAGCGTATGTATGTTCCATATCCTAAACCAAATAGTCGGATTGTACCTCACGCACAGCGACATAATTCATGCCACCCACCTGACGCACCATGCCTTTGAGCTCCATTAATGCCAGCGCAGCTGAGACTTTCTCAATTGGCAGCTCAGATTGATTACGAATTTCATCCACATGCAGTGGCTCGTTGCCAAGAACATTCATCAAACGCGCTTCTGTTTCATCCGCCGGAATTATCTTTCGTGCGGCTTTATGCTCACCGACACGGGTCAAATCCAAAGCCTGCATTAAGTCATTTACGCTCAATAAGGGCAATGCGCCCTGTTGAATTAACTTATTCGTGCCTTTGCTTTGCGGCGCAAGTATACTACCAGGCACTGCAAAAATTTCGCGGCCCTGCTCTGCGGCAAATTCTGCAGTGATCAATGCTCCACTCGTTTCACCAGCTTCGATGACAACGACCGCCAAAGATAACCCGGAAATGATGCGGTTGCGCGGAGGAAAATTGGATGCATCGGGAGGAGTGCCCGGGGCGTAATCGCTGATGATCGCACCGCGCTCCATCATTTGCTCTGCCAAGCCACGATGTTCTGGCGGGTAGATCTTATCGACACCAGAGCCTAATACTCCAATCGAACGTCCACCTGCCTTCAGTGTTGATTGGTGAGCAATCGCGTCTACCCCGCGGGCAAGGCCACTAATCACTGTGATCCCATTTGCAGCTAAAAAAGCAGACAACTCCTCTGTTATTTGTCTTCCATATGGAGTGACTCTTCGCGTTCCAACGATTGCTACAGCAAAAAGATCATCAGGCAGATAGTTCCCGCGAATGTATAAAACTGGAGGCGGTTGATCGATCTCTTTTAATCGTTGTGGGTATGATTCATCCTGCCAGGTAAGGATTTTGATTCCTTGTTTTTCGATCCTCTCCCAGAGCTTATCAAGATCCACACCTTCACGTGCCTGGATGACGCGTTCGATCAATGTCTTACCAAGTCTTGCCTCCGCTAGTTCAGCCGGAGCAGCCCTCCAGGCGGCTTCGAGATCACCAAAATATTGTATCAGCGCCTGCATACGCACAGCGCCAATGCCTTTGATTAGGTTGAAGCCAATCCAATATTTTTTATCGTCCATAATTTTTACTGTAGATTCGTTGGTCGAGTAGTGCCCTGTTCGTCAGGGCGTATCGAGACCAAGGCGTAACTAGAAAATAAAGGCTTGAATCAAACCTGGTGGTTTCGACATCTGCAATTGCGCCAGGTGCAAGTGTACGATCCTCACTTCGTTCGGCTTTACTCAACCACCAATTAGAGTCCCTCAAGTAAGTGAACGTGCATTAAACGACGGACAGGATCAAGATCCAGAATGACGGAGGAAATGGCCGGCAGAAGAATCTCCTTCCCCGAATCGTCCTTTATTATATAGACATCGTTCGCGCCCGTCTCGATGATCTCGACAAGTTCACCGAGAAAGTTGTCATTTTCATCTACCACACGAAACCCGAAGAGTTCGTGCTGATAAATTTGGCCTTCGGGCAAAGGCTGCGCGTCTTTCGCTTTGATGTACACCCATTGATTTCGAAGATGGCCAACGTCTTCAGATGTTTCGATGCCTTTGAATTTTACGAGCAATCCGGCCTGATGAGGGCGTACGTTAGTCAGGGTTATCGGTTGATGTTTGTCACCTACGAATAGCTTTCGCCCACGTTTCATCCGTTCAGGGAAGTCGGTATGCAAATCCATAATGATCTCACCTTGTAGCCCGTGCGGACGCCGTAAAAAACCAACAGTCAAATAGACAGGCTCGCCGTCTGGCGAGCCTGTGGTATTTTTCCTACCAGCCATTATTCTGGCTCAACCACATCGAGCGTGGCTTGCTTTCCTTCACGCTCTGCTGCCACTCGCAGAAGCGTGCGAATGGAGTTGGCAACTTTACCGCCCTTGCCAATCACACGGCCCATATCGTCTTTTGAAACGCTGAGCTCAATGCGGATGCGTGAACCGCCTCCGCTTTGCCGCACCTGCACTTCATCCGGATGCTCCACTAACGACCTGGCGATGTATTCAATAAGTTCTTTCATATATTGTTACTTATTCCCCTCTCCCGCGAAGAGAGAGGGGCCATGTTAACTTTTACCTGTCTTGATTGCTTCAGCGCGCTTGGCTTCAGCTTCTTCGCTTTCCTTCACGAGCGTCTCAACTGACTCACCTTTCTTGAAACGATCATAACGATCCAGGATACCCACACTCTTGAAGACCATTTCAACGGACTCAGTCGGCAATGCACCGTTCTTCATCCAATGATAAGCGCGGTCTTCTTTGACATGAATCGTCGCCGGGTTTGTACGAGGGTTATAGAAACCAAGAATTTCCAAAAAGCGACCATCGCGGGGTGACTCCTTATCGGCAGCCACAATGCGGTACGTGGGTTGGCCTTTGAGACCAATACGACGTAAACGAATACGAACCATCTTACTTTTTCTCCTTAGGTTGTTTTGCGTTTCAGACAGGCATAGAGAGGTTGCGTGAAAGGACGCATGCGGGCTGAAACCACAGGCGCATATTTTACCAGAGAATTTAATAGGGAAGTGTAAAAGAGATTATTGTGCCTGTTCCTACTTTGCTTTCCGCCCAAATCTTCCCACCATGTGCCTCAACAAGATATTTTGCGATAGATAAGCCCAGTCCCATCCCGCCCGAATCGCTGGATTTGTAGAATCGCTCGAAGACGTGAGGCAAATCGGCGGATTCAATGCCAGGACCATTATCCTCGACAAAAATTATGACGTTCTTTTGATCGCCTGAAGCTGATTCCGTGAAACCGACCTTTATCCATCCATCGCGTGGCGTATACCTGAGTGCATTTGAGACCAGATTCATCAACACCTCACGCACGCGTTGCGGATCAATATTAATCTCTTCTATTTCAGCTAGGGATAATTCAAGACGAATCTCTTTTTCTTTCGCTTGCGCTTCAAAGCCGGCGACTGCATCTCGGATCAGTTCGGCCAGATCAACAGGCTCGCGTCTCAACTGCAAGGCGCCACTTTCGGCCAACGCGAGTGTCCGTAGATCGTCAACAAGCCGCGAAAGGACTTGCGTCTCTTCCATAATCGACTTCAACCGCTCCGCATCCGCGGGATATAAGCCATCGAGAATCCCTTCCACATTTCCCTGAATGACAGTAATTGGCGTTCGCAATTCATGCGACACGTCTGCAAGCATCTTGCGTCGCTGCTGATCATTGACCTGCAAACGTTCGGCCATCGAATTGAATCCCCGCGTCAGGGCGCGTACTTCGGGCGGACCCCTCTCCTCGACGCGCGCTGAAAAATCCCCCTCGGCCACTTTGCTGGAGGCTTCCAATAAATTGTCCAGTGGTCCTGACATGCGCCGCAAACTTCGCATTCCCCAGACAATCGTCATCAGCAAAAGAATGAAACCAAGAATGGCGAATGGGAAAATCGTATCGGGTCTGTCAAAGGGCGGAGGTCCGTGAAATGCTGTAAATATTAATCTAAGTAGGGCCAAAAGACCTGTGAAAGCCAGGAATGCGAACACAAAGAACACACACCCCATCCTGCGAAAGAATGGATTGCGCCTGCTGACGCGCCGCCAGGCCTCACGTGTGGGAGGCCATTCTTCGTTTTCGGGCCACCACGGAGGTCGCTGACGCTGGGAAAAGCGAGGATGATGTTTCATTTCAAACAAAACTCGGTGGTCGAGTAGGCGGCGCTTGTCCGCCGTATCGAGACCACCACAAATAATTCAAACTTCACTTGCAGCGGTGGTTTCGATACGCCCGACGAACACGGGGCTACTCAACCACCAATCTTCACCATTATTTATCCGCAAACTTATAACCAACACCATATACGGTCAAAATATATTTCGGCTCGCTGGCTTTGACCTCGATCTTGCGGCGAATATTCTTGATGTGTGCGTCGATGGCGCGTTCATAGGATTCAAATGCGACGCCATGAATCGCATCTAATAATTGTGCACGTGTGAAGACGCGGCCAGGTTGGCGCGCCAGAGAGGCGAGTAACTCAAACTCAGTGGGAGTTAATTCTTCGATCCCGCGTTTCTCTGCAGTCACGCGCATGCGCGGTATATCGAGGGTCAAATCCGCTAAGCGAATCATTTCAGAGCTGGCACTTGTCGCATTTTCGATTCGACGAAAGACCACACGCACACGTGCGACCAACTCCTTTGGGCTGAAGGGTTTGGTCATGTAATCGTCTGCACCCAGTTCGAGGCCGATGAGTTTATCTGTTTCTTCTGCGCGGGCAGTCAGCATGATGATTGGTGCGTTCGATGTTTTGCGAAACTCACGCGTAAAGTCCAGTCCATCGAGCTGGGGCAGGCCAAGGTCGAGAATAACCATATCCGGTCTCTCAGTCTTAGCCAGCGATAAGGCCTTCTTCCCATCATGTGCACTGAGAACACTAAATCCCGCGCGCTCCAAATAATCGCGCACGAGTTGGGTGATCTTGGGTTCATCGTCCACTACAAGAATGTTCTTCATTGTTACATCAAGTTTAACCGCAAAATGAAATAATCATTATCTAATTTACTTTATTCCAACACCGTTAATAGCAGTGATGGGTTTGATCTGCTTTGTCTCTAAGCGGACTTGTTTGAAACCTACACGTTTGAGTTGAGATACTAACTGTTCAGCGACAGTTTGCACTTCCTCTTCAGTCTTTGCCCACATCGGCTGGATAGTGATGGCAACGCGACCACCAGGTTTAAGCACGCGCATTACCTCCTGCAGCCCTGCCATTCGGTTTGACCAAAACTGCATGGAATTGACCGCAAAAACTTTGTTGAATTTGTTCGCATCGAATGGCAACGGCGACTCGGCTCCCTGTTGCAGGTGAACTCGCCCCGATCGAATTGTGGCAGCATTGCGTTTGCTGGCCTGTTCCACCATTACAGCTGATAAATCGATTCCAGCGACAGCGCCATTTGGGGTCAACTTCGCCACTTCCTGAATCGCCTGACCAGGACCAAATCCAATTTCGAGGACCTGGTCATTAGGTTGAATATCGAGCAGAGACAGAGTCCACGCGTTGCGCTCGCGGTTCTTCATCGCTAAGATCACCCCAACAAGGCGACCAAGCCAACCTTTGGGATGAGCAAACTGCGCATTGAATCTTTTTATCACCAGATTTCTCTCCTCAAATCTGAATGTCGCTGTTACAGCGACATTCAGACTCTTACTCTTCGGCTCTAGCTTGTCTTTTCAGAGGTTTCTGAAGACTCTGTGTCCGAGCTTTGACCATGAGCTTTCTTATGCCATTCGTCGAACATGGGTGGAACCCCACGCTCGCCCCAGTCACGTCGCCACGAGCCATGCCCGCCATGATGCCAGCCCCAGCGCGAACCCCAGAAGAGGAAGCGGAAGGCTACGAACAAGAGGAAGAAGGCAAGCAGAGGGCCGAAGCAGCCAAAACCGTATCCAAATCCAAATGGACGATGGAAGGGCATTCCATATCCGTAATAGGGATAAGGCAAGGGCGCGGTGTCACCGGATGGTGATTGAACCGTGATGGGCGATCCTTGAGCCACACCCGCTTGAAAAGCGAAGAATGCGACGCCCGCCACCGCGGCAATCAATATCAAAGCCGCCAGAACACGCCAACCAATTTTTCCGTTCATGTTTTACTCCTTTGTTTGAACTTATGCCTGAAGTATAGGGTCTGGTTGTGAATTGATTGTGAAGTGAGGAGGGAGGACGCGGTTGCGATTTTCAATCGGCCGGCATACAATTTATGTAGCCATGCTGCGGATTGGGCAACGCTTATTTCTCGTGGAGAAACTATGAATATTCGATACGGAACGACTGACGATGCAGAGATGTTATCCGAGTTGGGAGCCAGGACCTTCTACGATACATTCGCGAAAGATAACACTCCAGAAAATATAGAGGCTTATCTGAAAAAATCGTTTTCTCCGAGGACCCAATTCAAAGAGCTTTCAGACCCTGATAATATTTTCCTGATTGTTGAATCCGAAAACACACCGATCGGATACGCCCAACTCACTATGAATAGCAGGGACGAAGCAATAAGCAAAGCCACGCCGCTCGAAATCAGAAGGATCTATGCCATACAAGAATATCTAGGCAAGGGAGTTGGGAAGGAACTTATGCAGGCTACAATAGGCGAAGCGAGAAAAAGAGGCTGTGATTGTGTCTGGTTAGGGGTCTGGGAGAAAAATCAAAGAGCAATTGATTTTTATAAGAGGTGGGGTTTTCGCGAAGTCGGCACGCATCTGTTTTCCGTTGGCAATGATCCACAAAACGACTATGTGATGGAGTTGGAGTTGACCTGATCGATCAATTGATTCCAAGGTTGACGAAGTAGAATACGTGTTCTACAATTCAGAAACTGTGATTATTCGTGGCGTTGCCTTGGCAAGGCAGCATCATCAAGTTCAACGGAAATC
>Ga0075419_10003047_pt1 | contig 10733 bp, 6 predicted proteins | sample SoiMetdeltSBSDD3_FD_76900 | JGI IMG/M metagenome (GOLD analysis project Ga0075419, IMG submission 76900) | Bulk soil microbial communities from a Populus tree surrounding site in Tennessee, USA - Soil MetaG P. deltoides SBSDD3 | ecosystem: Environmental > Terrestrial > Soil > Tree plantation... | reverse complement strand
CTCCACGTGCACCTCGCAGGTCACCGAGACCACGCCGCGGAACAGGTGTCCGCCGTGCGGGAGGAAGTCGGGACCCGCGATGATCATGTGGCAGTGTAGGAACGGCTTGCCGTCGAGCAGGCTCAGGTTGCCGATCAGCGACAGGATCTCGTACTCCCCGGTGAATGTGCGCCGCTCGTAGGAGCTCGTCGCGCGCCGGAAGCGACCCAACTCGGCCTCGCCCACTGAGCCGATGCCGAAGAGGTAACCCCCGAGCACGGCTTTCGCTTCCGCCCACGCCGTGAGCGTGGAGACGATCTCCTCGCCGCGATCCAGCCGCAGGACCCAGCCCTGGGTGGTCCGCTGCGACTTCATCCGGCCTCCGCGCGCGCCGTCTGCCAGTGGATGAGCCCGAGCGGCTCGGCGAGTTCGAACCACTCCTCGAGCTGTCGGCGGGACACCGCCCAGCCCTCGCGGCGCACGGTCTCGGCGATGCTGCCGACGTCGCGCGTGCCGTCGCAGGCGAACCACGCCACGTCCAGCGCGGTGGTCCCGCCCGGGATCTCGCCTTCCAGTGCCAGGAGCCTCGCTCGCGTGGGCTCGCTCAGCGCGTCCCAGCCCGGGGCCAGCGAGCGGATGGGGCAGGCGAACGCGTCCTCGACGCGCACCGGGATACGCCCCGGCGGCTCGTCGTGTCCCGGCGGTCGCGCCGGCAGCGCGGGCGTCACCTCGCCGTCCCAGAAGCCCTCCAGCTCGTCGGCCGCCAGCGGCAGCGTGCGCTCGATGGCTCGCGTGAGCGCATGGTCGCTGGCGAGCCCGTGCGCCAGGCGCGCCACACTCGCCAGCGCACGCTGGCCGCGTTCGCGCTCGGAGTGCGCCGCCTCCCACCGGTCGGGTCGCTCCAGCGCCGACAGCAACCGGCGCCGGGCGCCGCGCGCCACCAGCTGCAGCAGCCAGGCCGCCTCGTCCGCGCCCGCCGCGGCCACGAAACCTGCGTAGGTGGCGGCCGCCCGCACCGCGAGCGCGAGCGAGTCCGGGTCGCAACGCTCGACCGTGTCCAGGTCGGAGTGGTAATAGCGGTCGGGCCACTGGATCAGCATCGGGCATGGCACGCCCGCACCCGGGTCGAGCCACAACGCGTGGTCACTGCCACCGGAGTACGGCACGTCCGCGAGCCGGGCGAGCGAGTAATGCCCGGGACCCGAGAAGTCACGCACCCAGTCCTGCGCCGCGGTGCGGATACGGCCGAGCAGTTCGTCGGCGAACGAGCCGAGGAAGTGCGGAGCGTGCTCCAACAGCAGCGTGCTGCCGCAGTCCTGTTGCCGCTCCCCCACCATGTCGAGATTCACCGCCGCCACCGTGCGCGCGACGCGGTCGCGATGCAGCGCCTGCCAGGCATAGGTGCCGGTGAACTCGGGCATCCACAGGAAGCGAAGCGTGCGACGCATCGCGGGCAGCTCGCCACTGACCGCAAGTGCGGCCAGCACGCGCGCGCACTCGAGCGTGGCGGCACTGCCCGAGGCGTTGTCGTTCGCCCCTGGACGCGGATGACACAGGTGCGACGTGACCAGGACTTCGCCCGGCAGCTCGCCGGCGAGTTCGGCGCTGACGATCGTGAACTCTCCCGTGTAGCGTTCACAATCGAAGTCCACTTCGATCTCGAGTGGCTCTCCCGCCGCGAGCCGGGCGCGGAGTGCTGCGCCTCGAGCGGGGCTCACCACCACACCCCAGCCGCGCGGCCGATCGCCCGCCCACCAGAACGAGGTGTAGGCGAGCGAGTCGCGGTCGTGCGCGTCGGTGCGCACCGGCGGGACCAGCCGACGCCCGTCCACCACCAGCCCCGCCGCGCCGCGAGCCACCACGGCCAGCTCGTGCGCGCGCTGCACCGGGCCGCCCACGAGCACGGCGCGGCCGCGCACCTCGGTGCGGTCCAGCTCGGCGAGCGAGCCCAGCGCGACGAGCGGGAATCGCCCGCGCGCCGCGTCGCTGCGCTGCACGATCGAGAGCGGTGAGCGCTCGAAGTCGGCGAGCGATTCGAGACCCGTGGCCCCGTGCAGCGTCGCGCGCGCACGCCGGCAGCGCCAGCCCTCGGGCATCGGGAATCCCCCGAAGCGCGTGCGCCCATCCGCCGGCACCCGCGTCAGCTCGGTCGAGAGCCCCGCCGAGCGCAGTACCTCGGCCAGCCAGCCGGCCGCGTCGTCGTAGCCCGGGCTCGACTGGATGCGGTGGTGACGCGAGATCGAGGCCACGTCGGCCAGCGCGCGGTCCCCGCGCGTCTCACGCCGGACCGCCTCCAGCAGTCTCTCGAACACGTGATGTCCCTCCCTGGCGCCGCAGCGCGAACAAGATGACGGCGAGCAGCGCCGGGGAACCGTACTCGATGACTCGCGTCCAGGCACCCGGGTGGTAGGCACCCCCCGCGGCCGGCGGCGCGAACGTGCCGTAGCCGAGCGTGACCGTGGCCGAGAGCAGCAGCCACGCCGGCGAGGGCCGCAGCGGCTCGAACACCAGCACCCAGCCCAGGTACCAGGGATGCACCACCGGTCCCAGCAGGAGCCCTGCTCGCAGCAGGAGTCGCGTGCCGTCGGCCGTCGTGATGCGAGCACGTATGGCCACGAGCGTGAGCCCGGCGAGCAGTCCGGCCGCCACCAAGCGCGCGTTCGCATCGCCCGCGAGCGCCGCGATGGGACCGAACAGCGCGTCGTTGTGCCGCCATCGCAACGCGAACGCCGCCAGGCCCGAGCTCTCGCCGAGCGCGAGTGCTCCGTAGAGGGCCAACGTCACGCCGAGCGTGATCGCGGCCACGACACGCGCGGTCCCGCTCCACGTGCGCCAGAGAAACGGCAGTGCGGCGAGTGCCACGAGCTTCACGAGTGCCGAAGCACACGCAGCGAGCGCCGAGCGCACCGGGAAACGCTCGGCCAGGGCCAGAGCTACCGCCAACCACAGGATCCCCGTCGGGTCGTGGTGGCCGCTGCCCGCGTACTCGGTGATGACGAGCGGGTTCCAGGCGTACACCGCCGCGTCCCATGCCGAGCCGCCCCGGCGCCGGCACCACCACGCCAGCAGCGCGCACAGGGCGAGGTCGTGCAACAGCACCCATAGCTTGAGCACCAGTCGTGTCCCGCCGGCCTTCGCCACCAGCGTGAAGCCCAGCTCGGCGAGCGGCGGGTAGATCGAGCGCAGGTCCGGGTGGTTCACACGCGGGAACACGTCGCGGTCGCGGAGTGCCGTCAGTGCGGGATCGTCCGGGGCGTGACGGTACGGGTCTGCTCCCGCGGCGATCACGCGGCCCTCCCACAGGTAGCGATGGATGTCGTCCGAGAGCGTCGGGGCGACCGGCAGCACCGCGGCGCGCAGGGCGAACGCCACCACCACCACGAACACGCCCGCGCCCGGCAACTCGCGCCAGCGCGCGCGCCGCATCAGGGCCAACGCGTAGGCCGCGAACGCCAGCAGCAGCAGGAGCTGGAACCGGCCCAGCTCCGCACGCCAGTCCGCGAGGGCCCCGAGCCCGCCGAACACGCCCGCGAGCAACAGCGCGAGCGCGGCAGGCTCCAGCGCCGTCATCCGCGACGACGCCATCCGCGGCTCAGCGCGGCTTCGGGACGACGGTGCGGACCGCGCGCGTGGCCGAGTTGCCGGCCGCGTCCACGGCACGCACCGACAGCACGTGGGCTCCGGGGCCGGCATCGGGCAGTGCGACGCGGAAGGACAGGCGCGGAGCGTCCGAGAACCCGCCCTCGGGCGAGACCGGACGCCACGGCCCATCATCCACGGACACGTCCAACCGTTGCAGCCAACCCTCGCCATCGGCGGCCGCGCCCGCCAGCGTCGCCTGGCCCTTCTCGTGCGAGGCCGACAGCGACGTCACCTGGGGCGGCGTGTTGTCCACGGAGAACGGTTCGCTCACCGCCTCCCCGATGAGGTCCTCACCGATGGCGTTGCCGTTGCGGTCGCTGGCCTCGACCTTCAACCGGTAGCGGCCATCCGGCAGCGTGTTCGTGTTCCAGGTGAGCAGTGAGGCTTCGAGATCCTTTCCGATCTCGATCCAGGCTTCCGATTCCCCGCCGGAGGTCTCGGCGCGCACGAACACGCGGTAGCGGAGTGGGTCGTTGTTCGCGTCCGAGCCACGCCAGGACAGCGTGCGAAGGCCACGCGCCCAGAGCGGCATCTCTTGCAGGGCACGCGAGGTCGTGAGCAGGGCGGAGTACTCCACCCGCTGCCCGCCCGGCAGCGTCTGGGTGACCGCCTCCGTGCGCGCACTCATGCCGCCCTCTCGGAAACCCTGAGCCTGCGGCGCCACACTCAGCTCTTCGACGCGAGGAGCGAGGTTCGGTTCGCGCCTGGAGATGGCCACCTCGCTCACGCGATCGTCCCGATCGCCGAGACGCACCTTCCACTGCAGATACCGGCCTGGCAGTGACGCGATCGCGCCTTCGCCCGCGACCGCCTGCCAGCGGCTCCACGTCGTGTCGGGGGTGTCGCTGTTGCCGCTGCGCGTGCTGAAACTGCGCGAGCCCGCACCGCTCGAGCGCAGCTTCCCGAAGCGCGTGAAGCGCGCCGCGTCGAGCACGCCGGAGATGAGCTCGCCCTCGCTGGCGCTGCCGGGGCCCAGCTTCCACAGCGCGACCGGATTCGACGTGAGCGCATAGACCGCGTCGCCGGCGGGGACCAGCGCGGTGACCTGTCCCTGCGGCGGTGCCAGTTCCAGCGTGGCGCCGTTGGCGCGTTCGATTGCGTACACCCCCGAGCGGTTGCCCGTTGCCGCGAGCAGGCCCGACTTGGTGTCCGCGAGCGAGAACACGAACGGCTGCGGCGACGTCCACCACGGGGTCGGAGCGCCCTCGGGCGTGATCCGGTAGACCACGGCCTTCCCGCCCGCGCCCGGCGCACGCGTCGGGCGCGGTCCCTCCTCCTCGGCCGGTTCGTCGCCCGTCGCGGTCGTCGCGCTCGTGGTCGTGGCCGAGGCAGTCAAGGCGGCTGCCCACACCTGGCCGCTCGCATCGGTGGCGAGCGCGCGGATCTCGTCCTCGGCGGCATCGAACAGCGTGCGCGACACGCCGGCTGACGTCACGTGGTAGACGCGGCCTCGCGAGTCCCCGCCGGTGTACACCCCCCCACGGCCATCGGAGACCAGCGACACCAAGTTGCTCTCCTCGGTATCCAGCACGATCTCGCAGCGCGTCTGGCTCACGCGCAGCAGACGGCCGCGCGTGCCGCTGGCCGCATACCACACGCCCTTGCCCGCGGGTGCGAGCGCCCACACGTAGCGCTCGTTGGTCGCGGCCAGTCGCGTGGTGTCACCCGTGGGCCGGATGCGGTAGATGGTGCCGCGCGGGCCGGTGCCGGCCACGACGTCGTCCCCGTCCACCGCGAGCGACAGCACCTGACCGGCGTCGAGCCTCGCCAGGAGCTTCCAGCCCCCGCGCTCGCTCCAGCGCATCACGCGGCCGCGGTCCGCGCCCACCACCACCGAACCATCCTTCAACACCACTGCGCACCAGGCGACGCCGAGCGAGTCCGCGGGAAACGAGACGGCGCGCCGGCCGAGCCGCAGCACGCCGTCGGGATCCACGACCACGCCGCGTGACTCCGAACGCGCGTGGTCGCCGGCGGTGTTCTGGGTCCACCATTGCGTCTCCGCGGCCCGTGCGGGCGCGGGCGGGTCATACCAAACGGCCGCGGCGACGGCGAGCGCGAACAGCATGAGGCGGGTCGCCCACTGCATGTCAGGTCCTCCGTGGCGCGGCATGCGGCCGGCCGTTGCGCCCTCAACGGGCATTGCGATCCACCATCACTTCGAGCAGCAGTTCACCGCGCACGACGCGGTCGAGCGGGCGGCGCAGCTCCTCCACCAGCGCCCAGTCGCCGCGCCGGGCGCGGTCGCCGGCCTGCTGCGGGCTGCCGAGCACCGCGAGCGCGGACGCCGGCAGTTCCGGCAGGTCCTCGCCATCCGCATTCACCTCGGGCGCGCGCGCCCACAGTGTCAGGTGCAGGGCATCCGAGCGCCGCGCATTCCCCAGCCGTTGCCAGGCGTCCTCGAGCGAGACGACGCGGAAGCGAGCCGGCAGGCGCGACGCCGTGTAACGGTCGGCCTCGGGCCCGCCTCCCACGTGCAGCACGTAGCGGCCATCTGGGAGCTCTTCGGGCACGGGCAGCTCGAGCGTCAGCGTCTCGCGCGTTCCACGCCAGCGTTCGAGCTGTGCGGCCACCCGCAGCGTTCCGCCGGGACGGACACTGGGCGCACCGAGTGTGGCCGCGCGCAGTAGCGACTGTGCTCTTCCGGGCCGCACCTCGAGCTCCACCACGACGCTGTCGGCGCGAAAGCGCGCGAACGGGTTGGCGCTCAGGAATCGCAGCGGCCCGCCCACCCCTGCCGTCACGTCGTTGATCGGGGCTTCGCCCGCGGCGAGATCGCCCACGCGCAGGCGGCGGCCACCGCGCCACACCGACACGCTCCACTCGGCCGTCTGCTGCGAGGCCGTGCCGCCCGATTCCATCAGGCTGTTGACGACCGCCGCACTCACCAACTGCGACAGGAGCGAGCGGTCCTCGACGCACTCGAACGCGAAACGCTGCTCGCGAGGCGACGTCCCACGCACCACGACGCGAATCGGCATCAGCGCCGGCGAGGGCCCGAGCCGTCCCGCGACCGCGGCGCGCCGGTCCTGCGTCGCGGTGCCCACGGGCGTGCCCGGGGTGCCGATCTTGAACGACGTGTTGAGGTTGCCGAGGATGGTGGTGATGTTCGCCGTCGAGAGCGGCAGTCGCACCTGGCCGCTCTGGAAGAACGGGTGCCCGAAGATGAGCACGCGGTCACCGTCTCGGTAGGTGACGGTGCCGATCGCCGACAGGTTGAGGTCGCCTCGCAGGACGTCCACCGCGACGGCATCGCCGGGCTCGAGCGTGCGCGGCTTCCCTGCGGCGCGGGCTCGTCCGCCCGGGACCACCGCGAAACCGGCCGGCTCGAACAGTGCCGCGAGCAGCTCGGTCGCACCCGATGCAGCGCCGCTCACCGCGAGCGGCAGGCCGAGCGGCGTGGCGCGCCGGAGCGCCGGGGGTACCACCGGAGCGGGCGCGTCGTCGTCGTCGCCCGACCAGCGGTACTCGCCGAAACGGGCGCGCGGAGCGCCCAGCGGCTCTGCGCCCACGGGACCGGCGGTCTCGGGCGCCACGGGGAGCTCGGGCTCGTCCAGGACGGCGAGCATCTCGGCGATCGGCGTGATCCCGAAGATGGGCTCGCGCGAGAACGCCCAGCCCGACGACAGCGCGCCGATGAGCTTGCCCTCCACGTACACCGGCGAGCCGCTCATCCCCTGCGCCACGCCCGTGCGCTCGACGCGCGGACTCGTGGCGCGGGCGAGGATCAAGTCGCCCTCGGCGCGCCCACCCGGCACCACCCCCACGATCTCGGCGTCGAAGGACTCCACCGAGTCTCCGGCGAACACCGTGCGCACCACCGCCTTCTGCCCGGGCCGCAGCGCACCGGGTGCGAGCGTCGGCACATTCGATACCGCCGCCGAGGCGACACCGGCGGCGAGCAGACCCGGAACGAGCAGGCGAAGAAGTGCGCGCATGACTCCCGAAGTTAGCAAATGCCTCTCGCGCCGTCGCCTCGCTCGCTCCCGGCGCGGCGCTCGGCACTCCAGCCGCACGCTCGCGCCGAGGCTCGGCCAGTGCGCGGCGACGTCGGCTGGAGGCCCTGCGAAGTCCACGGCCGGGCCGACGAGCGTTCCCAGCCGGGCCAGCAGCGCCAGAAGTTGCCCGGCTCCGGCGCTGCGCGTACTGTGACGGGTCCGATGGCCTCTCCTTTCCTCGACCGGCTCGCGCAGGGCCCGGTGCTCGCCGATGGCGCCATGGGGACGCTCCTGTTCCAGAAGGGCATCCCGTTCGAGCGCTGCTTCGACGAACTCAACGTCACGAACGCGCCCCTGGTGGAGTCCATCCACCGCGAGTACCTCGCCGCCGGCGCCGAGTTGATCGAGACGAACACGTTCGGCGCCAACGCGATACGGCTCCACACTCATGGACTGGATGACCGGGCGCGCGTGCTCGCCCGCCAGGGTGTGAAGGTGGCGCGCAACGCGCGTGAGATCGCCGGCGCGCCCGCATTCGTCGCCGGCTCGATGGGCCCGCTCGGCCGCGCACTCGAACCGTTCGGCCCGGTGCGTGCCGCCGAAGCCGAGGCCGCGTTCCGCACGCAGGCCGAGGGTCTGCTCGAGGGCGGTGTGGACGTGTTCGTGCTCGAGACCTTCCAGGACCTGTCCGAGATCTTGATCGCCATCCGGGCGGTGCGCTCGGTGACGGCGGAGCTGCCGATCGTCGCGCAGATGACGTTCGGCCCCGACGGCCGCACGCGCTATGGCCACACGCCCGTGCTCGTCGTGCGCGCGCTCAAGCAGGCGGGTGCCGACGTCGTCGGCGTGAACTGCGGCGTGGGGCCGCAGGCCACGCTCGAGCTGCTCGAGCAGTTCGTGGCCGCCGCCGAGGGCACACCCGTCAGTGCCATGCCCAATGCCGGCCTGCCGCAGTTCGTCGAGGGCCGCTACGTGTACCTGTCGAGCCCCGAGTACTTCGCCGAGTTCGCCGCACGCGCCATCGCGCTCGGCGTGAAACTCCTGGGCGGCTGTTGCGGCACCACGCCGGCTCACATCCGTGCCATGCGCGAACGCCTGGCTTCGCACCTGCCCGCCGAGTCGCTGCCGAGCGGCGCCGAAGTGCGCGTGCTCGAACCGTTCGCGGGCCCCGAGGCCACCGACGGGGATGAATCCACGCCGTCGCTGCTGCGGCTGATGCGTGCGCGCTTCACCGTGAGCGTCGAGATCGACCCGCCGCGCGGCATCCAGACCCAGAAGGTCATGGCCGGCGCCCGGCTGATGGCAGCCCGCGGTGTGGACTGCATCAACATCGCCGACAGCCCGATGGCACGCATCCGCATGAGCGCGATGGCGCTCGCGTTCCAGATCCGCCGCGAGCTGCCGTCCATGGAGCTGATCCTCCACTACACGACGCGCGACCGGAACCTGATGGCGCTCCAGAGCGAACTGCTGGGTGCGCACGCGCTGGGCCTGCGCAACATCCTGTGCCTGACGGGCGATCCCCCCAGTCTCGGCGACTACCCGAACATGACCGCGGTCTACGACACCGACTCGGTCGGGCTCATCAAGATCGTGCGCCAGCTGAACGAGGGCACGGACCAGGCGGGCTCGTCCATCGGCGGCCGCACGGCGTTCGCCGTGGGCTGCGGCGTGAACCCGACCGCCGACGACCTGCCCGCCGAACTCGAGCGCTTCCGGCGCAAGCTCGACGCCGGCGTGCAGTTCGTGATGACGCAGCCGGTCTACACGCTGGACACGTGGAAGCGTTTCCTGGACGAGTTGGGCGGCATGCCGCCGGTACCGCTGATGATCGGCATCCTGCCGCTGCAGTCGTTCCGGCACGCCGAGTTCCTGCACAACGAGGTGCCCGGCATCCAGGTGCCGGACTGGATCCGCCAGCGGATGCACGAGGCCGGCAACGAGGGCCAGAAGGTCGGCGTGGACCTGGCGCGCGACCTGTTGGGCGAGGCCCGCGACCTCGCGAACGGCGTGTACCTGATGCCCTCGTTCGGTCGCTACGAGAACTGCCTCGAAGTCCTGGAGGGCGTGCTGGACGGCGCCCGGGGTCGCTCGGGATCATGAGCCGCACCAGCACACCGCCCCCGGACACCCGCATCGCGCTGCAGCTGCCGGCGTCGGAGAACGCGGACCTGTGCTCCGGATGCACGCGCTGCTGCGAGACGGTGAGCATCGAGGTGGACACGCCGCGCTCGCCGTGGGAGTACGACCAGTGGATCTGGGTGCTGCATCACCAGAACCTCGAGGTCTACGTGGAGCGTCCGGAGCGCTGGTTCCTGCACATCGAGACGCGCTGTAACCAGCTGAACGACGAGGGTCGCTGCAAGATCCACGGCAGCCACCCCATCCTGTGCCGCGAGTACGATCCGCGCGTGTGCGAGCGGCGGCTGCCGCTGGCCGACAACGTGGCGTGGTTCAAGGACGCGGGCGAGCTCGAAGCCTGGCTCCAGAGGCAGCGCCCCGCGAGCTGGAAGCGGCTGGTGGCGTGGCGGGCCTCGAAGGCGAAGCAGGCCTCGAAGAAGGACGGCCAGCTGCTGCTGCCCGCGCTGCTCCAGATCGGGGATCCCGGGGCGGCCGGGCACGAGCCCGCGACGCACCTGCCCGGCCGCACCACGCGCCGCACCCGGCGCGCGAAGCGCTAGGCCGCAGCGCGAACTCGGGCTCAGCCCCCGAAGCGCTGCTTCCACTCCGCGAGCCGCTGCAGCGCCTCGAGCGGAGTCATGGCCTCCGGCGCGAGCGCGCGCAGTTCGGCGGCGAGCGGGTGTTCCGGAGGCGGCGCCACGTCGAACAGCGGCAGCGGCACGCGGATGTCCTGTTTGCGGCCGCGCACCGGCCGGCGCTCCAACTCCTCGACCGTGCGTTCGCTCTCGAGCTCGGCGAGCACCACCTTCGCGCGCTCGATCACGCTCGCGGGCAGGCCCGCGAGCTGGGCGACGTGGATGCCGTAGCTGCGGTCGGCGGGGCCGTCGGCGATGCGGTGCAGGAACACCACGCCGTCCCCCCACTCCTTGACGGTGACGTGCGCGTTCGCAAGCCGGGGCAGCTTCTCGGCCAACTGCGTGAGCTCGTGGTAGTGCGTGGCGAAGATCGTGCGCGGCCGTGCGACGCGCGCGTCATGCAGATGCTCGGTCACCG
>Ga0075419_10003043_pt1 | contig 10745 bp, 7 predicted proteins | sample SoiMetdeltSBSDD3_FD_76900 | JGI IMG/M metagenome (GOLD analysis project Ga0075419, IMG submission 76900) | Bulk soil microbial communities from a Populus tree surrounding site in Tennessee, USA - Soil MetaG P. deltoides SBSDD3 | ecosystem: Environmental > Terrestrial > Soil > Tree plantation... | reverse complement strand
TGCCGCGCAACTACAACAACGGCATCCGCATCATGCAGTCCCGGGGTTACGTCATCATCCTGCTCGAGATGGCGCACGAGACGCGCATCATTCCCACCAGTAAGCGCCCGGCACTCGATGGCTCGATCAGGCAGTATCTCGGGGAGTCGAGAGGACGGTGGGAAGGCAATACGCTGGTCGTCGAGACGACCAACTTCAACGGCAAGACTGCGATGACCAACCTCGGTGTTCCCGGATCGCCGGCGCTGACGCCGTCGACGCCGAACCTGCGCTTCACCGAGCGCTTCACTCGCACCGCCAACGACACCATCGACTATCAGATGACGGTCGAGGACCCGGAGATCCTCACGACGGGGAAGTGGTCGGCGGCGTTTCCGATGAAGCTCGATAACGACTACAAGATGTACGAATACGCCTGCCACGAGGGCAACACGGCCATCCGCAACTACATCGAGACGTCGCGATTCGAGCGCGCGCAGAAGAAATAGCGACGATGCTTATTCCTCCGGGCACTCGCGTCGGGCTGTATGAGATTCTCGCTTTCGTTGGTGCGGGTGGAATGGGCGAGGTGTATCGCGCCAATGACACACGGCTGAACCGCCAGGTGGCGATCAAGTTCTTGCCCGCGACGCTCGCCGATGCGGAGGCGCGCCGCCGTTTCCAGCGCGAAGCCCAGGTCGCCTCGTCCCTGAATCACCCGCACATCCTCACGGTCTACGATGCAGGCGAGCTCGACGATCGCCAGTATCTCGTCACCGAGCTCATCGACGGTGGCACGCTCAGTGAGTGGGCGAGAGCCGCGTCACGTTCGTGCCACGAAATCGCCGACCTGTTGAGCGGCGTCGCCGACGGTCTGGGGGCTGCCCACCAGGCGGGCATCGTTCATCGCGACATCAAGCCGGCCAATGTGCTGGTCGCCCGGAATGGCTACGCGACGCTGGTGGACTTCGGCCTCGCGAAACTGGTGGAACAGTCCGACGACCAGAGCCCAACTGTCAGCGCCGTCAACACCCGAGTCGGACTCGTGGTCGGCACGGTGCGGTACATGTCGCCGGAACAGGCGGCGGGCAGGCCCCTCGATCAGCGCAGCGACGTGTTCTCCTTCGGCGTGATGCTCTATGAGCTCGTTGCCGGTCATCGTCCGTTCGAGGGACCGACGGACCTGCACGTGTTGGAGCTGATTCAACACGGAGAGCCTGCCGCGCTCGACGACACGGTTCCGATAGCGTTTCGCAGACTGATCGCAAGAGCGCTCGCCAAGGATCCCGATCGTCGCTACCAGTCGATGAAGGAGCTCGCAGCCGATCTCAAGCGCATTCGCCAGACGACGGATCGCGATGTCCTCGTTCCCCTTCCGGCGCCATCACCTCGGCGAAAACGAGCGCTTCTGGCGGGGATCGTCGCCGCCATCATCGTCGGTACTACGGTGGTCGCGTGGCGTCTCTGGCAACTGGACTACTTCTGGACGAATCCGCTTGACGGCGTCGTGGTGCAGCGGCTGACAGATTTTTCCGGCGACGAGATCGATGCCGCGATTTCACCAGACGGCAACTTCACGGCGTTTCTCTCGGATCGAGATGGACCGTTCGATGCCTGGATCTCCCCAACGGGCAGCGGCAGATTCGTCAACGTCACCAAAGGGCGTTTTCCCGTTTTGGTTCCCGGTCCGATTCGCTACGTGGGGTTCTCAGACGACAACTCGCAGCTCTGGTTTATCGAGCAGGTGTCGGTGCGACCGAATCGCAACCGCGCATGGCTCACCCCGGTCGTTCCAGCGGAACATCGTCGGTTCCTGGAGAGCGGGTTGAATCCTGCCTGGTCGCCAGATCGAACGCGCCTGGTGTACCACACGCCCGACGATGGCGACCCGATTTTCATTGCCGATCGGAACGGCAACAACGGGCGCCAGATCTACGTCGACAGACCCGGCATCCACAACCATTTCCTGACGTGGTCGCCGGACGGACGCTACATCTACTTCGTCGGAGGCGTGGTCACGACGGACGAAATGGACCTCTGGCGCTTCCCCGTGCCCGCAGACGGTGCGACGGCCGTGCCCGAACAGATCACCCACCACAATTCCAGTGTCGCTTATCCGACCTGGCTCGATTCGCACACGCTCATCTACTCGGCCACCGCTGATGACGGCTCGGGCCAGTGGCTCTACGCGATGGACGTTCGACACCGGATCCCGCATCGCGTCAGTTCCGGGATCGCCGAACAGTATCTGTCCGTCAGTGCCACGACTGATGCGCGGCGTCTCGTCGTGACCGTCGCGATGCCGCTCGCCAGTCTGTGGAGCGTGCCGGTCTCGAGTGAAATGCAGCCCGAATCCTCGGTTCGAAGCTTCACGGCGCCGAACGCCCGCGCCCTCAGCCCACGATTCGGAGCTGACTACGTCCTGATGCTGTCCAGCAAAGGCGGGGCAGACGGTCTCTGGAAGATGAGTGGAGATCTCGCTCAGGAACTGTGGAGAGGGTCCGACGGTGGGCTGGTCTCGCCGCCCGCCGTCTCTCCGGATGGAACGCGGATCGCGTTCGCCTATCGCAAGCAGGGTCGTGCCGCGCTCTCCGTGATGAGCGCAAACGGCACGGACATCCGTCTGTTGACCGACGAGGTCGATGTCCGCGGATCCTTCTCGTGGTCACCGGACGGCCAATGGATCGTGTTTGCAGGGGCGTCCGCAGCGAAGCGCACACGCGTCTTCAAGATCGCGGCGTCAGGCGGTGCTCCGACACCATTAACTGATGGCCTCGCCACGCACCCGTTGTGGTCGCCCGACGGCCGGTTCATCCTGTACTCCGAGCCGGCCCAAGGTTCCAGGGTGCAGGTGAAGGCGATGACGCCAGAAGGAAAGCCATATCCGTTTCCGGAATTGTGGGTCAGCTATCAAACGACGAGTCCGTATCGTTTCGTGCCCGGCGCACAGACGCTGATCTACTTGAAAGAAGGAGACCTCCGTCACAAGAACTTCTTCCGTGTCAACCTGGCCACTGGAGAAGAGCGTCAGATCAGCGACCTGCGATCCGGCTTCGAGGTTCGTGACTTCGACATCGCCCCCGATGGCAGCCGAATTCTCTTCGACCGGCGGCGCATGAACTCCGACATCGTGCTGATGGATCGCGACACACGCAAATGATCTGGAGATCGGTCCTTCGTGCTCTACGCCTGAGTGTCTACTTCGCGGGAAGCAGCGACTGCCAGTTGACGAGTGCGAACGAGCGCGGCTTGGCGGACTCCAGGAGGAGGAATCGCCGTCCGTCGGCGGAGGGCAGGAAGTCCTGGCCGCTGCCCGGCACGACTCTGACGGGTGCGCCGACGGAGATCTGACCCCGCTGATGCGAGATCGGCGCTTCCATGATCCACGCATCGGGTGAGAAAAAGAACAGCCGCGAGCCGTCCGCGCTCCACTTCGGGAGCGTGCCTCCGGACTGCGAGACGCGCTGCGACGCCGCCGCACCCGGAAACGTCTGCACGTACACCTCCGGCGGGCCGCTCGCATCTGAAACATAGGCGACCATCGTCGCGTCCGGTGAGAACCGCGCGAAGCTTTCGGTCGCAGGGGTCGCCGCAACCGCGGACGGTGCGCCGCGAGCCTGCAGATCGATCGCCAGGATGTCGTAGCGGCGCTCGGCTGTCACCGCACTGACCAGCACGTGACGCTGGTCAGGCGACCAGTCGTCGACGCGTTCGAGTCCTGGAATCGATTCGATGACGGTCCTCGGCGGCACGTTGCTCCCGACGTCCGTCACTTGCAAGGTGTCGGCGGATCGGAAGAGCAGTCGCCGGCCGTCGCGCGACCATCGACCGTGGTCTTCCCATGCTGACGTGGCCGCGACGCGCATCGTCGCTCCAGTGTCGAGGCGAATCGTCCAGACGTCGGCGCCGTTCGAGCCGGGGCCGAGACTCCCAAGGGCCAGCTGCAGGTCGTCGTGCATCGCCAGCGTCGTCCCGCTCTGGCCCACCATCGATCCCGGCACCGGAGTGCGTCGGCCGACACGATCGATCCAGACGAGGGGCGAGGTCACCTCGGAGGCCCCGATCGTCACCCATGACATCAGCAGCTCGTTGGCAAAGACGCGTTGGCTGGCCGCATCGCCGATGGGGATTGGTTGACCGACGAGCGCGGCCGTGGCGTCCAGTCGTTGCGCCACCAATTTCTCCCGCAGGTTGTAGAGCACATACCCGCGCACGTAGCCAGCGGGAGAAACGTCGGGCGCGAGCAGGCGTCGATTGCCGGTCTTCGGCTCCACGAGATACATGCCCGGTCGGTCACCAATACCCTGCGCCAGGATCTGGCCGTCCGGCATGAGCACATGATTCCGCAGCGATGTCCCCAACTCTCGGGCGGCACCACCATCCGGAGGCACCATCTGGAGCGCCGGCCCTTTGCCGCCGCGAGGAAGGTCGGCGACGACGATGCCGTCGGGGCCCCACTCGACGCTCCGCACGTCGCGAAACTGGATCAGCCGCGTGACGGCGCTGGTATCGATCGCGAGTCGCTTCACGAAACCGTCGGTCGCGTCCCAATACGCCACCATCGTCGAATCGGGGGACCACGCGCTGTTGATGACGCTCACGCTGCCAGCCGTGCTATCGATGCCGCGGGACGCTCCCGTTGTGAGCTCGTTCAGGACGAACTGCGTCCGTCCATCGGACATCAGCTCGATTCCGAGGAGCCAGCGATTGTTTGGCGACGGGCTCCAGTACCAGGGTCGCGCCGACGAAACGCCCGGCAGTCGGAACGCTGGCGACGATGACGGCAGCGTAAGGGTGAGAGGCTGCGGCGAGATGCCCGCGGGGAGGCGAAACGCGGCGATGAGGCCCGCGACGGCCGTACCCAGTGCGACACCACCGAGCAGCCACAGCCAGAAACTCTTCTTCGTCGCGCGCGCGACGTGGGGAAGATCTGCGGCCCCGGCCATCGCCGGAGCGTGGCCCGACAGTGAAGCCACCTGGCCGTCCAGGGCAAAGGCGAGGTCACGTGTGGATTGAAACCGTGACGACGGATCCTTCTCGAGGCAGCGCTCGACGATCCGAACCAAGGACGGCGAGAGATCGGGACGCGTCGTGGCAAGCGACGCGGGCTCTTCGCGGACGACGGCCATCATGATGTCCATCGGCGTGTCGCCGCCGAACGCGCGATGCCCGCTGAGCATTTCGTAGAGCACCGCGCCGAACGCAAAGAGATCCACCCGGTGGTCTGCCGTGACGCCTCGCACCTGTTCGGGTGCCATGTAGCCCGGCGTCCCGAACACCAGGCCGGGCATCGTAGCGCGCGGTGTGGTGGGCAGCGTCGTCGCCCCCGCCTCCACGGGTTCGGCTTCGGTCAGCTTGGCCAGACCGAAATCGAGGATCTTGACGCGATCGTCACTGGTGATGAAGACGTTCTCCGGCTTCAGGTCGCGATGGACGATGCCCTTCTCGTGCGCGGCGGCGAGCCCGAGCGCGACCTGCCGCGCGTATTCCATGGCTTTGCGCGTCGGCAGACTCCCGGCCGACAACCGGTCGCGTAACGTGGCACCCTCGAGCAGTTCGGTGACGAGATACGGGCGAGTCTCGGAAGTCGTGGCGCCTGCGGGCGTATAGGTCCCGACGTCATACAGCACCGTGATGTTGGGATGATTCAGCGCGGCGGCGGCGCGCGCTTCGAGCTCGAACCGGGAGAGGCGATCGGGATCGAATGCCAGGTTGGAAGGCAGCATCTTGATCGCGACCTCGCGATTGAGTCGCGTGTCGCGCGCGCGGAACACCTCGCCCATGCCACCTTCGCCCAGCCGGGCTAGCACGTGGTACGGACCGAGGCTCTGACCGATCATTTAGGGGGCAGCGGTCACATTCTGACATGAGACATGTCAGCTGGCCGCTCTAGCGACGTCAGTCCTTGGGCCTTCGTGCTTGGTGCCTGGTCCGTCCCTGGTCCCAGGTCCGCTGCGACGTCTTCGCTTGGCGGCGATGCAGGACCAAGGACACAGGACCACGGACGGACCAGGGACTACGGACGGACCAAGAACGAAGGCCCAAGCACCAAGGACGACTTGATTGGGATTCACTTCTTCGAATCGATCGTGTTCGAACCCGATCCGCCGAGATCCATGCGGCGGCCGTCAGGGAACTTCAGATCGCGGGAGCTGGCGCGCAACGAGCCGTCCTTTGCCTGGAAGCCGACGACCGTGACCTTCGTGCCGGCAGGCAGCGAGTTGCGGTTCCAGCCAAGACGCATCAGCACGGAGGGGGAGCCGCCCTCGATCTTCCACCGCTCGACGGAGCCGTCCGGCTTCTTCACGTCGATGTGCAGCCAAGAGTGCGGGTTGACCCACTCCATCATCACGACCTGCCCCTCGAGGGTCACCACTTTGTTCGCATCGAACTCGGCGGAAAAGGAGTGATGCGCGGCAGCCGGCGCCGCGAGCGCGACCACGATGACGGCCACTGCCGCAATTCTCATTTGCTGCCCTTCTGAAGCAGATCTTGATAGAGGAGCCTGTCGGCGAAGGGAACGCACTTGTGCTCGAGCAATTGTGCCTGCGGATCGATCAGCCGGTACAGCGGCATCTCGATCGTCCACGGGCGCGTGTACGTCTGCGGGTCGTCGAGCGTCGCCTCGTAGGAAAGGTGGTTCGGCGCCAGCAGCCTGAATCGCTCGGTGACCGTCAACTGATTGCTCGCATGATTCCCGGCGCGATCCAGCCACGACTGACCGTTCTGCCATTTCGTCGTAATCGCCAGTACGTCGCCATCCCACTTGCCCATGGACTTGCCCATCCAGGAATCGACTGGCAGCTCCGAGGCGTCTTTCATGTAGATCACGCGGTTCGCCGCCGCGAAGGGATACACGAACAGCAGGTCGTCGTCGCCGGCCTGGAAGATCTGGAACGGCATGTTGTGATACGTGACGCGCGGCACGCCGAGCATGTAGCACTTTGCTTCGGGATCCGCTGCCGGCCACTTCGTCCTGTTCTCGTTCCGTTTCACGAGCGCGTCGGGCTTGTACGGAATCGTCCCGCCGCGCACGACGCTCTGGCCGGCCGGGATCGCGCCGATCGCGCCGAGCTGCCAGAAGTCCTTCAGTTCCTCGGCGGAATGACTCTCGAGATTCCAATAGGCGGTGTTCAGCGCCTGCCAGATGCCGTTGAAATTGGGACGGCCCGCAATGCGCGCGGGGCGGTCTTGTAACGGCCCCTCGGTTCGGCCTCTCACTTGCGGTTGCGCTCGTGTGGCACCGACCGCCAGCACAATCACTGCTGCGATCGTGAGCGCTCGGATCCCGCGATTCCATCGATGTCGCATGCGCATCTGTTGACGACCGTTGCGTGCCCGAGCGGCTACTTGACGCGCGTCGCGCGCTCCTGGCGCGTCCCCTGAAGCATGACGAACTCGGCGACGTTGCCAGCGGCGTCGCGGACGAACTCGATGACGAGGTTGAGGTCGCGCACGAAGAACCGGGTTTCGGATTCGGCCTGGAACGGCAGCGCGTTGCCGCCGGTCGGATGGAGCGCGAGCTGTCCGCCCTCGACCTTGACGGTCATGGTCTGGCCGTTGGCAAACTGGTACTCGCCGGCGTAGCGCGCGAGCACCGAGGGCGCGAGCGTGATGGCCTTTTTCTCCGAGATCAACTGCACGGTGTCGCCATGGGCGAGGGCGCCGAGGTACCCGGCGATTTCTGGCGATGGCGCGACGCTAATATTCCCGAGCACGACCACCGAGATTCCGCGATCGAAGAAGTACGTCAGGTTGGCAAATGGCGGCGCGCCGCCGCCGTGCGTCGCGGCCCGGCGGCCATCGATCGTGCGGATGTATACGCCAAGCCCATATTCGCCCTTGAACGGCGTCGTCATCTTCTGCAGCGAGGCTTTCGATACCACCTTGCCGCCGTACAGACCGTTCTGCCACCGCAACAAGTCTTCGGTCGTCGAATAGAAGCCTGCCGCCGTGTTGGGAACGATGCGATCGGACGCGTAGGACGCGTTGACCAGGCCGTTGGGTGTCACGGTATACGACCCGGCACGCCGTGCGATGACCGCCGGGCCGTCGAGCCCCGAGTCCTTCATGCCGAGCGGCGTGAAGATGTTCTCGCGGATGAACGTCTCGTAGGTCTGGCCGGTGAGCTTCTGAATGAGGTGGCCGAGGATCAAGTAGCCCGAGTTCGTGTAGTTGAACCGCTCGCCCGGCGCGGATTCGAGCGGCCGCTGCATCAGCGCGGTGACGAATCCCGCGACCGTGCCGTCCGGGCTCTCAACCGGCGATTGGCGATTCGTGGGCGGCGACTGCAGGCCCGGAAATCCAGCCGTGTGCGTCAGCAGGTGAAAGAGCGTGATGCGGTCCCAAGACGAGGGCGCCTCTGGCAGGTGCGTCTTCACGAGGTCGTCGAGCTTCAGACGCCCGCGCTCCTCGAGGAGGAGGATCGCCGCGGCGGTGAACTGCTTGGTGATCGACGCCACCTTGAACCGCGTGTTTGGGCTGGCGGGGATATTCCACTCGACGTTCGCCAGGCCGTAGCCTTTGCTGACGATCACGTCGGTACCGCGCGCGACCAGCACTGAACCGGCGAAGGTTTTGCTGCCGACATACGACTGTACGACCTGCTCCATCCGCGCGACGTCCTGCGCCATGCAGACGGTGGCCACACCAAGCGACGCCAGCAGCACGACGGCGATCCGATGCATGTCAATGCTCCAGAAATCCGAAAAAGGAAACGCTCCGCTGACAGAAGAATATTAGTCCCAACGCCAAGGAGTGTTGTGGCACCATCAGCCGCTGTGGCGATACAAGCGACGTGGAGGTAACTGCATGCGCGTTCGATTATTCGTGCTCTTGCTCGCAACCCTGCCGGCACTGCCGCACGCACAACAAAGCGCGCTGCCGCAGGACATCAATCCGGTCACGCTGTCGCGGCTGCCGCCAGTGACGGCCGAAGACCTCGATGAAGAGGGCCGCAAGCTCCTGGCTGACAGGCCGGTGAAACCGGGGCCGGGACCTACGCATGTCACCAGTTACAGCCCGAGGGAGCGCAGCCTCGGTATCCCCTCTGGCGTGAACAGCCCGGTCGGGCCGCGCTACTTTCAGCTGGCGGTGCTCATCATCGCGCGTGAAATCGACCAGCAATACGAGTGGTCCGCTCACGAGCCCGCGGGATTGAAGCAGGGACTCGAGCAGTCGGTCATCGACGTCGTCAAGCACGACAAGGACGTGGCGGGGCTGTCCGACAAGGACGCGACCCTGATCACCTTCGGCCGCACGTTGTATCGCGAGCATCATGTGAGCAGCGAGTTATGGCAGAAGATGGTGAAACATTTCGGGCGGCAACACACCGTGCAGCTGATGATGATCATGGGCGACTACTTCAGAGTGGGCTTCATGATGAACGCCGTCGATCAGCGTCTGCCGCCGGAGCGGAAGCCACTGCTGCCGCCGTTGAATCGACGGTGAGCCCGATGCCGGCGTAGCGTTTCAGCGGGGCGACGATGTGTTTCTCGGCGGCCACTCCGGCCAGACGTTGCCGGACGTCGCCTCGATTGGGATCGGTCCGACCAGCGAGAATCCTGGAACGGCGCTTCCCGGGCGCGGCGTTGGTGGCGGCTGGTGATCGGCGGACGTCGAGGCGCGCATCTCGTTCCAGCCCACGTGCGCCGTCACGTGCTTGTCGAACGTCGGAATCTCGCCGTCGCCCCAGTCCTCGTGGAGGATGTTGAACGTCAGCGTGTCGCCGTCGATCCGGAAATCGTCGAGCGCCGCCATGGTGTACGGGTTGTCGCACGTGCCGCACACCATGCCGCGGAGCCGATTGCCGATTTTCTTGATGATGAAGAACTGCTTCGGCGCGCCGACACCGAATCCCAGCCAGACACCGACGACGTCCTTCTCGGTGAGCGTCGACTTCCACGGACCCGGCTGGATGTAGGGGAGTCCATCGGCGCCGTCGGGGTTGCGTCGTTGAGGGTTGCCCGGTACTGAAGGCCGGTCCTTTGGCAGCACCGAGACCTTGGCTGGAATCGGATCCGGTCCACGCGGATCCTTGATCAGGACGCGCACGAACGTGCCCCCGCCGGGCGCGCCGCTCGTGCCCGTCACGGTGAGCCGTCCCTGATTGAATCTGGCGATCGCAATGTCCTTGTTCTTCGTGCTGCCGTCCGCATTGACGTGGGTGACTTCGAACCTGATCCCGTCGGGTCCGAACGTCCCGTCGACGAACGCCAGCGTTGTCGCATCCGCGCAAGAGGTGCAGTAGATGCCTCGAACCGTCGTGCCGCGGATCGAGAACTCGTACGTGTGGGCCCCGCCGCTGTCCGTTCTCCACCCGCCGCGATAGGCGTCCGCATCCTGAGCCGCCGCCGCGCTCGCGACTGACAGCAGAGCCATCACCATCACCGCGTGTTTCATATGCGAGAGTGTATCTGCGTTGGCCGTTAACGAGTGTGGTCCTCGATCGGCGGCAAACAAGGAGCGTTCACGCTGGTCAGGCTGACACGTCCTTCCGCGCGGCGGATCGCTCGCCCGGCCAACGACATCTCCGGCGCTGGCCTGACGGTCCTTCGGCGCTCCCCCGTCGCAAGAGCCTGACGAAGTTGCTCCTCCCTCCGCGCCTCGCGTCGCCTGCGATGCCGCTCCACCCCACCGCGCAAGCGTGCGCGGCGGGGACCCCGGCGTTGGCGTTCTGACGCACCTCGGGACTCGCTTACGCCGCGCTCCAGGACGTATCAGCCTGAAAGCGCGAACGGACTGAATGGCGCCGCTTCCCGCTGGGA
>Ga0075419_10003037_pt1 | contig 10758 bp, 11 predicted proteins | sample SoiMetdeltSBSDD3_FD_76900 | JGI IMG/M metagenome (GOLD analysis project Ga0075419, IMG submission 76900) | Bulk soil microbial communities from a Populus tree surrounding site in Tennessee, USA - Soil MetaG P. deltoides SBSDD3 | ecosystem: Environmental > Terrestrial > Soil > Tree plantation... | reverse complement strand
CGCGGCTGGCTGAACCTGGATCGCGCGTGGGGTGCGAGCCTGGCGCTCACCGGCGGCTGCAGTGCGGCGCTGGCCCTCGGCTAGCCGCCGGCCGCCCCGCTGAGGGACTGCGCGGCAGAAGCCGTGGGCCGCCGCGCGTCCGTTCGCCCCGAGCCTGTCGAAGGGCGGCGTGGCCGTGAGAGACCGTTCTGCTGAAGTATCGAAGCCCCCCGGCTGGCGAAATCAGCCGGGGCACGGGCCGCAGGATCGCGCGGCGCAACGGCAGCCGTCGCTGCACTGCAGCCGCCCCTCACCCCTCCCTCTCCCCGCAAGCGGGGAGAGGGAGAAAGACCGTCTGCCCGCGGAACACCTGCCCGGATATTTCACCTAGGCGCGCGCGTCGGCGCGCACGGCGTCGCGGATCTCGCGCAGCAGCAGCACTTCCTCGGCCGGGGCCGGGGGGGCCGGCGGGGCCTCGCGCTTCAGCCGGTTGATCTGCTTGACCATCAGGAACACGATGAAGGCGAGGATGATGAAGTTGATCAGCATCGTCACGAAGTTGCCGTACGCGAACACCGCGCCGAGCTTCCTCGCCTCGGCCAGCGGCAGCCCGTACGGCTGCCCCGAGAGCGGGAGGTAGTAGCTCGAGAAGTCGAGGCCGCCGAAGATGCGCCCGACGATCGGCATGATCACGTCGCCCACCAGCGAGTCGACGATCTTGCCGAACGCGGCGCCGATGATCACGCCGACCGCGAGGTCGACGACGTTGCCCTTCATGGCGAACTGCCGGAACTCCGAGACGAAACTCATTGGGGGGTCCTCCGGGACGTCGGGATGTGCGCGCATTGAAGCACATGCCGCGCGCGCGCCGCAGGGCTGGCCAGCGGCGCAGGTCGGCAGCCGCTGCAGGCGCGAGGCCCGGGACGTGCCCGGGCCTCGCGCGCCGGACGCAAGGAAACGCCGGGCCCCCCGAGTTTCCTTGGCCCCCGCGGGGGGCGGGCTGGGCGCCGCCCGGCCCCGGGGCGCTCAGAGGTAGTCGCGCAGGTCGAAGCGCACGAAGTCCCAGCCCGGCCCGCCGTGGTTGACGTCCTTGCCGGCGCCGCCGTTCAGGTAGTCGTTGCCGGTGCCGCCGTCCAGGTGGTCGCGGCCCCGCCCGCCGTGCAGGCGGTCGTGCCCCGCGCCGCCGTTCAGGTAGTCGTTGCCGTGGCCGCCGCTGATGCAGTCGTTGCCGCCGCGCCCGTAGATCGCGTCGTTGCCGCAGCCGCCCGACAGCTTGTCGTCGCCGCCGCCGCCGACCATCAGGTCGTTGCCGCTGCCGCCGTTGGCGGTGATGTCGGCCGTGACGTTGCTGTCGACGAAGAGCTTGTCGTTGCCGGCGCCGAGCTCGAACTTGGTGTTCTCGAGCTGCTGCTTCGACATGATCTGCTTCTGCCCGTTGACGTCGACTTCGAAGAAGCCGAGCGCGCCGAGCAGGCCGGGGGCCTTCGAGATGTGCACGGTGTCGTTGCCGCAGGTGCCGTTGACCGTGTTCTGCGGAACCGGGTTGCAGCCGCAGGGAGGAATGAAGGACATGGAATGCTCCTTAGCCGTGGTGGTGTGGTGGTGGTCTGGTATGGAAGGCGACACGGCGTGCACCGCGTCGACGACATTGAACGCGCGGCGGCAATCGCGCGGAAGTCGGGACGCGTGCGGACGGGAGGCGTCCTAGCTGGGAGCGGTCCCGATCGAGGGTCCGTGCCTGCCTGCGCTCGCGCCGGCCGGAGGGACCGCAGGCCACGCGATGCGAGGACCTTCCCGTGTCCCGCGGCGAGCCGTCACACGCTCGCCCGGCGGGCCAGCGCGCTCCTCACCGCGTCGATCAGCACCTGCGGCGCCACCGGCTTCTGCAGCACGGTGAACCCCTGCTCGGTGGCCGACGCCATCTCGCTGCTGTAGCCGGTGGCCAGCAGCACCGGCAGGCCGGGGCGCTCGCGGTCGGCCCAGTGCGCGAGCGCGACGCCCGAGAGCGGGCCGGGCATGACGAGGTCGGTGAGCACGAGGTCCACCTCGGCGCCCTGGATCGACAGCAGGTGGTCGCGCGCCTGCACGCCGTTGGTGACGAGGCGCACCTCGCAGCCGGCCACCTCGAGCAGAGCGCGCGTGGTCGCGCCCACCTCCGCGTTGTCCTCGACGAGCAGCACGCACGCCTGCAGCGCGGCCGAGTCCGGCGGCGGCGGCGCGGCCGCGGCCCCGGCGTGCGGCGCGTGGGTGGCGGGCAGCACGAGCGTGATGCTGGTGAGCCCCGGACGGCTCGCGATGTCGACCCGCCCGCCCGCCTGCGTGGCGAACCCGTAGACCTGGCTGAGCCCCAGCCCCGTGCCGCGGCCCGGCTCCTTGGTGGTGAAGAACGGCTCGAAGACGCGCGCGAGCACGTCGGGCGGGATGCCGGTGCCGGTGTCGATCACGCACAGCGCCACCGCGTCGCCGTCGCGCCGTCCGCGGATCGACAGCACGCCGCCCTCGGGCATCGCGTCGCGCGCGTTCATCGCGAGGTTGATGATCGCCACCTCGAACTCCGCGCGGTCCACGCGCACCGCGGGCAGCGCCGGGTCGATGTCGACGCGGATCTCGATCGAGCCGCCCAGGCTCGCCTGCAGCACCTGGCGCATCTCGGGAAGCTCGTCCTGCAGCCGGATCGCCTCGGGGCGGATCGCCTGGCGGCGCGCGAAGGCGAGGAGCTGCCGCGTGAGGCGCGCGCCCGTGTCGGCCGCGCGCGCGATCGCCGCGAGCTGCGGGCTCTGCTCGCACTCGGGCGACATGCGCCGGTGCAGGAACAGGTTGTTCGACACCACGGCGAGCAGGTTGTTGAAGTCGTGCGCCACGCCGCCCGTGAGCTGCCCCATCGCCTCGAGCTTCTGGCTCTGGAGCAGCGCCGCCTCGGCCTGCTGAAGCGCGCGCGCCTGCTCGTGCGCCGCGGTCACGTCGCGGCCGTAGGCGTAGACGAGCTGGCCCTCGGCCGCCGTGTGCCAGGAGATCCAGCGCGGGGTGCCGTCGCGGTGCTGGTAGCGGTTCTCGAAGTCGGTGAGGTCGCGCCGCGTTCCGGCCTGCTCGAGCGCCGCGCGCGTCGGCGCCGCGTCCTCGGGCCAGACGAAGTCGAGGAAGCTGCGGCCGACGACGTCGGCCGGGTCGTGCCCGAGGATCGCGCGCCACGCCGGGTTGACCGCGCGGAAGATGCCGTCGACGCCCACCACCACCAGCAGGTCGCGCGAGTTGCGCCACACGCGGTCGCGCTCGGCGGTGCGCTCGGCCACCTGCTGCTCGAGCGACGCGGTGAGCGCGAGCAGTTCCTGCTCCGCGCGCCGCCGCGCCACCGCGGTGCGCGTGCGATCGGCCACTTCGCGGATCAGGGAGAGCTCGTCCGGCGTCCACGCGCGGGGCTCGGCGTGGTTGAGGTAGAGCAGCGCCACCAGACCGCCGTGCTCGGTGACCGGCATGTTGACCACCGACTGCGCGCTGATCGCCTTCAGCGCCGCGGCATTGGCGCGCGTGCGCGGGTCGCGCTCGGCGTCGGCGAACACCACCGTCTCGCCGCGCTTCAGGTCCTCGATGTAGCTGCCGTAGTCGCGAAAGTGCAGCGTGCCCGCGAGGCTGCGGATCCCGGGCGCGTTCCAGTCGCGCTCGATGGTGATGGTCTCGGCCGCCAGGTCGATCGTGCCGTAGCCCGCGCGGCTCACGTCCAGCGTGCGCCCGAGCAGCTCGGCCGCGGCGTAGGAGAGCTCGGCCGGATCGTCGTGCTCGCGCAGGCGGTCGCCCAGCTCCACCAGCACCGCCTGCCGCCGCTCGTTGGCGCGCAGCTCGGCCTGCGCCCGGTGCGCCTCGGTGACATCGTGCCCCTCGACGAAGATGCCGGTGACGCTGCCGATCTCGTCGATGATCGGCTCGTAGATGAAGTCGACATGGCGCACGTCGGCCTGCTCCGTGCCGGGCTCCTGCAGGAGCAGCGGCACGTGCGAGGCGACGTAGCGCTCGCCGGTCGCGAACACCCGGTCGAGCAGCTCCAGGAAGCCCTGCGCGGCGAGCTCGGGGAAGGCGTCGCGCACGCGCCGCCCCATGACTTCGCGTTCGCCCACCAGGCGCACGTAGGCCGCGTTGACGAACTCGAAGACGTGCTCGGGCCCGTGCATGACGGCGATGAAGCCGGGCGCCTGCTCGAACAGCCGGCGCTGGCGCTGCTGCGCCGCCTGGTGGCGCCGGTCGGCGAGCACGCGGTCGGTCGTTTCGATGCACGTGCCGAACAGCCCGGCCACGCGGCCCGTCTCGTCGCGCACCGGCGTGTACGAGAACGCGAAGTGCGCCTCCTCGAGCCGCCCGCGGCGGTCGAGCATGAGCTGGATGTCGTTCATGTGCACCGGCTCGCCGGCGAACACGCGGTCGAACAGCGGGGCGAGGTCGTCGTGCGCCTCGCCCCACACCTCGAGGGCGGGGCGGCCCAGGGCCGCGGGGTGCTTGAGTCCCAGGATCGGCACGAAGGCGTCGTTGTAGAGCCAGGTCTGCTGCGCGCCCCAGGCCATGAACATCGGCTGGGTGGACGCGAGCATGAGCTCGGCCAGCGTCTTCAGCGGCAGCGGCCAGCCGGCAGGATCGCCGAGCGGCGTGCGCGCCCAGGGGTACGCCTGCATGGCCGCGGCCATCGCGCCCGCGCCGCCCGGGGAACCGGGCCCGGCGGCCCGGACCGGCTCGCCGCGCGTACCGACGGGGGGCGTCGCTGCCGGTCCAACTGTCATGGGCTGTCCACTCCCAAACAAGCGCGCGAGTGTAGCGCCCGGGGCGTTTCGAGCCGGCGCCAGGGCCTGCGCGGGGCAGGCGCCGCGGCGGTCTCCTGCATCGCCTCGAGCGCGGCGACGATGGCGGCGCCGTGCATCCGCCGCGCCGTCGGCCGGCCGGTGCCGGCGCGCCCTGCGCGGTCCACCGCCCGCCTTGCGCCCCCTCGGCTCGATCTCGACCGGCAGAAGGCACCGCTGGAGGCGAAGGACGAGTCGCCGTCGCGGCGCTGCGCCGTCAGCGCGGCGCGGCGGCGTCGATGCCCGTGAGCGCGGCGCGCATCCGGCGGGAGCGCTCGCCCGGCTCGATGACGTAGCCCACGGACTCCATGTGGCGCGCCAGGTCTCCGTCGAGGCCGCGGGCGTGGTCCGGCAGCCACCGGTGCAGCTCCTCGATCGCCAGCACGACGAGCTTCGGCTGGCGCGCCTGCCGCATCGCCGAGGCCACCGTCTGCATGAGCCGCAGCACGGCCGCATGCTCCTTCAGGTGCTGCGCCGTGGTCGGGCACGCGGTGGCGCGCATCCAATCCTCTTCCTGCGCGAAATGCTGCTCGGTATGGGCGAGCACACGCTCGAACCGGCCGGCGGCGTCCGCGGGATCGCCTTGCCGCAGCGCCGCGCGCACCCCCGACAGCAGGCGGATCAGCTCGCCATGCGTGACGTCCATCTCCGGGACGCCCAGCGCCAACGCATCGGGCTCGATGAGGCCCATCACGGTTTCCCCCTTGTCACTCCCGCCAGGATGCTACAGGCAACGCCTCGGCCTCTCGCCCCCCGGTGCGCGTGGCGGGGCATCTGGCACGGGAAAGGTCGGTCGGACCGAGCGGACCGGGCCGACGTGCGCCTCACAGGTCGATCTGCATCGCCTGGAATCCGGGAGGCAACGCCTGATCCGTCGGACGTGGACGAAACCCGAGCTCGCGATAGAAGGGCACCGCATTGGTGGCCGCGTTCAGCCACAGCGCTTGCCGCTCGCTCCTGCCGCGACAGCGGTCCATGGCGGCAGAGACCAGGGCTCGGCCGATGCCGCGACGGTGGTACTCGGGCGCGACGAACAGGCTGCACAGGTTCCAGAAGTTCTTCACCAGCACGACGCCGACGATCCGTCCCTCCGCGACGCACTTCAAGTGGCAGCACGTCTGCGGTTGCGCCATCGACCCGTGGAGATTGCTGCCGGCGTTCTCGGTCATTTCGGCCCGCACGGCCGCATCGGCCGCGACCGCGGTGGCGATGACCTGCTCCATGAACCGGAGAACTTCCGGCGCGTCGTGCTGCACGACTTCCGACACGTCCCACTTCATCAGTGGCGCGGCGATCGCGTCGAGCGGGCCGAGCCGGTGCAGGTCCTCCCCGCGCGGGCCGGGTCGGGCGGCATTCCCGGCCCACTGCGCACGGGTGATGCGGTAGAGGCAATGAAGGCGCAGCGGATGCCCTCGGCTGATGCCGGGGTGCTCGAATTCCTGGTGAGCGTCCAGCATGCCGATGCGCTCCATGACGGCACGTGAGCGCACGTTGCCGACGGCCGTGTACGAAACCACCTCCGGCAGAGCCAGTTGCTCGAAGGCGATCCGCAGCGAGGCGCGCGCGGCCTCGGTCGCGAAGCCCTTGCCCCATGCCCTGCGAGCCAGGCGCCAGCCGACCTCGACGCAGGGGGAGAACGAGAACGTGCGGCGAGGCACGGACAAGCCGGTGAAGCCGATGAACTCCCCGGACTCGCGCAGCTCGACGGCCCAATTGCTCCAGCCGTGCGCGGCGAACTGGGCCTGCCACGCATCGACGCTGGCGTCGCTGACCGCGCGTGACTGCGGCGCCTCGAAGAACGCCATGACCGCGGGATCGGCGTTCATGGCGGCGAACGGCTCCCGATCGGCCTCGCGCCATCGGCGCAGGCGCAGCCGAGGCGTCTCGAACTCGATCACGGTGGGCATGCGGGGGTCCATTCGCGACTAGGGTGCGCTGTCGGCAGCGGCTGGACGGACGCGCAGCGCAGGGCAAGGCGTCCGCGCGATGGAAGGGTGGGGCGCCGCTGCAGCAGCGCTCGCTACGCACGATCGCGCATTCGAATGACGAGCAGCGGCGCGATGAACGTGACCACCAGGACCAATGGCCATAGGTTGCCTTCCTTGAACGTATACGCGTCGAGGAGTTGCTGCCAGCTTTGGCGCTGCACGAGGCGACCGAAGCCGAACTCGAACAAGAGCGTGAGGACGAGCCAGAGCGAGCCGACGTACAGACACTGCGACGTACCGAGCCGGCCCATCCGAGAAACGAGAAGGAATGATACGGCGACGATGACGATGCACAGCAGGACGCCGCTGACCGGCAACGCGAAGGGCTCGCCGAAGGACGGCACGAGCAGCGCCTCGCGCAGGCCCCCGTTGCCGACGGCGCAGATCAGGATGACGAGCCACGACGCGAAGGCCTTGACGGTCAGCATGGCGAAGGTGGTGGTGCCCGGCGTTGGACGGGAGCGGCGAAGGCAGGCGGGCGAGGCCGGGCTGTGGGGCGGCGCCCGACGGACGGGTTACTCCGCACGGCGGCTCCTCGGCCGAACGATCGCGTCGTTGCCGCTCGCCCGCGCAATCAAGACGCCGTCTGCAAGCACGCTGGACTCGATGCTCGCCACCCATTTGCCTCGGTTCACGATTTGCGCCACACGCTCGAGGACACCACCGAGGACCGGCTTGAAGTACGTGATCGTGACGCATCGCTCACCATCGGACAAGCCAGGAATCACGGCTGCGGCACATGCAACCTAACGTTCGACACCAGGGATCCAGACATAGCGGCTCACGTCTTGCGCGCTGCCTTGAAAGCGCATGACCTCGTCGCCGCAATGCAGGAAACCGGCGCGATCGAGCGTGCGGCGCGATGGAAGATTTGCCGAAGCGGTGACCGCAACGAGCCTGCGCAGTGCGAAGGCGCCCGCGGCCCAGACGCACGCCTGGGCCAAGGCCTCTGCGGCATAGCCCCGGCCGCGGGCCCCTTCGGCGATGGCGTATGACACTTCGACCTCGCCCGCCAGCGGGCTGAACCCCACATGCCCCAGTAGCTGGGCGGTCTCGCGATGCTCGATTCCCAATACGTAAGGCCCGAGCCTGGCATCGCCTGGGGACGTGTAGCACTCGATGAGATAGCCGAGTGCAGCCACGGCCTGCGAAAGGTCCGGGTACACATGGGAGGGAAGCGACCGGCGGGTTGACTCCTCAGCGTTGAGGCTCATCAACAACGGCGCGTCTTCCGGCACGAAGTGACGGAGCACGAGTGAAGAGGTGCGCAGCGGAGGTCGGTGCATCTCGTGAGCGGCGGGCAAGACGACCGCTCGATGGAAAGTGTTGGCCGGCTATTCCACGTTGAACGTAAAGGTGAACGAGTCGGAACCCATCAAGATATGCCTCAAACGCCGGACCGAACTGTGTATCGTCCCTTACGATTGCCCAAGCTTGCTGAAAGGCCGCCTTTGACATTGCAGCCTGCATTCCGCCTCGCCATATGGACCAGATGCAGGGATCGATGAGATTTCGCTCATTGAGGTACCACTCTTCGAAGCTCAGATCGAAGTACGCACGCATGCACCGCATGAGCGATTCATAGTTCGCGTGACCGCTTACTTGAAATGACGGCGTGTTGATGTCTTCTGGAAAACGAAGAATGATCTCCTGGTACCGCTTCGTGTAATCGGCGAAGTGCTGAATCGTCAGCTGCTGATTCATCTTGCGCAACTGCAGACAAGAGCGACAACAACGCCGAGGAAGGTAGCGACGGCACTTCCAAGGGAGATCCAATCGGAGGTAGACATTGGTATGCCTAGTCTAGTGTGCCTAACGTTAAATGGACAGAACATCCAAGATCATGTTTCTGACTAAGCAGCCTCCAAGTGGATTAGGCCGCTGAACCCCCTCAGGCGCCCCGGTCGGTGTCCCGCATTGTCCCGCCCGTGCATCACCCTCGTCTTGACCCCTGTCGTGGCAAAGCCACGACGATGACCTCGTCGCCGGATTCGCTGTGCGGCAGGAAGCGAATGCGCACTGCGGCAGCCGGCCGTGCCGCCGGAGGCCGTGGCCGCGACGCATGATCACGCCAACTCAGATACGCGTTGGGGTGTAGTCAACGCTCGCCAACTTCCGGCTTGTCCCCGCTCGCCCGACCCGCCCGTCCTCCAGCACGACCCCTCGGTCCGCGATGCGCAGCGCCGATCGCGCGTCCTGCGCCTCGCCATGAGGATCGCCGTGCTCCGGTGCTGGATGTGCTTGAGGCGTCGAAGATCTCGATCTCGATCGGGTGCGCGATGCCGACCGACCGCCGTCGAGCAGCAGCAGCACCGGGCGGCCCCATCGGTGCGCGAGGCCGATCGCGACCATCCGCGCCTGCCCGCCCGAGAGGATGGTCACGATCCGCGCGGCGCGCTCGCGCGGCACGGGGAAGATCGCATGCAATCTGCCCCAGATCCGCCGGCACCCCGGCGTGGTCGCGGCGCAGCGCGCGCCCGGCGTGCGCCGCGCCCCGAGCCCGCCGACCACGACCTTCTCCCGCGCCGCCATCCCGACGAACGCCCGGCAGAGCTGGAACGTGCGCCACACGCTGATCCAGCCCATGGACGAAGTCGGCCGTGCGCATCGCCTTCGGGGACACCGCTTGGCGCGCGCACTCGTCGCTCCACGGCCACGGCCACGGCCGCGGCCGCGCACAGCGCGAGCCCGCTCACGGCGTCGACGAAAGCACGTCCCTGGCCAGCAGCGCCAGCACGAGCAGCAGCAGCGGGACGTTCAGCGCCATCGTGAGCTGCACGCCGGGCGCCCGGCCGAGGGTGCCGTGGCGCAGGTAGCCCCTCCAGTAGACGAGGCGGGCGAATGCGAAGAAGACGCACAGGATCGGGACCGCGCGCGCCTGGTCGGGCGAAAGATGCGTGGCCAGCGGCAGCAGGCACAGCGCGAACCAGAACGATTGCTCGAACGTGTTCTGCATGACCCGGCAATGGATCGCGAGGCGCTCGCTCTCCATGCCCCGCAGCGGATCGTGGGCCCCCTCGACGAAGCGGATGTGCAGGATCGCGATGCACACGGCCGCGTACGGAACGAGCGCGACCGGAAGCCAGCGCACGGCGAGCACGAGACGTGCGCCGGCGTCGGCGAGGCCGTGCAGCGGCGGCAGGGCGGCGTACGCCGCGCCCAGCAGGGCGTAGGTCCCCGGCACGGTGTACCAGAGGCTGCGGGCCAGGAAGCGCTGGCGGGCCGCCTTGCCCGCGGGTTCGGCCGCGTCCTGGCCGCCTTCGGGGAGCGGGCTGCTCATGGTGGCGCGATCTTCGCAGCAAAGCCGACACGATCCGTTCACACGCCGTTTCCCGGTGATCCGCGGCATTTGCCGAGCGGTTGCGCGCCGTGCCTAACCTACGTTCATGCGATCCACGAAAACGGGATCGCGAACGTCGCAAGGAAAGCACCATGACCGCCTCGATCGCCTCGCACGCCCACGGCCACTTCGAGCTGCGCTTCCGGTCCCTGTCCGACGCGGACCGGGTGATCGCCTTCCCTTGCGACGCCGCCGGCCATGTCGACCTCGACGCCCTCGGCGAGCGCACCCGCATGAACTACTTCTATGCCCGCACGGTGATCGGCCGCGAGTTCGCGCTGCCCGCCGTCGCCCCCAGCGCCGCGCAATGAGCCGCCCGGAGCCCCCCGCCACCCCTCTCCGCCCCAGCCCGTGCTGCACGCCCGACCCGCCGCCGACGCCGCGCGCGCCCCCCGGTCCGCCCTGCCCGTGGCGGGAAGGACGTTCGACGAACTGATCGTGCGCGTCGTCGGCCGGCCGCAGGGCGTCTACTGGCTGGACGACGACGGACGGCGCGAAATCGGGCCGTTCGCGTCGCTTCACGTCGCGCTGGACGACATGGCGCGCGCCGCCGCCCCCGCTTCGCTTGACCGCGCGCGTTGAGCGCGCCGCACGACCCACCGAGCGAGCCGCACTGCTCGCGCTGAGCGCG
>Ga0075419_10003031_pt1 | contig 10768 bp, 10 predicted proteins | sample SoiMetdeltSBSDD3_FD_76900 | JGI IMG/M metagenome (GOLD analysis project Ga0075419, IMG submission 76900) | Bulk soil microbial communities from a Populus tree surrounding site in Tennessee, USA - Soil MetaG P. deltoides SBSDD3 | ecosystem: Environmental > Terrestrial > Soil > Tree plantation... | reverse complement strand
TGCTCCGGGCCCCGGCCGAGGCTCAGGAGCGCCTCGGGGGTCAGGGTGATGGTAAGCGCGGGGTCGGCGCCGCCCGCCTCGAGCGTACCGCCGGGAAGAATGACGAAGCGCAGCGCGGGAAACGGCGGGCCGCGCAGCTCGATCGTCTCGCCGGCAAAGGGCGCGAGCCGCTCCCGCGCCCAGGGCTCGGCGGCGAGCAGATGGTTGAGCGCGAATGAAAAAGGCCACCCGAGGGTGGCCTTCTTGCGTGGCGCGGGCTCGTCGCTCAAATGCGCACGCGGACTCCGCCGCTCAGTGCATTTGCTGGATGCCGGCGAGCAGCCAGCCGCTCGAGCCGTCGGCCGGCTTGACCAGGTTCCACACCTCGGCGAAGTCCACCGGGTCCGCTTCCGCGGCCTCGCGCACGCGCCCCGAGAACCGCACGCTCACCCAGTGCTGCTGACCCTCGGTGGCGAAATCCACCACCTGAGCGTCGAGCGACTCGATGTCGGTTTGCTGGCCGACGCCGTGGCGCCCGATGACATCGCGCTCCAGGGCTTCGAACATCTCGTCGGTGGTGAATTCGCGGATGTCGTCGAGCTTCCCCTGGTCGTTCGCGAGCTGCAGCTTCACGAAGTTCATCTTCGCGCCACGCAGGAATGAGGCCGCGTCGAAGCCGCCCGGGAACCGCGCCGCCGACGGCATCACCGCGCCGGGAGCTTCCGCGGGCGGCGGCGCCACGGTCGTCCGCTGATTCATGCCCGCGTACTGGATGGGCTGCGGCGATTGCGCGCCGCGGCGCGCGAACATGCGGAACAGAAGCACAGCGCCGACTGCGAGCAGCACGAGGAGCAGGATGCCCCCCAGGCCGTTGCCGGCGAAGAGATAGCCGAGCAGGCCGCCAAGCGCGAGCCCGCCGAGCATGGGCATCCAGCGGGCAAGTCCCGAAGGCTGAGGCTGCGCCGCCGGAGCCGCCTGGTTGGGTGCCGCTTGGTTCGGCGCAGCCTGCTGCTGCGCCGGCTTGGCCGGCGTGGTCGTCGGCGGCGTCTTCGGCACGCTTCTCTGCACGCCGCTGCTGCGGGCGCCGCCCAAGCGTGCGGCATCCGCAGCCTCCGTGGCGAGCACGCCGCACAAGACGAGAGCGGCCAGGCCGATTAACCCTATTCGCATATCAAGACCTCCTGCTTCGGTTGACCTTCGATGCTATCAAATTCGATATCCGCGATGGACCGCCACCACCCCCGCGGCGAGATTAAACACTTCGACCCGCGACAAGCCCGCTTGTTCGAGCATTCCGGCGAGGGTCGGCTGGTCGGGGTGCATGCGGATGGATTCGGCAAGGTAGCGGTAGGCCGCGGCGTCGCCGGCCACCTGCCTGCCCAGCCAGGGCAGGATCCGGAAGGAGTAGAAGTCGTACGCGCGCTCGAGCGGCTTCCAGACCTTCGAGAACTCGAGAACCACGAGCCGGCCGCCGGGCTTGAGCACGCGCGTCATCTCGGCCAGCGCGCGATCCTTGTGGGTCATGTTGCGCAATCCGAACGCGACGGTCACGCAGTCGAAATATTCCGCCGGAAATGGCAGCCGCTCGGCGTCGCACTGCACTGCGGGAGCGAGCAGGCCATCGTCGAGCACCCGGTCGCGTCCGCGCTCGAGCATCCTGCGGTTGATGTCGGCGAGCCAGACCTGGCCGCCGGGCATCACCCGGCGGCCGATCGAGCTAGCAAGGTCCGCGCTGCCGCTCGCGACGTCCAGAATCCGCTCGCCGGGGCGCGGGCGCGCGACGGACATCGCGAACGCCTTCCAGAGGCGATGCAGCCCGAGCGACATCAAATCGTTCATGAGGTCGTAGCGCTCGGCGACGCGGTCGAAAACCGCCCCGACGCGCCGCGCTTTGTCGGCCTCGGGCACCTTCTCGTAGCCGAAGTCCGTCGGGTCTTTCAAATGGGGCTCAAAGTGAGCGTCTACTTATCTCGCGAGCCGCCGCTGCTCTCGAGCTTCTTCAGGTACTCGGCCCAAAGCCGGTCCTGCTCCTCGCCGAGGTCGTAGAGGTAATCCCACGAATAGATCCCAGTGCTATGCCCATCGGAGAAGACCGGCTGGACCGCGTACGAGCCAACCGCCTCCATCGAGCGGATCTCCACGTTGCGCTTGCCGGTCTGGAGCACCTCCTGGCCTGGACCGTGTCCGCGTACCTCGGCAGACGGTGAGTAGACCCTAAGATACTCATAAGGCAGGCGAAATCCTCGGCCGTCGGTAAACGCGATTTCGAGCACCCGGGACTTCTGGTGCAGCGTGATCTGGGTCGGAATGCGCTCGGGTGGCATGCGGTGGGCGATCATACCCCCACCCGACTTGAAACAAATCGGTCATAAACCGTTCATACAATGGCGGCCACCAGCCCATGGCCGCGAACATTCTCGTAGTGGAAGACGAACCGGCGATCCAGGAGCTGATCGCGGTCAACCTGCAGCACGCGGGGCACCACGTCATGCGCGCGGGCGATGCCGAAGGTGCCCTCGGCATCGTGCGCAACGCCCTTCCCGACCTTCTGCTGATCGACTGGATGCTGCCCGGCATGTCGGGCGCATCGCTCGCGCGCCAGCTCCGCCAGGAGGAGCGCACGCGGCAGATCCCGATCATCATGCTGACCGCGCGCGGCGGCGAAGCCGACAAGATCGCCGGGCTCGAGGCGGGCGCCGACGACTACGTCACCAAGCCCTTCTCGGTGCGCGAGCTGCTCGCGCGCATCAAGGCGGTCCTCAGAAGGCGCGCGCCGCAGATGACCGACGATCCGGTCGAGGTGTCCGGCCTGCGCCTCGATCCGGGCACGCGCCGCGTTTTCGGCGGCCCGCGGCCGCTCGCGCTCGGCCCGAGCGAATTCCGGCTGCTGCACTTCCTGATGACGCACGCCGAGCGGGTGCATTCCCGCACCCAGCTCCTCGACCAGGTCTGGGGCGATCACGTCTTCGTCGAGGAGCGCACGGTGGACGTGCACATCCGGCGTCTCAGGAAGGCGCTCGAGCCCTCCGGCCACGACCGGCTGATCGAGACGGTGCGCGGGTCGGGATACCGCTTCTCCGCCAACCCGGCGTGAGCATCGCCGTCATCGTACTGGCCGCGATCGCGGCCGTGCTCGTCCTCCGCGTCGCGTACCACCAGCTCCACCTGACCGCCCTGCGCGGCTGGCTGCGGCGCCCCCAGCTCGACAAGCTGCCGCGCGGGCGCGGGGTCTGGGAAGAGGCGCTCGCCGAGCTGCACCGTTTCCTCAAGCGGCGCGACGCCGAGCAGGAAAGCCTGGGCCAGTCGCTGGCGCGCTTCCGCGCCGCGGTGCGCGCCCTGCCCGACGGCGTGGTGATCCTCGACCGGGAGCACCGCATCGAATGGGCCAACCCCACGGCCGCGCACCACTTCGGCATCGACGCCCGGCGCGATCTCGGCCAGCCGGTGGTCAACCTCATCCGGCAGCCGGACTTCGTAACCTATCTCGGCGCCGGCGACTTCAGCCAGCCGCTCGCGCTGCGCGCGCGCGACACGACGCTCTCCGTGCGGGTGATCGAATTCGGCGAGGAGCAGAAGCTGCTCAATTCGCGCGACGTCACCGCCGACGAGCGTATCGATACCATGCGGCGCGATTTCGTCGCCAACGTCTCGCACGAGCTCAAGACGCCCGTCACGGTGCTCTCGGGGTTCGTCGAGACGCTCTCCGACGAGTCGTTTCCGATGAGCCCGGCGCAGCGCGGACGCTACTTCGCGATGATGGCCGAGCAGGCGAAGCGCATGCAGCGCCTGGTGGAGGATCTGCTCACGCTGTCGGCGCTGGAGTCCAGCGCGGCGCCCGCCGAGGAAGGGCCGATCGAGCTCGGTCCCTTCGTCGAGCGCCTCGCGGATGAAGCCCGCGCGCTCTCCGGCGGGCGCCATCGGGTCGAAAGCGAGGTCGAGGGCGACGCGCGCCTCCTTGGCAGCGCCGCCGAGCTGCATAGCGCGCTCTCGAACCTGGTGTCGAATGCCGTGCGCTACACCCCGGACGGAGGCACCGTCCGCCTCGCCTGGCGAGTCGTCGATGGCAACGGCGTGTTTTCCGTCAGCGACTCGGGGATCGGCATCGAGGCGCGCCACATCCCCCGCCTCACGGAACGCTTCTATCGCGTGGACAGCGGGCGCTCGCGGGAAACCGGCGGCACCGGCCTTGGACTCGCGATCGTGAAGCACGCCCTGACGCGCCACCAGGCCGTGCTCGACGTCATCAGCGAGCCTGGACGGGGGTCGACCTTCAGCGCGGTGTTTCCGACGGGCCGGATCCTTCCGCCGGACGAAAAAAAAGAAGCCGCCTGATCAGGCCGCTTCGTACGCGACGCGCTCGTAGTCGCTGCCGCGCTCGATGACGTCGGTGAGCCGCACCTTGTAGGGCTGCTCGCCCACGACCTCGAGCACGCGCTTCGGCTTGAACCAGCCCGCGGGCAGCACCAGCGTCGGGGGCGCCTTGACGGCCGGCACGGCGCCGAGCGCAAGCGCCGACGTGGGACGCTCGCCCTTGTCGTTCAACCCGGTGCCGCGCACCGAAGTGGCGGCGGCAATGCCCGGCATGAGCTTGACCCCGGCGCGCAGGTCGCCATTCACCGCGCCGATCAGCCAGCGCACCTGGCCGAGGATGAATCCCGTGGCGTCCGGCGGACGCACGGCGACGAGCTGGCCGTGCGCGTAGCGCTTGGCGCCAGCCCCCGCCGGCCGCACCATATGAAGCTCCGTGGCGCTGTCGTCCAGGATCCTCCAGTCCTCGAGCGCATAGCCCCGCTCGCTCGTGTACTGCTCGTTGTGCACGCTGCGGATGTGCCCGAGGGTTTCGAGCTCCTGGCGCTGCTGCTGGGTCAGCTCCCGCGCCTCGACCTGGCGGCGCTGCGAGCCAGCCGACAGGTAATGGTGGATCGCTTCCATGTCGTTCGTGACCTGCGCGGTGAGACTCGCCGCGCGCGCGGCGAGCGGCCGTTCGGGTCTCGCCTGGCACCACTGCCGGTACAGGAACACCAGGGTCTGCTCGCAGGAGGGCTGGACGCAGTCCTCGCCGAGCGCGAGCTTGGCGGGCGATTCACCCTTGCGAAGGAGGGCCACGCGGTTGCGCAGGCTCTTGGCCAGCTTGCGGGTATCGAGGTAACGCGCCTCGGAGGGCAGCGGCGTGCTGGCCGACACCCGCTCGGGAAGGCGCTCCCCGCCGAGATCGACGAGCAGCGGCGGCACGCCCTCGGCCTCGGCTACGGGCTTGCGGGACACCTCGAGCTTCGATGCCCAGCGCTCGAGCAGAAACGCGGCGAAGGTGAGCTGCCGCTGACCGAGCTCGTGCGCGTTGGCGAGGCCCATCAGCAACGCCCGGGCGTAGGCGATGCGGGGCGACGAATCGTGGACGTCGCGGTTCAGGTCATCCTTGACCGCATCCTCCGTCACGCCGAGCTGCTCGGCGATGGCGTACACCTCGTGCAGCGACCTCCAGTCCTGCGGCGGCACCTCGCGGTAGGCGCGGTAGTAGTGGAACATCTTCAGGCCGGAGTAGGCGCCAAGGCGTTGCGCCAGCAGCGCGGCCTGGGAGCGCAAGGCCGAGTCGCCCCCCGCGGCCGCCTGCAGGCAGCGCAGGTAGCCGATGCGCATCTGCTCCCAGAGCTCGATCGTGTCCTGGAACGCGGCCGACTCGGCCTGCGCCATCGGCAGCGCGCGATTGGTGAAGCGCTTGGCCTGCTCCACCTGTACGAAGCTCACGGGCTCGCGCAGCGCTTCGAGCACGGCGAGCCGGTTCACCCCCGAGGTCGGGAAGCTGTTGAATGCCTCGAGCTCGTGAAGCAGGTCCTGCTGCGCCACCGTCACGTTGGCGAGCGGAACGCCCTGCAGCCACGTCTTGCACGCCTGCGCGTCGACGAATTGGGGCGCGGCCTTGGGATTGAGCTCCGGAAGTTTCACGTCGCTACAGCACTGTTTTTTTTATGGGTTACAGCACAATATAGTCCGCTTCGGCGCCCATGTCATGGGAGAAGCGCGCAACCCGCGGCAGTCGCCGGCCACGGCGTGACAACTTTCACACTTTGGTGCCGAAGACGTCGCGGTAGCTCGCGTAGAAGCTGGCGAAGAGTGTCGGCAGCATGAGCACGAGGAAGGGGAAGACCAGCGACACGGCGGCCATCCTGAGGTCCAGCGGGAGGACGATGCGCAGCGCGAGCAGCACCAGGCCCGGGACCGCGACCATCATCAGGACCACGCTCGCGCCATAAGCGAGGAATGCCCGCCAGTTGAGCAGGCAGGCGACGAAGCTGAAGAACAATGCACGCGGCGCACCTGTGGCGTGCCAGGCGACGAGCGGCGGCGAAAACCAGAACATCATCGATACCGGCAGGTAGAGAGCGGCGAACACCGCCAGCGGCAATGCGAGCGCGTAAAGATCCGCTTCCGCCGATGCACCGTGCCCGCTCATCAGCTCGCGCAGCCCGCCCGCGCCATCGGCGGCAGCCGTCGCGGCGAAGATCAGCATCGAGCAGCCGAGATACACCAGCCCGAGCGCGAGCTGCGCGCGCGTCTCCGTGCGCAGGCCTTCCGCCAGCATGGCAAGGCGCGGCGCCGCTCCGGCCGACGCGGCACGCGCAGCCGCCATCATGCCCAACGTGAGAGGCGGCACCAGGACGAGCGCAGCCATGACGCCGACGACCGGGATCAGGGCAAGGACGTTGGTGCCGAGGAGATACACGCACGAAAGCGCGAGCCAGCCGAACGGCGCCGGGCGGAAGAGGCGCCAGCCTTCGCCGAGCCAGCGGGCGCCTCGCGATGCGGCGACGATCCGGGCCTGCACTTTCGATCCAGCCTGCATTTCAATCCACCCAAATGGGCGAGGCCTGCATCCTCAGCTCCAGAAGGTCGCGGAAGTGCTCGGGGTCGTGCGCGTGCACCAGCATGCCCGGGCGCGGCAGGTGAAAGTCGTACAGCCGCGACAGCCAGAAGCGCAGCGCCGCGGCGCGCAACATCGCTGGCCACGCGTCGCGCTCGAGCGCGCTGAACGGGCGCGCCGCGTGGCATGCCTCCAGCAGCGCCTTCGCGCGCGCCTCGTCGAGGCGGCGGTCGGCCTGCGGATCGACGAGGCACCAGTCGTTCGCGCACACCGCGACGTCGTAGAGGAGGCAGTCGACGCCGGCGAAGTAGAAGTCGATCACTCCCGAGATGCGGCCTTTCTCGAACAGCGCGTTGTCGCGGAAGAGGTCGGCGTGCACCGGGCCGCGCGGCAGGTCGGGAAAGCGGTGCCGCGCCTGAAAATCGAGCTCGCCTTCCAGAAGACGGACTTCCTCCTGTTTGAGGAACGGCCGCACTTCGCGCGCGGCAAAGCGCCACCAGCGCGGGCCGCGCGGATTTTCCAGGTACGCGGAATAGGAGCGCGCGGCGAGGTGCATGCGTCCGAGAAGCGCGCCGAGCTCGGCGCATTCCGCGGCGCCGGGACGCTCGAGCGAGCGCCCGGGCAGCCGCGTGACGAGCACCGCCGGCTTCCCGTTCAGCACGCGCAGGTACTGGTCGGCGAGATCGGCGATCGGCGCCGGGCAGGGGATGCCGTGGCGCGCGAGGTGCGCCATGAGGTTGATGTAGAACGGCAGCTCTTCGGCGGGCAGCCGCTCGAACAGCGTCAGGACGTAGCGGCCCTGCGTCGTGGTGACGAAGTAGTTGGTGTTCTCGATCCCCGCCTTGATCGGCTCGCACGAAACGAGCTTGCCGACCGAGTAGACGCCGAGCCACGCGGCGAGCTCGGCTTCGGAGACGGGCGTATAAACCGACAAGTTATTCGAATTCGAGGATGGGAAACATCGGCACGGCGAGACCCGTATCGAGCGAGTCGCGTCGCATCCAGTTGCCGTTGCCCGAGGTGTCGATGAGGTAGTAGGGCTTGCCGCCGGGCGGCGTGACCTTGACCGCGACGACCCGTCCGTTCTGGCGGATGGGCTCGACCTTGTCTTCCTTCTGGATCGGGATCTGCACGCGCGGCTCGTCGATCGAGCCTTCGGGCATGGACGGCGGGGGCGGCGGCTCGGGAAGCGGCTCGAGGCCGGGCGGCGGCTTCTGGGCGGAAGCTGCGCATGCGACGAGTACGAGCACGATTGCCAGGGAACGCCGCAGTTGCGTCCGCATCTTCGACCCATTTTACTAGAGGTTCAGAAGCACCTCGCGCTCCTGGGGCGAAGGCTCGAATCCGCGCTTCTCGTAGAAAGCGAAAATCGCGTCGACCACCTCCTGCGGCTGGTTGCATACCTGCAGCAGGTCGAGCTCGAGCAGGTCGATCATGCCGTCGGCTACGAGCCGCTCGCGCATCCATTCGAGCAGCCCGCGCCAGAACGGCTCGTGCACGAGGATGACCGGCATCTGCCGTGTCTTGCCGGTCTGCACCAGCGTGAGCGCCTCGAACAACTCGTCGAGCGTGCCGTAGCCTCCGGGCAGCACGATGAAGGCGGTCGCCACCTTGGCGAACATCACCTTGCGGGTGAAGAAGTGGCGAAAGCTCAGGCTGACGTTCTGGTAGCGATTGCCGAACTGCTCGCGCGGCAGCTCGATGTTGAGGCCGACGGCGAGGCCGTTGCCCTCGAACGCGCCCTTGTTGGTCGCCTCCATGAGGCCGGGTCCGCCGCCGCTCACCACCGAGAACCCGGCGTCGGAGAGCAGGCGCGCGGTGTCCTCGGCGAGCTTCCAGTACGGCGTGCCCGGCTTCACGCGCGCGCTGCCGAACACCGAGACCGCTGGATGGATGCCGACGAGGCGCTCGGTCGCCTCGACGATCTCTGCCATAATGCCGAATACCCGCCAGGCTTCGCGTGCGGGGACCTCTTGGGCCATCTCGGCCAGCTTCGGTTGCTTGTCGGTTCTCATCGTGTCGGGAAATCCTGAAAAAACGCTGCTGCTGGTCGACGGCTCGTCTTATTTGTATCGCGCGTTCCACGCGCTGCCGGAGCTGCGCAGCTCGAAAGGCGAGCCGACCGGCGCGATCTACGGCGTGCTCAACATGCTGCGCAAGCTCGCGGCCGATTATAAGGCGGGGGCCCGCGCCTGCGTGTTCGACGCCAAAGGCAGGACTTTCCGCGACCAGGTGTATTCCGAGTACAAGGCGAACCGCGCGCCGATGCCCGACGACCTCGCAGCGCAGGTCGAGCCGTTGCGCGAGGCGGTGGCGGCGCTCGGCTGGCCGGTGCTGGTGGTCGACGGCGTCGAGGCCGACGACGTCATCGCCACGCTCTCCGAGCAGGCGAAGCGCGAGGGCTGGCGCACCGTCGTCTCGACCGGCGACAAGGACTTCGCGCAGCTGGTCGACGAGCGCGTCATGCTGGTCAACACGATGTCGAACGAGAAGCTCGACATCGAGGGCGTGAAAAGAAAGTTCGGCATCCCGCCGGAGAAGTTCCTCGACTATCTCACCCTGATCGGCGACGCGATCGACAACATCCCGGGCGTCGACAAGGTCGGGCCCAAGACCGCCTGCAAGTGGATCGAGAAGTACGGCTCGCTCGAGGGCGTGCTCGAGCACTCCGGCGAGATCACCGGCCTGGCCGGCGAGAACCTGCGCAAGGTGGCCGACTGGCTGCCGAAGGCGCGCGAGCTCCTCACCATCAAGCGCGACGTGGCGCTGCCGCTCGATTTCCACGCGCTCGGCGACGGCAAGCCCGACCTCGCCAAGCAGCGCCAGCTCTACAGGCGCTACGAGTTCAAGGCCTGGCTGAAGGAAGTGGAGAACGCCGCGGCCGCGCCGCCCGCGGCCGAGCCCGAGGCGCCGACCGAGGTCAGGCGGCGCAGCCGCCGCGCGGTCCTCGACGAGGACGGCCTGCGCGATCTCGTGCTCAGGCTCGAGGCGCTCGACATGGCCGGCCTGCACGCCGTCGCGATCGGCGAGGAGCCGATGAGCGCGCGCCTCGCCGGCGTGGCGTTCGCCTTCGGCGACGAGGCGGCCTACCTGCCACTCGCGCACGACTACCCCGGGGCTCCGGTGCAGATAACGCTCGAGAGGGCGCTCGAGCTGCTCAGGCCCTGGCTCGAGCGCGCCGACTGCAGGAAAGTCGGCGAGGACGTGAAGTTGGCAATGCACCTGTTCGCGAACCACGGCATCGCGCTCGCCGGCTGCGTGCACGACACGCTGCTCGAGTCCTACGTGCTCGAAGTTCACGAGCGCCACGAGCTCGGCGCGCTGGCGCAGCGCCACTGCGGCTGGACTACGCTCGCCGCCGAGGAAGTCGTCGGCAAGGGGGCAGGCCGCATTCCGTTCTCATCGGTCGAAGTCGGCCGCGCCACCGACTACGCGTGCGAGATGGCCGATTGCGCCCTTGCGCTCCACGACCTGCTCTTCAAGAAGATCGAGGCGGATGAGAAGCTGGCCTTCGTGTACGGCCAGATCGAGATGCCCGTCCTGCCGGTGCTCTACCGGATGGAGCGGAACGGCGTGCTGCTCGACAAGGACAAGCTCGGCTTCCAGAGCCACGAGCTCGGCAAGGAGATCCTCGACAAGGAGCGCCGCGCCTACGAAGCGGCCGGGCAGCCCTTCAACCTCGGCTCGCCCAAGCAGATCCAGGAAATCCTGTTCGACCGACTGAAACTGCCGGTGAAGAAGAAGACCCCATCGGGGCAGCCTTCGACCGACGAGGACTCGCTCGCCGAGCTCGCGCTCGACCACCCGCTGCCGAAGCTGATCCTCGAGCACCGAGCGCTGTCGAAGCTGAAGTCGACCTACACCGACAAGCTGCCGCGGAGCATCAACCCGACGACCGGGCGCGTGCACACCACCTACTCGCAAACCACC
>Ga0075419_10003030_pt1 | contig 10770 bp, 7 predicted proteins | sample SoiMetdeltSBSDD3_FD_76900 | JGI IMG/M metagenome (GOLD analysis project Ga0075419, IMG submission 76900) | Bulk soil microbial communities from a Populus tree surrounding site in Tennessee, USA - Soil MetaG P. deltoides SBSDD3 | ecosystem: Environmental > Terrestrial > Soil > Tree plantation... | reverse complement strand
CAATAGATTATATTTTCCACTTTGTTCTTTAATTGTAATTTAACAGGATCTATTGCCGGGGTCGCCTAGCCTGGTAGGGCGCAAGCCTGGAATTATCAAGAAAGCTTGTGACCGAAAGGTCCCGAGGGTTCAAATCCCTCTCCCGGCGCCATAATTCAGATGCATCGTAAAAATATCATGGACATTATTCTATATTTAAAAAAATTACCGTGTTTATTTGAGCGATTATAAAGTTCTTACAATTTGCTGCTTTGTATCTTCATTAGATAACAAATTAATCGTGTTATCATACCGGCTTTTTAGGTCAAAGAAAAATTTAGGGCATAATAAATTAACAAGCCTATTTTGAATATATTATTGTTATTTGAATTTCAGATGATAAGGTTGTTAGGTTAGAATGTATGATAAAATTTATTTCAACAACTATAAAGTTGTATTGTTGTGCATTTATGGAGATATAATCAAAGTGAAGAACTTAAATTTGATATCTTTTAATTCTAATATGAGGTTACAATTTAAATGTTGAGAGTTGGTATAAGATACTTCCCATTTTTAGAAACGAAACAGTAGAATATTTTTTATAATCTATAACTAAAAGTAATATAGGATAATCAAGGTATCAGATAAACAATAAAACTAGCGCCTATTATTCCTATAATAATCAATGTGGTTAAGATAATTCCCTTCTTTGTAATTTTCTTTTTTTCCCTATTTTTATCCAAACTAATTATAGTAATGAGTTTATTTATTTATTTATTTTTTTATATTAAAACCAAGAATAACATAATGCTTTAGTATTTGGGTTTTTTTCGCTGTCTTCTCTCTAACTTAGATACCTTTTTGCTACGAGACCTTTTTTCACTATGAGCATGAGTTTTTTTAAAATCCTTCTTCATACTTTAAGTTTTTTATATCTTTAATAAATACTTACAATATTCTATAACAAATTCTAGATTGATCAATAGAATGAAATGATAAATTAAAATTCATATTTTTGCTATCAAATAGTATCAATATATATGTTAGCTGTCTAACATTTTTATAACATATCCTAGTAATTTATAGCGTGGAAAGTGTATGCATTTTAGGCGCTGGCAGTACCAAGTATGGTAAGCTTGATGAAAGTATTATAGAAATAGCCCTTACTGCATCAGTTGATGCAATTGAATCGGCAGGGATATCACCAGAAGATATCAAAGCTGGATATATTTCTAATGTCTTTGGTGTTGCCGATAAACAAGTACATATGGCTCCAGTCATTATGAGCAATTTAGGACTCTCTCATGTTCCCGGTTTGACTATTGAATCAGCCTGCGGATCAGGTTCTGTCATGTTTAGGGAAGCCTTTGCAAATATACGTGCTGGATTTTATGATTGTGTTTTGGCTTTGGGGGTTGAAAAAGTAACTCATACTGGAACAAATCAGAGTACAACTCTATTTTCATACTGTTCTGATTTCTTTTACGAAGGGGGGAATGGTGCCTCTTTCCCTGGCTTGTTTGCTTCTATTGCACGAGCATATATGACTAAGTATAAAGCGGATGAAGAAGATCTAGCTAACGTGGCTGTAAAAAACCACGAAAATGGATTGTTAAATCCTAAGGCCCATGTAAGGAAAAGGATAACCGTAGAAGATGTGCTTAATTCACCTGTAGTTGCTTCACCACTAAAATTATATGATTGTTGTCCATTTTCAGATGGTGCCTCAGCATTAATTCTCTGTAATGAAAAGTTTGCCAAAAAAAGTGGGAAACCCTATATTAAAGTTATTGGATCGGGGAGAGGAGGCTCTCCTGCTGCCGTTCAAGGCAGAAAGGATATATCAACGATTCCAGGTACAGTTATTGCTGCCGATCAAGCCTATAAAATGGCTGGAATATCTCCTCATGATGTTAACTTTGCTGAGGTTCATGATTGTTTCACAATAGCAGAGATAATAGATGTTGAAGATTTAGGTTTTTTCCAGAAAGGTAAAGCAGCAAAAGAGATCCGAGAAGGAGCTACGTCCAGAAAAGGAAGGATTCCAATTAATCCCTCAGGAGGATTAAAATCAAAAGGGCATCCTATAGGAGCCACCGGCATTGGTCAGATTGTTGAAGTTTTTGAACAGTTTACTGGACAAGCTGGAGAAAGAACAATCAAAAATGCAGAAATCGCTTTAACTCATAATTTTGGTGCGACAGGTGCTAGTGCTGCTGTACATATATTTAAAAAGGTGAATTAATAAACATTGAAAAATGTTACTAGTATAGGAGTTAGAGAAAAATTTATTTCATCTGCACAGAATTCCAAGATATTAGCAAGGAAATGCAAAGATTGTAATACTATAATGCTCGCCACGATATTATATTGTGAAAAATGTCACGGTAAAAAATTTAATTTAATTGAATATCCTGGCAAAGGTTATGTAGATACCTTTACTATCCATACAGTACCTCCTGAGGGATTTGAGGATGTAGAGAGTTATGCTTGGGTTGTTTTCACTGTAGACGATGTATTACTTAGGGCTTCAGGATTTTTACCTGGTATCAAAAAACCATCCGATTTACCTATTGGATCAGAAGTTGAAGTTAATGGATTTGATAAGAAGCATGGATTAGTTTTGAAAAAAATTTGAGCTAAATAGATTTACATTATGATTATCATCTAGTATCTAACTAAACTTTATGAAATCAATTTGTCTAGTTAGATTAACTCTAACCTTAACATTGTATTATATATTAAAAAACTTATGGAAAATTATCCTCAGTTAAAGACAAGGCTATCGAATGCAAGTAAGATTGTTAACAACCAACTTGCAAAGCTGAGGATGCTGGATACCAGGTTTAACACATTAGATGTAGATTTACGAAACAAAATAATTATAAATATCAAAAATGGAGATAATGTACGTGCAAAAACATTAGCAAATGAATTAGTGAATATTAGAAAAATCAAACAAACAAGTCAAAAACTATTGATGAGTTTAGAAGTCATAGTAATAAGATTTTCTACTATATCAGAATTTGCTGAAGTCCTTGAAACCATTAACCCGATGATTGAAACAGTTAAGGAGGTTAAGAATGATATAACGAAAACAATCCCTGCTGCTACTAGTATCATTTCTGAGATGTCAACATTATCTTCCGATATATTGATACAAACAAATGTAAATTCGAATATCAATCATATCTCTATACCGGTTAATTCTGATGCACTAGAAATTCTTAATGAAGTACAAACTATCATGGAAGAAGAAACCAAGTCAAAGCTACCAGCTATACCTAACAGCATTAACGATAATATTAAATATTCTTCAAAGAAAAATGAACTCCTAAATAAAAGTTCCAAAGTATTATTGGAAGCATAAAGGAAAGATTATTCAGATCACTATCACTTATATCATTTGTATAAAAAACTTTACAAAGTAGCTTTAATTACATGTTATTCATAACCGGTGCAATGGAGCGAGTACAATCACAAATAGTTAATAAGGCAGGATCCAAACGCGGAAGTATTTTGGAATCCGCCTCCCGAAGGGTCAGAATGATATTTTCTGTTATGGCTAGCCCAAATCGTATAGATATTCTTCGAATTCTTTATTCTAAAGGGCCTTTGACTTATTCTGAATTAAAATCACTAGCAGGATTTAAATCCAAAAAAGAATCAGGTAAGTTTGCATATCATTTAAGAAAATTACTACGTCAATCCTTGGTATCTCTTAATAAAGCAGAAAGACGATATACAATTACTAACCTTGGGAAATTAGTATTAAGCCTCGCTCGTCAAATTGAAGAAAGGTCTATTATTGAAAGTGGTAAACTTGACGTGAGGACTACCAAACCCTCTATTGAAGAATTTGATTCCAATAAAATAATACAATCTTTAGTAAGAGAAGCTAATATGCCATTGGAACTCGCCCATAAAATTACAGAAGAGGTAGAAAATAAAATTTACAAACTTCAAACATCATATCTTACTTCTTCTCTTATAAGGGAAATGACAAATTCAATATTAGTCGAACATGGATATGACGATTATAGAAATAAGCTTGCTAGATTAGGCCTCCCACCCTCAGATATGATATCTCTTATTCATGAAACTAGTACTAATAATATGGAAATTCCTGATCTTGTTGTTAAAACATCACAGTCAATTTTTACAGAATATCTTTTGAACAGTTCTCTACCAAAGGATATTGTTGATATGCACTTGACAGGAGAAATCAACATAGGTAAAAGTGGATTCTGGAATATTGTTCCAGATGCAATTTTTATTAATATTAATTCAATAATCGATATTTTCGAAGATATTAAAGGACGTTATCTAACAGTCGCTAAGATTTTTCCATTTAAAACCATCGAAACGCAATCAACAATTGTGTCCATCATTCTTTCTTTATTAAGTCGAGAAGCTTCCAGAGAAATTGTTATTGAAGGATTTTTAGACTTTATGCAAAAGAAAACCGAAACAGGTACACTTCTGAACAATAACATAGAAAATATATTCCTTTTAGCCTCTACTATTTCCTCCTACGGTTCTTTTTCTCCTCATATTACATTATCTATTAACTTGAGTACTTGTGATATTTCTAGTATTAATTCATTATTAGAAAGTTATGAAAAATATATAACGAGTACAGCTATTCCTACCATCGCTCTTTCTTTTGTTTATGATGATCTTACTTATATTGATCCATTTATAGATACACTTATACACCTGGCCAAAACTGGAGGAATAATATCATTTTCAAAGAAGAAAGTTCGTGCACGGTATGGTTTATGTAAATCTGATGAAATGCCAAACACAAGTACAGTTGTGGTATTACAGTCGTTATCAATTAACCTTCCAAGAATAGCATATCAATCAAATAAAGATGAAACATATTTCAGGGCAAGATTAGCAATTTTACTAAAGCCTCTCCTTTCAATAATTACTCAGCGTTTTCTCTCAATTTTGAATCTTATTCAAAATGGAACAATTCCTATAGTGAGTCAAACCACCTCTAATTTGCAGCTCGGAAAAATTGATGCTATGGTTAATTTAGTAGGAATTCAGGAATCTGTTTATGATATTTTGGGATATCAACCCAAGAATAATGGTGATAATATGATAAAAAAGGTCATTCAGACTGCAGTGGATATAATTAATGAAAAGAGCAGAGAAAATCCTAGGAATGCAGAAATTAAGATAACAATGCTGAAAGATGATAGTACACTTCGATTTAAAGATTTGGATATTGAGAAATATGGAAAATCATTAACAATTAATAATGACAAAAATATGAACTATTCTCAAGGATTAGTAATAGATGGAGAAAAAATAGTTTCAAAATCCATTGATTTAGACGCGATAATAGAATATTATTCAGCGATTGAAGATGTCCTAAAAGGAGGTGTCTCTATTGATTTGGATATTAGTAATATTAGTAACATCGATGATGTGAAAAAAGTTATTAAATCTTCTGCTAATCTTCCCTTTTTTCATCTTGCCCAGAATTTCTCTATATGTAATATATGTGGAGAACGTTTTTTTATCCCAGATTTAAAAGTTTGTAAGAAATGTGAATCTTGTAAAATATCTTCTATTTCAACCTAATTTTTTCTTTTATTATTCTTTCGAGCTTAGTCACGTTATGTTGAAAAAAACAAAATAATTTAAGTAATTATTTTCAGTATTATTATTATGATGTATTATTGTAAATGTCCAAGTAAATTAATTAATTGATAGAATTTTTAGCTAATTTTGTTGCATAATAATAAAATTTAAGTGTTATATCAGTTAAGATATAAGTTGAAATTGGACGGCGAATTGTATGGGAGTATCAGAAATAGATAAAGCTAAAAATAAATCTGTATTTAAAATAAAAAAAAGGGATGGCAGGATAGTCAATTTTGACGAATCAAAGATAGCGCAGGCAATTTATAAGGCTTTGATAGCAACAGGTAAGCCTAATTTTCAATTATCCGAGGAACTGGTTAAAAAAGTAGTAAAAAAAATGACCCTCAATAGTACTTCGTTTGATAAATCTTTCATACCAAGTGTTGAGGATGTTCAAGATATAGTTGAGTCAATTCTTATTGAAGAGGGATTATCTGATACTGCAAAAGCGTATATTCTATATAGACACGAAAGAAGGAAAATAAGAGAAGATAAAATTAAAATCTTAAATAAGAAAAACTTGGATGAAATTGATAAGAATTTTGATATCAATTCCCTACGTGTCTTATCTTCACGTTATTTGTTAAGAAATGATAATAATGAAATCATTGAATCTCCAAAGCAGATGTTTGAACGAGTTGCGATTCTCGTAGCTCTGCCTGATGTCTTACATGATCCATTTATCTTTGATCTAGCTGGTGGATATGACCAAAATACTGCTGAGGCTACTGCTTATTACGATAAAATCAATGACTTTGACCAAAAACTAAAGATAGGATCATATTACTTAAACAAATATCATTTTGAATCACTCATTAGACTATACATACAGCTAGCCATTAAAGGACAAATGAAAACATCATTTAAAGAGCTTTTAAAATTAATTTTTCAAGGAAGATTTAGCTCTTATGAAGACCGAATAAAAGAATACTATGGTTTAATGGTATCAAAAGATTTTCTTCCTAATACTCCTACTTTAATGAATGCAGGTGCACGTTTAGGACAACTTTCAGCATGTTTTGTATTGGATATGCCTGATGACATGGAAAAAATCATGAAAACCTCTTCTGACGCAGCTATGATTTTTAAATCTGGTGGTGGAGTAGGAATTAATTATTCTGATTTGAGACCAGAAGGTGATATAGTTGCATCTACTTCAGGAGTCGCTTCTGGACCTGCGTCCTTTATGCGTATTATAGATACGATTACAGATGTGGTTAAACAAGGTGGCAAAAGACGTGGAGCAAATATGGGAATACTGGAAGTTTGGCATCCAGACATTGAAAAGTTTATTACTGCTAAAACAAAACCTGGTGTTTTTGAAAATTTTAATGTCAGTGTTGGATTATGGGAAGATTTCTGGAAGGCACTTATTAATAACAATAACAACAATAAATATACTCTTAGAAATCCCCGAACTCACGAACCTATTAAACAAATAGATTCACATCAACTAATTGATCTTATATCATTAAGTGCATGGAAAAGTGCCGAGCCCGGTATTATATTCTTTGACAATATAAACAAATACAATCCAACCATTAATGCTAAAGAAGGACCCCTTAGAGCTACTAACCCTTGTGGAGAACAATCGTTATATCCATACGAATCTTGTAATCTTGGATCCATTAATTTATCAAATTTTGTAAAACGCAAGGCAGATGGAATGTATGAATTTGATTGGCCTAGATATGAACAAGCTATAAGAATATCATCCAGATTTTTAGATAATATTATAGATGCGAATAAATATCCTGTTGAAGAAATAGATTATAATACCAAGCTTACACGAAGAATAGGTTTAGGAATCATGGGAATCGCTGATCTTTTATTTTCATTACGTATTCCTTATGCTTCTCAAGAGGGGTACGAATTCATGAATAAACTGGCTGAAACATTATCTTATTATAGTATGGAAGAAAGTGTAGCCATTGCTAAATCAAGAGGTTCATTTCCATTATTTAAAAAAAGTGAGTATGTAACAGACAAGATTCCCGTAGCGGGATATTATGAAATATCGAAACAAAACCATTCTTATGATTGGGATTCTTTAATAGAAAAAATCCAAAAATACGGAATACGTAATGCTTGGACTACCACGATAGCACCCACTGGAACTCTCTCTATGATAGCAGATTGTTCTAACGGTGTAGAACCTGTCTTTGCATTAGTTTTTGAAAAACGAGTAACTGTAGGTAGATTTTTCTACACAAATAAAATCTTTGAAAGCATATTAAAAGAAAACGGCCTGTATAACGACGATATCTTGACAAAAATTGCTAATAATTACGGATCACTTCGAGGTTTAAATGAGATACCACAATGGATGCAGTCCTTGTTTACAACAGCAATTGATATTCATTGGACTGATCATATAATGGCTCAATCTGTATGGCAAAGATGGATAAGCAATGCAATAGCAAAAACTATTAACATGCCTGGTGATGTTACCGTTGAGGATGTCAAATCCTCTTATTTACTGGCACATGAGCTGGGATTAAAGGGTGTCACTGTTTATCGGGATGGCTCACGAAATGAACAAGTTTTACATATTACAGGAACTAATACCTTAGAAAAATCATTTATTGTAAAACCTAGTAAATATGTGAAGGAATATATTCAATCAAAAATAAAAGAACCATATGTCATTCAATATGTTTCTAAACTAATTGATACGAAGGATGTTGAAGTAGTTGATGATGTAATAGGCGATCTTCCGTTATCAACACAAGAAAATCATAAACATACAGAACATATAGAGTTCATCCAAAAATCTCCTCCAGAAATCTATGAAGACGAAATTTGTCCATGCTGTAAATCTAAACTTATCATTACTGAAGGTTGTAATATGTGTATTGAATGTGGGTTCAGTAGTTGTGTATCAGGTTAAGACATATATTATATTCACCTTTTTTGGAACAATTAAAGATAGGTATTGTTGCCAATTCATACTATAATTAATTCTAAAGACAGGAACAAAATTCATACCAAAAATTGAGCAGAGAGGAGCACATAATTAAAAAGGATCTTCATTTAATATTAAAGCCAACAAAGCAGAACGTAACTCCTTTCCATATGCAGCTTGTTTAAAATAAATCGCATTCTTAGTATTATCTATAGTATGCGAAATTTCATCAAGTCTTGGTAAAGGATGCATTATTGACAAATCCATTTTAGCATTATCCAATATTTTTTCATCTATTCTATAAGTGCCTTTTACTTTTTCGTATTCTTGAGTATCAGGAAATCTTTCTTTTTGTATTCTTGTAACATACAGTACATCAAGTTGGGGAACTATATCATCAAGAAAATCGTAATGCTTTATGTTCATAATCCCTTCAAATTCAAAAATAGATTCCTTCCGAATTGCCAAACTAGGAGGGGAAATCAAATGTACATTTACATGATAATTTTTTAATCCATATAATAAGGAATAGACAGTTCTGCCATATTTTAGATCACCAACTATTCCAATTGTTAGATTATCGATTCTACCTTTTTCTTTAAAAATCGTATACAAATCAAGCATTGCCTGGGTAGGATGTTCTTCACTGCCACTTCCTGCATTAATAATAGGGTTAGACGAAAGTTCTGCTGCATACCTACTGGAGCCATCCCTGATATGTCTAAGTACTATGACATCAGAATACAAATCTATTATTCTTATAGTATCAGCAAGAGATTCACCCTTTTCGATAGATGAAAATTTTGAATCAAAAATTCCTATTGAACTTCCTCCTAAGGATGCCATTGCAGCTTCAAAACTCATTCTGGTTCTTGTGCTTGGTTCATAGAAAATATAACCTAGAGTTCTTCCTCTGCCTAGCTCACTTTTTTCTTCAGGTGTTAATTGCTGAATTTTATCAGTTGAATCGAATATAAATTCCAAATCATCTCTCGAAAAATCTCGAATTGAAACTATATCTTTGCCAAAAAAATGATTTTTACTAGACATAAATTAAAAGAGAATAAGGCTTATTTAATAAATATTCTTTTAATAAAGTTAGGATATGCTGATTCTAATCGAATGAATCTTTTAAGTTCAAATATTATATCGATGTTTGTAGGAATTCTTGACAATTAGCCTGATGATTCTAATATATATCCTGTCTTTCTTTTTTCCATTATTGAATTAAAAATATCTCGTTTCCTCAATACTGAAATTCCAGTTTTATTACCAACAATTTCAATTAGTATAATCCAATCAGGATTCTCTAATGAAACTTTATTCTGAAGTTTATTTGCAATAGATGAAATAATATCTTTGCTTCTTGTTGAGGTATGTCTTTTTTCTACTGAGATTCTAAATGAATCATTTATCCTTATTTTCTCCATCGAAAGGGTTTCTACTTCTTTTTCGATTTTTTTAAGATCTGTAGAGAGAGTTCTTTCTATAGGTATCACTCTGAGTATATATCTAAATTGCCATGGTTCTTCTATCAATAATCCCTTGAATTTTGTTATTAATTCAAATGGATTAAAATTAGCTAATGCAAGAATTATACCTGATACATTTTGGATTTCGATCATTTGCGCATCAATACTAAAGCGTTGAAGAATTACATTCAATTCATCAACTGCATCATACTCTCTATGTCTGTAAGTAGTAACCATTAAATTAAAATTCATTATTTTTATTGATATAAAATTTCGTAAATAGTTTCCGATTTTATGATACCTTCCCTCAGTATCTTGACATTTGAAGTAGACACATCAACTATTGTTGAACCCTTCAAAGAAAATGGAATATTAGATTTCTTCTCATCTCCAATTACTATTGCATCGTATCCAACGAGATGAGATTTTAGTACTTCCTTTGCATAAAAACATGATTTTTCGTTGGAGATATTAGCGCTGGTGCCAACTAAATAGTTACAATATTTTAATAAATTTAAAGTTTCTATTTTATTAGGAATTCTCATACCAATTGTTTGTTTCGCAGCTGTAATTGATTTTGGAATATCGTTATCTTTTAAAGTTCCTACGATTGTTAAAGGACCGGGCCAAAAAGAATTAGCTAGTTTTCTGCCATTTTCATTTAAAATCATTATTTTTTCTACCTGGGTAAAATCAAACGTTAGAATAGGTAGAGCTTTATTCATTAAACGATTTTTCAATCTGAAAATTTTT
>Ga0075419_10003025_pt1 | contig 10776 bp, 9 predicted proteins | sample SoiMetdeltSBSDD3_FD_76900 | JGI IMG/M metagenome (GOLD analysis project Ga0075419, IMG submission 76900) | Bulk soil microbial communities from a Populus tree surrounding site in Tennessee, USA - Soil MetaG P. deltoides SBSDD3 | ecosystem: Environmental > Terrestrial > Soil > Tree plantation... | reverse complement strand
TCTGCTAATTCGCAGGAATGGAACAATCCGGCTGAAAAATATAAGGACGCTTATAAAAAATATCTAAATGCCACGTGCCCGGTGCCTAAAGATAACATTCAACACTTCGTCTACTTCGCACGGGATAGAGAGTCAATTGTCAACCATCCCCTGCTTCAGCATGCCATGTTCAAAGGGGCCCAGATCATGTATTCATGGAAAGACTTTGAGCCTGAAAAAGGGATCTATGACTTTTCAATCTTGAAAGAAGATTATGAATACCTTAAAAAATATGGCAAGAAAATTTTTGTCCAGTTACAGGACGTCACGTTTAATCCAAAATATAAGGCCATCCCTGATTATTTACTTACTGGTGAATACGGAGGCGGGGCCATTTTACAATACAACGATGAAGGAAAACCCGATGGCTGGATTGCAAAACGCTGGAATAAAAAACTAAGAGAGCGTTTTGCATTGCTGCTGCTGGCATTGGGAAAAGAATTTGATGGGAAAATAGAAGGGATCAATCTGCAGGAGACGGCGATTGGAGTACGCCAGAAAACAGATTCAAGTTTTTCTGAACAAGCTTATTTAAATGGGTTAAAAGAAAATATGCTTGCTTTAAAAAAAGCATTTCCTTCTTCAACGACGATGATCTACGCCAATTTTGTACCCGGGGAAATGATGCCATGGACTGATAAAGGCTATCTGCGAAGCATTTATCAATACGGTGAACAGATCGGCGTGGGACTCGGGGGCCCTGACCTGATGGTAACGAGAAAACCTCAACTCAACAATCCTCTTGCACTAATGCATGAAGGAAACTATACGGTCCCTCTCGGAATTGCTATACAAGATGGCAATTATACCGGCAAGACAGGCGCCGATCTGGATTACAATGAGGATGATGAAAAAGAAAAAAAATCAAGGAAGAATATCGTCCCCTTATTACATGGATTTGCAAAGGACTTTTTGAAAGTGACCTACATGTTTTGGGTAAACCAGGACCCGTATTTTAAAGAAGATGTAATGCCTTGCTTTTTGAACGAGTAATCGATTAGATATGAAGCATCAGTTTACGACATCATAATAACAAACTGGGAGCAAGCTCTAATAACAATACCGGCAACAAAATATTTCAGTATACTAACTTGTAACCGACACCTCTGAAGTTTGCAATCTGAACTGAAGGGTCTTGCTTGAAATACTTTCTGAGCTTCGTGATGAAAACATCCATGCTCCTACCCGAAAAGAAATTATCATTTCCCCAAATATGCTTCAGGATTAATTTTCTATCCAGCACCTGGTTGCGGTTTATCAATAACATTTTCAGCAATTCTGCCTCTCTCGCCGTCAATCTAATTTGTTTGTCATTTATCTGCAACAAGCGATGGTCATAGTTAAAGCTATACTTCCCGATTTGAGTGATATTCTGATTGAGCTCCGTGTCAAGAAGAATGTTTCTGTTTGGGCTAAGCAAAGCCCTGATCCGCACAATCAATTCTTCCATGCTAAAGGGCTTTTTTACGAAATCGTTGCCCCCGCTTTCAAATCCGGCCACCACATCTTGTGGCAATTGTCTTGACGTAAGAAAAATAATTGGAACTTTTGAATCAAATGCCCTTATATGCCGGGAAAAAGAATAGCCATCGGTATCCGGCAGGTTGATGTCTAATAAAATTATATCAGGGTTTTCTGTTTTGAATTGGTTCAGACCCTGGTGCCCTGTAGTTTCATGAATCACTTTGAACCCTCTGCTTTCCAGTGTTTCTTTTATGATCTCGGCAAGCGAAAGTTCATCTTCAATGAATAATATTTTACGGATCTGCTCATTCATATACTGCGGGCAAACCGATCATAAATTTGCTACCTGTTCCAAATTCACTATGAACCTTACACCAACCTTTGTGGCTTGCCACAATCGCTTTAGTGTAACTTAAACCTAAACCGTATCCTTTTGCGCCGGAGGCCGATGCCCTATAAAACTTGTCAAATACAAAAGGAACATCTTCTTTTCTGATTCCAATCCCATTGTCCTCTATACTAATAACCAGGTACACGTCCTTGTTAAATACCTGGATGTTGATTTCAGCATTGTCTTTTGAATACTTGATGGCATTATCGATAACATTATGAACACTGTTATAGATATGAGTTTTATCTCCTGAAACTACAGGAAATAAACTCGAGTTGCTGTAACTGAATTTCAACTCCTTGCCGGTAGTGGCTTTATGAACCTGGATGATCTCTTTTATGATGGCATCAATGTCAACCCGCTCGGTTTTGAATTCCTGGCTGGCATTTTCATAAAGTGATGTATTCAAAATTTTTGTTACCAGGTCTGAAAGTCTTTCAAGCTCTCTTTTCGAGGTTCGAAGGTATTTTCTTGCTTTTTCAGGATTCTCCACTACATTAAAATCATCTAAGGCCTCCACAGCACTAAACACAGTTGCAATCGGTGTTTTAAATTCATGGGTTATATTATTAATAAAATCATTTTTTATGTCAGACAATTTCTTTTGTCTTTTGATAACTCTTAAGAGATAATAAAAAGAGGTGGCGACAACCAAAATAAGAATGATAGAACCGGACAATAGCAATTTATTTTTTGCGTACAAGTAACCGGAAATGGTTGGAAACATCGCCCGCACATAACGGTAGTCTTTTGCATTCCTATAAGTTGGAAACGATTTAGTGATAACTGCATATTTTGTGGTAACACTATCAGGAAATATGTTTTGATTAAAACTACTGTCTTCATCGGTTACTTTAAAAACGAATCGTTCAGCTATATCCCTTTCGGCCAGGTATTGCTTTAGTATAGGCCTCAACCTGGCAGTATCAAAACTTAAGGAATCGGCTTTTGCCCCAATATATTTTCCGAGATTTTGAGGTTTGTAATAAATAATATGCCGGTCAAGATCTTGTTCGCGGTACAGTTTTGCTGCAACCCTTGCCACCTTTAGCCGGTTAGTATCCCTATTCGAGCTGATCGGAAACGCGAATTCGCTGTAGCCAAACTCCCAGTTATACTTTGAGTCGGCCACATCGCTGATAAGGTATCGCGGCTTTCCCTGGTTATCAGGGGCACTGGTAATTCTCGTTTTATTTGTGTCAGACAGGTACAGGTAAAGTAAATTCTCCAATGTATCATTTCTTACTTCAAATTCCCGTCTTACTGCATCCTCAAATGCGAGGTTCGCTTCCTGTTCGAACCGCCCTCTGCTAAGTTGAAAATAGTTTTTTAACCAAAAGACCTGGAAAACTACAATCCCAATCATAGCGCCTGTGCAAATAATGAAGAGAAAACGGAGTTCCTTTTTCATTTACTAAAATTACAGGTTACATCCATTGGTCATGATTTCCGTTAACATAGCTTAACATACAATAAGAGACAGATAACGCAGGCTAACGCTTTTTGATTTGACCTTTGAAAAAAAATTATGAAAAGATGTTTTTTATTTTTTAGCCTTGCGATCGTTACCCATTGTAATTCGCAGGACCAGCTGTATAAGGAAGGTAATATCTTTCCTAATTACCTTTTGCGCCCGGTAATCAATTTTGCGAAAGGAGAAATTGATATCCATAAAATTTCAAACAAAATAATCATACTGAATTTTTGGGGTACCTGGTGCGCACCCTGTCTTCCCGAAATGGAAACGCTTACCAAACTCCAGGACCGGTATAGCGCCAGCATCCAGGTGATTGCCGTTTCCAATGATAATACTCAAAGGCTTAAAAACTACCTTGCAAAACGACCGACCAAAATTTTATTGGCAAGCGATACCGCGAATTTTCTTTACAAGAGCGTCGGCTTTAGCTACGTCGGACAAAGCATCATCATTGGAAAGGACAAACGGATCGTCGCTCTTGTTCACAGTGATTCAATCAATGAAAGAATGGTTCAGCGATTGATGGATAACAAGGCAATAAAATCTTCTGCCGAATTTATTTTTGCCGGAAGTGCAAATGATGATAAGGATAGATTTGGTGTCGATAGTTTAACTGAAGAGAATGTTTGTCTGCGATCGTATATGCCGGATATGTCAACTATGAGCCAAAGTTATCCGGGTCGGTTGAGAGGAAGAAGGCTAACTTATTTCAACACCTGCCCAGAAGTGCTTTACAAAGATGCATTCGACATTAGTTCTCAAAGCCAGGTTATTTATGAAGTCGATAAGAAGCTGGTTTGCGATTTCTCCGACAAGACAAAATTGCTTTGTTTCGATTTTCTCGTCAGGGAAGCGCAAAAAGATAGTTTTAAGATCATCATGCAGAAAACACTCAATGCCATGTTGCCGTTTAAAGCAAGAGTTGATCAAAAAGAACTGCCGGTACTGGTGCTGAAAAGAAACAGCGTTGATTTGGGAATACAATCTTCGAGTGCGACTGATAGTACTTACTGGTTTAGCGGTAGAGGCTTTAACGGTAAGGGCGTGCATATTTCAACTTTCATAGGGTATCTTACCAATGCGCTGGGCATGCCTGTGCTTGATGAAACGGGCTTGACAGGAAAGTATGATATAAAAACTGAAAACGCTTTTAGTTCTAAAGAAGAGGTGTTAAAAGCAATAGAGAAAATCGGTTTTGAGGTGGAAGAAAGCCGGAAGCAAATGCCAATACTTATAATTTATCAATAGTTACAAGAGCCCGCGGGAATCTTCTTAATTTCAATTGCCGGTAACAAGCCGGCGAACGTTATATCTTATTTTAACAGGCAATCTCAAAACAGTAACCCTGCAAAAGAATATTGGCGATTAATAAAACATAAGATGGAAAATTTGGATGAAAAAATGTTGACTGCGGCTCTCAACGGTGATTTAGCAATGGTCGAAGGTCTGGTTACTCAAGGGGCAAATATAAACTACACCGACGCCTGGGGCAACCGTGCCATATTTGCTGCTGCCTGGGACGGCAACCTAAAAGCGCTTGATTTATTTTACAAGTTAGGAGCAAAAATATTTTTTGCCGATGCTAACCTGCTTTGTAATGCTGCTTACAATGGCAAAGTGGATTCAGTAAAATGGTTATTAGAGAGAGGTGAGAACGCTAATTTCACTTTTGCAGATACCGGAGAAAATGCTTTGCATTATACTATTAGTAAAACGAGTGAAATGAATGAAAGGGTTGAAATTGTAAAAGTTCTAATCGAAGCAGGTATAGATGTTAGCAAAAAGACTGTTGCGGGTAAACCGACCCTTTGCTTCATGCGTGATGCCTATCTCAAAGGAGAAACTCCGTTACATAGGGCGGCCGCGTATGCTAATGTAGCTATCATAAAAATGTTGTTAGACGCCGGCGCTGACCCTTCCATGAAAGATGCAAATGGTGACACTCCAATTTCTTGGGGAAGCTGGTACTTACGAGACGCGGATGTATTACGGCTGTTAGTGTATGAAGGTGTGCCTGGTATTCGTTAATTTCCAGGGGATCGGTTCATCGCCCGGAAGAAGCCCATTAACGTGGTAAAAAAATCATCTAAGAATATAAGAAATGAAATGAGTTGCATATGAAAGGAAATAAACACATTGAAAGAGATGGCCAGGATTCGACAAAAATTTTTGACAACAGAACCTTAGATGTCGATTACAGGACATTAAAACCAATTCTGAAAACAGGGATGGTTGTGTTGGATGTTGGATGCGGAACAGGAGCAATTTCAAAGGACATTGCAACGATTGTTGGTGACAGCGGTAAAGTAATCGGAATCGATAATACCAAAAAATTTATAGACAGTGGGAAACAAAGCTATAAACATATTCATAACCTGGAATTAATTCATGTTGATTTGTTTGAATTTGAACCAGAAGAGAAATTTGATTTGATAGTATCTGCCCGTGTATTACAATGGTTAAATAATCCTAAAGAGGCGCTTTTTAAAATGAAAAGCTTACTTAGATCAACTGGACAACTATCTATACTCGATTACAATCATGAAAAATTAGAATGGGATCCCCACCCTCCGCCATCTATGGAGTCGTTCTACAAAACATTTTTAAGATGGAGAAAAGATGCGGGCATGAATAATACGATTGCTGATGATTTGCCAGTTATGATGGAAGAAACCGGTTTTCATTCGATAGAAGTGATAGATTCAAATGAGTATTACAATCGGGCAAGAGTCGATTTCAAATCCAAAGTTGGAATTTGGTCCAAAGTGGCAAGCTCAATCCAAATGGTTGAAGAAGGATACCTGGACAACGATCTAAGATTGAAAGCTATCGAAGAGTATAATAACTGGGTGGATAATGAAGCGGTCTCAATGACAATGAAATTAAATGAAGTGAGAGGAAAGAATTAAGCGGCTCTTCAAAATACCTGAACGCTGCCGACCGACTTTTCGGTAACGCTCACGAAGTATTATCACACCATCACTTCTTTGTTATACTTACTCCTGTATTCCAATGGCGACATTCCGGTGATCTTTCTGAATACTTCACGAAATGCTTTTACATCGGCATATCCAACTTCATACATTACCTCGTTGATCGTTTTACGGGTAGTTTCCAATGTCTTTTTTGCTGATTCTATTTTTACTCTTTGGGCATATTCAAGAGGTGTATTGCCTGTTGCCTTTATAAATCTTCTGTCAAAATTCCTTCTGCCGACTGCGAACTTCGAAGACAAATTTTCAATAGATATTTTTTCATCCAGGTTCGTTTCAATATAGTCCTGTGCTTTTTTCACAACTTCATCCCCGTGCAGCTTCTGACCTTTAAATATTATAAATGCCGACTGGCTTTGCCTGTCCATTTCAATCTGGAATACCTTGGAACAAAAAATGGCTGTTTGCCTGTCATAGTATTTCTCTATAAGATAAATAACAAGATTCAGAAAAGAATAAGCACCGCCATTTGTATAAATACCATTTTCATCCGTGATCAATTTATCAGTTTGCAAATGAACGTCAGGAAACATATTTCTGAAATCATTTGCAACGGCCCAATGTGTAGAACAGGATTTTCCCTCCAGCAAGCCTGATGAGGCAAGCAAAAATGCACCGGTGCATATACTGGCTATTTCGGCGCCGTTTTTATACTGCTTCGTGATCCAATCAATTACCAATTTGTTTTCCTTCACCGTTTTCTGATAGCTATAATTCAATGAAGGAATAATGATGAGATGAGTTTTGGATATTGTTGAAATATTCGTATGCGGATTTACGGTAAACAACCCATCATAGAAATCCACTTTTTTTGAAATACCTGCTAATTCGATCTTAAACAATTCTTTTCCGGTTGTTTTCTTCCAATACTCATTGGCTCTTGTGAATATTTTAAAAGTACCTACGATACTGCTCAGGTTGTTTTGTCCATCAGGCACTAATATGGTAAGGTGTTTCATCTGTATGATTTTTATTGTATTTATTGTCAGCTGCAATCAATTCCTCTTTTGCAAAGGTAAAACTTGATGATGTCCAAATCAACCCACTACAAAGTCCATTTAACACCCCGCAAAGGTGGTATCCGGATAATAGCTTTGTTATGAAAATTCACGCTAATTAAAAATCAAATTGAAATGAAAACACAAGATCTGACAATCACGCTGCTGGTTGATAAAACTCCGGAAGAAGTGTACAACGCCATCAATAATGTTCGGGGCTGGTGGTCTGAGACCATTGAAGGTGGCACGAACAAACTTAACGACGAGTTTATCTATCGCTACAAAGACATGCATTACTCAAAACAAAAATTAACAACGCTCATCCCGGGTAAAAAGGTTGTTTGGCTTGTTACCGACAGCATTTTGTATTTCCTTGAAAAAGATAAAAGCGAATGGACACATACAAAAATTGTCTTTGACATCTCCAAACAGGATAATAAAACCCTGATTACTTTTACACATGTGGGACTGGTCCCGGAATGCGAATGTTTCAACGCCTGTTTAAATGGATGGACCCACTATATCCAGGGTAGTTTATTGAAGTTGATAAATACAGGCAAGGGGGAACCGACGAAAAAAGAGAATGAACCAAAGGTGAAAAGCGAAACAGTAAGTAAATAAATAAACAATTAAAAAAAATACAATGACAACAGCTACGACAATATTGACAACACAGGAAGTTGCAGCAAGATTCAATCAACTTGCGCAACAAGAAAAATGGTTTGAGATCCAGGATGAACTTTTTGCCGAGAATGTAAAAAGTATCGACCCTCCAAACTCTCCATATTTTGGATATGCGGAAGGTAAAGCAGCTGTCCGCAAAAAAGGTGAGGATTTTGTAAAACGGATAGAAGCGGCTCATTACCTCTACACAACTGAACCCATTGTGGCCGGCAATCACTTTGCTGTTGGAAGAGAAAAGGATATTACGGTGCAAGGCCACGGGAGAATACAGATCAAGGAAATAATGGTATATGAAGTAAAAGATGGTGAGATAATCTCGGAACAGTTTATTTATTAAAAAATTCTTTCTTGTGGCAGTTGCTTATTACACTAGCCGGCGTCAACCGAATTTGATTTCATTTTTTTAGTTGTCTGCTTGGGTTATCTTAGCCGAAAATCAACTGCCATGAGAAAGTTGTTATTCATTATCCTGTCTTTATTTCTTCTTTATTCCTGTAAATCCAAAACCGCATTGGATTTTAGTGAAGCGATCGTTGATAGAGAAAAAAGTCTTGAAACCGATATCATGAAGACAGAAGCCAGGGTCAAAGATTTTATTATTGCCGGTCAGTACGATAGTATGGCAATAGTGAGCGGGAAGATGGAGAAACTTGTAGATACAAAATTGAATGAAATTAAAGGCTTATCCACTCCCGATCTGAAGTTTGCCGGCGACTTTAAGAGCGATGCTATAGAATACTTCACTTATATGAAGAGCGTATATACCTGCTATGTAAGATTTGCTAAAGCCGGGACAGATGAATTAAGAGAAAAAGAATACTCCAATTTGCAGGAAATTGTAAATAAGAAAAACATGGTGATCACAAAGATGCGGGACTCACAGAAAAAATTTGCTGAAGCAAATGGGTTCAGGTTAAAGGAATAATTACGCAGTACCCGTTCTGCAGGATTCATTTGCGCGGCCCCGGCATTCGGGGCTACTTCGTTTTTTAGCCGTCTATTGAGTTTAACGTTAAAGGCAACGTTTTAGGCGCGGTTTCCGATAGCCAATTGAGCGGTGTTAATGGCAATTGTAAAAAGACAACGAGCATGAAATATACTTACTTACTTATTTTTTTTACTTCTGCGCTATTGGGTAGTTGCCAAACGAATGTCAAAACTGCTGACTTCAAAAAAATGGAGTGGTTAATTGGCACGTGGAAAGGCGAATCAAATGGACAACCTTTTTATGAAAACTGGATAAAAGTAAGTGACAATGAATTCGACAATGTTAATTACTCGATTTGTAATGGAGACACCGTTAGAGGCGGACACTCCAAAATTGGGATAAGGAATGGAAAAATTACATATACTGGCGGCAATTCGTCGCTGGAATTAAGAGAGCTAAATGATAGCCTGATCATATTTGAAAATTCAAAGCAGGCCGAGAAATTCACGTTTACCAAAACCTTAGACGGAAAATGGAAAGCACACTTACAATATCCCAGCAGTCAAATTGAATATTTACTTTCAAAAACAAATGCAATTGCCGACCTTCTTAAAGATAAACCGTCGCCGATTATTGGTTACTATGAAGGACACGTGGAGTATTCAGGCAAAAAATTTTTCACGACAATAAATTTTGAATATAAGGATGGCAAACAAACAGCAACAGCATCTACACCTGACAACTTACAGTTAGATATGCCGTTTAACGAGGTTTGTTATGATCCACCCTTCTTAAAACTTTCGCTAAGAGACGGAACTCAGAATTTAATATTGAATGCGCAGTTTAACAATGATGAAATAGTTGGTGGCGTATCAGGCGAAATTCCCGCAAAATTTCTGTTTAAGAAGGCTTCGTTGCCAAATAAAATGCCTGATTATAAAATTGTTTCACTTACTATTCAAAATGGAAGCATCAACTTGCCTGCAAATTTATTTTTGCCAAAATCCGACAAACCCACGGGTGCAGTAATTATGGTGTGTGGTACCGGCCAACACATCAAAGAAGAATATAACGGTTGGGCCGACTTATTAGCTTCAAAAGGCGTAGCCGTTCTTGCTTATGACAAAAGAAATGTTACTTACTTTCCAAATTTAAATATACGACGGGCAAGCAGTGATATTGTTTTGCCTGGTCAATTGGAAAGTGATATTGAAGCCGCAATATCAATTCTAAAAAGCAGAAAAGAAATCAATCCAAAAAAAATTGGTCTGTTCGGTTTTAGCCAGGGTGCTGTTATGGCACCAATAGTTGCTGCAAAAAATTCAGATGTTGCCTTTATTGTCGCAGTATCGGGAAACACAACTACCGATAAAGAGTTCATCATTAAACAATCTATCAACAGGCTAAGACAAAGAAATTTTGATGAGAATGACATTCAACATGCAAGAGGACTAATGGAAGCATTGTTCCAGTACTCAAAAGACAGGAAGAATGGAGATAAACTACAAAAGGACATTGATAAAGCATATGAAAATGGATATGGTCGCTACTCACTTCCCCGATATCTTCCCAATGAGGACGAATTAAAATATTTATCAACCTGGAACAGCTTTGAGCACGACCCTTCAATTTATTGGAGCAAACTCAACATACCTTCCTACGTGGTTTTTGGCGACAGGGATATTTTCATACCCGTGAAGGAAAGTGTACAGATTTTGAACAACCTCTTCAAGAATAGGCCAAACATTTTGACCCTGAAAGTTTACCCTAACGCTGATCATTTCATTAAACAACAGCCTGAC
>Ga0075419_10003016_pt1 | contig 10801 bp, 8 predicted proteins | sample SoiMetdeltSBSDD3_FD_76900 | JGI IMG/M metagenome (GOLD analysis project Ga0075419, IMG submission 76900) | Bulk soil microbial communities from a Populus tree surrounding site in Tennessee, USA - Soil MetaG P. deltoides SBSDD3 | ecosystem: Environmental > Terrestrial > Soil > Tree plantation... | reverse complement strand
TGCGGTGGAGACGTCGGTCGGTCTGGCCGCCGGCGTGGCGCTGGCCGCGGCGTTGCCGGCGCTGCCGTACGCCTGCGGTCTCGGCACCGGTGCCCTGCTCGAGGCCGACGTCGTCGCCGAGCCGCTGCGGCCGGTCGACGGCGAGCTGCCGGTGCTGCGTCCGGAGGTCGATCCGGTCGCGCTGGCCGCGGTCACTGCCGAGCCGGCCACCGCCGACCGCTGGCAGCAGCGACTCGACCGCGTCGTGGGCATGGTCGATGCGGAAGATGCGGAGTCACGCGCCTGATCCGGTGCGGACGCACCTGATCGAGTGCGGACATTTGCGAGAAGGCCGTCCCGATCTCGGCGCCGTCGGCCAGCCGATGGCGCACGTCACATGGGGTCGGGTGGATCGATAGGGCAGGATCGATCGACGTGAACCTCTCGACCCTGGTCGCCCGGACGCTCGTCGACGAGTTGGTCCGGCACGGCGTGCGCGAGGCGGTGGTCGCGCCTGGCTCACGGTCGGCGCCGCTGGCGATGGCGCTGCGAGCCGCCGAGGCCGATGAGCGCCTGCGGCTCCATGTCCGGGTGGACGAGCGCAGTGCCGGGTTCACCGCGCTGGGCCTCGCGGCGGCGTCGAGGCGACCGGTGCCGGTCGTGACGACGTCGGGTACGGCGGTCGCCAACCTGCATCCGGCGGTGCTCGAGGCCGATCACGCCGGAATCCCGCTGGTCGTGCTCTCCGCCGACCGGCCGGGCTGGCTGCGGGGGACCGGCGCCAACCAAACCACTGACCAGGTGCACCTGTTCGGCTCGGCGGTACGGCTGTTCGCCGACCTTCCGGCGGTGGAGGTGCCGGGCGTACGCGCGCTCGTGGCCCGGGCCGTCGCAGCAGCCACCGGCGTGCGGACCCGGACGCCAGGGCCGGTCCAGCTGAACTGTCAGTTCGCCGAGCCGCTGCTGCCGGATCCCGACGATGACGACTGGCCGGAGGGTCGGCCGAATGGCGCGCCATGGAACGAGGTCCAGCCGATGCCTTCGCCGGCGCCGGTCACGCTGCCGATGGGTCCGCGAACCGTCGTGGTCGCCGGCGACTCCGCCGGACCGCCGGCGCGGCTGCTCGCGGAGCGGGCCGGCTGGCCGCTGCTCGCCGAGCCGTCCTCGGGGTCGCGGACCGGCTCGCATCCGATTGGGACCTACCGGCTGCTGCTGGACCATCCAGGCCTGGGTGACCGGATCCAGCGGGTGGTGTGCTTCGGCCATCCGACCCTGTCGCGGCCGATCACCCGTCTGCTGTCGCGCGACGACGCGGATCTGGTCGTGGTGGATCGGAGCGGCCGGTGGAACGATCCGGGCCAGCGGGCCGCTGGAGTGGTCCCGGCCGCGACCGTGAAGGCCGACTCGACCGGGGGCGACGCCGACGCGGACTGGCTGGCCGCCTGGCGGGAGGCCGACGCGGTGGCGGCCGAGGCGATCGCCAAGGAGCTGGCGTCCGAGCCGGTGCTCACGCCCTACGAGGTCGCCCGGGTCGTGTCCGAGTCGGTGCCGCCGCGGGGGCTGCTGGTCGTGGGCTCGTCGCATCCGATCCGCGACCTCGATCTGATGGCGGCCGCGCCGCCGGTCGGTCAGCGGCGCCGGGTGATGGCCAACCGTGGGCTGTCCGGCATCGACGGCGCGGTCTCGACGGCGATCGGCGCGGCGCTCGCCCGGCGGTCGTCGCGGGCGATCGCGTACCTCGGCGACCTGACCTTCCTGCACGACGCGAACGGGCTGCTGATCGGGCCGGACGAGCCGCGTCCGGACCTGACGCTGGTCGTGGCCAATGACGACGGCGGCAGCATGTTCGCGGTGATCGAGCCGGGCGCGCCGGCGCATGCCGACGACTTCGAGCGGCTGTTCGGCACACCGACCGGAACCGACCTGTCGGCCCTGTGCGCGGCGCATGGAATCCCGTGGCGACAGGTCGCCGACGCTGACGCGTTGCGCGCGGCGTTGGGGCGTACGCCGGAGGGCATCGAGGTCGTCGAGGTGACGCTGGATCGGGTCAACCGGCGCAATCTCGACCAACGGCTCCGAACAGCGGTCGGGATGGCTCTGGCGCCGGAGAGGTAGCGCGGCGTACCTTCTGGACCGGTAAGAGGCTCACGCACCCCGGAGGCCGCACGATGAAGAAGCTGATCAACGACCCGGACGCCGTAGTAAGTGACGCACTGGCAGGAGTCGCCCTCGCCCATCCTGAGCTGCGGGTCGACCGTGAACATCGCCTGGTCATCCGGGGTGACGCACCGGTGCAGGGCAAGGTCGGTCTGGTGTCGGGTGGAGGCTCGGGTCACGAGCCGCTGCACGGCGGTTTCGTCGGACCCGGCATGCTCGACGCGGCCTGTGCAGGAGAGGTCTTCACCTCGCCGGTGCCCGACCAGATGCAGGCGGCCACGACCGCGGTCGACGGCGGCGCCGGCGTGGTCCACATCGTCAAGAACTACACCGGCGACGTCATGAACTTCGAGATGGCCGCCGAGTTGGCCTCCGCCGAGAGTGGCGTCCAGGTCGAGGCCGTCGTGATCGACGACGACGTCGCGGTCAAGGACAGCCTCTACACCGCCGGTCGGCGTGGTGTCGGCCTGACCGTGCTCGTCGAGAAGCTCGCCGGTGCGGCCGCCGAGGAGCGGCGCGATCTGGCCGGCGTCGTCGACGTGATCAAGAAGGTCAACGGCCAGGGCCGCACCATGGGCATGGCGCTGACGTCGTGCACCGTGCCGGCGGCCGGCAAGCCGACCTTCGACCTGCCGGACGACCAGATGGAGATCGGCATCGGCATCCACGGCGAGCCCGGTCGCGAGCGGGTGCCGCTGGCCCCGGCCCGCGATGTGGCGCGGATGCTCGTCGAGCCGATCCTCGAGCACTACGACTTCACCGGCAGCGACGGCGTCATCGCGTTCGTCAACGGCATGGGCGCGACGCCGCTGATCGAGCTGTACGTGATGTACGCCGAGGTCGCCGCGTTGCTCGACCAGGCCGGGATCTCGATCGCCCGCTCGCTGGTCGGCCCGTACATCACCAGCCTCGACATGGCCGGCTGCTCGGTCACGCTGCTCAAGGCCGACGACGACCTGCTCCGTCTGTGGGACGCTCCCGTCTCGACGCCGGGCCTACGGTGGGGGGTATGAGAGCGAGCTCGCGAGCGACCGGTCCAACGCGGCGAGGTCCGCGCGTGAGCGTGACGAGCGCGAGCGAGGCGGTCCGATGAGCGAGTCTTCATTCGACGTCGGTGTCGCGACGGCCTGGCTGCAGGGCTTCGCCGACCGGGTGACCGAGGAGAAGGACTGGCTGACCGAGCTCGACGCCGCCATCGGGGACGCCGACCACGGCATCAACATGACGCGCGGCATGAGCGCGGTCGCCGGCGATCTGCCGGACCAACCGGCCGACCTCGCGGCGCTGTTCAAGCGCACCGGCATGAAGCTGGTCAGCACGGTCGGCGGGGCCAGCGGCCCGCTCTATGGCACGTTCTTCCTGCGGATGGGTGCGGCCGCCGGCGACGCCACGTCGCTGGACGGACCCGGACTGGCGGCCGCGCTCCGCGCCGGATGCGAGGGCATCAAGGCGCGGGGCAAGGCCGAGCTCGGTGAGAAGACCATGCTCGACGCGATGCTGCCGGCGCTGGACGCCCTAGACGAGGCGCTCGGCGCCGGTCAGTCGCCGGCCGAGGCGATGAAGACCGCCGCTGAGGCCGCTGCCACCGGACGCGACGCGACGATCCCGATGCTCGCCACCAAGGGCCGGGCCAGCTATCTCGGCGAGCGCAGCATCGGGCACCTCGATCCGGGCGCCGCGTCGTCGACCCTGCTGTTCGAGACGCTCGCGGCAGCCATGGTCTCCGACGGATCTTGAGGGGTACGGGTAGCCATGGCAGCCCAAACCCCTCAAGATTCGTCAGCATCCACCGTCGGCATCGTCGTCGTCTCGCACAGCCATGCCCTGGCCACGGCGGCCTATGACCTCGCGGCCGAGATGTTGGCCGACCAGCCGGTCCGCGTGGCCCTGGCCGCCGGGCTGGACGAGACGACCTTCGGCACCGACGCGACACAGATCATGGCCGCGATCGAGGAGGTCGACTCCGGCGCCGGCGTGCTCGTACTGATGGACATCGGCAGCGCCGTGCTCAGCGCGGAACTCGCGTTGGAGTTGCTGCCCGACGAGCAGCGCGACCGGGTGAGTCTGTGCTCCGGTCCGCTGGTCGAGGGGCTGCTCGCGGCGAGCGTCTCGGCCGCCGGTGGCGCGAGTCGGGCCGACGTCGTCGCCGAGGCGGTCGGCGCCCTGGCGGCGAAGCGGCAGCAGGTGGGCGACGTCGTGCCTGGATCCGATGCGGGCGCCGGCGCGGACATGGGCGCGGGCGCCGCTGCCGATGGCGCTGGCGAGCCAACCCGAGCCGGGCCTGAGGCCGTCGAGCAGTTCGAGGTGACACCGGTCCACGGGCTGCATGCCCGGCCCGCCGCGCGGCTGGTCAGCGGGCTCGCCGGGTTCGACGCCGACATCACCTTGCGCAACGTCACGACCGGAGCCGGTCCCGCGCCCGCGCGCAGTCTGACCCGGGTCGCCGCACTCGGCGCGATGCGCGGGCACCAGATCGAGATCCGGGCGACCGGGCCCGAGGCGGAGGCGGCGGTCGGCTTCGCCCGTGATCTGGCGGCTCGCAACTTCGACGACGTGGACGCGCCGCCGCCACCGCCGACGGTCTCCGACACCGGTCCCTTCGCGGCTTCGCCCGGCGTCGTCGTCGGACCGGCCTGGCGGCTCGCCGACCGGCCGACACCGCCGCCGCCCGGGTCGACCGGCGACCCCGAGGCCGATCGGGCGGCGTTGTCAGCCGCGATCGAGCAGGTGCGTGCCGAGCTGCATCGGACCCGAGACGCCGCCACCCGGTCCGCCGGTGCCGCCGAGGCCGCCATCTTCGATGCCCATCTGCTCGTGCTCGACGACCTGGCGGCCGCGGCCGAGTCGCCGTCGACCTGGCCCGACAAGGTGGCCGCCGCGGCCAGCGACCTCGAGGCGGTCGGCGACGACTACATGGCGGCGCGGGCCGCGGACATCCGGGCCGTCGGGGACCAAGTGCTTCGGGCCCTCGCTGGCGAGCCGATCGAGTCGCTGGTCGGCGACGGCATTCTGGTCGCGGCCGACCTGACTCCGGCCCAGGCCGCCGCCCTCGACTCCGAACGGACCACCGGCGTCGTCCTGGCCCACAGCAGTCCGACCGCCCACGCGGCGATCCTGGCCCGGGCCCGTGGCATTCCGATGCTGGTCGCGGCCGGACCGCGGGTGCTCGACGTCGCGGCCGGCGTGACCCTGGCGATGGACGGCGGCGACGGGGAGTTGGTGATCGATCCGGACGCCGAGACCCGAGAGCGGTTCGCCGGCCGCGCCCGGGCCGAGCAGGACCAGCGCAGCGAGGCACCGGCGCGGGCCCACGAGCCGGCGGTGACCCGGGACGGTACGACCATCACGGTGGCCGCCAACGTGGCATCGACTGACGAGGCCGAGGCAGCCGCCGCGGCGGGCGCCGAGATGGCCGGCCTGGTCCGGTCGGAGTTCCTGTTCGTCGGCCGTACATCAGCGCCGGACGTCGACGAGCAGGAGTCGGCGTACCTCGCACTGGCCGGGGCGATGGGCGGTCGGCGCCTGACGATCCGGACCCTGGACGTCGGCGGCGACAAGCCCCTGTCGTACCTGCCGATGCCGCCCGAGGCGAACCCGTTCCTCGGGCTGCGTGGCATCCGGCTCGCCCTAGCCCGGCCGGAGTTGCTGCGCGATCAGCTGACGGCGATCGTGCGGACTGCGCACCAGACGCCGGTCAGCGTCATGTTCCCGATGGTGACCACTCCCGACGAGGTCGCGGCCGCACGTGGGCTGCTCGCCGACGCGATCGACCGGGTCGGCAAGGGCCAGCCGCCGGAGCTCGAGGTCGGCATCATGGTCGAGGTCCCGGCGGCCGCACTCACGGCGGCCACTCTCGCGGAGGATGTCGATTTCTTCAGCATCGGCACCAACGACCTCACCCAGTACACGCTGGCCGCCGAGCGCGGCAACGAGGCCGTTGCGAGCATCGTCGATCCGATGCATCCGGCGATCCTGCGACTCATCCAGGCCACCTGCGAGGGCGCCGGCGACCGGGTCACCGTGGCGGTCTGTGGCGAGCTCGCGGCCGATCCGCAAGCGGTCCCGACCCTGCTGCGGCTCGGCGTTCGCGAGCTGAGTGTGGCGGCACCCGCCGTACCCCTCACCAAGGAAGCCGTCCGCGCGACCGACCTCGGCAAAACCGATCAAGCCGGTGGCTGACCGGCGCAGGAGCATTGTCGTGTGAGTACGACCGTCGACACCTTCGGCCGCTTCGTGGACGTCATCGCCGACGGCCTCGACGACCCCGACCTGAACGGTCAGGACCTCGCGAGTCGGGCTCACATGTCGCGGTTCCACTTCGACCGCGTCGTGACGGCCGCGGCGGGCGAGACACCCGCGCGGTTCCGCCGCCGGATCCGGCTCGAACGGGCCGCCTACCAGCTGATCGCCGGCCACGACAGCGTGCTCGACATCGCGGTCGCGGCCGGCTACGGCTCGCATGAGGCGTTCACCCGGGCGTTCGCCCGCGCCTACGGGCTGCCGCCGTCGCAGTGGCGGCGTACGCCGGGGCCGCGGCTGCAGATCGAGGCACCGAGCGGCGTCCACTACCACCCGCTTGGGGGCCTGCGCGTCCCCGCTCGCAGAAAGGTCACTGACATGGACCTCCTCCAGCGCATTGTGCAACATCACGTCTGGCTGATCGGCGAGATCGTCGATCGTGCCGCGCGACTCGACGACGAGACCCTGGATCGCCCGATCGAGCTCTCGGTGGAGTACCTCGACGACGGAGTCTCGATCCGGTCCGCGTTGTCGCGTCTGATCGGGCAACTCGACATGTGGGACTGCGCCGTCGCCGGTCGCGACTACGACTGGAGCGTCGAGGAGCACGAGTCGGTCTCGACCATGCGTACCCGGCTCGAGCGCGCCGGCTCCGAGTTCACGACGCTGGTCGACGATCTCGTACGGGAGGGGCGGCTCGACGAGTCGTTCGTCGACGCGCTCTGCGATCCGCCGGAGGTGTTCACGTACGGCGGCATGCTGGCGCATGTGCTGGCCTTCGGCACGACCCGGCGGACCGTCGTCATCGGCGCGCTGCACTCGGCCGGCATCACCGATCTCGGCGCCGGCGACCCGATGCACTGGGTCGCGGAGACGGCGTAGCGACCGCGATCCCTCAAGATCCGTCCGACCCGAACTCCGCCAGCAGCCGCTCGATGCCGAGGCCGCTGATCGCTAGGCGCTCCTTGGCGTTGTGGAGTAGTGCCGCGGTCCAGCGGGTCAGGCCGCCGTCGGCGATGCTGAGCTCGGCTCCGTCCGGTGTACGAGCCTGGATCTCGAAGCAGGCGTCGACGTAGTAGCCGACACCGTGCTGCCGCTCGTCGTCGAAGCCGACTGACAGGTCGGGGTGGTCGGACGCGAGGCGATCGACGACCCGCTCGCGCAAGACGTCGCGATGCCGTCCGCCGGTCAGATCGGTGACCGAGACGCGTACGTCGGAGACGTGGCAACCGACCTCGCCCACCCGCGTGAGCACGTCCACATGCACCTCGATCTGCCCGACCAGGGCGGACGTCTCGAACCGCAGCGAGCCCTCGTCGCGTCCGGCCGTACATAGCGACAGCAGGGCGAGGTGCGCCATCGTGCCGCGGCCCTCGAACTGCTGAGCCCGGATCACCCGATGCGTCGCGCCCATCCGTACCCGATCGCGAGCCCGCGGGTCGGATCGCAGCCGCTCGCGACGTCGCAGCGCGCACTCGAGGGCGAGGACGTTGGTCGCGTCGGCGACGACCTCGGTGTTGCGGATCGTGGTCAGCACCTTGTGCTGGTCAACGGTCGCGATCGCCGAGTTGGTTCCGAGCGGAGTGACCGGGGACAGCGTGACACCGGTGACGCCGTGGGCGGCCAGCCGCTCGTGGATCGTCGCGTCCAGACGAGCCTGCGCGAGCGGGTCGACCGGCGACCGCGATACGAAGCGGTTGCTCTCGTAGCGTGCGAGCAGCTGGCTCGGAGTGACGTCGGCGGCGCGTCGTCGGTAGACCTCGAGCAGGAGGGTCTGCAGGTCGGTCGGCGGCAGGCGTTCGGTCAGCGCCTCGAGCAGACCGGGTGCATCCGCGGCCCGGAATACGCGATCGAGCCGGCGCTCCGCCTCGGTCCGGTCGGATGGGTCCATCGCACGAGTCTTGAGCGATCGGGGTCGCTATCGCTACCCGAATTCCTCAAGATCCGTCTGGTCAGCGGCCGAGTGCGTCCCGCATGGGTACGAGCTTCGCCTGTGCCTCGGCGAGCTCGGCCTCGGAGTCGGAACCGGCGACGATGCCGCAGCCGGCGAACAGCCGTACTCGCGAACCGGACACCTCCCCGCAACGCAGTGCGATGCCCCACTCGCCGTCGCCGGACGCGTCCATCCAGCCGACCGGACCGGCGTAGCGGCCCCTCGGCATGCCCTCGAGCTCGGCGATGGCTTCGACCGCGAGGTTGGTCGGCGTGCCCCCGACGGCGGCCGACGGATGCAGCGCGGCGGCCAGCGCCAGCGACGAGGCGGAGTCGCCGGCGTTGATGACTCCGGTGACGTCGGTCGCGAGGTGCATCACGTTGGGCAGGTGGAGTACGAACGGCGTCTCCGGCACGTTCATGCTCCGGCAGTGCGGCGTGAGCGCGTGGGCGACCGAGCGCACGGCGTACTCATGCTCCTCGAGGTCCTTGCTGCTCTTGGCGAGGGCGCCCGCCTGCGCGAGGTCATGGGTGTCGTCTCCGGTGATCTGGATGGTGCCGGCGAGCACTCGCGACGTGACCAGCCCGCGCTCGCGTCGGACCAGCATCTCCGGCGTCGCGCCGAGCAGCCCGTCGACGTGGTAGGTCCAGCACGACCGGTAGGCGACCGCCAGCCGATGCAGTGGCCAGCGCACGTCGATCGGCTCGCCGGCGGTCGCGACCAGGTCCCGGGCGAGCACGACCTTCTCGAGCTCGGTGGTGCCGATCCGGCGCACCGCTTCGCGTACCTGGTGCGCCCACGCGACACCGGACATCGCGCCGTCGGTGTAGGTCAGATCGCCCGGCGGCAGCGGCGAAGGCGACCGTACGACGCTCGGCGTTGCCGCGAAGCCGCCCACGCCCACCGTCGTGACCCACCAGATCGGCTCGTCGTCGACGATCCGGTGGCCGACGACCACCTCCGGCACGATCAGGCTCGAGTCGCCGGGATCGTCCGCGAAGCCGAACGACCCGAAGGCGACCAGCCCACTGCCCGGCAGTCCGACCTCGTCGCGTACGACGGTCCGGCCGGTCAGATCGCGCCACCAGGCGTCGGCGTCGGCGAACCGGGTCGGACCGGACGTGTCGATCCGCGTGGCGGTGCCCCAGCCGACGATGCCTTCGGAGCGGCGTACCCACGCCATCGGGTCGGTTTGGGGGAGTACGGCGAGCAGACCGCCTGGGTCGGGAATCCGAATCGTCCGCACGACGACCGTCGGTGCATCCGACGGACCCGGCGCCAGCTCGCTCACGGCGCCTCCTCGCTGCCGCTCGTCGGCTCCGCTCGCGAACTCGCTGCTGCGTTGGACCGTTCGCTCGCACGCTCGCTCACGTACCCGCTCCCCTGCCAATCCGCACCCTTACCGTCGACCACCCTAGACATGCTGCTGTCGTCGGCGGCGTGCGAGGGTATGAGGCGTGACGAGAGCCACGTTGGACAAGCAGCCGCGCGAGGTGGCGGCGATGTTCGACGCGGTCGCCCGTCGCTACGACGTCACGAACGACGTCCTGTCCCTCGGTCAGGTGCGTCGCTGGCGGCGTGATGTGCTGCGCACCGTGGCACCGCGACCGGGCGATCGGGTACTCGATCTGGCGGCAGGTACCGGCACGTCCAGCGAGCCGTTCGAGGCCGCGGGGGCGTTCGTCGTGCCCTGCGACTTCTCGCTCGGCATGCTGCGCGAGGGCAAGCGGGCCCGCCCCACGATGCCGTTCACGGCCGGCGACGCGACCCGTCTGCCGTTCGCCGATGGCGCCTTCGCGGCGGTGACGATGTCGTTCGGGCTGCGCAACGTCGTCGATCCCGACGCCGCGCTGCGCGAGATCGCCCGGGTCACCAAGCCGGGAGGCTGGCTCGTCGTGTGCGAGTTCAGCCACCCGACCTGGGCGCCGTTCCGACGGGTCTACCTGGAGTACCTGATGCGGGCGCTGCCACCGGTCGCACGGCGGGTGTCGTCCAGCCCGGACGCGTACGTCTATCTGGCCGAGTCGATCCAGGCCTGGCCCGATCAGGCGGCGCTGGCGAAGCGGATCGCGGCCGCCGGATGGCGCGACGTCGCCTGGCGCGATCTCACCGGTGGCATCGTGGCGCTGCACCACGCCGTACGACCCTGAGCACTCACCCTCCCGTCGATGGTTGTCCGGATGTCATGGTCCGGTGGCCGAAAACCGCCAGACGTCGGTCGGGGCCGTGAGTCATCCTGGTCCGGTGACCACCACTGCTCGCGCGCAAACGACGACGGACACGCCCGCCCTCGGAGTCTGGCTCCCCGGCCTGGTGACACTCGCCGCCATCTGGGGCTGCAGCTTCCTGTTCATCGAGGTCGGGATCCGGGAGCTGCATCCGACGTACGTGACGCTCGGTCGGGTCCTCACCGGCGCGCTGACCCTGCTGATCATCCTGGCGATCCGGCGAGATCCGCTGCCCCGGTCGCCTCGCCTGTGGATGCACCTGGTG
>Ga0075419_10003013_pt1 | contig 10808 bp, 7 predicted proteins | sample SoiMetdeltSBSDD3_FD_76900 | JGI IMG/M metagenome (GOLD analysis project Ga0075419, IMG submission 76900) | Bulk soil microbial communities from a Populus tree surrounding site in Tennessee, USA - Soil MetaG P. deltoides SBSDD3 | ecosystem: Environmental > Terrestrial > Soil > Tree plantation... | reverse complement strand
GCGCCACTTCCTCGGCGAGGAAGACGCGGCTCATCCCACCGCCGCCGAGCTCGCGCTCGAGGCGGTACTGCGAGCCCAGCGAAGCCGTCAGCTGATCCAGGATCTCGGACACCGATCCACCGGAGAGGAAACTGAACGAAAAGGTAGGCCGGTGTCCCCCGGTTGTCACCCCGTCCGCGTTGCTTGGCTATGTTTCACGGCCCCACGCTTGCTCCAGACGCCGACCCGGAGTCGCTCACCCGCATGACTGCATTGTCCCTGCTTCTCGCCTTCAGCCTGCAGCAGCCGGCGGTGGCCTCAGGCTACTGGCAGCAGCGGCTGGAATACGACATCACGGCGACGCTGGATGAGTCACTGGGAACCCTGGGTGGCGACCAGCGTGTCGTCTATCACAACAATTCCCCTGACACGCTGCGCACCATCTCCTTTCATCTCTACCTCAACGCCTTCCGGCCCGGGTCCCGATGGTCCGACGCGGACAGCGCCGAGGGCCGCCGCCGCTTCAACGATCTCAAGGATCCGGATTTCGGATACAACCGGGTCAGCGACGTGACGATCGATGGGACCCCGGTGGCACCGGTGTATCCCTTCGCACCGGACAGCACCATCGTTCGGTTTACGCTCCCGGTGCCGATCGCTCCGGGCGCCTCGTTCACCGCGATGCTGGGATGGGAGGCGCGCCCCTCCACCGTCCCCCGCCGCCAGGGACGCCGGGGCCGGCAATACGATTTTGCCCAATGGTATCCCCGGGTCGTCGCCTACGACCGGTACGGATGGAATGAGCACCCGCTTTATCCCGCGGGGGAGTTCTATGGGGATTTCGGTGATTTCCGGGTGACGCTCGATGTGCCGGAAGACCAGGTTGTCGGCGCCACCGGTGTGCCGATCTGCGGCGATCCGGGATGGGAGCGCAGCAACCGAAATCCCGGCAGACCGGTGGAGTATCGCCGAGACGCCTACGGCGCCCCGCACTGCGACGGCGTCGGCGCCGCCGCGTCAGGACGGAAGCGGATCGTCTGGGATGCCCGCGACGTGCACCATTTTGCCATGTCGATGAATCCCGGCTTCGGGTACGAGGGCGGGCGCTTCGGCGGGGTCCTGGTGCATGTGCTCTACCGGCCCGATGAAGCACGCACGTGGGGGAACGGCATTGCGGTGCGGCGTACCGAGACGGCGCTGGCGTGGCTCGACGGGCTCTTCGGTCCGTTCCCCTGGCCGCAGCTCACGAATGTGCGACGGCTCGATGGCGGTGGAACCGAGTTTCCGATGATGGTCCACAACGCGTCGGCCAGCCAGGGACTCATCCTCCACGAAGCCGGGCACAACTATCTCATGGGCATTCTCGCCAACAACGAGTGGCGGGAGGGCTTCCTCGACGAAGGCTTCACCAGCTTTCAGACCACCTGGTTCAACGAAACCCACGATTCGGCGAGCGGCAGCGCCAGAACCGGGCAAAACGTCCTGCTGCTCGACCTCGACCGCTGGTCGGAGCCGACCAGCCTGGTGAGCGAGAAGTATCGCGATTTCAGCACCTACAACGCCATGATCTATAACCGGGGCGAGGTGTTCTACCATCAGCTTCGGCGAATCGTCGGCGACTCCACGATGCGGCGGATTCTCAGAGCCTACTACGACCGCTGGAAACTCAAGCACGTGGACGAAGCCACGTTCCGGGCCGTGGCAGAGGAGGTCTCCGGACAGGACCTCGCCACCTTTTTTGGCCAGTGGCTGCACGGGGCGGAGCTGTATGACTACGCGGTAGGAAAAGTCCGGACGGCTAGGACGGCTGGACGGCTGGACGGCTGGTTGACTCGAGTGGAAATCGTTCGCAGAGAGCCGGGCATGATGCCGGTGGATGTCGTCGTGCGCACCGGCACCGACTCTGCGAAGGTCCGTGTCTCGGGCATGGCCGAGCGGGAGTGGGTGGAGGTCACCACCACCGGCCGGCCCGGTGAGGTCGAGATCGATCCCGGCGCCCGTGCCCACGACTGGAACCAGCTCAATAACCGGAAAAAGCGTGGACTGCTCGGCTTCGGCCCCGCGGCCCGTACCGAGATCTACCTCGATCCGGTCTTCTCCACTCGCACCCGGCGAGACCGGCTGACCATGGGATACGTTCCGGCGCTCTGGTACAATGACGAAGGCGGCATCACCGTGGGCGCACGGGTGCGCACCGACTATCTGGGACGCTTCGAGCAGAACTCGCTGACGCTGAGCGTGGGCACCAGCCGGCTGGATCGGGACGATGGAGCTCGAGGGCGCGGACTCGGCGGATACCTCAAGATCAGGAACCCGGTCTGGCTCTACTCCCCCCGCAGGTCACAAACGCTCGAGGCCCATTGGGTCGAGGGGCGGGCCGGCGTGTCGGCTGCGGTGGAACGTCAGACCAATCAGCACCGGACGTTCGGCCCCCAGACCTACCGGGGCGTGAGCATGCGGTGGCTGGTGACCACTGATACCAAATTCCTCGATCCGGCACTCTGGGATGGAGGTGGCACCGTCGAAGCCCAGGGCTGGGCCCGCTCTCAGGACCAGCGGGGCCCGTGGTCGGTGTCGGGACGTCTGGGACTTGGCGGAGGCGTGGAGTACCGGAACCGGGGCAGTGGCCTGTCGACCGACGACAGCTACGATGCGCAGCCCTACCTGCGTCTGACCGCCGAAGGGACCGCGCGCCGGTCACTGGGCCCGAAGATGTCGCTCACGTTTCGGGGCTACGCCGGATGGGTTGAATCGAGCCGGCATCCACTCAAACAGCGCCAGCTCTTCGTCGCGGGTGCCGATCCCTACGAACAGTTCGCCAATCCTTTCCTGCGCTCCCGTGGCGCGGTGCTGGCGGGTCGCGACGTGCACTATCAGATGCCGGGCGGGGGCGGACTGCGCGGCCTTGCGCCCGGCACCACGGCCACCCGCCTCCTCGCCATCAACGGCGACGCCGACCGCACCGTATTCTCCCGGATCGACCGGGATTCGACCTCTCAACGCGGCATTCGGCTCTTCCGCGAAGTTCGGGTGGCGGTGTTCGGTGGCGCGGCATTCGGCAATGGCGATATTCCGTTGACGGGCACCAGCGCCTCTCTTGTTGCGGATGCCGGCATCGGACTCAAGATGCGACACCGGATTGGCCAGACCAGGTTTGTCACCCGAATCGATGTGCCGGTGCTGGTCACCCGGCCCCGGCTGGCCGTGAGCCAGATCGCCGGGCCGGTGCGATTTCGATGGGTGGTATCCTTCAGTCCCGCGTTCTAACTGCGTGAGCGGTGAACGGTGAACGGGACGGGTACCCAGTACCCAGCACCCAGTACCCAGTACCCAGTACCCAGTACCCAGCCTGCCTAGGAGCTCAAGAAATGCGACACGCACTCAGCGCCATTGGCGCTCTTCTCCTCGCCTCCCCCCTCAGTGCCCAGGGCCGGGCCTTCACGCCCAACGACTGGTACCGGATCACGACACTGAGCGCCCCGGCGCTCTCCCCCGACGGCAAGCAGGTCGCCTTCACCGTGACCACAGCGGTGGCCGCGGAGAACAAACGGCACTCCGAGGTCTGGCTGGTGGCGGCGGCCGGAGGAGAGCCCCAGCGGCTGACCTCGCCCGGCGTGGAGAGCTCCAATCCCCGGTGGTCTCCCGATGGCACGCTGCTGCTCTTCAATTCGACCCGGCCCGGCGGGAAAGGGCGCGTCTGGGCACTCCGGATGGACCGTCCCGGAGGGGAAGCCTTCGAGGTGGACAGCATTCCGGCGGGATCGACGGCGCGAGACGGACGGCTGGTGTTCTACACCGACACGGCGGCCGGCGGAATGGCGCGGGATACCGCCAAGCGGGACATGTACGGCAGGATGCAGGCGATGGCCCGGCCCCCGTTCGGTGCGATCACCTGGCCGGTGGACCCGGCGCGCTTCGACGGACGGCACGTCACCGAAATGGTGTACAAGTCGAACAATGCCGGCTACCTGCCCGGGCCGCGAGAGGCGCGCCGGTACCAGGCGGCGCAGATCTGGTCGCGCGACATCGCGACGGGCGCCAAGAAGCAGCTTACCAGCGGGCCGTACTCCCACCGGAGTGTCGCAGTCTCTCCGGATGGGCAGTGGATCGCTTTCGTGGCGGATGTCCGCCTCCGGTCCGACTCGGCGCTCCGGGCCGAGCGCGATTCGCTCGGCATGCTTCCCTACGATGCCAAGCGCGACGAGGCGCCGCGCAACGACTCCGACATTTACGTCATGCCCGCGGCGGGCGGCACGCCCCGCCGAATCACGACCGCCAATGGTGACGAGGGTCAGCTCACCTGGTCACCCGATAGCCGGCGCATCGCATTCACGGCGAGCCCGACGCGCACCGCCTCGACCCGGATTTACGTCGTCGACGCAGCAGGCGGGACGCCGGAAAACATCCTGGGCGACTGGCAGTACGAGCCGGAGCAGATCACCTGGCTTCCGGACGGCAAGCTGGTCTTTTCGGCGTCGATCGGCGGACGCTCCGCGCTCCTGACGCTCGATTCCGTCAGCAAGAAACCGGTCGAGCTGCTGAGCGGCCGTCGCCGGATCACCGCCATCGATGGGGACAAGAACGGCAAGTCGGTGGCGTTCGTCGCCACCAGCCTTACCAAGCCCACCGAGCTCTACATTGCGAATGCCGACGGGCAGGGAGAACGCCAGCTCACCCGGTTCAACGACAAGCTCAACGCCGAGATCGCCTGGTCCGATGCCGAGCGGTTCACCTTCAAGTCGGTGGGCAACCTGGAGATCGAGGGCTGGCTCATGAAGCCCTACGGCTATGAAGCCGGCAAGAAGTACCCGCTGGTGCTCTATATCCATGGCGGTCCGCACTCGGCATATGGAGAAAACTGGTTCGACGAATTCCAGAATCTGGCTGCAGCGGGGATGTGGGTGCTCTTCACCAATCCGCGCGGCTCGAGCGGCTATGGTGCGCCGTTCACCTTTTCCACCCGGGGGCGCTGGTTCAACGAGGACTATCAGGACCTGATGCGGGCCACCGATCTCGTGAGTCGGCGCCCCGACGTCGATTCCACACGAATGGGAGTGACCGGGGGCTCGTACGGCGGCGTGATGGCCGCCTGGGTAACCGCCAAGACCACCCGCTTCAAGGCGGCGCAGGTCGACCGAATGATCAGCGACTGGACCTATTGGTATGGCGCCTCCGACGCCCAGGGCCTCACCGAATTCGAGTTCTACGGCAAACCGTGGGAGAATCAGGCGATGTACGACTCGCTCTCGCCGATCCGGAGAGTGACGCGAGTCAAGACGCCCACGCTCATCGTGCAATCGGAAGAGGACTTCCGCACCCCAATCGGGAATGCCGAGCTCTGGTACCTGGCGCTCAAGAAGCAGGGCGTGCCGGTCGAGATGGTGCGCTACCCGCGGTCGACCCATGAGCTGTCCCGGAGCGGAGAGCCCTGGCTGCTGGTGGATCGGCTCGGCCGACTCCGGCAGTGGTTTAGCTACTGGCTGAAGGGGGAGAAGCCCGCTGCAGTAGCGGCGCCATGACGTGAGTGGTCAGTGGGTCAGTGCGCAGGGGTCAGAGAAAGCCGTTCCCTGACCCCTGGCCCCTGACCCCTGACCACTAGTTCCGCATTGGCCACCGCCGCTCCCGCGGCGCCTCTCACGAGATTGTGCCCCAGTACGACGAAACGGAGTCCCAGCACCGGGTCACGGCGCAGGCGACCCACGGTGACGGTCATCCCGTCGCCCGCCCATAAGTCCAGTCTTGGCTGGGGGCGGTCGGAAGCACAGGAGACGAAGATCGGATGCTGGGGCAGCGCCGGAAGACCCCGTGCTTCCGGTGCGCCGGTCCAATTCCGCAGGCACTCCTCCGCCTCCTCGAGCCGAATTTTCTCCGCGCACTCCAGAATGACCGACGCCATGTGACCCGAAGGGACCGGCACTCGGTGCACCTGAGCGCCGATCCGGGTCTGGTCCGGTAGTCGCAGGAGCTTTTCGAGCTCCGCGGTGATTTTCTCCTCTTCGCCTTCGATGTGCGGTACCACATTGCCCAGCAGGTCGAGCGCCGAGACACCCGGATATCCGGCGCCCGAAGCGGACTGCAGTGTGGTGACCGACAGGGCGCGAAGTCCCCAGCGCTGATGCAGCGGCGCCAGCGCCAGGCCCACGATGGCGGCGACGCAGTTCGGGTTGCAGACGATCCCGCCGCTCCATCCGTGTGTGGCGCGCTGGGTCGCGAGCAACGACAAGTCCTCCGGGTTCACCTCCGGCACGATCAGCGGAACATCCGGTTCCATGCGGAAAGCGCTCGCGTTGCTGATCACCAGCGCGCCGGCCTCCGCAAACTGAGGCTCGATCTCGCGCGCGGCGGCGGTATCGAGTGCGGAGAGCACGATCGGCGCCCAGGCCTCGTCCGGATCACACCGCACCAGGCGACGATCGGCCAGCGCGGAAGGAAGTCCGTCGGCGCCGCCGCGAGCCGCCTCCCCGTAGCGCAGCCCTGTCGACCCCGCGGATGCCGCGATGGCGCCGAGCTCGAACCATGGATGATCCAGCAGCCGGCGGGCGATCTCCTGGCCCACCAGGCCGGTCGCGCCGAGCAGCGACACGCGAATTCGTCCCTCAGGAGACCAGTGCGGCACGCCGCGCCTCCCGGGTCTCGCGGGCCCGGTCGAGCCCGGTTCGCAAGTCGCTCACCAGATCGGCCGGATGCTCGATGCCGATGGAGAGCCGGAGCAGCCGGTCGGAGATGCCGGCCTGGGCACGCGCTTCGGGCGTCATCGCCGAGTGGGTCATGGTTGCCGGATGTGCAACGAGCGACTCGACTCCCCCCAGCGATTCCGCAAGCGTGAACAGCTCGAGCGAACCGAGAAACGCGCGCAGCGTTCGCTGTCCGCCATGCAGCTCGAAGCTGACCAGCGCCCCGAAACCCGATTGCTGGGCGCGCGCCACCGAGTGGCCGGGGTGAGAGGGCAGTCCGGGATAGTGAACCCGCTTCACCGCGGCGTGCCCGGCGAGAAGCGCCACTACCGCTTCAGTCCCGGAGAGGTGGCAGGCCATCCTCGCGTGGAGGGTGCGAATTCCCCGCAGCACCAGCCAGGCGTCGAACGGAGCTCCCGAGACTCCGAGACAGTTGGCCCACCAGGTCAGCTCTTCCGCGTGCGTGGAACCGGCGGCGACGACCGCGCCCGCGACCACGTCGCTGTGGCCGTTCAGATATTTCGTGACGGAGTGCACCACCAGGTCGGCGCCCAGTTCGATGGGGCGCTGCAGGGCGGGGGAGAGGAAGGTGTTGTCCACCACGATCAGCGCGCCCGCGGCGCGTCCCCGCCGGGCCACGTCGCGAATATCGGTAATCCGGAGCAGCGGATTGCTCGGCGTCTCGATCCAGACGAGACGGGGACGATCGCCGAAGGATTCCAGCTCGCCATTCACCGTCAGGTCGGCGTATCGCACCGAGAGGAAGCCGAGGCGCGCCAGCCCGTCCAGGACACGCCGGGTCCCGCCGTAACAATCGTGGGCCGCAACCACCAGGCCGCCGGCGCCGAAGACCTGCAGCACCAGCGCGACGGCGGACATCCCGGTGCTGGTCACCACGCTGCCGGCGCCGCCCTCGAGAGCGGTCAGTGCCTCGATCAGCAACTGGCGGGTCGGATTTCCGCTCCTGGTGTAATCGTATTGGCGGGGCCGGCCCAGCTCTTCGAAGCTGTAGTTGGTGGAGAGATGGATCGGAGGTACGACGGCGCCGAACGCGGTATCGGTCGCGATTCCCGCGCGCACGGCACGAGTGGCTGGATGCATGATCAGGCCTGACTGAGAGAAGTGAGCGAGCGGTCGATGAGCCGCGCAATCGCCGTCGGCTCCTTGAGGAATGCGTCGTGACCCCAGGGCGAATCGAGCAGGTGAAGCGGCTCGCCGGGGCCCAGCGATTCGCGCAGTGCCTGGAGCTGCCGGACCGGCACCAGGGTGTCCGAGACCACGCCGACCAGAGTGACGGGGATGCCGATGCGCTTGGGGTCCACCTGGTGCAGGTCGAGCGATTCGGAGATCTGTCGGAATCGTCCGGCGGTCCACCGCTCGGCAAAGGCTTCGCCGCGAGCAGCAAGGTATGCCGTGACCGCGCCCGCTCCGTCGGGGCCCGCCCCGAAACGTTCGTGGAATTCGTCGGCCGTGCGATACGTCGTCATCGCCAGTGCGCGCGCCAGCGCCACGCCGGCCCGGGCTTGTCCGGCCGCTTCGCCGAGGCGCACGATCTCCCGCTGAATCCAGCGCAACGCGGAGGCCATCGGATGACTCCCGTCGGCAGCCGAGATGGCGAGGACCCGGCGGGCAAAGGCGGGGCGGCGTTCCGCGAGCGACAGCGCCACCATGCCGCCGTAGGAGGCTCCAATGACCGCGCCGAGGGCATCGATGCCCGACGCGATGCAGGCGCGAGCGATCGCCTCGGCCTGATCGCCGGTGGTGAGCTGGTCGCCTTCTCCGGGGAGGGAGGAGAGTCCTTCTCCGGCGAGGAAGTCGGCCCCCACGAGCTGCACCGCGCCGCTCGACAGCACCCGCGAGGCCTCGATCACGGAATCCCACCACCCCGCGCCTGCTTCGCCTGGGAGAGAGGTCACCCGGCGGGTTGCCGAGATTCCACCAAGCACGAGAACAGCGGGCGCGTCGCAGTCTCCCACTCGGCGGAGGCCCACCGTGCATTGCCGGATAACGCCGCCCTTTTCGAGTCGAAGCGGCGCGTCGAGCAGGACGGCGTCCTCGACCTCGGCAATCGCATTCATGACGCGGCCGTGGTTGCGGGCGCCCGGAGCGCGATCAGGGTGCCGGGGTCTCCCCGCAGGCTCGCGTCCCAGCGATAGACCCGGAGCGTGAGATTCTCCTCTGCGGCGAGGCGCGCGGCGCGCCGGTGCACCACCTCGGCACCGGATTCCGCCAGCGCCAGAAGCGCGGCCGGCGAGAGCCATCCCAGCGGCTCCGCTGACGGATCGTGACGCGGATCGCGTTCGGAGACACCCTGGACGTCGGTGACGATGTGACATTCGCCGGCCCCGAGGCGCGCCCCGAGGAACACGGCCGAGAGGTCCGAGGCTCCGCGCCCGAGCGTGATCAGCTGACCCGAGGCCGTTCCGGCCTGGAAACCGGCCACAACAGGGATGGCTCCGCGGGCCAGGAGTCGCTGAATCGGGTTCGGATCGAAGGACTCAAGGACGCCCGCGCCCCAGACTCCAGTTGCCGAAAGCCCTGCGCTTCGGCCGGAGAGGCTCTCGGCCGCGATTCCGGTGGACTGGACCGCGGCGGCAAGGAGGGCGGCAGAGAGCAGCTCGCCGGTCGCCAGGGCATGATCGGTCTCCGGTCCGGGAGCATGGATCGGATCGGCACCCACCGCGGCGAGGCGGCGCGTGATGCGGTCGGTGGTATGACCGGTGGCGCTCGCGACGGCGAGGATGTGAAAACCCTTTCGGTGCCAGGCCGCGAGGCGCCGGGCGGCGATACGGAGTCGCCTGGCGCTTCCGAGGGCTGTGCCGCCGAACTTGAGGACGATGAGTCGCTGAGGCATAGCATGCTCCGATCGTGGTGACAAAAACGCCCCGGTCCTCTCGGAGGAGAGGGCCGGGGCGGGGTATCGCGTCGTGTGGAGTGGGCTGCTAACTGCCGCGCGCGCGTGTCCGCCTGGCCGCTCTCCCCGAGGGGATCGCGGTCATCGCCATGGACATCAGCATGAAAGGCGTGCGGCTCCGGCGCATGGTCATCCTGATTCAGGTGCAAAAACAAAAAAGCCCGGCAAAAGAAGCCGCCAGGCGTCGCGTTTTAGCATTTGTTTAACGTGGCTGCAATAGGCGGCAAATGACCACGACGCTTCGATTGTGCGCGGATCTTACGTTGAAGCGAGGATCGTGTCAAGTTGAGTGATCAGTGTTCAGGGGTCAGGGGTCAGTAGAGAAACCCGGCCACTGATCCCTAATCCCTGACCCCTGACCCCTGACCCCTGATTCCTGAATCCCGGATCCTGCCCCATGCCCAGCGACCAATCCCCAGCCCCTAGCACCCAGCGCGTCACCCATCATCGCTGGAGCGACATGCCGAAAGAGCGTGTCAGCGATACCCTGGAGCGCCGGCTCATCACCGGCGAGCGGATGATGCTGACCCACGTGTACCTCAAGAAGGGCTGCGTCGTGCCGAGGCATTCTCATCACAACGAGCAGCTGACCTACATCCTCGAGGGCGCACTTCGGTTCTGGATCGGGGAGGATGAAGCGGAGACGCTGGTCGTGCGCGCCGGGGAGGTGCTGCACATCCCGGGCAACGTGCCTCACAAGGCCGAGGCGCTGGAGGACACGCTCGATGTGGACGTCTTCTCGCCGCCGCGGCAGGACTGGCTGGACAAGTCGGACGACTACCTGCGGCAGAAGTAGATGGATCTGGGATTGAAGGGCAGGGTCGCGCTGGTGGCCGCGTCCAGCAAAGGGTTGGGCAAAGCCGTGGCGGAGGAGCTTGCGGCGGAAGGGGTGTCGCTGGTGCTCTGCGCCCGGGGGGAAGCGGCGCTGCGCGCGACGGCGGATGCGATCGCGAAGCGGCATGGGGTCCCGGTGCATGCGGTGGCGGCCGATGTCGGCCAGGCCGGAGAAGCCGAGCGGGTGGCGCGGGAAGGGATCGCCCGCTTCGGCACGATCGACATCCTGCTCACCAACAGCGGCGGGCCGCCGCCCGGTCCGTTCGAGTCCCTGACTCGGGAGGCATGGGACAATGCCGTCGCGCTGGTGCTGTCCAGCGTGATCGAATTCTGCCGGAGCGTGTTGCCCGGCATGAAGGAGCGGAGATGGGGGCGAATTCTCAACGTGACGTCGATCGCCGCCTTGC
>Ga0075419_10003011_pt1 | contig 10810 bp, 8 predicted proteins | sample SoiMetdeltSBSDD3_FD_76900 | JGI IMG/M metagenome (GOLD analysis project Ga0075419, IMG submission 76900) | Bulk soil microbial communities from a Populus tree surrounding site in Tennessee, USA - Soil MetaG P. deltoides SBSDD3 | ecosystem: Environmental > Terrestrial > Soil > Tree plantation... | reverse complement strand
GGCGGTCGCTCGACCTCGTGATGCGCAAGGGATATGATCTCGAAGCCCGGTTTGTCCCCGAGGTGGTCATCGCCCCGGCCAGCGCAACCAGCGATCTGCTTGGCACTCCGACTCTGACGCCGGCGCAGCGCGCCTATCTCGATGAGCTGGGGAATCGCAACGGCGCCTTCGACGTGGGCGATCTGCTCGCGTTGTACCGGAGTCTGGGGCAGGCCGCACCACCTTCGCTGCTGCTGGCCCGGCCCGGGAGGAAGCCATGACCCGGCGTTTCCTGGGCGGATTCGCTCTAGTTCTGAGCCTCGCCGTCGGGTGCGGTGAGGAGAGCGCGCCCCCCTCCCGGGCCGGCGACTTGACGGTCACCTATTTCCAGGGCGGTCCCATGGCCGGCGCCCTGCTGATGACCATCACCGGCGGTGAGGTCGAAAACGTCACCGCGGCGAACGGCGAGCAGGTGTCCTTCTCGTCGCCCGCGCCGGGAACCACCCGGGTGGTGGTGGTGGGTGATCTGGCGACGGGAGCGCTGCTCCGGATCCGGGTGCCCGACGTGTCGCTCGCTTCCCGCTACGTGGTGGTGACGGACCAGGTCGCGGACAAGGTCACCTTTTCCCTCATCGATCCCGACCGACATCCGCTGACCGTCTCGCCCTGACCCTCCTTGGAGGAATGCGTCATGCCGCGATTCACCCTCAACGGCAAGGACGTCAGCGTGGATGTCCCGGCCGAGACGCCTCTCCTGTGGGTTCTCCGTGATTCGCTGCGCCTCACCGGGACCAAGTTCGGCTGCGGCATCGGCCAGTGCGGCGCCTGCACCGTGCACATCGACGCCGTCGCACAGAAATCCTGCGTGGTCCCGGTCTCCACGGTGGAAGGCAAGACGATTCTGACCATCGAAGGGCTCTCTGTCGATGGAACGCATCGCCTCCAGGAGGCCTGGATCGCCGAGCAGGTTCCCCAGTGCGGCTACTGCCAGCCGGGGCAGATCATGCGCGCGGCGTATCTGCTCTCCACCACTCCCAAGCCGACCGATGCCGACATCGACGAGGCAATGTCGGAGAACCTCTGCCGCTGCGGCACCTACCAGCGAATCCGGCGCGCGATTCACCGCGCGGCAGGAGACCTGCTCACGCCGATCGCAGCCGTGCCGTCGTGACCCGGGAGCTCAGCCGGCGCGACTTCGTCCGTGCCGGGCTTGCGGCCGGGGCGGGGCTGACCCTCGCCGTCTCGCTCGACGGCTGCGGCAGCGAAGCCGCTCCCGAGCCGGGCACCGCCTCGTTCGCGCCCGACGCGTGGATCAGGATCGGCAGCGACGACACCGTCACCGTCGTCGTGGATCGCTCCGAGATGGGGCAGGGGGTTTCGACTGCTCTGCCGATGCTCGTCGCGGAGGAGCTCGACGCCGACTGGTCCACTGTCCGCTACCGTTTCGCTCCCGCCAATCAGGCCTATGACAACCCCCTCATGGAGGGGATGCAGCTGACCGGCGGCAGCACCAGCGTGCGGGCGGCATGGCGTCCGCTCCGCGAAGCGGCGGCCCGGGCCCGCAGCATGCTGGTGACCGCCGCCGCCGCGTCGTGGGGCGTGCCTCCGGCGCAGTGCACCACCGAGAACGGCTCCGTGGTCGCTCCCGACGGGCGCCGGGTGCGCTATGGCGTCGTGGCCGCCAGGGCGGCTTCCGTTCCGGTGCCCGCGACCGTCAGGCTCAAGGAGCCCGCCGACTTCCGGATCATCGGGAAGCCGATGCCTCGTCTCGATCTGCAGGATCAGGTGACCGGGCGCACCGGATTCGGCATCGATGCGATGCCGGAAGGGGTGCTCGTCGCGGTCGTCGCCCGCTGTCCGGTGTTCGGTGGCACGCTGCGCTCGTTCGAGGCGACGGCGGCACGCGCGGTTCCCGGAGTGCGGGACGTGGTCCGAATCGAGGAAGCCGTCGCCGTCGTCGCGGATGGGTATGCGGCTGCCCGCGCCGGCCGGGACGCGCTCAGCCTCGAATGGGACGAGGGCGCGCTCGCGACCCTGGATGATGCCGGGGTGAGCGCGCAGCTCGAAGCCCTCGGCCGAGGGCCGGGAAAGGTGGCCCGGACCACAGGCCTCGGAGGAGATTTCGCGCCTGCCGCCGAGCGTACCCTGGAGGCGGTCTTCGAAGTGCCGTATCTCGCCCACGGCACCATGGAGCCGATGAACTGCACCGCCGATGTCCGGGCGGATTCGGTGACGCTCTGGGCCCCGACCCAGTTCCAGGCCGGGCCCCGACTGCTTGGCGTCGGAACCAGGGGTGTGGCCGCCCGGGTGTGCGGCGTGCCGCTGAGCCGGGTGACGGTGCACACGACCCACCTGGGTGGAGGATTCGGACGCCGTGCCGAAACCGACTTCGTCGCCGAGGCATGCCGGGTTTCGAAGGCGGTCGGCGCGCCGGTGAAGGTGATCTGGACCCGTGAAGACGACACCCGCCACGATCACTATCGCCCGGCGGCGCGACACCAGCTGCGCGCCGGTCTCGCAGCGGACGGCTCCCCGGTAGGGTGGAGTCATCACGTCATCAGTCCTTCGATCATCGCGAAGTTCATTCCCGGATGGATACCCGACTTCATGGCCCACCTGGGCGGGCCGCTCAAGGGAGGCATCGACCGCAACGCCATCGAAGGCGCGGCCGAGATTCCTTACGCAATTCCCAACCTGGAGGTACGCTTCACCCAGGCCGATCTGGGCGTTCCGGTGGGATTCTGGCGCTCGGTGGCGCATTCGCACACGGCGTTCGCGGTCGAGTGCTTCATCGACGAGCTGGCCGGCGCGGCGAAGGCCGATCCGGTGCAGTTCCGTCGCGGGCTTCTCCGGGGCCAGTCTCGTGCCCTTGGCGTCCTGGACCTCGTCGCGGAGCGGTCCGGCTGGGACGCCCCCGCGGCGGCCGGAAGATTCCGGGGCGTGGCGCTGCATGAATCGTTCGGGAGTTACGTGGCGCAGGTCGCCGAGATCTCGGTCGACGCCGGGGTGGTGCGGGTGCACCGGGTCGTGTGCGCGCTGGATTGCGGGCAAGTCGTGAATCCCGATACCGTCGTCGCGCAGATGGAAGGCGGGATCGTCTACGGCCTGACCGCGGCGCTCAAGGGCAGAATCAGGATCAGCGGGGGACGGGTGAAGCAGAGCGGATTCATCGATTACCCGATTCTCACCATGCGGGAAATGCCGGTGATCGACGTGCACCTGGTGCCCAGCGCGATGGCGCCGGGCGGCGTCGGTGAGCCCGGCACTCCGCCGATCGCGCCGGCGGTGGCGAATGCGGTTTTTGCGGCGACCGGGAAGCGGATTCGGAAGCTGCCGATTGAAGTCTGACCTACACCCTCCAGGAGGACGCATGCGACGCACGAGAAGTCTGTTGGCCGCGCTCGGGACCTGCGCGATGGTTGCCGGATGCCAGCCCGCGGCGGAAACCGCCGAGCAGGCCGCGCAGCGGATGAGCGCGGAAGCTGCCGCGGCAAAGACCGCGATCGAGGCATCCAATGCCCGGTTCGTGACGCACTTCAACGCCGGTCATGGCGACTCGGTTGCGGCCTTCTACACCGAGGATGGCAGGGTGATGGCGCCCAACATGGCGGTCGCGTCCGGCCGTCAGGCGATCGCAGGGTCGATGGGAATGATGGCGGGCGCCACCCTCGCGCTGACTACGGAGGCCGTGGACGCCAATGGCTCGCTGGCCGTCGAGCGCGGGACCTACCGGATCACCCTCACTCCTCCCGGCGCCACCGCACCGATTACCGATACCGGGAAATACCTGGTGCACTGGCGCAAGGTGGGCGACAACTGGATGATGGTGGATGACATCTGGAACAGCGATCTGCCGGCGATGCCGGAGCCGCCAAAGAAGCCCTAGGGCCTTTCAGGAGGGTGGGAGTTGGGAGCTGGGGATTGGGGGCACGTCTCCAACCCCCAGCTCCCAACGCCCATCTCCCCTTTCCGCTAATCCCCGCCCGGCCGCGCGCCGCTCCCCGCGACCGCCGGCCGTTCCGGCTCGGGAGTGAAGTCTTCTCCCGGATTGATGAACCGGTTGCGCTCCAGCCGGAACTGCTTGTCGTAGAGCTGCCGGTACCGGCCATCCTGCGCCAGCAGCTCGGCGTGGGTGCCCCGCTCCACGATTTCGCCCGCCTCGAGCACGAGAATCTGATCCGCGCTCATGATCGTGGACAGCCGGTGGGCGATCACGAAGGTGGTGCGCCCCGCCCGGAGCGCGCGCAATCCGTCCTGGATCAGCGCTTCGCTCTCGCTGTCGAGACTGGAAGTCGCCTCGTCGAGCAGCAGCACCGCCGGATCCGCCAGAATCGCCCGTGCGATGGCGACCCGCTGCCGCTGGCCCCCGGAGAGCCGCACGCCCCGCTCGCCCACGATGGTGTCATACTGCTTTTCGAACGCCTCGATGAATTCGTCGCAGTGCGCGATCCGGCTGACCCGACGGACATCCTCCATGGTGGCGCCGGGACGGCTGAACCGGATGTTGTCCGCGATGGTGCCGTCGAACAGGAAATTGTCCTGGAGCACGATGCCGAGCCGGCTCCGGTAATCCCGCAGCCGGAGTGTTGCCAGATCCCTGCCGTCGAGGACGACGCGTCCCGCGATGGGCCGGTTGAATGCCATGACCAGGCTCATCAGGGTGCTCTTGCCGGAGCCGCTCGAGCCCACCAGCGCCGTGGTGGAGCCGGCCGGCGCCTCGAAGGAGATGTGCTTGAGCACCTGAACCCCGGCGCTGTATTCGAACGTCACGTCCTCGAAGGCCACCTCGCCCAGCACCGAGTCCACCGGGTTGCGGGTCGCGTCCTCGTCGTCTTCGGTCGGCATCTGCCGGATCTCGCGGATCCGGTCGAGCCCGGCAAAGGCTTCGGTGATCTGGGTCCCGATGGAGGCCATCTGGATCAAGGGCGCCGCCATCAGCCCGGTGAAGAAGATGTACATCACGAAATCACCGAGCGTCATCGTCCCCGCGATGATGCTCCGGCCGCCGACCCAGACCATCAGGGCGCCGACGGCGCCGACCACCACCGTCGAGAACGCGGTCACGGCTCCGACGCCCCGCATCGTGGTGGCGACGTTCCGGAACAGCGCGTGAATCCCCCTAGTGAATACGTAGTCCTCGCGCCGCTCGGCCACGTATGACTTGACGATCCGGATCCCGCCGAACGACTCGGTGAGCCGCCCGCTCACGGCGGCCATCAGCTTGTTCCGCTCCCGGAAGATCGGCCGGAGCTTGCTGAAGGCGTAGGCCATTCCGCCGCCGAAGGTCAGCAGAATGGCGAGCGTGGCCGCGGTGAGCTGCCAGTTGATGTAGAACAGCACGCCCAGCGCGATGACGGCGGTGAGGATTCCTCCGGCCAGCTGCACCAGGCCGGTGCCGACCAGGTTCCGGATGCCCTCCGCGTCGTTCATCACGCGGGAAAGCAGAATCCCGGTCTGGGTGGAATCGAAGAAGCGCACCGGCAGGCGGAGGATGTGGGCCTCGACCTCGCGCCGGAGATCGGTGATCGCCCGCTGCGCCGCGATGCCCAGCAGGCTGACCAGCGCGAAGGAGGTGGCGCCCTGCACCATCGTGGCGGCCAGAATGCCCAGCGCGAGCGGGACCAGCAAATGGCCGTCGCTCCCTTGGATCACGTTGTCGATCAGGTATTTGGAGCTGGCCGGCAGCACCAGTCCCGCCAGCCGCCCCACCAGCATGATCAGGAAGCCGAGAGCGAGCCGTCCCCGGTATTTCCAGATCAGCTCGCGCGCTTCGCGCCACGCGATCGAGAAGGTGACCTTCTTCTTCGCCGGTTTCTCCGCCATTACGCTCCCTGGCGCGCGGCCAGGGCCTTCTGCACGCGCTGCCGAAAGGCCGCGAATATTTCCCGGCCCGTGTCGCAATGGGTTGCGAGCCATTCAGCGTTCCGGAAGCTGGTGGGAAAGGTGGCGGCGCGGAGCTCGGCGAGCCAGGGATGCACTTTGGCCAGCACGAACATTCCCTCACCGGTGTATTCGACAAGATAGTCGGGGTTGACGATGCCATGGCGCGCCAGCCCATAGGCCATCTCGTAGTATCCCGCCACCTGTCGCATCGCGACATGGCCGGGATGATCGGTCCGGCTGATCGCCAGCAGCTCGTCGGCGCTCGCCGGCCAGAACTCGCTGGTGATGAAGCGCCGGGCCTCGCGGAGGCTCGCTTCCCGCCGCAGATCATACAGCCGGAGTACAAGATCCGCGTCATGGTGGTCAGGCGCGTCCTTGATCATCGGGCCGCGGGTGTGGGGCATCGGAATACCGGTCATCGGCTCTCCTCGGGCAGCACGTCCTGAGTGGGCGACGGCCGTCGCCCGCGGAACACCCGCGCCGAAAGCTGCATCAGCTTGTGGCGGGTCTCGTCGAGAATCTCGTAGAAAGTCGGGATCGCCACCAGCGTCAGCACCGTCGAGGTGATCACCCCGCCGATGACTGCGACGCCGAGCGGAGCCCGGAACTGGGACCCCTCGCCGCTGCCCAGCGCGATCGGCAGCATGCCCGCGATCAGCGCGAAGGTAGTCATCAGAATCGGTCGAAGCCGGATGGCGCCCGCCTCGATCAGCGCCTCGCGCAAGGGCAGTCCCTCGCGCTCCCGGGCCCACTTGGCGAAGTCGATCAGCAGGATGGCGTTCTTGGCCACGATCCCCATCAGCAGGATCACTCCGATGAGGCTCATGATGTTGATGGACGTTCCCGTCACCGCCAGCGCCAGCATGACGCCGATCAGCGACAGCGGCAGCGACAACATGATCGCGAAGGGATCCACGAACGAGCCGAACTGAATCGCCAGAATCAGGTACATGAACATGACCGCCACGCCGAGCGCCAGAAAAATGCTCCCGAAGACTTCGTTTTGCGATTCGGCGTCGCCACCCTGGGTGATGGCCACGCCCGCCGGCAACGAGAGGGTCTTCAGCCGGGCCATCACCTCCGTCATCACTTCTCCGGTCGAGCGGCCCGAGGCGTTCCAGCCGACGATGACGACGAGGTCGCGATTCAGATGATCGATCACCGCCGGTCCGATCCCCTGAGTAATCCGGGCCACCTGGCCCAGGGGGACCGTCGTCGGCGCGCCACCGGTGCCGCCTGGAACCACCAGGGGAAGATCACGCAGGTCGGTGAGGCGCCGGCGGGCTTCCGGAGAGAGCCGGACCATGACATCGCGGGTTTCTCCGCTCGGGTCGAGCCAGTCGCCCGCGTCGATGCCGGCGAATGCCGGGCGGAGTGACTGGGCAACCTGGCCCACCGTCACTCCCATGCTTCCGGCCAGACCCCGGTCCACGTCGACGTTGATCTCGGTTTTCTGCCCCTTGGTGGAGAGCGCGATGTCCACGGCATTCGGCACCTGTTCGACCTCCGCCTGCACCTTCTCGGCCATCGCGGAAAGCGCGGTGAGGTCACTGCCTCGCACTTCGAGCTGGAGCTGCTTCCGCCCTCCGCCGATGTCGCTGGTAAACACCGCCAGCTTGACGCCCACGACGCTCCTGATCTCCTGACGGATGAGTCCGGCGAGCGCTTCCGCCGAAAGCTTCCGGTCGTGCTTGGGCTTCATGCGGACGTAGATCTGCCCCTCGTCCACGGCGCCGGTCTGGGTCCCGCCCAGCGTGGCGTAGGTGTAGAGAATCTCGGGGTGGGCCCGGATCAGGGTCCCCACTTCTTCGGCCTTGCGCCGGGTGTACTCCAGGTTCGAGCCCGGCGGCGTCTCGAGCTGGACGGTGAATTCCGATTTGTCGTCGATCGGCACGAAGCTCACGCCCACCAGGCCGAACCGGGGCATCATCAGTGCCACGACGAAGGTGCCGAGCGAGAGCGCCACCACCGCCAGCCGGTGATCGAGTGCCCAGGCGATGACCCGCTTGTACTGCTGGGCCAGCCGGCCGAACCATTCATTGAACCGGTCGAGCTTCCGGGTGATCCAGGACTTCTTCGCCTCGGTCCGGTGCGGATCGGGCCAGTAGGCCGACAGCATCGGATCGAGCGAGAACGAGACCAGCAGCGACACCGCGACCGCGCACGCCATGGTCAGGCCGAACGGCTTGAACCATTGGCCGGAAAGTCCCGGGAGAAAGGCAATGGGAACGAACACTGCGAGAATCGAGAGCGTCGTGGCCGTCACCGCGACGCCGATCTCGTCGGTTCCCTCGTGCGACGCGGTGACGTGATCTTTGCCCATCTCGACGTGCCGCACAATGTTTTCCCGGACCACGATGGCGTCGTCGATCAGGATTCCGATCGCCAGCGACAGACCGAGCAGCGACATGGTGTTGAGCGTGAAGCCGAAGATCCATACCGCGATGAAGGAGGCGAGCACCGAGACCGGGAGCGCGAGACCGGTAATGACGGTGGAGCGCCAGGAGTTGAGGAACAGGAACACCACCAGCACGGTGAGCAGTGCGCCCTCGAAGAGGGTCAGCTGTACATCCCGAACCGAGTGCCTCACCCGGACCGCCGCGTCACGGATCAGGTCCAGTTTGACGTTGGCCGGCAGGGTCTTCTCGACCCTCGCGAGCCGCACCATGACCGCCTCACTCACTTCGGTGGTGCTGTACCCCTTGGCCTTCTTGATGTCGATTCCCACGGCGACCCGCTCGTTGTACAGCGCCATCGTGCGGGGGTCTTCGGCGCCGTCCTTGACCGTCGCCAGATCGCCGAGCCGGATCAGCCGGCCGCCTCGCTCGGCCACCACCAGCTGGGCAAACTCCGCCGGGCCGCTGAGCCGTCCCTTGAGGCGGATCGAGCGCTCGTCCAGCGGACCGTCGAGCCGCCCGACCGGGGCCGCCAGGTTCTGGGTCTGCAGTGCCAGCACCACCTGTCCCACGCTGATGCCCGCCGATTGCAGCGCATCGGGCTTGAGCTCGACCGTGAGCTCGCGCTCCTGTTTGCCGGACACGCTCACTTCGGCCACGCCCGGAATCGAGCGCAGCTCCCGGGTGATGCCGGGATCCGCGATCCGGGTGAGCTCGCGCGGAGCCAGGACCGCCGACGACAGGGCGAGCGAGATGATCGGCCGGTCGGTGTCGTTGAGCTTCCGGATGATCGGCTCCTCCATCTCGGGAGGGAGATCGTTCCGGATTCCGGAGATGCCATCGCGGATGTCCTGCGTCGCCTCGGCCAGCGGCTTGGTAAATTCGAATTCGATCATGATGGACGCGAAGCCGTCCATCGCCTTGCCGTTCACCTTTTTCACGCCGGTGATCGAGGAGATCGCCTCCTCGATCGGGTCCAGCACTTCCTTTTCCACGGTCTCCGGGGACGCGCCGGGATACGGCACGCCGACGTTCACGTACGGCGGTGCCACGTCGGGATACTCGTCGGTCTTGAGGGTGACCAGCGCGATCAGGCCGAACATCACCAGCGCGACCATCACCACGACGGTGATGACCGGACGGCGGATGGCGCTATCGGAAATCCACATGGCGCCTCACTCCTTCACGATACGGACCGGCGTGCCTGCCGCGACGCCCGCCGAGGGGCCGACCAGCACGGTGTCGCCCGCCGCGAGACCGGCCTTGATCTCGATCACCTGCATCACGTCATCCTGCATGCCGAGCTCGACCGCCACCAGCTCGACCCTTCCGGCTCGCAGCCGGCGGACCGACGGGGTCGGGGTCTTGAGGTCCAGCGCCGACAGCGGAACCGCGAGCGCGGTTCGCTGGTCGATCGCGACCCGGCCCTGGGCGAAGAGCCCGGCCACCAGACGCCCCGTTACGTTGGGAATCCCGACAATGCTCCGGACCTGGCGCGTGGCGGGATCCAGCATCGGATTGATGCGCTCGACCCGCCCGACGTACCGCTTGCCCTCGTAGCCGCTCACTTCGAAATCGACGGTGGTGCCGACCTTGAGCACCTCGAGCGCACTCACGGGAACCGTCGCTTCGAGCCGGAGGCTCCGCGGATCCACGACGGTCGCCACCGGATTGCCCACCTGCACCACGTCCCCGGTGTTGACCGGCCGCTCGCTGACCACCCCGGCGAACGGGGCGCGCACCACGGTTTTGCCCTGCTGCTTTTCCGCGGTGGACAGGCGTGCGCTCACATCGGCGAGTCCGGCTTCGGCGTTCATGACGGTCCAGCGCGCCTGCTCCAGGTCGCGCTCCGCCATGGCGCCGGCCTGCGACAGGCGCTCCGCCCGCTCCGCGTTGCGCCGCGCCACCACCAGCGCCTGATTCGCGGTTCGCTGAGCCGAGCGCGCCGACAGTACCGCGTCCCTGATGGCGGAATCGTCCAGCCGGACCAGGGTCTGTCCCGGCCGAACGGTTTGCCCTTCTTCCACCGCCGTGCCGGTCACCATGCCGGCGACTTCGGCGCGCAGCGTGGCCTCCCGGATCGGAGCCAGCGTGCCGGAGATGGACGGACCACTGGAGAGCTCCCGCGTCACGGCCACGGCCATGTTCTCGGGATGAAGGCTCACCGCGGGAATCTCTGCGGCGGGCGGGTCCGAGGCGTTCGACCCGCTGCAGGCGGCCCAGATCGCGAGCAGAGCAGCGAGCAGTGCAACGGTACTGCGGGGAAACCGTCGAAGCGCAATCATGGAAGTCCGGTTCCGGTCATGGCGGACGGTTGAGTCTGCGCCGCCGGTCGTTGGGTCGTGCGCGCAGCAGTGGACGCCTGGGTCGTGCCGAAAGTTCCCGACAGGGGAAGCCGCGGCAGCAGCGCCAGCCGGACTCGCGCGATGTGCGCATCTCGAGAGGCTTGCGCCCGAATCCCGCGGGCGACGGCGAGCGCCAGCCGGGCATCGAGAAGCTCGGTCTGGGTCGAGATGCCCTCGCTGAAGCGGACCTCGGCAATCTGGTAGGCG
>Ga0075419_10003010_pt1 | contig 10813 bp, 7 predicted proteins | sample SoiMetdeltSBSDD3_FD_76900 | JGI IMG/M metagenome (GOLD analysis project Ga0075419, IMG submission 76900) | Bulk soil microbial communities from a Populus tree surrounding site in Tennessee, USA - Soil MetaG P. deltoides SBSDD3 | ecosystem: Environmental > Terrestrial > Soil > Tree plantation... | reverse complement strand
GATGCAACGATGATCGTTGCAGGTTCGATGATCGGTTCTGGAATCTTTATCGTTAGCGCAGACATTACAAGATATACTGGTAGTGCAGGTTGGTTGATCGCCGTTTGGGTAATTACGGGTTTTATGACGATTAGTGCAGCCGTTAGCTATGGTGAATTAAGTGGCATGTATCCAAAAGCAGGTGGTCAATATGTTTATTTAAAGGAAGCGTTTAATCCATTGGCTGGTTTTTTATACGGCTGGAGTTTCTTCGCCGTAATTCAAACTGCAACGATTGCTGCAGTTGGCGTTGCCTTTAGCCGCTTTACAGCATTCCTGATCCCCGCTGTCGGGGAAAATAATATATTAGTTGATCTTGGGTTCATCCGTATATCAGCAGCCCAGGTGCTGGCAATTGTCCTGATACTTTTTTTGACCTGGACCAATTCAAAAGGCATCCAGGGTGGTAAGATCATTCAAACAACATTCACATCAGCAAAACTGCTGTCTCTTTTTGGGTTGATCATTTTAGGGTTTTTACTGACAAAGCAAAGTTTCTGGAGTGAAAATTGGGAAACCGGTTTGAATGCAATGAAGCTGGAACAAGACAGAACAGGCGCTTTTATTGAAGGCGGTAAATGGGAAGCAATTGGGGGTGCTGCTTTAATTGGAGCTGTCGCCGCCGCTATGGTTGGTTCGATATTCAGTAGTGATGCATGGAACAATGTAACATTTATTGCAGGCGAAATTAAAAACCCAAAACGTAATATTGGGTTGGCATTATTCTTTGGCACACTCATCGTATCCATTATTTATGTCTCTGCTAATTTGATGTATTTACATGTACTTCCTTTGAAAGGAGCGGATAGCATTGCGTTTCCGGAGGGAGAAAGAGTTGCCGTGGCGGCTTCTAACCAGATCTTTGGTACTGCAGGTTCTGTTATTATTGCGGTGATGATCATGATCTCAACGTTTGGTTGTAACAATGGATTGATATTAGCGGGTGGCCGGGTCTATTATACTATGGCAAAAGATGGATTATTCTTTAAGAAAACGGGGGAGCTAAATAAAAATGCGGTTCCTGAATATGCTATGTGGGCCCAGGCGATAGTCGCTTCTTTACTTTGTCTTAGTGGTAAATACAATGACCTTCTTGACATGGTGGCTTTTGTCGTTGTATTGTTTTATGCGCTTACGATTTTAGGCATTTTTGTTTTGAGAAAGAAGCGCCCTGCAATCGAAAGACCATATAAAGCCTTTGGCTATCCTGTACTGCCTGCTATTTATATCATTCTGGCATTGACTTTTTGTTACTTCCTCATAACAATGAAACCAAAATATGCAAGTATTGGGTTGGGAATTATGCTTTTGGGCATTCCTCTTTATTATATCGCCGTGGCGAGAAGGAAGGCAGAAAATAGTTGACCTATTTTGAAAGAGCATTAATGATGGCTGTAGTAGAAAATCCGTCGAGAATTGGATTGATAACAACTTTACCGCCATTGGCAATTACTTCCTTTGCTCCTGCAATCTGATCAATGGTATAATCGCCTCCTTTTACCAAAACATCGGGTAATATTGACGAGATCAGATCAAGCGGTGTATCTTCTTCAAATATCACGACAGCATTCACCATCAGTAATGCAGCAAGTAATAACGCCCTGGCATCCTGGTCATTTACCGGGCGGCCATCACCTTTTAATCTTTTTACAGAAGCATCTGAATTTAACCCGATGACCAGTACATCACCTTGCTTTGCGGCTTGTGATAAGGAAAAGATATGACCTTTATGAAGCAGGTCAAATACACCATTGGTAAAAGCAATTCTTTTTCCCTGCTTTTTCCATTCATTTACTTTTTCGATGATTCCTTTTCGCGAACAGATTTTTTCAGAAATAAAATCAGCGGTCATATTCTCTCGTACTTTGTTAGCAAATGTATAAATAATTATTTGCGGAGTTAATGATGGATTAACCACTAATTTTATGCAGGTAAAAAATTAATCAGGATATTTATAAATAAATTTTTAGCATGACAGAATGCGAAGAACTGTTTAATGATTTTGGGACGCTGAAGATCGGGGTAATTGGTGATGTAATGCTTGATACTTATATCTGGGGCAAGGTAGATCGTATATCGCCGGAGGCGCCGGTTCCCATTGTTTCTTTGGATCATAAAGAGCAAAGAATAGGAGGGGCGGGGAATGTTGCACTGAATTGTGCCAGTTTAGGTGCGAGAGTTTTCTTATTGGGCGTAACCGGCAATGATGATGAAGCAAATGAGTTGGAGCAATTGTTAAAGGGAAACGTGATCGACACGACAGGTCTTGTAAAAAGTACAAAGAGAACGACAACGAATAAAACAAGGATCATCAGCCGTAACCAGCAAATGTTGCGGTTTGATGCCGAGATCACAAATGATCTTGATAAAGAAGATGAAACAGTATTACTGGAAAAAATATCACAGTTTATTGAACATGAAGATCCGAACATTCTAATTTTTGAAGATTACAATAAAGGTGTGCTTACAGAGAAAGTGATTGACGAAGCGATCGAATTGTGCAGGGCTTCCGGTGTAATCACCGCGGTTGATCCCAAAAGAAAAAATTTCTTCCATTACAAGGGAGTTGACATTTTTAAACCTAACATGAAGGAGGTGCAGGATGGCCTGCATCTGTTATTTGAAACAGCGGATATTTATGAGCTTAGGAATATTCATGAACAGCTGCAAAAACTATTGCAGCATAAAGTTTCATTGATCACATTATCTGATAAAGGCATTTTCTACCAGCAATTACAAAATGCTGCAATCATTCCAAGTCATTTGAGAAATGTGGCGGATGTTTCGGGTGCAGGTGATACTGTGATAGCAGTTGCTGCGATGGTGTATGCTGCTACTAAAAATGCGCATTTAATGGCTGAGATAGCTAATATAGCCGGTGGTCTTGTCGTTGAGGAAGTAGGGACCGCGGCGGTTGATAAGGAAAAGCTCCTAAGAGAATGTGAACTGCTGCTGTCTTAGGCCGGCCCCCTTTAAATCTATCCGCTATAGGCGGAAGACTTAGCCATCACACAAATCAACTTGTTTGAGACACTCATTCTTTTTCAGTAGATTTTAATTCGCCTCTTGCTGATTTTTTGATTATAAGATCGAAATCAATAAAAACCTCAAAGAAAATCTTTATTGCCACAAATACCAGGATGAACACCTTTCCAGCGCCAAAGGAAAGAAACATGCTACCAAGGATGACGGTTACCTGTTGAATAAAAATTCTTCCGTAAGGCTGGAACATCAGGTAACCCAATGAAGAGGTCCTATAATCTTCTGTTACGATAAAATCTGAGATCGTCCGGAAACCATAGCTAATAACAAATACGCCAAGCATGATATAGCCTTCATTGGTTAAAAGTGATGGCCATTTCGAAAAGAAATTCCAAAGGGTGATACCATTCTCGTCACCGATCCCTGAAACAGAAAAGAAAATTCCCATTTGTACGCAGACAAACAGTCCGTAATGGACCATGAAGAAAAGCATAAAGAACCAGTAGGGTTGTTTGGAAACAGAGCCTGCGGTACTTTGCCAGACATCTGCTCGTTTAGAAAAGAGCCCTGCAATAAGCAGTTTCAATAAAGTGAAGATGCCAATGATGATCGTTTCCAGGCAATAGACAAGGAAAACTTCTTTTGCACTCCATTTCAAAAACCAAACGCCGATAACAGGAATAAGATTTGCGATGATCAGGGACCAGTCGCTTTGGGTCAGTTTCTTTCTGGTGACATCTTTCCAGGTGATCATATCTTAAAGATAATTTTTATTATGAACAGGGACGAAAGCCCGGTTCGTATTTAGTTTTTATTAGCCCCAGCCTTAAGGCTGGGGCTATCGGAGACGAGGAAAATTTAGAAAGGGCTTCAGCCCTTCAAAATCAATATGAGTAAAATAGGTAATTTCGATGCCATGCCAAAATACACAATAGCAATACACGGTGGAGCAGGAACTATTTCAAGGAAAAACATGACACCTGAAAAGGAAACGGCATATTTAAAAGCATTGAATGATGCGTTGAATGCCGGGTACAATGTATTGGAAAAAAACGGCGATGCCCTTGAAGCCGTAAAGGCTGCGGTTATTGAATTGGAGAATAATATTTTGTTCAATGCCGGCCGAGGTTCGGTATTTACAAATACAGAAACACATGAAATGGATGCTTCGATAATGGATGGACGAGATCTATCGGCAGGAGCCGTTGCTGCGGTGAAAAATATTCGTAACCCTGTAGAACTTGCCTACACCGTGATGAAAAAAAGCGAACATGTTTTTTTGATTGGAAACGGAGCAGAAGAGTTTGCCAGGCAGAATGGAATTGCTTTTGAGCCTGATGAATATTTTTATTCTGAATTCCGTTTTTTGCAATTACAAAAAGCAAAAAGGGCAAATGAAACGGCGCTGGATCATGATATAAATCTCAGTGACGATAGAAAGTTTGGAACAGTAGGCGCTGTTGCCTGTGATGCAAATGGAAATCTGGCTGCTGCAACGAGCACCGGTGGAATGACAAATAAACAATGGGGTAGGGTAGGCGATAGCCCGATCATCGGTGCAGGCACCTATGCGAATAACAAAACATGCGCCATCAGTTGTACCGGTCATGGAGAACCGTTTATAAAGGCTGTTACAGCTTATGACGTGAGTTGTTTGATGGAGTATAAAGGCTTGTCGCTGGAAGATGCAATGGATATTGTAGTGAATGGCAAGCTCATGAAAATTGACGGGGATGGTGGAATGATCGGGGTGGATGCAAAAGGAAATGCTGCGCTGATATTTAATTCTGAAGGAATGTATCGGGGCTTTTGTTCGGGTGATGGAAGGAGTGAGATTGCGATTTATAAGCAATCTCGTTAATATAAAATCAATTTTGACTTCTACAGGGCAATAGTAATTCGAAAAAATCATTCGGTAGGAATGAAATTGAGATATTTTCTATTTATATTTTCCTCACTTTCAATTGTAAACTCTTTTTCCCAGGAGTTTAGTGCCGAGGATTGTTATGATTATGTTCCAGTGAACGTCAGGTTGGATAGAGCCTTGACAAAAGATTCGATTTCCAGGAAGGAACTAATTAATGCTACACGAATTATTCCCGAATTTCCTTTGTTTACGATCATCAGCTTTACGTATATTTTGGTCAATGCGAAATCGCAGAGACAGGAGTCACGTCTGATGCCGTTTCCGAACCTGATAAGAAAGTTTTTCAAAAACTTCGTCCAGGTAGTCTTTTATTTTTTGAAAAAATAAAGGCGATGGATGGAAATGGTAAAACTGTTTACTTAGAGGCGTTTTGTTACCGCATCTACTAGTAATTCCTTTAATTGAATTGACTCGATAGCCGGGGAATCCCGAACGCAGAACTTTTTTTTTGCAGGGTTCAAGCTAGATTGCTTCGGCCTCAGAGAACTCATAATGTGATTTCCACAATCGGCCGGCCTCGCAATGACGAATACTCCGGTTATCGAAAGCCGGTTGTCTCTAAAGAATGTTCGTCATTGCGAGGCTTGCCCTGGGGGACAGCACAAATATTTACATGTTAAAGGCAAGCCGAAGCAAACTATAACTGCAATAACGTGAAGTAAAGCAATAATTATGAAGAAGCTTAATAGGATTACCGAACGTACAAGAGTGCGACGCAACAGAAGTTTAATAGTAGCACCGACGCTTGGCCCATAAAATCTAAAACCATAAATCTGAAATCTGCAATCCTAGTAATGCCATCGCACAAACGCTTCCATTGCGGCATAATGAGTAAGACCCAGATCAGCATAAAGATTGGCGGTAGCGGCATTGCGTTCTTCGGCCCTTTGCCAGAATTCTCTTGAGTCACTTCCCTGGAAGGGAACCATATCTTTTTGCGACTGATGTATAAAGATGCCAAAACGTTTTTTCAACACCTGGTCGGGGCTCATCGGTATGGCCATTTCAATTTCTTCAATATTCCATTCCTGCCAGGCACCTTTATAAAGCCAGAGCCAGCAGTTATCGATCCATTCATCACCTGCAGATTTGATCCGCCTGAGTGATTCAAGCACTACATTGAAACAAACGATATGCGTACCATGCGGATCAGCAAAATCGCCTGCACAATACACCTGGTGTGGCTTTATTTGTCGCAATAATTCTACGGTAAGCTTTACATCTTTCTCACTCATCGGTTTTTTCTCAATAGAACCCGTTTCATAAAAAGGAAGATTTTGAAAATGGATGTTGTCATCTTTGATACCAACATAACGACAGGTTGCCTTTGCTTCACATCTTCTTATCAACCCTTTGATAGCACGAATAGTCGGTGTATCGGTTTGGTTTGGTCTTTTGCGTGCAATAAATTTTCTTGCATCATCTAAGATTTTTCCTGACTTCTTTGTGTCAATTCCGGCGATCTCTTCAAAGCCAACCGCAAAATCCAGGAACCTTGTAACAAATTCATCGGTGACGGCAATATTGCCGGAAGTTTGGTAGGCTACGTGTACATCATGTCCCTGCTCATGCAACCGTTGGAATGTACCACCCATGCTGATGATATCATCATCGGGGTGAGGAGAAAAGATGATAACGCTTTTTGGATATGGCTCGCTGCGTTCCGGATGCGTTGGCAAATTAACATCGGGCTTTCCACCGGGCCAACCTGTGATCGAATCACGAAGCATGTAATATACTTTCAGATTTAATTCATAGGCATCGCCTTCTTCAACCAGCAGATCACTTAGACCATATTCATTATAATCGCTATTTGTGAGACTGAGGACCGGTTTCTTTAATTTGAGCGCCATATTCACAACAGCTTTCTTGATCATTTTTGGTGTCCAATCACAATCACCGGTAAGCCATGGTGACTTAAATCTTGTAAGCTCCGCTGCTGCAGCTTCGTCAACCACAAAAGTTACATCATCATGGTTCTGCAATAGCGATGCAGGCACATGTTCTGTGTCATCTTCTTCAACAGCGTTTTTAATTACCGATGCTTTGCCCGGGCCCCATGCGAGAAGGATGATCTTTTTTGCTTTCATGATCTCACCAATACCCATGGTGATGGCAAGTCTTGGTACTTCAGAAATATTAGCGAACTCATAAGAGTTGGCAAGACGGGTGGAGTTATCAAGAGTGATCAACCTTGTTTTGGAATAAATACTTGAACCCGGCTCATTAAAGCCGATGTGCCCATTATTACCAATACCGAGGATCTGGAGATCGATACCACCGGCATCCTGTATCATTTTTTCATACTGACGGCAATGTTCTTTTATGTCTTCTTTTTTTATTTCACCAGTTGGGATGTGTGTGTTCTTTGGATCGATATCAACATGATTGAAAAGATTTACCCGCATAAAACGATGATAGCTTTGCAAGGCATCATTGCTGATCGGGTAATACTCATCAAGATTAAAAGTGATCACATTTTTAAAACTGAGCTTTTCTTCTTTGTGCATTCTTACCAGTTCGGCATATAAGGTTTTAGGAGTGGAACCGGTGGCAAGCCCAAGAACAACCTTTTCTTTTTTCTTTTGTTTTTCACGAATGAGATCTGCTATTTGCTTTGCAACTGCCTTAGAGCCAGCCTTAAGATCAGGATAAATTTTTACTGGGATCTTCTCAAATGAATCAACCATGGTCATGTTAGCGAGGGGTTTCAGCGAAAATAAAGAAAAACCCCCTGTCCCCCTAACGCTTGCACTAAAGCTTCGTGCCAACGCCAAAGGCTTTGGCCAACGGCGTCAGCGTCGGCGCAAAGGAGAGACTTAAACAGAGGAATTCTTTTCGTCATTGAACGTTGAGAATTGAATATTGATCATTGAAAATTTTCTAAGAATAAAATGTTCAATGATCAATGCCCAATATTCAATAACGAACTGATTTAGGGAATTAGTTTATCTCAATCTCATCAACAAACAACCATGCTTTACTGCCTTCGCCAGGATTGCCGCCTGGGATATCACCCCAATTCTTTACTACTACTTTTACATAACGAGCATTCGTTGTATTAAATGTAACTTTCATTGTTCCTGTTTCAAGCCCTCTTGTTTTTACAATGAAATCCTTGGTAAGCCCCACTGAACGAAAATCAGTTCCATTGCTTGAAACGAAAACCTCTGCAGATAGTGGTTGCCATATCCAGCTCCCTGTTTCTCTCAAACAATGAATAACAACATTTGAAATTTTTTCTTCTTTACCAAGATCGATCGTTGCTTCGCAATCGACACCGGAGAATCCAAGGAATTGTTTGCTTTTGGAAAGGCCATTTTCATTTTGGACACCGTTGACCAATGTAAATGCGCCATCACCTTTGTAGGTATTTGATGGTTGTGTGGCGAGTGTTATCTTTTTGCCTGTAGCCTTGTTGAATAAAATAGTTTGTGAAACCGGGTTGCTGATCGCTTTTCCATTTATTCTTGATATGGCTGCCACCAATTGTGTTGATTTTACCAAAATCGGTGCGGTATAGTTTTTTCCTTCAGCAAATTTCAATTCATAAGGCCTGTTTGCATAATGTGTTACAGTTTTGATCTCTGCCGCGGGGTATTTTGTTTCCAGTTTCCATAACACTCCATCAAAATTGTCAGTTGGTAACACGGTAGCTTTAAGATCATAATAAGCCTTACTATAATTTGCTTTCCAAAGATCATATCTTTTAAACTGCGCCTGCATCCGTCTTTCAAAATCAGCCCAGTTCTTTTTCTCTTTCGGACTCCAAAGCACTTCACTCAGTGCACTCAATCTTGGAAAGATCATGTACTCGACTTTTTTTGGATTGCTCATGTATTCAGACCATACATTGGCCTGGGCACCTAAAACATATTTTGCCTGTTCTGCATTCAATGCAGCAGGAATCGGTTCGTAACCATAAACTTTTTCTACCGGGAGATTGCCGCCAATAACAATGCTATCCTCATTGTCAGTCTGTGAATAGTCAAAATAAACATAGGTGGTTGGCGTCATGATCACCTGGTGATTTTGTTTTGCCGCTTCAATACCACCATTCTCCCCACGCCAGCTCATTACGATCGCATTTGGTGCAAGACCACCTTCCAATATTTCATCCCAGCCAATCAGTGCCTTGCCTTTGCTGTTAATATATTTTTCCATTCGCTGAATGAAATAACTCTGCAATTCATGTTCGTCCTTAAGGCTATTATCCTTCATTCTTTTTTGACAATTAGGACAACGTTTCCAGTTAGCCTTCGGACATTCATCGCCACCAATATGAAAATACTTGCCGGGAAATAGAGGCGCTACCTCGTCAACTACATCCTGTAAAAACTTAAATGTTTCTTCTTTACCTGCGCAAAAAACATCGCTGTACACGCCCCAGGCCTGTTGTACCTGCTTGCCGGCAGAATCACCCGCCCACTTTGCATTCTTAGGAAAAAAGTTTTTAGTTGGTTCTTCAGGAAAACAACTTAAGTAAGGATATGCTGCAATGGCCGCGCTGCTATGACCTGGCATTTCTATTTCAGGCACAACAGTGATATAACGCTCAGCAGCATATTTTACGATCTCTTTTACCTGCTCTTGTGTATAAAAGCCGCCAGACTTTTTATTATCATTTCCCATGCCGGGATGGCGACCGATGATGGTTCCATTTCTCCACGCACCAACTGATGTCAGCTTTGGATATTTTTTTATTTCAATACGCCAACCCTGGTCTTCGGTTAAATGCCAATGAAAATAATTCATCTTATGATAGGCGATATAGTCAATAAATTTCTTTATAAAATCCATTGACATAAAATGACGGCCACAATCAAGATGAAGACCGCGATAACCAAAACGGGGCTGATCTTTGATCGTTAAGTAAGGAAGTCTGATCAGATTATTTGAAATATGCGGAGGTAACAATTGAATCAAAGTCTGCGTACCGTAAAAAATTCCTTCTTCGTCCCCGGTGATTGAAATATTCTTGTCTATTTTCAATTCATACTGTCCCTTTTGTTCAACACTACTAATTCCCAGGAAAAAATAGTAGGGATCTCTATGACCAGTTGTTGATGGTGAGAGGCTGCTTGTTACGTTATAGAATTTTTCCAGGTATTCAGCAAGGAACTCTGCAGATCGTTTTGCCGGCTCGTCATAAACAATCTGGAGAGGAGTTTTAAGACTATGTGTTCCGGCTCCTGTCTTCACATCAACGGGTTGAGGAATAATATCTATCTGGGCATAAATGATTGTACTAAGGGCAAGGCTAATAATCAGAGCAATTGACTTCATTGGAGAAATGTTTTTTACAATGATACCAAAAAAGGCTGTCTCCAGGGCGTAAAGTTTATAGGGTCACAACGGGCACAAAGATATTATCACCAGAGACCGGTACATTGTGTACTTCGTGTACCCTTTGTGTCCGTCGTGTTACTTTACGGCTGTGCACATAGCCTTCCAAATTCATTGAGGGATTTATTTCATCACCGGCAAAATGATTTTGCTGCTGTTTGTTGCATCATGAAAGATTTTTATGGTGGCTTTCTGGTAGTCACTTTCGGTTGCCTCAGGAATCCTCAAGAATTTTTGTGGATTACGATCTACCAGTGGAAACCAGCTGCTTTGTACCTGTACCATAATGCGATGTCCCTTTTTAAATGTGTGTAATGCATCATTCAATGCGAACTTTATTTCAGCAACCTTACCAGGAACAAAAGGTTCCGGTTTAGAAAGATTATTCCTGAATTTTCCCCGAATTACTTCGGCTCTGACCAATCTCTGCATTCCTGCCATTGTTGCCCCTGGTTTTTTGTCAATATTTTTTTCATATTCCGGCAATACATCAATCAGTTTCACGATAAAATCAGCGTC
>Ga0075419_10003005_pt1 | contig 10819 bp, 8 predicted proteins | sample SoiMetdeltSBSDD3_FD_76900 | JGI IMG/M metagenome (GOLD analysis project Ga0075419, IMG submission 76900) | Bulk soil microbial communities from a Populus tree surrounding site in Tennessee, USA - Soil MetaG P. deltoides SBSDD3 | ecosystem: Environmental > Terrestrial > Soil > Tree plantation... | reverse complement strand
CGGCGTCGGAGCTGAGCTCATGACAAGCTCCTTTCGCAAGGACCTACCGCAGTGGTCTGAGGGCGGTGCGGAGGTCTTGGGTGAGGAGTTGGGGTTGTTCCCAGGCGGCGAAGTGGCCGCCCCGGTCGAGCCGGTGGTAGGGGATGAGGTTGGGGTAGGCGCGTTCGGCCCAGCTGCGGGGGCCTGGTACAGCTCGTCGGGGAACACGCTGATGGCGAAGGGGATGGTGATGGCCTTGGCGTCGAAGAAGTCGGCGGTGTTCTCCCAGTAGAGGCGGGCCGCCGAGACCCCGGTGTTGGTCAGCCAGTACAGGGTGATGTTGTCGAGCAGGTCGTCGCGGGTGAGGTCGCTCTGGTAGGTCCCCTCCAGGACACCCTTGACCAGGCCGGGCTGGCCGGTCCCGTCGCCGTGGTCGAGCATGAAGGCGGCCAGGTCGACCGGGGAGTCGGCCAGCCCGTACAGGGTCTGGGGCGGGTGGCCATGATGGTGGCATAGGCCAGGTGGTGGCGGAGAAGCTGGCCAGCTGCGCATAGGCGGTTCGTTCCTCCTCCGACAGGCCGGGCGGTGGCGGGTCGCCGCCCTGGGCCACGAACCGGGGGTAGCCCAGGCGCCCCATGAGCACGACCCAGGCGCGCGTGATCCGGGTCGGGTCCCAGCCGGTGGTGGTCGGCTTGGCCGAGGACCCGTGACCGGGCAGGGAGGGGGTCACCAGATCGAAGGCGTCGGCCTCGCTGGCGCGGTGGGCGGTGGGGTCGGTGAGGGGCCCGATGAGCTTCAGCTGCTCGATGATCGAGCCCGGCCAGCCGTGGGTGACGATCAGCGGCAGCGCGTCGCCATGGCAGGAGCGGACGTGGAGGAAGTGGATGTCGAGGCCGTCGAGCTCGGTCATGAACTGGGGCAGGACGTTCAGCTGTGGCGGCCGCTCGGTTCTCGGTCGGGACAGACATGTGGGCCTCCTTGGTGGTGTGGCTTGGCGGTCGACGCAGCGTGCTTGTGTGGTGGCCCTTCCAATCCCGAGGACCTTGGGCGCCACAGACACCGGCTGACTGGCTGCCGATCCGCTCATGCTCCACCGGGCCGAGGTGACCTGTCTTCCCCCAACCGGATGAATCGGCGTGCCGGGGCATGGCACGAGGTGGTGGAGCGGGTGACGGGAATCGAACCCGCGTCACGAGCTTGGAAGGCTCGAGCTCTGCCATTGAGCTACACCCGCGTGTGGGCCGAGCGTATCAGGCGGGGGGGGCGTGAGAGATTGAGCGGGTGGGGTCGAGCGGGAAGGCGGGTGGCTGTGCGCGGGGTGCGGGTGGGGTTGGTGGGGGCTGGGCCGTGGGCGGGGATGCTGCATGCGCCGATGCTGGCTGGGGGGCCGGAGACGACGCTGGCCGGGGTGTGGGCGCGGCGGCCCGAGGCGGCGCGGGCGTTGGCGGAGGCGCACGGGGCCCGGGCGGTGGGGAGCCTGGAGGAGCTGTGGGACAGCTGCGAGGCGGTCGCCTTCGCCGTGCCGCCGGACGTGCAGGCCGAGCTGGCGACGGTGGCGGCCGGGATGGGCAAGCACCTGCTGCTCGACAAGCCGGTCGCGCTCACCGTCGGGGCGGCCGAGGGCCTGGCCGCCGCCGTGGCCGAGGCGGGGGTCGTCTCCCAGATGGTGCTCACCAACCGGTACGGGCCGCACGGGCGGGCGTTCCTGGACGCCGCCGACGGGTTCGAGGTGGTGGGGGCGCGCTGCGCCTCGCTGTCGGGGGCGGTGCTCGAGGCCAGCCCGTTCGCGACCCCGTGGCGGCGCCGGCACGGGGCGTTGCTGGACGTCGGCCCGCACCTGCTCGACCTGCTGGAGGCCTCCGTCGGGCCGATCGAGGAGCTGTCGGGGCGGGGCGACCCGCTGCGGTGGACCTCGCTGACCTGCCGCCACGCCGACGGCCAGGTCAGCGAGGTCTCGATGTCGATCACCCTGCCCCTGGCCCCGACCGTGTTCGAGTGCGTCCTGTACGGCCCCTCCGGGGCGCTGGCCTACCGCCGGCCACCCGACCCGCCGGCGGCCGCGGCCGAGCTCGCGGCGGCGGGGGCGACCCTCCGGCGGGAGTTCGCCGCCGCCGTGACCAGCGGGACCTCCGCGGCGCTGGACGTCAACCGGGGGCTGCGGCTGCAGCGGCTGATCGACGCCGCCGCCCGCTCGCTCGGCTGAGCACCCCAGGCCGGCCGATGTGGCCGAACGCTGACATGGCCGAGAGCGAAGCGCACCGGGCAAGCCGCTGCTTCGTGACCGACCGGGCACAACCTAAGGGGTGCAGCGCTGCCGTCAGCGGCGCAGAGGAGAGGAGCTGTCATGCCGGCACCAACCCTGGACAGGAACCCCCGGACCAGCACCCAGACCGGGACGTCCGCGGGCCACCGCCGCCGCAACCGCAGGCAGCTCGTGGTGGTCGCGAGCGCGCTGGCCGTGCTGGCCGTCGCCGTCGGCACGAGCCTGGCCATCGCCACCCGGCCGGTCGCGCCCCAGACCGGCACGGCCACCAGGCCCGACACCTCCACCAGGTCCGACTCGAAGGCCACCTCCTCCTCCGGCGGCGCCGCCGCGGCCCTGGAGGACGGCACCGCCACCCGCCCCACCTGACCGACCCAGGCGCGTGCATGGGGCCCGAAGGCCCAGCACCATATTCGGTTTTCACCCACGGGCGCCGCCGTTACGGTCGGAGGATGCGCGAGCTCCCGCTGGGCCATCCCGGCACCCCGGACCTGCGCTCGCCGACCCGCTTCCTGGTATGGGTGGCGCGCGGGCAGCTTGGCACGCTCGCGCTCGGGATGGCCTACGGCGTGGCCTGGATGGCCGCCCTGGCGGTCGTGCCGGCGCTGGTCGGGCGGGCCATCGACCTGGGCGTGGCCGAGGGCGACACCGCCGGGCTGCTGCGCTGGTCGGCCCTGATCCTGGCCGCCGGGCTGGTCAGCGCCGTCGCCGGGATCCTGCGGCACCGGGTCGCGGTGGTGAACTGGCTGGCCGCCGCCTACCGGGTCCAGCAGCTGCTGGTGCGCCAGGCCGTCCGGCTCGGCGCGTCCCTGCCGCGCCGGGTGCCCACCGGCGAGGTCGCGGCGGTTGGCACCCACGACGCCGAGCGGGTCGGCGCGGTCATGGACGTCGTCGCCCGGCTGGCCGGCGCGGTCGCCTCCTTCGTGGTGGTGGCGGTGCTGATGCTGCGCACCTCGACCACCCTGGGCCTGGTGGTGGCGGTCGGGGTGCCGCTGCTGTCGGCCGCCATCGGCCCCCTGCTGCGCCCGCTGCACCGGCGGCGGGCCCGCCACCGCGAGCTGGTCGGCGCCCTGACCACGGTCGGGGCCGACACCGTGAGCGGGCTGCGGGTGCTGCGGGGCATCGGCGGCGAGCAGGTGTTCTCGCGCCGCTACGCCGCAGCCTCCCAGGAGGTCCGGGAGGCCGGGGTGGCCGCGGCCGGGGTGCAGTCGCTGCTGGACGCCGCCGAGGTGGCCCTGACGGGCGTGTTCGTGGTCGCGGTCACCTGGCTGGGGGCCCGCCTGGCCCTGGCCGGCCGGATCAGCGTTGGCGAGCTGATCGCCTTCTACGGCTTTGCGGCCTTCCTGCTGCTGCCGGTGCGGACGGTGACCGAGGCGGCCGACAAGTTCACCCGGGCCCTGGTCGCGGCCCGCCGGGCCGTCCAGGTCCTCGCGCTGGAGCCCGAGCTCGCCTCCGGGTCGTCGGCGGTCGAGCCGCCGGCCGGGTCGGCGCTGGTCGACGGGCCGAGCGGCCTGGTCGTGGGGGCCGGCGAGCTGACCGCGGTGGTGGCCGGCGTCCCCGAACAGGCCGCCGCGATCGCCGACCGGCTGGGCCGGTTCGCCGACGGCGACGGGGTCTGGCTCGGCGGGGTCGCCCTCCGCGACCTGCCGCTGGAGGTGGTCCGCCGCCGGGTGCTGGTCAGCGAGCACGACCCGCGCCTGTTCTCCGGGCGGCTGGCCGACGAGCTCGACCCGACGGGCTCGGCCCCGGCCGACCGGGTGCTGGCCGCGGTCCACACCGCCTCGGCCACCGACGTCCTGGAGGCGCTGCCCGACGGGCCGGCCACCGAGGTCGCCGAGCGCGGCCGGTCCTTCTCGGGCGGCCAGCGCCAGCGGCTGGTGCTGGCCCGCGCCCTGGTCGCCGACCCCGAGATCCTGGTCCTGGTCGAGCCGACCAGCGCCGTCGACGCCCACACCGAGGCCCGCATCGCCGACCGGCTGGTGGCAGCCCGCCAGGGCCGGGCCACCGTGGTCTGCACCACCAGCCCGCTGCTGCTGGACCGCGCCGACAAGGTCGCGCTGGTGGTGGACGGCCGGGTCGTCGCCCAGGGCAGCCACCGCCAGCTGCTGGACGCCGAGCCGCGCTACCGCGCGGTCGTGACCAGAGGGGAGGAGCCATGAGCACCGCGGGCGCGACGCCGGGCGGCGGGCTGCCGGTGGCGACCACCACCCAGGTCCGCGACCGGGCCCGGGCGCTGGCCCGCCGGCACCGCGGCCGCCTGGCCCTGACCGTCGGCCTGCACGCCGCGGCCACGCTCGTCGGGCTGGCCGGCCCGGCCCTGCTCGGCCTGCTGGTCGACGAGGTCGGCGACGGCACCACCGCCGGCCACGTCGACCGGATCGCCCTGGCCGTCCTGGCCGCCCTCCTCGCCCAGGTGGTGCTGGTGCGGGTGGCCCGCCTGGCCTCCTACGTCCTGGGCGAGCAGGTCCTGGCCGAGCTGCGCGAGGAGTTCCTGGACGGCGTGCTCGCCCTGCCGCTGGGCACCGTCGAGCAGGCCGGCACCGGCGACCTGCTGGCCCGCTCCACCCGCGACGTCGAGGACGTCGCCGAGGTGGTGCGCTTCGCCGTGCCCGAGACCCTCATCGCCACGGTGACGGTGGCCCTCACGGTGGCGGCCGCGGTCGCGGTCTCGCCCTGGATGGCGCTGCCGTCGTGCCTGGTCGTGGTGCCCCTGCTGTGGGCGTCGACCCGCTGGTACCTGCGCCGCGCCCCGGCCGGCTACCTGCGCGAGATGGCGGCCTGGTCACGGCTCACCGGTGGCGTGGCCGAGACGGTCGAGGGCGGCCGCACCGTGGAGGCGCTCGGGCTCCAGCAGCGCCGCATCCGCCGCACCGACGACGACATCCGGGAGCAGTACCGGGCCGAGCGCTACACCCTGTTCCTGCGGACGGTGTGGTTCCCGGCCATCGAGGGCGCCTACCTGATCCCGGTGGCGACCGCGGTGGTGGCCGGCGGCCTGCTCCACGCCCGCGGGCTGGCCACCGTCGGCCAGGTCACCACCGTCGCCCTCTACATGCGCCAGCTGGTCGACCCCCTGGACGTGGTCCTGTCCTGGCTCGACCACCTCCAGGTGGGCGCGACCGCCTTCGCCCGCCTGCTCGGGGTCGCCCACGTCCCCGCCGACCGCGAATCGACCGCCGCCCGGCCGGTCGACGAGCGGCTGGTCGCCCGGGACGTCCGCTTCGCCTACAGCCCCGGCCGCGACGTGCTCCACGGGGTCGACCTGGACCTGCGCCCGGGGGAGCGGCTGGCCATGGTCGGGCCCAGCGGCGCCGGCAAGTCGACCCTGGGCCGCCTGCTCGCCGGCGTCAACGCCCCCCGGGCCGGGTCGGTGACCGTCGGCGGCGTCCCCCTGGTCGAGCTGCCGCTGGACCGGCTGCGCGGCCACGTCGTGCTCGTCACCCAGGAGCAGCACGTGTTCGCCGGGACGCTGCGCGACAACCTGGCCCTGGCCCGCCCCGGCGCCGGGGACGCCGCGCTGGCCTCGGCCCTGGAGGCGGTGGACGCCCTCGGCTGGGTCGGCGCCCTCCCCGAGGGCCTGGACACGGTGGTCGGCACCGGCGGCCACAGCCTGTCGTCGGCCCAGGCCCAGCAGGTCGCCCTGGCCCGGCTGGTCCTGGCCGACCCCCACACCCTGGTGCTCGACGAGGCCACCTCGCTGCTCGACCCCCGGGCCGCCCGCCGCCTGGAGCGTTCCCTGTCGGCGGTCCTGGCCGGCCGGACCGTGGTCGCGATCGCCCACCGCCTCCACACCGCCCACGACGCCGACCGGGTCGCAGTGGTCGAGGACGGCCGCGTCACCGAGCTCGGCACCCACGCCGACCTGGTCGCCGCCGAGGGCGCCTACGCCACCCTCTGGCACCGCTGGCGCGACGAGCCGGCAGCCCCCTCGCTCCGATAGCCGGGAGCGCTCCCCGGGGGGCCCGCCACTGTCACATATCGAACGTATGTTCGGTAGAGAGCGTAGGATCTCCCTACGGAGAACGACGGAAGGAGCTCGAAGGTGAGCGACAACCAGGTGACCCTCACCGGCAACCTGACCGACGACCCGGAGCTGCGCTTCACCCCCAACGGGGTGGCGGTGGCCAACTTCCGGCTCGCGGTCGACCAGCGCGTCTGGGACGCCGACGGCTGGAAGGACGGCGAGTCGTCCTACTTCCGGGTGAGCGTCTGGCGCGGCCAGGCCGAGCACGTCAGCCGGAGCCTGCACAAGGGGGCTCGGTGCGTGGTCGTGGGCCGGCTCAGGAGCCACTCCTGGGAGACCCCGGAGGGGCAGCGGCGCTCGGCCGTCGAGGTCGACGCCGAGGAGGTGGGCATGAGCCTGCGGTTCGCGCCGGCGGCCCCGCCGCCCGCCGAGGCCGCCCCGGCGGAGCCGGCGCCGGCCAAGGCCAAGGCCAAGGCCGGCGGCAACGGGTCGCGCCGGGGCCGCGAGCCCGCCAAGGCGGCCGCCGGGCGCGACGAGGCGCCGTTCTGACCTGCTTCTCACCTGGGGGAGCCCCTTGACCCTCACCATGCAGCCTTCCCAGACGCCGGCCGCGACCGCTCCCGCGGCGGTCCTCAACGGCGTGCTCGAGCACATCACCTACACCAACGAGGACACCGGCTACACGGTCGCCCGGGTCGCCACCGACCGCGGTGGCGACCCGGTCACCGTGGTCGGCCCGCTGCTCGGCGCCCAGGCGGGGGAGCACCTCCACCTGGAGGGCCGCTGGCGCAACCATCCGCTCTACGGGCGCCAGTTCGAGGTGCGCAGCTACCGGGCCGTGCTCCCCGCCACCGTCCAGGGCATCCGCCGCTACCTGGGCTCCGGGCTGATCCGGGGCATCGGCCCCAAGATGGCCGAGCGCATCGTCGACCAGTTCGGGGTCGACACCCTGCGGGTGCTGGAGGAGGACCCCGGGCGGCTGCGCAGCGTGCCCGGCCTCGGCCCCACGCGCACGGCCATGATCGAGCAGGCCTGGGAGGAGCAGAAGACCATCAAGGACGTCATGGTCTTCCTCCAGGGCGTCGGGGTCTCGACCTCCCTGGCCGTGCGGATCTACAAGGCCTACCGCGAGGAGGCCATCAAGGTCGTCACCCACGAGCCGTACCGCCTGGCCACCGACGTGTGGGGCATCGGCTTCAAGACCGCCGACAAGATCGCCCAGGGCGTCGGCATCGCCTACGACAGCGGCGAGCGGGTCAAGGCCGGCCTCCAGTTCACCCTGTCCCAGGCCAGCGAGCTGGGCCACTGCTACCTGCCCGAGCCGGAGCTGGTGGCCAGGGCGTCGGAGATCCTCGGCGTCCGGCCGGCCCTGGCCCAGACCTGCCTGGACGAGCTGGTGCGCCAGCAGGGCGTGGTCCGCGACCCGGTGCCGATGACCGGCTTCGACGACGGCGTGCACGCCATCTACCTGGTCCCGTTCCACCGGGCCGAGGTCTCGCTGGCCGCCGGGCTGCTGCGCCTGCGCTCGGTGCCCGAGCAGGCCGACCGATTGCCCATGTTCCGCAGGGTCGACTGGTCGGCGGCCTTCGGGTGGCTGGAGGGCGTCACCGGCAGCCGGCTCGCTCCCGAGCAGGAGACCGCGGTCCGGCTCGCCCTGACCGAGCGGCTGGCCGTGCTCACCGGCGGCCCGGGCTGCGGCAAGAGCTTCACCGTCCGGGCCGTGGTCGCCCTCGCCCGGGCCAAGAAGGCCCGGGTGGTGCTGGCCGCGCCCACCGGCCGCGCCGCCAAGCGCCTGTCCGAGCTGGCCGGGATGGACGCCCAGACCCTGCACCGGCTGCTCGAGCTGCGGCCGGGCGGCGACGCCGCCTTCGACCAGGACCGGCCGCTGGAGGCCGACCTGGTGGTGGTCGACGAGGCCTCCATGTTGGACCTGCTGCTGGCCAACAAGCTGGTCAAGGCGGTCCCGCCCGGCGCCCACCTGCTGCTGGTCGGCGACGTGGACCAGCTCCCCAGCGTCGGCCCGGGGGAGGTCCTGCGGGACCTGCTCCAGGCCGGTGGCCGGGCCGCCCCGGTGCTCCCCCGGGTCCGCCTGACCCAGGTGTTCCGCCAGGCCCAACAGAGCGGCGTGGTCACCAACGCCCACCGCATCAACGCCGGCCACCCGCCGCTCACCACCGACATGGACGACTTCTTCCTGTTCGCCGAGGACGACCCAGAGAGGGTGGCCGAGCTGACCGTCGACATCGTGGTCAACCGCCTGCCGCGCCGCTTCGGCCTCGACCCGCGGCGGGACGTGCAGGTGCTCTGCCCCATGCACCGCGGCCCGGCCGGCTCAGCGGCGCTGAACGAGCGCCTCCAGGAGGTGCTCACCCCCGCCGTCCCGAAGCAGCCCGAGCGCCGCTTCGCCGGCCGCACCTTCCGGCCCGGCGACAAGGTCATGCAGGTCCGCAACGACTACGAGAAGGGCGTCTTCAACGGGTCGGTCGGCACCATCACCACCATCTCGCCGGAGGCGTCCGAGCTGTTGGTGCTGATGGACGAGGACCAGGAGGTGCGTTACGGCTTCGACGACCTCGACGAGCTCACCCACGCCTACGCCCTGACCGTGCACCGCTCCCAGGGCAGCGAGTACCCGTGCGTGGTCGTGCCCGTGGTCCAGACCGCCTGGCTGATGCTCCAGCGCAACCTGCTCTACACCGCCGTCAGCCGGGCCAGGCAGCTGGTGGTGCTGGTGGGCTCGCGACGCGCCCTGGCCAAGGCCATCCGCACCCCCGGCAACGGCCACCGCTACACCGCCCTCGACGACCGCCTGCGACGCGGCGGCATCCGCCTGGACGCGGCCGCCCAGCGCCGGGCCCGCGAGTCGGCCCCGCCGACCCCACGGTAGCCTGATCGACGAGCGGCCCCGGCGACGACGGTCTGACCGCTCTGCTCGTCGTCCGTCACCTGCAGCCCGTCAAACCAGGCCGAGCGGTCCTTCCACGATGAGCCCAGCTGGCTGATCTAGGCGTCGGCGGGAACGGGTCGGGCGGGCTGGCTGGGGAGGGCGCCGACCTGGCGCAGGAAACCCAGGTCGTCGCGGATGGCCCAGTGCTCGACGCTTTTGCCGTCCTGGAAGCGGACGATGTGGACCTGGCGACAGGCGAAGGGTCGGTTGGTCGGGGCCAGGCCCAGGAACGGCCCGGTGTGGCGGCCGCTGAAGGTGCAGTGGAGGACCACGGTGTCGCCCTCGGCGATGGCCTGGTGGATCTCCCAGCGCCGGTCCGAGAGCGCCGCCGCCAGCATCCGCATGGACCAGGCCATGCCGTCCAGACCCTGGGGGGCGCCCGGCGGGGCGTCGTGGTTGACCATGTCGGGGTGCACGACCTCGGCCAGGCCGGCCTCGTCGACGGTGGGGAAGATCTCCTCCAGGGTCCGGCGTGCGGCCGCCTTGATGGCCTCGGTGGCCTCGGACATGGCCTGCTCCTTCCTCGCCGCGCCAGGTGGCCGCGGCAGCTCCCCCGCTCTGCTAGAATCGAGTAGAACGAGGCTGATTTGATGTCATGAGGATGCTACCGAATGAATGAGAATGTCAAGCCCCGACGCAGGTACGACTCCACCCGCCGCCAGGCCCAGGCCGCCCAGACCCGCCAGGACATCCTGGACGCCGCCCACCAGCTGTTCCTGGACCGCGGCTACGCCGGGACCACCCTGGCCGCCATCGCTCAGGCCGCCGGGGTGGTCGTGGAGACCATCTACCGCGCCCACGGCAGCAAAGCCGAGCTGTTCAAGGCCGTGGTCCGGGCCGCGGTGGCCGGCGGCGCCACCCGCGCCCAGGTCCCGGTCGAACAACGCCCGGCCATCGCCGCCGTGATCGCCGAGCCCGATCCCCACCGCCAACTTGAGCTGTACGCCGCCACCCAGCCCGGCATCCACGCCCGCGCCGGCCCGCTGCTGCGGGTGCTCATCGGCGCCGCCGTCACCGACCCCGAGCTGGCTCGCCTGTGGGACCAGATCGAGGACGAACGGCGCAACGGGCTGGCCCGCTTCGCCCAGCTGCTGACCGACCGGGGCGCGCTGCGGCCGGAGCTGTCGGTCGAGGAGGCCCGCGACCTGCTCTGGGCCCTCAACTCCCTGACCGTCCACGACCTGCTGGTGCTGGGCTGCGGATGGTCGCCAGAGCGCTACCGCCACTGGCTGGCCGGCGCCCTGGCCCGAGAGCTGCTGCCGGACCGCCAACCGCCGAGACGACCAACACCGCCGCGACCCCGACGCCCGGAACCCCAGCAACGGTCCCCGCGACCGGACGTCGCCTGACCCAGGCACGTCACCTCACAGACCAGTCGCCGACAACCCCGAGCCACGCCGCGCCCCAAGGTTCCCAGCGATCGGTGGGGGAGAGGCGCGCATGAGTGGCGCGGGCTCGCTCGGCGGCCGTGGCCTTGGCATCGGTCGATCATCATTGGGGACTTCCAGCCGGCGACCAGCATCAACTCGTTCTCGTTGCCGCCCTCCGCCAGCCAGTTGGGGGCGAAGGCATGCCGGAGTTGGTGGGGGATGCATCGCCGGAAGCCCCGCGGCCCGGGCCCGGTCGTGCAGGGTGTCGTGGAGCGGCTGGCTGACAGCGGGCTCCG
>Ga0075419_10003000_pt1 | contig 10825 bp, 6 predicted proteins | sample SoiMetdeltSBSDD3_FD_76900 | JGI IMG/M metagenome (GOLD analysis project Ga0075419, IMG submission 76900) | Bulk soil microbial communities from a Populus tree surrounding site in Tennessee, USA - Soil MetaG P. deltoides SBSDD3 | ecosystem: Environmental > Terrestrial > Soil > Tree plantation... | reverse complement strand
GTTTCTCTGTGAACGCAGTGCCTCTGTGGTTAAAAAACCAAATTGAGACACCACTAATGGTTCGCATATTTATAAATTAGATCAACATGGGTTTGGTATTAAATGAGTTTTACAAACTCACTCCTCGCTTCCATGGAATGAAATCATCTTGATTCAGCTGAACGGCTTTTGGGATCACGTCACCACTTGCTGCCTTGATGCAATATTCAAGTATCTCCTCTCCCATTTGTTCAATTGTCTTATCTCCTTCTACGATCGGTCCGCAATCGATATCGATAATATCATTCATTCTTTTTGTGAGATTACTGTTTGTGCTTACTTTAATCGTAGGACAAACCGGATTACCCGTTGGCGTGCCTAAGCCGGTAGTGAATAAAATTAACGTAGCGCCACTTGCTGCTTTACCTGTGGTTGCTTCCACATCATTGCCAGGTGTGCAAACCAAATTTAATCCTGGTTTAGTTGCAGGCTCGGTATAATCCAATACATCAACAACGGGTGAAGTACCACCTTTCTTTGCTGCGCCGGCAGATTTTATTGCATCTGTTATCAATCCATCCTTAATATTACCAGGCGATGGATTCATATGAAACCCGGAGCCAACTCTCGCAGCTTGCTCACTATAGGTTCTCATTAGATGAATAAACTTTTCTGCTGCCTCTTTGCTTATAGTTCTGTCAACCAATTCCTGTTCCACACCACATAGCTCAGGAAACTCAGCCAACAAAACTTTTCCGCCTAATGCCACGACAAGATCAGCGCAATAACCAACTGCAGGGTTTGCAGAGATACCACTAAAGCCATCACTACCGCCACATTTTACCCCGACGCATAATTTATCCAGCGTGGCAGGTTTTCTTTCCTGCTTATTTACTTCGATTAATCCCTGGAAAGTTTTCTTTATAGAATCCGCGACCAATTGTTCTTCGCTTTGTGATTGCTGTTGTTCAAAAATGAAAAGTGGCTTGTCAAAATTTGAAACACGTTGTTTAAGGTCATTTAAGAAATCCTGTACCTGTAAATTTTGGCACCCTAAACTTAAAACCGTAACACCCGCCACATTTGGATGATCAGCATAAGAGGCGAGCAATTTTCCAAGTATACCTGCATCCTGTCTTGTGCCGCCACAACCGCCCTGGTGATTCAAAAATTTTATGCCATCAACATTTTTGAAAAATCTTTTTTGCTGCCCGTTTGACGAAAGAGATACAGAATAAATATCAGTACCACTGATATCTTCACCGCTATTGTACGCTTCAATTAAATGATGCGTAAACTTTTTGTATTTGTCAGTTACTGCATAACCCAATTCATTATGCATTGCTTCGCGGATAACATCCAAATTCCGATTCTCACAAAAAACAGTCGGGATAAATAACCAGTAGTTTGCAGTTCCTACTCTTCCATCACTGCGATGATAACCATTGAAGGTTCTTCCTTTGAATTTTGAAACGTCCGGGGCATGCCATTCATATTTTGCACTACGATAAGAATAAGGCTGTGCCGCATGTTTCACATTTGAAGTACTCATTAATCCTCCGCGGGGAATAAAACTCTGTGCCTTTCCAACTAATACGCCATACATCATCACTTCATCACCTTCATTCATATCCTTTGTAAAAAACTTATGTTTGGCAGTAATATTATCCTGTAACACATACTCATTTCCTTCAAAAGAAATTGCTTCTCCTTTTGAAAGATTCGTCAATGCTACGATCACATTATCTTTTGGATGTACTTTCAAAACTTTATGTTTCATGTGTACAATTATAATTGTTTTTTGCCACACGGAATCCGATAGCTATCGGATCGTCATTTCATTAAGCTATCACTTTTTTTGTTTCGATGCGGGCAATTGTATTTAAAACTCCTTCAGAGGCAAATTCACTTAACTGCTCCTGTACTGCCTGCAATAATCCGGGAAGTTTAGTTAAATCAGTTCCCCAAAGTTCTTCATTTTGCATAACAATTTCGGCAACCTTATCAATACTACTTCCCTGGTTCACCTGGTAAAAGTATTCTGCCGACTCATCTTTTATCTCATACAGTTCGCGATTTCGCTCGCCAAAATATTTCCCGTTCTCTTTCTTAACTGCTTTCATATACTGCAACATTCCTGCAAAGCCCGTGGCCATCCGAACCGGAACAGTATCGAATAGTTCATAATGACGCAGAAAAAGAGGGATATTTCTCATCTTCATTTTCGATACATATTGAACCGTGATACTTTGCCACTGATGCTCGATAAAGGGATTACAGAATCTTTCAAATACCTTATTCGCAAAATCTTTTTTCACTGCCTCATCAATATCATAAGGGATTGCTTTTGCAATCTCATTTTGCATGAGCTCTTTGGTGAACTTCCCGTAAACAGGATCAGCCATTGCTTCTCTTGTTATATTAAATCCGCTGAGAAATGCAAGACCGCAATTGAATGTATGTGTACCATTCAGTAAACGCAGCTTTAATTCTTTGAACAATGAAATATCCGGTGTTATCACCACACTCTCATCGATCTTGTAAAATGATAAAGTCTCCTTCACTTTTTCATCGCCTTCAATTGCCCAAAGTCTGAATACTTCGCTTTTTGTCATTAATTCATCCTCATAGCCAAATATCGACTCAATTGTCTTTGTCTCCTCAGCGCCGGGTTTTCCCGGTACGATGCGGTCAACAAGTGAATTACAAAATGTGTTATGATTCTCCAACCACTCAAAAAATTTATACTCAAGATTATTTCTATGCGCCAATTCAAGAACTATACTCTCTAATTTCTCCCCGTTGTCGGTAATTAATTCTGTCGGCACGATCACCATTCCACTATTGGCACTTCCTTTAAATGCCTTGAATCTCTCAAATAAAAATGCAAGCAGTTTACCGGGGAATGAAACAGGCGGTTCTGCGTGAATATCATCGTCCACAAGCTGAATTCCAACTTCTGTTGTATTGGAAAGTATGATCTTCATTTCAGGATTGTGGGCACACTGCAAAATCTTCTTCCATTCAGTTTTTGCACTCAACACACGACTGATCGATGCATTAATAATATTTTCCTCAACAGTTTTTCCCTGCTCTACACCACGAACACAAATTGTATACAATCCATCCTGCCTATCGAATGCCGAGCTATCGCTATCTGTTGATTTTATAACGACTACTCTCCCGTTGAAAAGGCCTTGCTTATTTGCAGTATCAATAAAATGATCAGGCAATGCCCTTAATAAAACGCCGGTTCCGAATTGCAACACTCTTTCAGGCAATTCAAAAATTTTCTCATTCGGGATATCTAATCCCGCAGCCGGAGAAATTTTTCCAAGATTATTTTTCGATAATTGCATATAATTAGTTTCTCAAGTTTATTTATCCAACTACATCAATTCCCTGCTTGCCGGCAGGTATAACACGGACCATCTTTCATTAATTGTGAGGTTTCCATCTCTCCCCAAAAACCCATTTGATACTAATGTCCTTTGCATTTATATCTGCAGGCAGATTATTTTTATACCATGCAAAATCATTTCCTCCCTCGCGGTGACAGTTATAATAATATATCCTTTCACCCCAGTTGATCGTATTAGTCGTTTGTACGCGATAGATTGGTGTATCCTTCATGTTCTTTGCAAACTCACAATTAATCAAATAAAACTGCGCTTCACGATGATAACGTCCGAGCATAAACCCATCAAATCCTTTGAACTTGCAATTGACCAATACCGTTTTTGAATCTTTGCTGCCGGAACCATCATGCCATATAGCAGCCGGCCCTGTATGAGAAATAAACTCACAATTCTCCGCCCATGCCCAACCACGAGGGCAATAAAAATCAACTCCGCCTTCCATGATACAATCTTTGAAATACCACATGCCATTATATATCTCCCACGGACTTACGGTATCGCCGCCAAAAGCACGGAAATGACAGTTGATTGCCTTCAACCTCGTTGCCATATTCATTGTACGCAACGCCATTTGATGGCCATCCTTTCTTAAATTCCTTTCTTTATTAGCCGTCGTATCCGAAGCACAATAAATAGTTTTTTCTTTAAAATCAAATCCGAAATTATTTGTAATGGTCAGATTTTTTAATGTAATATCATTGGCCCCAACATTCATTGTAGCAACCCCCCAATCATCTGTATGACCGCATCTCCACTCATCTCTTGCGATTGACGCAATGATGATCGTAGCTTTCCTATCTTCTCCTTCAAAAATTATATTTGGTTTTTCGATATAAATCTTTTCGCCGTAAACGCCTTTCCTAATAAATATCACTCTTGGCGTGGCAGATGAATCCGGGAGGCTATTAATTGCCCCTTGAATAGTTCTATAATCTCCTTTTCCATTTACATCAACAATAATTCTTGTTTGTGCATTCAATTGAATTGAAACAAGGATCGATAATATTGTTAATACATTCTTCAATTTATTTTCTTAGTTGTCAATAACCACTTCACCAGATCTTCTGCGGCTTTGTAGTTTTCATATTCGGCCGGCAACTTTCTTTGATCTACGTATTCATTATAAAGCCAGGGATCGCCGACCGCAAGCACTTTTCCCTTGCCAAGTGTTGCCGTCGCAATAATAATATCGCCATCCTTTACTGTATTCGCGACTGCAGGTGATTTAAGATTTAATACGCTAAGCTCCTTTAAAAACATTTTTGACGGAGTCATGAATATTGTGTTTTTATCACCAGGGTAAACAACTCCTTGTTCATAGGTGTCATTCTTTACCATGTTTATGCTCTTGTCTGTAAACGTAATTCCAAATGCGCCCGACAACATATTAAAATTTTTCAATTCACAATTGCTACTGTCATTCGCCATCAGCAATAAAGTGCCGCCGCCTTTTACCCAGTCACTAATTGTTTTTATATCCTTATCAGCCACATAGTTTGGCCGGGGATTATCCTTTACATGGTCAGGATCTACAATAATGTAAACAGACGCTTTTTTGAGATTGGCAGCAGTGGGAGCAACATCAAGTGAAGAAAGTTTCGCTCCATGTTTTTCAAAGATCCATCCCAGGGTATAAAAGCCCGGATGACTTCTTTCATTCCATACATAATGCCAGTACACATCTTTCCCAGTGGCATCTTTTCTTTTTTCACTATTAAAATAACGATCAAGTAAAACTGTTTTACCCATTCCCGCAGATTGCGTTGGCAGCATTTCCATTTCATAACTGGCTAGCAGGAATGCCCCCACTCCTTTAGGATCATTTACAATCACCGGTTCACTCATATAATATTCAAAACTTCCATCACGATAAGGATCGCCACCAAGACCCGAGACTTTTACCGTGCCATGTAAATTCGTCTGGCCGTTCTCAACCTTTATAAATTGTTTTACAATTCCGTCATAGGCTTTTTTAGCAATAGCCAACTTTGTTGCGGGCAAATAACCTTTACGTACACCTTTTGCAATAGCATAAGTAAACTGGCATGAAGCAGATGCTTCAAAATAATTTCTTTCTTTCCCGGGTCCGCTATAATTCATCACATCATACCACAGACCCGTCGTCTTATCTTGTTGTTTTTCTATCGCATTCACTAACCGGTTCAGGATATCGATCAATGCTTGTCTTTTCGGATGCGTTGCGGGAAAATAATCCAGGGCATCAACAAGTGCATCGCTATACCAACCCATTGCCCTTGACCAGAAATGCGGCGATGTACCGGTTACTTTATTAGCCCATTTCTGTTGTTTGCTTTCATCCCATGCATGATATAATAAACCGGTCTTTGCATCTCTTGCATGTTTCTCCATCCAGATAAACTGGTTGGCGATATCATTAAACGCAGCTTCCTCATTGAACACCATGGCATACTCGGCATAAAAAGGAGCTCCCATATACAAACCATCCAGCCACATTTGGTTTGTATAGATTTTTTTATGCCAGAAGCCACCTTCATTTGTACGTGGCTGTGTTTTTAATTGGCTTCGTAAAAGATCGGCTGCCTTTTTATATTTTTCTTTGCCTAATACACGATAAAGCAACATCACCAGCTTACCGTTATTTACGTGATCAATATTATATTCTTCAAGTTCATAATTCTTAATACTTCCATCATCTTTTACAAAAAAATCTATTTTCTTCTGTATAGCATTGAAATAACTTACATCACCCGTATTCATCCAGATACCTTCAAAGCCCTTCAACACGACCCCCATATCATAACTCCATTTGGTTTGGCTGCCGATAGGAAGAGTATCCTTCCAAATACTCAATACTGTTGCAGCCACCTGCTCACTCAATTTTTTCTGCGCGGATGTTTGTAAAAAGCAAACAAGTAGTATGATTGAAAGAAATTTTTTCATTTAAGTGTTACGCTTTTTTCTGTTGCGCCCAATTCATACACCACTTTTTCTTTTGCATTGGAAGCATCGGTGTTTTTTATAGAAATATTTTTACTTCTTTCTCCGCTAATTCTAAACAAAAGATCAGCATTGGCTTTATAACTGATCTTATCAAAAATGAGATTGTCGCTATGGACAATATCAACAACAGGAGCAGTTTCTTCGCTAATGATCTTTATGTTCTTAAAAGTGATGCCGCTTGCTTCCTGTACATCAATTCCCTTTTTCGCCTGCAATACCATATTTTCTAAAACAATATCTTTTACATGCATTTCCGGTAAGCCACGGATAAAAATCCCTTTTTCCGCGCCGTTGCAATACACATTACTGATATGAAAATTTTTAAACACAGGAGTTGTTTCATCAACAGTTTTAAATTCAACTTTAGGCAATTCTCTTTTTTCACCAGCTAATGCCACAGGATCCTTTGCCATATAATACATATCAAACAAAATAGCCTCGGCAGGAATATCTTTCATGTAAATGTCATTTATGAAAATATTTTCTACTACTCCACCACGACCTCTTGTTGTTTTAAACCGCAAACCGATATCAGCGCCGATAAAAGTGCAATTACTCACATAAATATTCCGGGCGCCACCGCTCATTTCACTTCCAATTACAAAACCACCGTGTGAAGAATAAACCGTGCAGCCACGAATGATAACATTTTCGGTTGGCATGGCTCTTTTTCTGCCTTCTGCATCACGACCGCTTTTCATACACAAGGCATCGTCACCCACATCAAAAACAGAATTTTCGATCAATACATTCTTACAGCTCTCCACATCGATACCATCACCATTTTGTGCATACCATGGATTTTTTACAAATACATTTTTCACCGTTAGATTCTCACACATTAACGGATGCAAGCACCATGCAGGCGAATTTTGAAAAGTAACTCCTTCAAGTAAAATATTTTTGCAGCTTGTAAGCAAGAGCAAATTCGGACGCAAAAAATCTTTAATGCTTTTATAAAATGCCTCATCCCGGGCAGGATCGATCATTCCTGGATTAGCCGGCATTTTACTTCCTTTCATAAAGGCTTCAGATGGATACCATGTCTTTTTATCATCACTCAATACACCCCCCGATTCAATTTTATTTTTCCATTGACTTGCCGTCAACTTATCAGATTTAACCGCCCGCCAAACATCGCCATTGCCATCAATGATTCCTAAACCCGTAATTCCAACATTGGTTTCATTCGTTGCTGAAATGGGAGATTGATTTCTCATCTGTGGCAAACCTTCCCAATTTGCTTTTACCAAGGGATATTCATTCTTATCAGCAGTAAATAATAATGTAGCCCCGTTTGCCAAATGCAGATTGACATTCGATTTTAAAACGATTGGCCCCGTCAACCATAACCCTGACGGAATAAGAACAACACCTCCACTTTTTTTGTTCATAGCGATGATAGCATCGTTGATGGCTTTTGTATTTAAAAAATTTCCATCAGCAACAGCACCAAACTTTTTTATGTTGATCGTATCCTTTTTAAATTTTGGAGAAGTAATGACCGGCAACGATGGTTTTTGAGCGATAGAAAAAAAAGATAACGCCAGTAGTATATGTGCAGAAAATAATCTTTTCATTGACAAGCTTTGAATTACAATGCTACTTCATTATTCGTTGCTAATCAGGATATTCAGCGTTATTATTTACGCAAACGATGCCGGGAGCGCTTTCGGAGATCCGCCAGATTCCCTGCCTTTAAAATCTCTTTGCCATAGGCACCAGGTCCGTCAGTTCTGAGATCTTTACAGGTCGTTTTTCTTTAATGCTTTTTCTAGCCGCAATTCCAATCAAAATACTCATGGCGCCATCCCTTGTACCGGCCATTATATGATGCGGGTTATCATTTGTGTCAACAAACATCCGGCGTTGCATTCTAACATCACCGCCTCCATGACCTGCACTGATCCTTGGAGTTGTGTACACTTCAAAATTCTTCGAAAAATTGTCCATGGCTATTATTTCTCTTACTTCACCGGCTTTCGAGTCATCCGACTTACTCATTTCAACTGCGTGTTTTTTGGATTGATCTTCCTGTATTTTTTGCATAAATGGAATGTCTTCCGAGGTATCGATCCTGCCTTTCATACCATTAAAGGCAATTGTCCACCCTTCATAAGGCGAATAAGTAGTTAGCGAGTAATTTGCAGTAACCCCACTAGCATAAATTATCTGGGCACTCATTTTATCATAAATATCAATTTCATTGCTCCATACACAACCATCTCTTATATACCCATCATGCTGTTCATTCTTAACATACAGGTCAACCAATCGCTGATCCTTATTAATATCCCAATAAAACTTGCATTTATCTTTATACTCGCAGCCACGGCATTTTGTACCACGGAATGAATTATTCTTTCCGTAATGCTCAAGACTACCATAAGCCGATACTTCAACCGGTTCGCTGTTGAGCCACCAGTTGAGCAGGTCAAAATGATGTGTGGCTTTATGTACCCAAAGTGAACCACCTTTATTCATTCGCCCATGCCATCTTCTGAAATAATCAGCTCCATGATAAACATTCAGATACCAGTGAAAATCTACCGATGTGATCTTTCCAACTCTTTCAGCCACTAACAATTCTTTCAATTGCATATTATGAACACTATGACGATAGTTAAATCCGACCAGTACTTTTTTACCAGATTTTTTTTCAGCATCTAAAATCGCCTTACATTTTATCTCATCAGTTGTCATTGGTTTCTCCGTGATCACATTAAAGCCCTTATTCAATGCTTTTACAATAAACTCATCATGTGTAGCATCAACTGTAGTTACAATAATATAATCTGCACTTACTTTATTCAACATTTCATCAAAGCTGCTGAAAGTTGGTATATTTCCACCGTACAACTTTTGCGCATACACCATTCTTCCCGGGTTGATATCATGCAAACCGGTGAACTCAACAACATCTTTAAAATTCTCCACTAACCCAGCTCCCCAAAAGCCTGAGCCCCGATGGCCAGTACCCACCTGGGCAAGTTTTATTTTCGCTGTTACGGGCAATGCAAATGGCTTGAATGGATGCAACATCAATGCTGCCCCTGTTGCCGCAGTATACTTTACAAATTTTCTTCTTTCCATTTTGCAAGTTTTTAGGTTATTTAACCAACTGATTGCTACCATAAGACGTTCCTTGCGACGATCCGTTCAACGACATGATATCTATTTATCAAAACGGATCCAATCTATATCAGCAAAGCCAGCGTCGTTTGTAATATTTGTTCTTGTACAAAACAAACCGATCTTGGCTCCCACCCAGCGGCCGGGTTTTGCGGTAAATGTTTTTAAGAGATTGCCTTTACCACCTTTCTCAGTTTCATAACTAAAATCACAAACACCCTTTTTACTGATTCTTACATTCAAATAAATTTCGCTGCCGTCTATAGGAAGACTTAGAATTTCCTTTTCCGCATTGTTTTTATCTGCGCCGATATTTTCACTATGAACAATATACACTCCGTCTTTTCTCTTGACAATTGAAAGATCTGCATAATCCGCGCCGAAAACGACCAATCCAAATCTTTCGTTCTCAAATTTTGGCTTGAATGAAACCTTAACTGTCATTTTAAATTCCTCAGCAGGGAATTTTTGTCCGAGTATATTGGGTTTGTTCCATAAATTATTAATCGAATCGGGCTGATAAACGGAAAACATTCTCAAAGAGCCATTCGGCGTTGTAAAGGCCCATCCACCTTTTGGATTGGCTTGCCATTGCCATTGCAATCCAAATTTAGTTTCATTAAACTCATCACTATCCTGAACTGTAGATACGGCATATTGCTTTCCCACATTGGGTTTTTTAAAAGCTTGAACTGGTTCGCCTTTTCCATCTCCGTCTTTATCTATACCGATCACCGGCCAATCATTCATCCATTTCATTGGTTGCAAATGAACAATTCTTCCATAAGCTTCTTTATCCTGGAAATGCAGGAACCAATCTTCACCGGTTTGTGTTGTTACCCATGCACCCTGGTGCGGTCCATTGATGAAAGTAGTTCCCTGGTCAATCGCAACTCTTCTTTCATAGGGTCCATAAATGTTCTTTGAACGGAGAATTGTTTGCCACCCTGTACTTACACCGCCAGCCGGAGCAAAAATGTAATAATAGCCATTGCGTTTATAGAATTTGGGACCTTCAAGCGTAGGATCTGTATCGTGACCATCAAACACCATTACGCCGCCATCCAGCACTTTGGTGCCAGTGGCATCGAGTTGTTTTACCACTACAATACTTTTTATTCCGGCACGGCTGCCTGCAAAGGCATGCACCCGATATACTTTGCCATCATCATCCCATAAAGGACATGGATCTATAATGCCTTTACCTGGATATATCAATAAAGGTTCTGACCATGGTCCATTTATATTTTTTGCTTTGATGAGATAGATACCAAAATCAGGATCGGGATAATAGATATAAAATTCATTGTTGT
>Ga0075419_10002999_pt1 | contig 10827 bp, 7 predicted proteins | sample SoiMetdeltSBSDD3_FD_76900 | JGI IMG/M metagenome (GOLD analysis project Ga0075419, IMG submission 76900) | Bulk soil microbial communities from a Populus tree surrounding site in Tennessee, USA - Soil MetaG P. deltoides SBSDD3 | ecosystem: Environmental > Terrestrial > Soil > Tree plantation... | reverse complement strand
GCCGATGATCCCCAACCCGGCACAGGCGATCGTGATACCCAGCACCAGTGGCGATGCTCCAGCCATGCCGATCAGCAGCACCGAGATCGCCGCCCACGCGTAGCACGCCGCGAGCACCCAGAAGGAGAAATACCGATCGAGCAAAGCGCCGAGGACGAGGGCGCCCCCGATGCCGCCGACCTGAAACAACGCCGTCAACCTGATCGCCGTGCTCACCGGGATGCCGGCATCGCTCATGATTGTCGGCAACCAGCTGTTGAGGAAGTACAGGTTCAACAGGTTCGTGAAGTAGACGACCCAGATGAGCACCGTCGGGAGTGCCCGCCCGTGGGTGAACAGCTCGGTCACCGGGAAGCGCACCAACGTGGCACCCGCGTCCCTGCCGTCGCGTATCCTCAGGAAGCGAGGCGACTCGCCCAGCCAGCGGAACGCAGCGACGGCGATCACGAGGGGCGCCGTACCACCGATGACGAACACCGATTGCCAGCCGAAGCGCGGGATGACTGGAGCGGCGACGAACCCGCCGACGGCTGCGCCGAGCGAGAAGCCACAGATCATCGTCGTCACCGCGGCACCGCGACGGCGAACCGGCATGATCTCCGAAGTGAGGGCGATCGCGTTCGGCATCGCGCCACCCATGCCAAGACCGGTCAACAGACGGAAGCCGATGAGCGCAGATACGGAGTCGGCGGTCGCCGTCAACAACGAGCCGACTCCGAAGATCAGCACGCAGCCGATCAGCACCGGCCGCCGGCCGATTCGATCGGCGAGCGAGCCGCACACCAGCGCACCGATCATCATGCCGACGAGCCCGCTCGAGATGACCGGTCCGAGCACGCCGCGCGAGATCTGCAGGTCCTCCATCAACGCCAGCGCGACGTACCCCATCGCCTGCGCGTCGAAGCCGTCGACGAAGACGATGAGCGCACACATCGCCACCACGAGCAGTTGCTGTGAGCTGATGGGTCGGTCGTCGACCGACTCGCGCGAATGGAGTGTTGTGCCCGCCATGTTGGTCCGGCTGAAGCCGAACACGACTTTCACTTCAACAAGGGAATGTCTTTCGCCGGCTCCGGCCGTGACTGGACGAACGAATAGATGGTCGCCAGATCGGCATCCGACAGCACCTTCGCGGTATAGGGCGGCATCTGCCCGGTGGGTTGGCGCACGTATCGACTGAACGCCGCGAACGGAATGGCGCGCGGCCCGAGGCGGGGTCCGGTGGCGCTCGATCCCTGCGCTTCGCGGCCGTGGCACTGATAACAGCCGATGCTGGCGAACAGCTTCTTCCCTGCCTCGACACTGCCGGCCGATGCCGGATTCGCCGGGCGTTGAGGCGCTTGCGCGGCAAGCGCGGCCGACGCAGCCGCGAATCCGGCGAAGACGACGAGCGTGACGAGGGACAGCGGTTTCATCTCGCCCTACCTCGGTTGAGTGACGACGTCGAGGAGCGACGGCTCGCCGCGTTTGACGACCTCGATCGCGCGCTTGAGCGCCGGCGCGAGATCGTTCGGGTTCGTAATCGGTCCCTGCGCGTGCACGCCCATCCCTTGCGCGATCTTCGCGAAGTCGACGTTCGGATCGTCGATGGTCGTCCCGATGTGCGCGGTCGTGATGCCGCGATTGTGCCGATTGGACATGCGCTGCAGGTGCATGACCTCCTGGTGATAGGCGCGGTTGTTGTGCATCACGGCGAGCAGCGGAATGCGGTGATGCGCCGCGGTCCACCACACGCCGGGCGCGTAGAGAAAATCGCCGTCGCCCTGGATCGTCACCGACAGCCGCCCACGCTTCTTGTTCGCCAGCGCCGCACCGACCGCGGCCGGAGCGCCGTAGCCCACGCCCGCGCCGCCCGAGCCGCCGAGCGACTGATAGTGCTTGTCGAAGCTCCACAGCCGCGCGGTCCAGTCGCTCATGATTCCGCTCTCGGCAACAAGGGCCCAGTCCTCGTTCTTGATCTGCGCCCACAGCTCCATCGTCATGCGAGCGGTGCTGATCGGCGTCGCATCCCACCCATACGCCGCGTCCGCGCGCTGGCGCTCGAGCGCGGCAGCGTGCGCCTCCCCCAGCCGCTTCCCGCGCTCGGCCAGCGCACTGCGGCGGTCCCCGGGGATCAGTCGCTTGCACGCCTCGGTGAGCGCCGGCAGCGTCGCCTCGGCGTCGGCGGCCATCGCGACGTCGACTTCCGGGTAGCGTTGGAAGTCCTGGTAGTTGCTCTTGGTGTTGAGATCGAGCGCAGTGATGCTAATGAGCTTCGTGCCCGGCCGGGTGATCGGCCGCGACGTGCGCACGAGCGAGTCGCGCGCCGCGTTCACCGTCCCCCAGAAGTCGGTCAGCTCGAGGCCGAGGATGACATCGGCATTGGCAACCAGCTGACGCGCGTTCGCGCTGTGATTGAGCGGGTGTCGCGACGGGAAGTTCATGCGGCCGCCCTGATTGACGACGGGCGCCTGCAGCGTCTCGGCGAGTGCGATGAGCTGCGCCAGCCCCGCCGGCGTGCGCGCCGCGCGGTCGGCCACGATCACCGGATTCTGCGCAGCGACCAGCAGACGCGCCGCTTCGGCGACGGCGCCGGAGTCGCCTTGCGGCGGGGTCGCGCGGGTGAGCCTCGGCACGCGCAGACGCTCGTGCACTTCAGGCGAAACCGGATCTTCCTGGAGGCCGCCGTCGATCACGAGCAGCACCGGCATCATCGGCGGTGTCATGGCGATCTTGTAGGCGCGCACCGCCGATTCGGCGAAGTGCGGCAATGAGATCGGCTGGTCGTCCCATTTGACGAAGTCGCGCACCATCACCGCGGCATCCTGCACGCTGTGCGCCCACTCGACGCCCGGCCGCCGGAGCGTCGCGTCGAGTGTGTTGCCAGCCATGATGTACACCGGCACGCGATCACAGTAGGCGTTGTAGATCGCCATCGCCGCGTGCTGCATGCCGACGGTGCCGTGACACAGCACCGCCATCGGCTTGCCTTCGGCCTTGAAGTAGCCGTGCGCCATCGCGACCGACGACTCCTCGTGGAGGCACGTGATGAACTCGGGGGCGCGATTGCCGCCGTAGTTGACGAACGATTCGTGAATGCCGCGGAAGCTCGACCCCGGGTTGGCCGCGATGAACTCGAAGTCGAGCGACTTGAGCACGTCGACCATGAAGTCGCCGCCCGGCCGATCGGTGGTCAGCACCTCGACACTCGGCGGCGGGTCGGTCTCGCGCGGCGGCGTCGGCGCCGACGCCGTCACCGGCGTCGCGGTCTGTGCTGCGGTCGTCTGGGCCTGCCCGGGTATAGCCGCGCCGGGCACGAGAGCCGCGGCGCCACTGACGGCGGCCGTCTTGAGAAAATCGCGCCGATCGACGGACTGCTGCTGTGACATCGGCCTCTCCCGCGCAACTTCGGCGTCAGCCGGGGCCGAGGCACCCGAACCGAGCCGGTCCGGCGCGCCTGTTCGGCGCCGTGGTGTCGCGCGAGTCTACCGCAGATGTGACCGAATGGCCGATCGGAGAAATCAGGTCGTCGGGTCGACGGCTTCAGCCTGAAAGAAGCGGAGCAGCTCCTGCTGCGAGCGCACACCCAGCTGTTTGAAGACGCGCTTCAACTGGTTCTTCACTGTGTCGGGATCGGTCGACAGGAGCCGTGCAATCGCCGGGATGCGATGGCGCTGCAGCACCAGCATCACAATCTCACGCTCCCGCAGGGCCAGCTGTTGCAGCGACTCATGATGCCGCGCCACCACGGGCACCGGCCCCGCGAAGCCGACACGTGAGACCTCGTTCGCGATGCGTCGCAGGGCGTCTTCGAGCTCGACGCGCCTGAGATCCGATCCGTCCACGGAGTCGCCGACGTCGGGCGCGGATCGCACGATGTCACGCATCTCGATGGCCAACCGCACGCTGAGCTCGAGCTGACGCCAATAGAACGGTTTGTACAACGTCGCCGTGGGTGCCGTCGCCGCAATCGCGCGGATGGTCGCGGCATCGGTGCGCGGGCTCATCACGATGACCGCCGACGCCCAGCGGCGGCGGATCGCCTCGGCAAGCCGCAGTCCCCCGAGCTCGCCACCGATGTCGATGTCCACGATGACCACGGTCGGGCGGTAGCGGTAGGCGATGTCGAGCGCCTCGGTGGCCGACGCGATCGACGATACCGTCAGCCCCAGACTGAGCAGCGCGCTGGCCGTGTCGCCGCCCAGGTGACCGTCGCCGTCGACGATCAGCACGCGCTCGCCAGGCTCGCCGGCGCTGTGGAACGAGACGACCCGCTTACTTGGTTCCATCATGATCAATCGACGAATGCGCCGGCAGCGCGACGTGGACCGTCGTACCAGCCTCTGCTTCGGTGTCGATCTCGACGGTGCCGCCGGCGCGGTCGACGATGCCGAACACCGTCGTCAGGCCGAGGCCGCTGTGCCCTGCGCCGGACTTCGTTCCAAAGAACGGATCGAAGATGTGCGCCTTGACGTCGTCCGTCATACCCGCGCCGGTGTCGCCCACGCTGACCACAATCTGCTGGCGCGATGCTTCGTCGGGCGCGGGTCGGTTGCTGGTCGTGATGGTCACGATTCCCCCTGACGGCATGGCGTCGCACGCGTTGGCGACCAGATTGACGATCACCTGCTCCAGCAGCACGTCGTCGAGCTCGAGCCATGGCGAGCTCGCCGACAGCGTGAACGTCAAGGCGCGCTCGGAGCCGACGAGCTGACGCAGCAGAGAGGTCAGCCTGATGACGACGTCATTCACATTCACCGGGTCGCCCGGCCGCACTCGTTCGTGGCGTGAGAACAGCAGCACATGCTGCATCCAGTCCTGCGCTTGATGGGCGGTGCGCCGAAGTTGCCACACCCGCCGCTCGGCTGACAGCGGCAGCTCGCACTCGAGCAGACCTTCCGCGGAGCTGACAATCGAGTCCAGCACGTTGCTGAACGCCTGCGCCGACGTCGTGGTCATACGGCCGAGCAGCTCGAGGCGCTGCGCCTGGCGGAACTGCGCTTCGAGCGACAGGCGCTCGGTGATGTCGCGGGAATTGATGACGCCGATGGGGCCGGACGGAAAGTCGTGGATGTAGTGTCCGATCGACTCGAACACCCGCCAGCTTCCGTCTTTGAAGCGGAAGCGGTGCTCGATCGCAGATACGGCCTTCCCACCCAGCGCAAGGTCGAATGCCTCTCGCACTCGCGCAAGATCGTCGGGATGGATGAAGTCGAAAACGTTCCGACCAACGAGTTCAGCCTCGCTATACCCGGCTGGATGATCATTCGCTCGGTTCTTGAACAGGATCGTGCCGTCGCTGGAAACGACGGTGATGACGTCGCGTGTCTGTTCGACCAGCGTGCGGTAGAAGCGCTCGCGATCCTCGAGCGAGCCCGCGAACGGAGACGACCAGCCTTCGCTCATGAAAGGCGAGGCAGGCCCGCCAGAAAACCATGCATGTTTGCAGGAACGACAGCAGAATCGGTACCGTCTGGTCGAACACGGGCGAGCGGCGAAGTCCCTGCAGGGAGGTCACTTGCGGGAGCAGCGCCGGCGGCCGCCACGCCCTGACGATGCCCAGTGCCGAACTATCGTCAAATGCCGATCGGCACCCCCGCTCACCTTGACAGTGCTGTCGAGCCGGTTCGAACATGTCGTTCCCCACGGTCATGTCTGCCACCCACGGACGCTGATGCTCGACGATCGACGGTTGCACGCGTACGCGTCGCTGCTCGACGGCGTCGACCGTCTTGACGAGTCCGACGCGGCCGATCAGTTCTTCGATCGCCTGTCCGCTCTCGTAAACGAGAGGGCTCCTCACGACGACGTCTTCGCGTTCTGGCGCTACGACGCTGCCGATCAAATGATCCGCAAGGTGGTGTCGCACGTACCCTTCGAGGTCAACGCCCGATTCCCCTCAGAGGTCCCGGTCGACTTCGGACCTGCCGGCCGGGCCGTGCTCACACAGCAACCGGTGACCGTGACGATGGACCGCCTCCCGGCGCCGCCCGTCGTCGTCATCCTGCGTGAGGCAGGCTTTCGCGTGTTGTGTGTGTTGCCGGCATCGACTGCGAGCGTGCATTGGGGATTGCTTGGCGTCGCCAGTCGTGACGTCGACACCTATTCGTCCGAGACGATTGAGATCCTGAAACGGATCGCCGCAAAGGTCGCCAGAGCCGCTGTTCGCTTGAAAGCCACAGTGCCCCACGACGTCTCGGCGCCGGGCGACGATCGCTTTCGCATGCAGCTCCTGGTCAGAATCACGAACGCCGTCACGTCGGAACGACATCTGCCCGATCTGTTGTCGACGATCTCGCGCTTGCTGCGCGAGGCGATTCCTCATCACTACGCGAGCCTGTCGATTTGGGACGAGGAGCGGCGGAGTCTGCGGCGTTGGGCCGCGGTGCAGCCGGGAGAGGGCACGCCATTGCCCGAAGGCGTGGCACTCGCTCGCGTGGAACCGCCATGGCTTGCGTTCGAAAGCGGGGACGTCATTCAGATCACCCGAGAGGCGTTGGCTGCCCTCGACACGCCCGCAACGAGCACGCTGGTGGCGCGCGGGCTGGCGTCAGGGGTGTGCCTGCCGCTCAAGACGGCGCGCGGCAAGTACGGTGTGCTCAACGTCGGCAGCCCGCAGGCCGATGCCTTCACGCTCAGCGAGATCATGCTGTTGTGGCAGATCGCGCGCCAGCTCGCGCTGGCAATCGAGAACGCGATCTACTTCGACCGCGCCGAGCAGTACCGGCTCGAAGCGAGCGCCGAGCGCGATCGATTCAAACTGCTGCTCAATGCCAACAACGCCCTGGTGTCACAGCTCGAACCGCATCAACTCTGGCTGTCGGTGCTCGAAACAATCCGCGAGCACCTGCATCACGACTACGCCAGTCTGGTGATTCTGGATGCCGCCACCGACGCCTGGCGACTCGAGGCGGCCACCTTCTACGACGACCGTGGCGTGGTCGAGCCGCACGCCGCGATCCCGCAGCGGTCGCCGGTGATGCGCGTGCTCGAGCGAAAGGAGCCGTACGTCTTCGCCGGACCCGAGCTCGACCTGCTCGACGTCGCCGGTGTTCCGGCGATGCGCAGCGCAGGCGTGCAGAGCGCCTGCTGCATCCGGTTGCTGGCGCGCGGCAAGACCCTCGGCGTCTTGACGGTGGCCAGCCGGCGCGACGCGGCCTTCTCGCCGGCCGACGTGGATCTGTTCCGCGACGTCGCCGGGCAGATCGCGATTGCGGTCGAGAACGGTCTGGCGTTTCGCGAGATCTCGGAGCTGAAGAACCGGCTCGCGGAAGAGAAGCTCTATCTCGAGGGCGAGATCGTCTCGAAGCACGGGTTCAAGGAGATCATCGGCGAGAGCCAGGCCCTGAAGCGCGTGCTGGCGCAGATCCAGACCGTGGCAATGACCGATGCCACGGTGCTGCTGCTCGGCGAAACCGGCACCGGCAAGGAGCTGCTCGCACGGGCGCTGCACGATTCCAGCGGACGGCGAGAGCATCCGTTCATTCGCTTGAGCGGGGCGGCATTACCCGCCGGTCTCATCGAGAGCGAGCTGTTCGGCTACGAGAAAGGGGCGTTCACCGGGGCGGTTCAATCGAAAGTCGGACGGCTGGAGCTCGCCCATCGCGGCACGCTGTTTTTCGACGAAGTCGGCGACATCCCGTTGGAAGTGCAGCCCAAGCTGCTGCGCGTGCTGCAGGAGCGCGAGTTCGAGCGGCTCGGCGCCGCCCAGACGCGTCGCGTCGACGTGCGCCTCGTCGCAGCGACGAACCGGAATCTCGAGGAGATGGTGGCGGTCGGGTCGTTTCGCAGCGATCTGTTCTACCGCCTGAGCGTGTTTCCGATTCAGGTGCCGGCGCTGCGCGACCGCCGCGGTGATATTCCGATCCTGGTGCGCCACTTCGTCCAGAAGGCGTCGCGCACGATGAGTCGTCGCGTCACGACGATCCCGAAGACGACGATGGACGACTTCGAGCAATGGCAGTGGCCCGGCAACATCCGAGAGTTGCAGAACGTCATCGAGCGCGCCGTGATCCTGTCGTCGGGATCCGTACTCGAAGTTCCCGAGGCCGCGATTCCGACGACGCCGCGTCTTGCCGCGACGGCATCGGCCGCGTCGGCCGAAACGCGATACCACTCGGGCGAGCGCGCGATGATCTTGAAAGCCCTCGAGGAAACCAACGGCGTGATTGCCGGCCCGCGCGGCGCCGCCGCACGCCTCGGCCTCAAACGCACGACGCTGCAGTCGAAGATGCAGCGGCTCGGCATCAAGCGACCGGCCTACCGCAGCGTGTGACTGTCCACCGGGCTTGACACCTCACCGGCGTGGTGCTAAGTTTTTGGCATCATGCTAATTTCTCAGCATGACACGTGGGGGCCGCCTTCAGGCGGCCCGGAAAGCTCGCATGACACGCACGGCCCATCACGACCTCAGCCGCCGCGAGCGGCAGATCGTCGACGCGCTCTATAAGCTGGGACGCGCCTCGGCGGCCGAAATCCGCGCCGAAATGCCCGCCGCGCCGAGCTACTCCGCGGTGCGGTCGCTGCTGCGGATCCTCGAAGAGAAGGGCCACGTCCGGCACGAGCAGGACGGCCCTCGATACGTCTACCTCCCCGTGGTCGCTCGCGACAGCGCGAAAAAGTCGGCGATGCGCCACCTCCTGCAAACCTTCTTCGACGGTTCGACGTCACAGGCCATGTCAGCGCTGCTCGACGTGTCGTCGTCGCGCCTCGATGAGGCCGAGCTCGATCGGCTCAGGAAGCTGATCGAGCAGGCGCGCAAACAAGGAGCCTAGCCGTGATCTCCGCCGAATTCCTGCCCGCGCTCGATATCGTCACGAAGGTCACGCTGATCCTCGGCGTCACGGCACTGCTTTCGCGCGTACTCGCGCGGCGGTCGGCCGCCGTCCGTCATCAAGTGTGGGCCGTCGGCATCCTGGCGAGCTTGATGCTCCCCGTCGTCTCGAGCGTCGCGCCGCAGTGGACGGTCGCGGTTCTGCCGGCCGCTCCTGAAACCAGCGTCGTCCCGCCGGCGCCGACTCGCGTGAACGAGCCGGCGCCGACACCGGTCAACCTGGCAGACGAGGTGTCGCCGGTCGCACCCACCACAGGCCTCATGCCGGGACCGGCTCGACGCGAGGCGCCCGTCAGCGCATTCTCGATGGTCGGCGCGCTGTGGATCATCGGCGTCGCGCTGGTGCTCGCCCGCTTCGCATTCGGCACCGTGCGCATCTGGTGGATCAGCCGGCACGCCTATCACGACGTGTCCTGGGCCCCATTGGCGCATCGGCTCACGGCCGCGATCGGCGTCGAACGCCGCGTCGAGTTCCTCGGTGGAAGCGACGACGCGATGCCGATGGCGTGGGGACTGTGGCGTCCGCACGTGCTGCTGCCCGGTGAAGCTGACGACTGGCCCGAGGCGCGTCAGCGCGTCGTCCTGCTGCACGAGCTGGCGCACATCAAACGGCGAGACTGCGTGACGCAGCTCATGGCGCACCTGGCGTGCGCCGCGTACTGGTTCAACCCCCTGGTGTGGATCGCCGCGCATCGCCTTCGCGCGGAACGTGAACGCGCGTGCGACGACCTGGTACTGGCCGCCGGCACGCGCGGCTCCGACTACGCCGATCACCTGCTGGACATCGCGCGCACGCTGCGCTCCGGTGCCTGGCCCACATGGTCCGCGGTGACGATGGCGCACCGCTCTCAGCTCGAGGGAAGACTCATGGCGATACTCGATCCGGCGCTCCCGCGACGCTCACCGAGCCGTCGATCTCTGGCGGTCATCGCGGGGCTCGCTTTCATCACCGTTGTCTCGCTGGCGGGGGCCAGGCCCGTGGCCAAGGTCGTCGAACGGCCCGTCGTCCGCCAGGAAGCGCCGGGGGTCCGTGCGATCGGTGTCGCGGTTCGCAATGAGGCGCAGGGGCGACCCTCGTCGCCGGCGCAACCGACGCCCACGCCGGCTCCAACACCGACACCGACCCCGACACCTGCGCCCACTTCCACGCCGACACCCGCACCGATGCCGGCGCCCCGTGTCGCGCCCATCGTCGATGTCGATCTCGATTCGGCCGTGATCGCGCGCGATGTGGCGCGATCTCTGGGACAAGTCAGAGTCGAGCCGCGGGATCGCCAGTCGTCATCGACGGCCGATCCGAAGATCGTGGCGGCGTTGACCGACGCGTTGAAAGACGAGAACAAGGAGGTTCGCTCACAGGCGCTGCACGCGCTCACGATGATGCGAGCCCCGATTGCCGCCGACACCTACATCAGCCTGATGAAGGATGGCGATCCCGAAGTGCGCGAGCAGGCCGTGTCCGCGCTTGGACGGATGCGCGACCCGAAACACATCGACCTGTTCCTCACCGCCCTCAAGGATCAGAGCAGCGACGTGCGTCAGCAGGCCGTGCACGCCCTCAGTCAGCTCCGAGACGTGCGCGCGCTCGATCCACTCGTCACCGCGCTGAAGGACGGTGACGCCGACGTCCGCCAGCAGGCCGCGTTCGCCCTCGGCCAGCTCCGCGATCGCCGCGCGATCGACCCGCTGATCGCCGCGCTCAAGGACAGCAATCCTGAAGTACGGCAGCAGGCGGCTTTTGCGCTCGGACAGATTCGCTGACGCTTGCGAGTTCCACAGTTCCTGAGTTCCAGGGTTCCGGAGTTCGGACGTTTTGAACTCGGGAACTTCGGAACTCTGGAACTCCGGAACTCGCCGTCGTCTTTTTTTTGGCCCACTGATGCCAATTTCTTAGCACCACAGGAGTCCGTCATGTTTCCTCCCTGCGTCACCTATCTCGAAGCGACCGTCGACATGCTGTGGTCGATCGTGGGTGTGGCGATGACGATCGTCGCGTCGCTGTTCTATCAACCTTC
>Ga0075419_10002998_pt1 | contig 10827 bp, 9 predicted proteins | sample SoiMetdeltSBSDD3_FD_76900 | JGI IMG/M metagenome (GOLD analysis project Ga0075419, IMG submission 76900) | Bulk soil microbial communities from a Populus tree surrounding site in Tennessee, USA - Soil MetaG P. deltoides SBSDD3 | ecosystem: Environmental > Terrestrial > Soil > Tree plantation... | reverse complement strand
TCTGCCTGCCGGTTCGTGTGTGCGTTGTTGTTCCTGCTCGTCGCGACCCCGTCGATCGCGAACGCCTCGGGTCCGCTCCGGGACGGCCTGCGTAGCCGCATCCGGACGACCGACGCTCGATTGCGACGGTTGCTCGACCATGGCCTGCGTCTCTCACCGACGTTTCGCGCGCTCGTCCAGCGGCTGCTCGAGTCTGACGTGGTCGTGTATCTGTGGTGCGACGGCGTGCACGAGCGCGTCACCGACGGACGGCTGACGTTCGTCTCCGCAGCTGGGGGCCTTCGCTACGTCGTCGTGCGTCTGCTGCCGCTCGCGTCGGCCCAACGCCAGATCGCGATCATGGCGCACGAGCTCCGGCACGCGGTGGAGATCGCCGACGCGCCAGATGTGGTGGACCAGGAGTCGCTCGCGCGAGAGTATCAACGCATCGGCTATTCGAACAGCACGCCGCTGTCGTCGAAGATCGCGTACGACAGCAGCGCGGCCATCGCGGCCGGTATCGCGGTGCTGCGCGAGCTCACAGACGGCGACGAGTACTAGGAATCAGGAAGCGGGAATCAGGAATCAGTTATGGGCAAGGATCCTACAGGATGTACCTCGACAGATCCTCATTCTTGACGATGTCGGCGAGCATCCGATCGACGTAGGCTTCGTCGATCGTCACCGTCGTCTGCCCGAGATCGGGCGCTTCGAACGAGAGCTCGTCGAGCAGGCGTTCCATCACCGTGTGCAGCCGGCGCGCCCCGATGTTCTCGGTCGAGTCGTTGACCTTCGCCGCGAAGTCGGCCAGGCGCCCGACCGCCTGCGGTGTGAACGTGATGGTGACGTCCTCGGTCGCGAGCAGCGCCTCGTACTGCTTGACCAGCGCGTTGCGCGGCTCGGTCAGGATGCGCACGAAGTCGTCGCGTGTCAGCGGCTCGAGCTCGACGCGGATCGGAAAGCGTCCCTGCAGCTCGGGGATCAGGTCCGACGGTTTGGAGACGTGAAACGCGCCGGCGGCAATGAACAGGATGTGATCGGTCTTCACCATCCCGTGCTTGGTGTTGACCGTCGTCCCCTCGATGATCGGCAGGATGTCGCGCTGCACGCCCTCGCGACTGACGTCGGGGCCGTGGCCGCCACCGCCGTCGCGGCTGGCGATCTTGTCGATCTCGTCGACGAAGATGATGCCGGCCTGCTCGACCCGCTGCACCGCGGTGCGGCTGATCGACTCCATGTCGAGCAGCTTGGCCTGCTCTTCGGCGGCGAGCTGCTCCAGCGCCTCCGACACTTTCAGGCGGCGCGTCTTCGCGCGTCCGCCGAGCAGGTTGCCCATCATGTCCTTCAGGTTGACGCCGATCTCCTCGACCGACGTTCCGGCGATCACTTCGAACGACGGCATCGTGGGAGTGGGAACGTCGAGCTCCACGGTCCGATCGTCGAGCCGCCCGTCGCGGAGCTGCTCGCGCATGCGCTCGCGCGTGCGCCCGCTCTGCTCGCGGACGACGGAGGGGTCTTCGCCCGGCATCGCCGGACGCACCGGAGGCAGCAGCAGATCGAGCAGCCGCTCCTCGGCGGCGGCGCGCGCCTTGTCCTTGACCTCCTCGCCCTTCTCGGCGCGCACCATGTCGACGGCGAGCTCGACGAGATCGCGCACCATCGATTCGACGTCGCGCCCAACGTAGCCGACCTCGGTGAACTTGGAGGCCTCGACCTTGATGAAGGGCGAGTGCGCGAGCCGCGCCAGCCGCCGCGCGATCTCGGTCTTGCCGACGCCGGTCGGTCCGATCATCAGGATGTTCTTCGGCGTCACTTCATCGGCCATCTCGGTCGACAGCCGCTGACGGCGCAGGCGATTGCGCAGCGCGATCGCCACGGCGCGCTTGGCCTTCGCCTGGCCGATGACGTACTTGTCCAGCTCCGCAACGATCTCGCGAGGCGTGAGTGACCCGACGGCGGTCATCGTGCGTTGGGGAAGAAAGATGGCCATGCGTCGCGACTACAGTTCCTCGATTGTGAGGTTCGCGTTCGTGTAAATGCAAATGTCGGCGGCGATTCGCATGCTCTCCTCAGCGATGGCGCGCGCGCTCAGCGAGCTGTGATGAATCAGCGCGCGGGCGGCGGCCATCGCATAGCTGCCGCCCGACCCGACCGCGACGATGCCATCGTCCGGCTCGATGAGATCGCCGGTGCCCGACAGCACGAACGTCGACTTCCGGTCGGCGACCACGAGCATCGCTTCGAGACGGCGCAGCAGCCGATCCGTACGCCAATCGCGCGCCAGTTCCACTGACGCCCGCTCGAGGTTGCCGCGAAACTGCTCGAGCTTCGATTCGAACCGGGAGAACAGGGCGAACGAGTCGGCCGCAGAGCCTGCAAATCCGGCGAGAATCGAATCGTTGTACAGGCGACGGATCTTGCGCGCGCTCTTCTTCAGCACAGTGTTGCCGAGCGTGACCTGGCCATCGCCCGCGAGAACCGTCTTGTCTTGATGCCGTACGGCAAGTATTGTCGTCGCCTCGATCACACTGGCGAGTATATCCATGGCCAGGGCCGAGGCTGCGGGGTCAGCCTTAGACAGGGTCAGAGCCGGGGTCAGAGCAGGGGTCGGAGCCGGGGTCAGAGTCGGGGTCAGAGCGGGGGTCAGAGCAGAGGTCAGACCCCGGGTCAGGGCTTCACGCCGCTGCACGGCTGTCCTCCGGCCGAGAGGACACTCGACGGGCGTCCGGTGCCAGAAGTCCCTAATTCCAAGGGAATTCGGGCGGTCAGGATGGCAGCGGTGTTGCTCAGCTATCCTGCAGGAAGGACGTTACCCATATGCGTCACCAGACTTTGCTCTTCGCCACCGCCGTGCTGACGACGGCACTTCTCGCGGACACCGCGGATGCGGCACAGCGTCAACGCTGGGGCAACGGCAACGGCAACGGCAACGGCGGCGGCCGCCAGGAAAGCGGCGGCGGCGGTCAGGCCGGACGGGCCGCACCGCGCGAGGGCGGCGGGGATCGGGGTGGAGATCGTGGTGGAGATCGGGGCGATCGCGGGAACGGCGGTGGCCGTCGCGAAGCGCCGCCGCAGGCACGTTCGACGCCGCCACCTCAGACGCAGCGCGTCGAACCACGCGCCGAGCCACGCGCCGAGGCGAGTTCCGAACCGCGGAGCCGACGTGCCGTGCCGCGCTACGAGGGCGGTTCAACCGAAGCCCGTACGACTGACGGTCGCGCCAACGACGGTCGGGCCGACGGCCGCACGTCGGAGCGGACCTATGACGGTGGCCGCACGACCGCGCGTGACGGTGGCCGCACGACCGCGCGGACCTACGACACCCGCACCTACGACCGCAGCGACGGCAACCGCGTCGCCGTGCCGCGGCCGTACGGTCAGCCGCCGGTGCGACGCGACGATCGTTACCGCGCGCGCACGTATTCGTCCGGTGGCCGCACCTACTACTACTCGCCGCGGTACTACTCGTACCGGCCGTACTACTACTACCGGCCGAACTACTACACGCCGTTCGTGTTCGGCTACGGTCCGCGTGGACGCGGGTACTTCTACTTCGACGTGTTCTACGACTCGTATGTGTTCTATCCGCGCACGATCGTTCGCTACAACGATTACGGACGGTACGGCTACCCGACGGGTGAGCTTCGTCTCGACGTCGAGCCGCGCGACGCGCAGGTCTACATCGACGGCGCTTACGCGGGCCTCGTAGACGATTTCGACGGCGTCTTCCAGTCGCTGCGACTGGAGGCCGGCGATTACCAGGTCGAGGTCGTGTCGCCTGGCTTCGAGCCGCTCGTCTTCGACGTCAGGATTCCGCCCGGAGAGAAAGTGACCTATCGAGGCGATCTGTTACCAGAGCGGCCGTAACGCAGAAGGAATCAGGGCTCAGGAATCAGAATTCAGCCCTGGGCTAGGTATCAAGCACGCACCTGCACCATACGCCCGCGCGCGACGATCACCACACTCGTCGCACGCGGGCTTTTTCGTTAGCTCTCGCGTCGCCGCCTCGTGAAGAACAGATAGACCGGAATCCCCGCCAGAATGATCAGCGTGCCGAGCACACTGGCGCGCGTATCGGAATAGAACGCGTTCGCGACAATCGCCGCACTCACCAGCACGAAGAGACCCGGCGTCCACGGATATCCGAACGCCTTGAATGGTCTCGCGGCATTCGGCTCACGCGCACGTAAGACAAACACCGCCGCCACCGCAGTGCCCGCGAACAACGTGATCGCAAAGCCGACGTAGTTCGCAATCGAGTCAAGACTGCCAGTCAGGATCAGGACGATGGCCAGCACGGCTTGCGCGACGATAGACGCGGCCGGCGTCTTGTATGTCGGGTGCACGCGCCCGGCGCTCTTAAAGAATGCATTGTCCCGCGCCATCGCGAAGTAGACACGCGGTCCGGCAAACGTCCACGCATTGATTCCGGCGGCAAGACTGATGCTCGCGACGATGGCCATGATGTCACCGGCGCGCTCACCGAGCAAACGATCGCCCACAACGTCCAGTACGCTCTTCCCACCGAGTCCGGCCAGCTCGCGGACGGGAATCACGTAGAGATACAACGCGTTCAGCAGGACATAGACCGCGATGACAGCCAACGTGCCCATGAGCAGTGAGCGCGGCACGTTGCGTCCCGGATCGCGGATCTCTTCGGCCATGTACGCGGCCGCGTTCCAGCCCGAATAGGTGAACATGACCGGGATGAACGCGGACAAGAAGCTCGTGAAAGTCACCGGTCCCGCCGACTCGGTGAGGTTCGACGGCGATCCGGTTCCTGCGGCAAATCCAAATCCGATGAACACCACCAGCGAGAGGATTTTTAGTGTCGTGAGAACGTTGCTGGCAGCGCGGCCGGGACCGACGCCGCGAATGTGAATGAGGGCGGCAACGATGACCACCGCGCTTGCCATCAGCGTGTGAATGGAAAAGGTCACCGCGTTCGACGTGAACGGGATCGGTATCGCCAGCAGCGGTGTGCTGTTGGCGATGCCAGGAATGAACCGATTGAGCGTGACGATCAGGAAGATCGCGCTCGCCGCCATGGCGCCGCTGAAGCCGGCGACAAACGATGTCCAACCGGTCAGGAACCCGGCGAGCGGACCGAAGGCCTCACGCAGGTAGACGTACTCGCCGCCGGCTTTCGGCCTCATCGTGGCGAGCTCGGCGTAGGCCATGGCACCCATGAACGCGAGCACGCCGCCGGCAAACCACGCCAGCAGAAACCAGGTTGCGTCGGGGAGTGCGCTCGCGACCGCGGGAGAACGGAAGAGAATGCCGCCGCCGATGACATTGGCGACGATGATGGCGGCCGCGTCAAAGGGACCGAGGCGGCGCTCGAGGACCTGTTCAGTCGTGGTAGTCGACACGACCGGGGATTATATGGAGTCGACCGGCGATCGCCTACTCCGTCAGCAACTGGCGGTCGATCTGGTACTCGCCCATCTTCACCCACGTGCGCGAGCCGTGCTTGCCGAACACCTGCACGCGTGCGTCGACGAAGTGGCTGTTCTGCAGCATCTGCAGGCGGGATTCGGTCCCGGTGTAGCCGCGATCGTTGCGCAACACGATCAGTTCCCCGGTCGCGCCCGGCGGGAGTCCCTCCGGGCCGATGCCACGCACGAACGGCGCGCCCCAGGATGCGTCCTCGCCCACCTGTCTGAACACGGCGTTGATCTGCACGCGCGAGATCGGCTCCGAGGAGACGTTCTTGAGCCTGAGCGCAATGCTGGGTACGAGCTTGTTCTTGCCGTCGACAATCCCGACGTCATACCAGCCCGTGTGCACCTCGGTGATCCGAAGGTCCTTCTCGACTTCACGCGAGCGGCATCCGGCGACGAGGACAGCCGCCAGGAGACAAACGCCAAACCGCGCCATCATGCGGGAATTGTACACAGCCACAGTGGATCAGACACCGTAGCTTGCTGACTGTTCCGAGTTCCAGAGTTCCAGAGTTCCTAAGTTCCCGAGTTCGACCGGAACAACGAATCGGAAGCCCGAACTCGGGAACTCGGGAACTCCGGAACTCGAGAACTCCGGAACTTCGGAACTCGAGAACTTCGGAACTCGCAGAGTTCAGTACTCCCGCACTTCGACTTTCTTCCGCACGTCGTCGATCGTGATTCGTCCGGCGCGGAACGCGCTGAGGTCGCTCCCCCTCACGCGGAAGATTATGGTGCTGAACTCCGCGCGGTCGCCGCGAATGAGCGGGTCCACTTGCACGTTGTCGCGCGCGGCGACGGTGAGCCACTCATCCAGACCGATCGCCAGTGCCTGGCTGTTCTCGATCATGGCGTCGACGAGTGCGGCCTTCACCTCTACCGTGTAGCGCGCCTCGGGATCGTCGATCGCCGGATCAGCCAGGCGCGGCGTCTGCGCGCTCGGCCCCTGACCCGCGATCGACTGGGGCGCCTGCAGCTGGAGCCGCTGCACCAGCTGCGCCACTTGTTCGCGCTGCGGCGGATTGAGGCTGACCATCAGCGCGCGCAGATCGTCGACGACGCGATTGGTGTTGTCGCGATACAACTGACGCAGCGGCCACGTCACCGGCAACAGCAACTGCGGCACTTCCACATCGAAGAACACACCGTACCCGTCGAGGCGGAACCCCCGCACCTCGGGCTGGCCCGTCAACACCGGCGGATCGGAGGTCACCGCCTTGATTTGCCGCAGCATGTTGTCGGCGCCATTAGTCACCGCCCGCTCGAGCACACCTTCCATCGTCGAGATTCGCTGACGCGCCTTGGCCTGGTCCGCCTCGGTCTGTTGCTGCTGGGCGTACGCCGGCGTTACGGCCAGCAGCACCACCGCGACTCCTGAAATCCAACCTTTCATAACCACTCACCTGCCACCTTGGATGTGATCCCTACCGTTGCTGGTTGACACGCACCAAATAGCGATTGATCTCGTCAATCGCCTGTCGCTGCTGCCGCACCTCGGCGCCGGTCTGCCCGAACGTCGCCCGCACGGATTCGAAGTCGGCGCGTCGCTGCGCCTCGTACGCACTGGCCTGCCGCACGCTGCGCTCGGTGAACTCTATCCGCTGACGCGCTTCGCTCTGCTCGATCAGCTGCTGCACGCGTTGCATGATCGCGTCGTCGCCCGATCGTACAGCGACAGCCACCGGCGTCGGTGCCGGGGCCGCCACGTTGGTCCGAGCCAACTGCGCCATCTCGCCGCGCAGCGTCTGTTCGAGTTGCACCAGATCCGCTTTCGATGGTCCAGCGACAACAGGCGTCGTCGGCTGCACTGCCGCCTGAGGCGCCGGCGCCTGGGAGGAGCGCGCGTCGGGCCGCAACAATCCGACAGAAAGTCCGGCGCCGAAGATCAGCACCGCTGCCGCGACCTGCGCCCACGCCGGAAGCGGTGCCTTCCACCATGGCAGCGCGCGCGCCGCCGGCTCCTGTGCCGGCCGCTTGAACGCGAGCACCGCACCCGGCAACGTGGGAACCTCCGCCTGATCCTTCCGAGTGATCTGCAAGCCCAGATCAACGGCGGGCGGCGCCCACGTGGCAATCGCCTGACGCGTCGAGCGCAGCCCTTCGACTTCACTCGCGCAGGCGACACAGAGCGCGAGGTGTCTGGCGATCGCCTCGCGTTCATCAGCAGCGCATTCGTCGTAGAGATACGAGACGAGCGCGCCGGGATCCACACATGCGAAGGTGTCACTCATACCCGCTTCACCACCTCGGGCACCATCTGCCCTTGACGTTCGAGCTGACGACGCAGCTGCGAGAGCCCCTGATACAGGCGCGTCTTGACCGTGCTCAATGGACACCCCTGCAGATCCGCAATCTCCTGAAACGTCATCCCGTGATACTCCTTCAGGATGATCGCCGTACGCTGTTCCTCGCTGAGTCCGGCCATCGCCTGCTCCACGATCGCGCTCAGCTCGCGCCGCGCGACGAGATCTTCGATCGATTCGGTCGGCTCCGTCGCTGCCGCGAGCTCTGTGGCGTCGATGTCCTCCGGCATCTGCGACACGGGCGCGCGCCGCTGACGCCGGATCCAATCGCGACACAGATTGAGCGCGATCCGATACAGCCACGAAGAAAACTTCGCCTGTCCCTTGAATCCCGGCAGCGCCCGATAGGCGCGGAGGAACGTATCCTGGCAGACGTCCCGGGCGTCCTCTTCGCGTCCAATCACCCGGTAAGCCAGCGCATAAATCGGCCGTTCCCATCGGACGATGAGCTCGTTGAAGCTCTCGAGGTCGCCGCCTTGCGAGCGGGCGACCAGCTCCTCATCGGTGGCCGTCATTCGAGGACTGAGGTCCGTTCTCGTTCTGCCCATTAAGACGGCGACCGCTGTGACATGGCCGTCATCCCCATCATAGTGGACCGCTTGCGTTTCCGACGTCCCGGCCGTGCCGCGACGCTCCTGCCTAAGTCTTTTGAATAAAGGGCGTTAGGCTGGTGCCGATGATACAGTATGAGGAAGGTGCCCTCATGCGGCACCGCGCTGAATTGTGAAGACGAAGCTCGCCGACCACGACCAGTTCATGACCACGGAGGAGGTCCTCGAATACCTTCAGGTGAATCTCCGGACGGTTTACAGGCTGATTCGGCGGCGGAATATCCCGGCCATCCGGGTCGGGCGGCAGTGGCGGTTTCGACGCGGGGACATCGAGGCCTGGCTCGAAACGCAGCGGGCAACAGCGGCCCAACCAGCTACTCCTCCGAATCGAGCGCCATCGAGGCAGTCAACCTGGGCGTCGGCGGCTATCTCGTGAAGCCGTTTCGGGCCGCGGACGTGATGGCCGTCGTGGCTCGAGCGCTGAGCGTTCCTGCGGCGTGATTCAACTCACTGAGCTCACCAAGACCTTCGGCGACCGGACACTCTTCGATCACGTCACCTGGCAGATTGACGACGGGGATCGTGTCGGCCTGTGCGGCCCGAACGGCGCCGGTAAGACAACGCTGCTGAAGATCCTCGCTGGCTTCGAGGATCTCGACTCAGGCGCGGTGGTCCGTCCTGCCGCGCTCACGATTGGCTATCTGCCGCAGGACGGTCTGACCCATTCGGGACGGACGGTGTTCGAAGAGGCGAGCAGTGCCTTCCAGCCGCTGCTCGACATCAAGGCGGAGATGCACGACATCGAGCATCGCCTCGGGGATGCGTCGGTGCCGGTGCACGAGCACGACGCGATGCTCGCTCGCTACGCCGAGCTGCAGGACCGCTTCCGCCTCAACGAGGGCTACAGCATGGACCTGCGGATCTCGACGGTCCTGCGCGGCCTCGGCTTCAGTCCTGAGGACGCGACGCGTCCGTGCGAAACGTTTTCAGGCGGCTGGCAGATGCGGATCGCCCTGGCCAAGCTGCTGCTCGGTCGGCCCAACCTGCTGCTGCTCGACGAACCGACGAACCACCTCGATCTCGAAGCGCGCAACTGGCTCGAGGAGTATCTGCACGCCTATCCGTACGCCGTAATTCTCGTGTCGCACGATCGCTACTTCCTCGACGCCGTCGTCACGAGGATTACCGACGTGCACCTGCGCAAGCTGACCGACTACGTCGGCAACTACAGCAAGTACGTCGAGCAGCGCGACGCGATGCTCGAGGCGTTGCGGCAAGCCAAACGCGAGCAGGACGAAGAGATCGCGCGCGTGAAGCTTTTCATCGACCGATTCCGCTACAAGGCGACCAAGGCCGCGCAGGTCCAGAGCCGGATCAAGATGCTCGAGAAGGTGGTCCAAATCGAAGTACCGCCCGAGCGGAAGCGCATCCACTTCAAGTTCCCCAACTGCGCGAAGAGCGGGCGCACGGTGATGGAACTGAAGCACCTGCGCAAAGCGTATGGCCCGCTCAACGTCTTTCGGGACGTGAACCTGCACATCGAGCGCGGCGACCGCATCGCCCTGGTTGGACCCAACGGCTCCGGCAAATCGACGCTGATGCGCATGCTGTCGGGTGAAGAAGCGCCCGATGCCGGCACGCGCACGCTCGGCCATCAAGTCATCCTCGAGTACTTCGCGCAGGACGAGGCGGTCCGATTGGATCCAACGCTGACGGTCTACGAGACCTTGGAGTCGGGGTCGCCGAACGACATGGTGCCGGCCATTCGCAACATCCTCGGCGGGTTCCTCTTCTCGGGGGACGACATCTACAAGAAGGCGAGTGTGCTCTCAGGCGGCGAACGTACGCGACTGGCCGTCGCGCGAATGCTGCTGCGGCCATCAAACACACTGCTGCTGGACGAGCCGACCAATCACCTCGATCTCGATTCGAAGGACGTGCTGCTCGAGGCGCTCGAGGATTACGGTGGCACCTTGGTGATGGTGTCGCACGATCGCTACTTCGTGGAGAGGCTCGCCACGAAGATCATCGAGATCGGGCACGGCGAGGCGGTGGTCTACCCAGGGCGATACACGGAGTTCCTCTGGCACAAGGCGAACGCGGAGAGGAATCAGGAATCAGGAATCAGGAATCAGCAGGCGCCAGGGGCGAGGATGCAGGCCAGCCCAGAGCCCCGAGCCCCCAGCTCAAAGCCCAGACTCCAAAGCCCAGAGTCCAAAGCCCAGAGCCAGCCCAACGCCCAGAGCCCGGAGGCTAGGGCCCAGGAATCCCGCGAAGACCGCAAGCGCGCCGAGGCCGAGCGGCGCAAGCAACAGCGTGCACAGGACGCGCTCCGCAAGCGGATCGCCGACCTCGAAACCCGGATCGCCGAGCGGGAGACACAGATCAAGGAGCTCGAGGCCTCGATGGCCTCACCGGGGTTCTATGACGACCGCGATGCCTCCAAGCGGGTGGTCGACCGCCACCAATCGCTGATGTGGGAGGTCGGCGACCTGATGTCGCAGTGGGAGGCCCTGCAGGAGCACGCTGCGACGTCCGAATCGTAAGTAT
>Ga0075419_10002997_pt1 | contig 10828 bp, 14 predicted proteins | sample SoiMetdeltSBSDD3_FD_76900 | JGI IMG/M metagenome (GOLD analysis project Ga0075419, IMG submission 76900) | Bulk soil microbial communities from a Populus tree surrounding site in Tennessee, USA - Soil MetaG P. deltoides SBSDD3 | ecosystem: Environmental > Terrestrial > Soil > Tree plantation... | reverse complement strand
GGTAGGAAAGATGCTATGATGACTTTAGAATCAAGAAAAAGTATGTCAGACAGGGAATTTCATGACATGATAAAGAAACAGATTAATCTTTAAATATAAATAAAGTAGCTGTCGTGCGTGAGAGTACCCATATATGTTCAAATATCATAAATCGTTCACACGGAAGAAAACGGATGATAATAATCAGGCTTAACTCGATAGGTTTGGAGCCGTCGGTACCCGCTTGAATATTCAGTAGGAATAATAAATGGAATTCTGCTATATTGGCTTTATTAAATTGGAATTACTCTTGAGACAAATTTATACCTCCAGAATGAGATAGATAGACTACAACAGACATAAAGTCCTGAAGCAAAAGAAAGGCCGTTTTAACAGACATCCGTAAAAATAGAGTAAAAAAATTTTTTACAGTCCGATTATGAGTCACAGAAGGATAATACTAATCTAAATTCCCCTGGACTCGGATACATTCCACTTTGTTCGTAGCCTGCTAATTTATCTCTACATGTAGAATACTGTTTCATCGTTCCTTCTGTGTAGGATATTCCTGCAGACATCAACAAAATAATTGCCATGGTTATTGCTACTGATATTAACAACATGGATGAGGTCTTTGGTTCACCATGTTTTGACTTTGTAATTTCTTTTGTTCTTAAGAGCAGAGTATCGAGTATGACACTCAATTCAAAATCTCCTTTTTAATGATTTTTGAATTCATAAGTTATCTACGGTGAAACGACCACCTTAAGCCTAGTAAAGCTCCCCTGTTACTCGTATAAAGCCTTTGGTATTTATAATGCTAGAATTTTATTTCTAATTTTTTTACAAATGTGAAATGGTGCATATGAAGTGGGATTCGAACCCAAAGTTACACTTGGGGATTCATATTGAAAAGGATTTTGACAAAACATTCGTGAAACTAACAAAATACAATGATGCTAATGTTTCAGGAATCATAGTATTAAATGCTTAAATGATAAGTATTTTGCAATTAACAGCGTTCCGAATAATATGGTCGAAGTAAAAATCGTTGAACCAAACAAAGGAAAACATATCGCTGTAGCTGGTGATATCAATACAATTGTTGTATCAAAGGAAGATACAGGTGGGACATATAGCTTTATTGAAGCTAAAGTTTTTCCTGGAGGCGGACCTGCCCCACACATTCAAACACATGAACATGAAGGGTTTTATGTAATTGAAGGACACCTAACATTCAAGGTAAACAAAGAAAGAATTGAAGCCAATCCAGGAACATTTGTTAATGTTCCACCAAATGTTTTACATAGTTTCAAAAATGAAACTAGCGCGATTGCAAAAATAATAATTATACTATCTCCACCGGGATTAGAGCAACTTTTCGTAGACATAGGCGTGGAAGTGTCGGACATTAATGTAAAGCCTCCGCCATTTACCAATGAACAAATACAAAAGCTCCCTAGTCTAGCAGCTAAATATGGTATGGAGATAAGACCAGATTAATTTGTAAATCATAAACCCTAACTCTCTACCCCAGCTTGGTTTATTCATCAACATACTATGGAGATTAAGATTAATAAAAAATAAAATGTTTTCTTCTGATTATCTGAATAAAAGAAAGACAAACTGCAAAAATCGATAACTCCTCACGATAATACTGTAGTCAACAATTATGTCAAATTAAAAATTGGCGTAGGTTCCCTTTTTATGAGACCCATATATTCTATACATTTATGTTACTGTTTAGAATAACGTATGATCGGGTTCGTGGGACTGATAATGCTAGAATTACGATTTAGGAACCCACCTACTATCAACATAGCTATAAAAATTATATCGATCTTTTTGATTTTACTTTCCTATCTGATTTAACCGTTGGTATTCTTTTTGCCAATGTACTCAATGCTGAATCTATTTGTAATTAGTCTATACCTTGGCAACGCACCTGATCTCAATCATGAGTTCAGGGAATGCAAGACGCTGAATTTGTACTATAGTACTTGCTACAACAGGGCTACCGGAAAACACATCTCGTCTGCATTTGACTGCTGCAGCGAAAGCCGCATCCATATCGGTTACAAAGAGTGTCTCATCCACCATGTTTTCCATTGTTACGCCATATTGTGCGAGCACGTTCTGGATGTTGGCATATGCCTGCCGCATCTGAACCTCCATATCTCCGCGACCGACAATATCGCCCTTGTCGTCATGACTCACTTGACCTGATACATAGATCGTGTCTCCAACTTTTACCGCCTGGGCGTAACCATATTCCTTCTCCCAAGGCATTCCAAGGCTCTTTGTTTCCTTGTTGATTGTCATAATGTGTCTCTTATGTTCTGATATATCACTTTATCTTCCGATTGTAATGAATACACCATCAAATGATCCTTTTCCCTTGACATTAGAATATGCATTCCTTTTCACGTGCCTAATTTTCACCCGAGCGCTTACTTGTATTTTAGACATAATTTATCTAGTAAGTGGCAAAATACTTAATGCTGCGCTCGGTTATTGCTAGAGCATTGCTATATTTGTAATTAACATTTCTATGATTAAATTTTAAATTTTACATCCATTTACTAATCTTGGTAACAATATTATTCGGGTTCGGTGGGATGCAATATACTAGAATTACGATTTGAGAACCGAACATCTTTAATTACTAAAAAAAAATTTAAGATCATAAAAAGTGGTGGATTGTCTTGGCTGGAAGTTAATACCTTGTCCTATTCTCTAACTGCTAGCCGCATCTAGCAGAACATCCAATCCCTTCTCAATTTTCAACGCCTTCCACACATCTTTTACTGTTGAATTTGGGTAAGCACTGTAAAAATGCGTCGAAGTGACTTGGTTTTTAACGAGAAAATCCTTGAAGTCTGGACTCTTTATTCCAGGATAGCCTTCAGTCTCTCCAAACGCAAGATCAATATAGTCCGGAATGAATGCACCAAAGTCTTCAATGTACGCATCCCAATCACCGTCAAACGTCGACGCAAATAAGAGTCGGGTGTCGTTGTCGAAAATAAGGAACCTAAGATCGTGAACAGTACCTACTCCATCGACATGACTTTGGAAGTTGGCATCAGAAGCGATCTTCTTTCGCAGGCGTTCAGCGCCACCTGGTTTGAGCTTGAAAATTAAAGTAAACTCATTTACACGTCCTGCCTTTAATCCTGGTCGAGGTTGAGCTTGACTCTCTTTAGTCATGGATAGTATTCACTAGTTGATGCTATTAAGCATTTCGTGAAAAGGATATATTGAATCGTTGTCAAATAAAATAAAACGGGCTCATCTATCTAGTAACACCTTGCCCTTTTGCTACTACAGATTAGTATTAACACAACCTTAAAGCATTATTTTTCAATTCTTTTACACAATGGTTCACATACTATGGCATATAAAATCAGCAATATTTTTTCTATGATTCTCACTGCCATTTAATGAATATTATAACATTTCTTACAGTGCCGTATCGACCACTTTTGAGTAAATAGAAGATGTAAAGACAGGATTTTCATTTAGGTAACGGATTAATGTTCTTATTTATAGGAACAATACTTCCCCATTTAAGATAATCCCAGGCTCCAGCTCTAATTCTCGAAGACACCATTGTATATACGATGGCTTTAATCCTTCTATCAGGATACTGGATAATTTTTTCAACTTCTTCTATTGTTGGAGCCCTGTCATCCGCATACCTCTTGACTCTTGGTAACCCTCTTGTTATCTTTTTCCATGGTATCATGACGTCAGTGACTTCACAAAAGGTCTTGATTGTCTTTACAGAATTCCTTAATGTGCCGCCCGTTATTTCCTTTTTTTCTACTCGTTTCTTCTCTTGAAGTACGAACTCCAAAATAGAATTAAAAGCCCAATTCGGATCTTGTTTTCCCCTCTCGGCAAATAAGTTGCATTTACTTTCAAATGTTGTTCCTTCAAGTGAAATAGCATCAAAAAAACGTCTTAGCCTTCTGAAGTATGATTCCTTGGTATGCGGAGATCTTATCGAGTATTCAAATATAATATATGGATCGACCTGTGTTTCCTTTTGTAGTTCTAATTGTGTCAATTCTATCTATATTACCTACCGGGTCCAATTAGAGAACTACTAGAAGGTCGGGTTCGGTGGTTCTAGTAACAATAGCGGTTCAGTAAAAGGACTTAATTATAATAGATTCCTAGGCTGAGCTATAAGGGTTTTTGTTACACTCTCCAAACTAGTAGTACGTTATTTTAGGCCTTCTTCTTCTTCATTTCCTTCTAAGACGAATGAAATAGCCTTCTTGAATTCTCTGATAGCAAGACTTTTAATTTACACGGATTAAGAACCGAACATGTCTGATGTCCCCAGACCAGAGAATAGTGGTTCTAACCAGTCCCAGGCTGAAGCCAGCGATATGCTGGTTGTCTCTGAGCTAGGCGTCAGATCGCAAAACAAGACAATTCTAGAAGAGGTAAGCTTCAAAGTGAAGAAAGGGACATCACTTGCAATCGTTGGTCCAAATGGAGGCGGTAAGACCACTCTCTTTAGAGCACTATTGAATCTGATTCCGTACACAGGAATGATAAGGTGGAACGAAGAAGTAAGAATGGGCTATGTCCCTCAAAGTCTTGTCTCTACCGATTTACCCATATCGGTCGAGGAGTTTCTGAGATTTAAATGCAAGACAGATTTCGATACATGCATAAAGTCGGTGGGTCTGGAGAAGGATATTCTCAGACAGAGGCTTAGATCACTTTCAGGTGGAGAGCTACAGCGTGTTCTGATCGCTTGGGCTATCGTAGACAACCCAACTGTGCTCCTGTTTGATGAACCAACCTCTGGTGTAGACATAGGTGCGGAGGAACCCATCTACGACAAGGTGAATAATCTAAAAAAAGAAATTGGAATAACGATTTTTCTTATTTCTCACAACATGCATGTTGTGATGCACTACGCCGACTACGTGTTAGCTCTGAATAAGCGAGTGTTGTTCTTCGGTGATAGAAAGAGCCTGACTCATTCGCAGCTCTTGAGCATAATATATGGAAATGAGTTCGCTCTGTCAGAGGAGGAGCATCATAAGGAGTAGACAGTTCTCATTGCCAGATACCATTACTTTTGGTCTCATAGTAGGCGTATTTGTAGGATCTACTGCAGGTTATCTTGGCTCGATCATGGTATCAAAGCACATGGCGCTGGTCGGTGATGCACTCTCTCATGTTGCCCTTCCAGGTCTTGCACTTGGAATACTGTTCAACTTCAATCCGTTCATTGGTGCATTCGCATTCTTGGCTGCAACGGTGATTGTCACTTGGTATCTTCAAAAATCGACAACTCTTTCGGTCGAGGCAATCATAGGAGTACTCTTCGTCTTGGCACTTGCGATAGGGATTCTTATCACCCCTCAGGTAGATTTACTCGAGGCTTTGTTTGGTGATGTATCTAAAATAACTTTCACCGATACAATAATTACTGTTTTAGTATCTGTCTCTGTGATTTTGGTAACTAAGACCATTTACCAGAAACTAGCCGTGAGCATGATTTCTAAAGAACTCGCCATCGCAAGCAGGATTAAGGTTGAGAGAATCAATTTGATCTATCTCTTCCTAGTCGCCATAATAGTCGCACTCGGAATAAAAGAGGTTGGAACGCTATTAGTTGGAGCTCTTGTGATAGTTCCTGCAGCTGCGGCCAAGAATATCAGCTCCACGCTCTCCCGCTATTCCCTCATGAGTGCTATCTTCGGCCTGGCCAGTGCAACATCGGGTGTCATCTTATCAAGCTACGTCAATCTTCCAGCGGGGCCGCTTGTAGTAATAGTAGGCGCGGCTATTTTTGCCGGAGGGGTTGTAGTAAGCTCCCTGTCGAAAAGACTCAAGAATCAAAAGAGTATGCACAGCACAAGTACGGCAATCTGAACTCATGACTTTTTTAACAAATATCAAAATTATGAGTCCCCACGTCAATTGGAAGAAAAATTACAAATTTAATTATTCGAGCAATAACAAGAGAATAATATACCAAAATAGTTGAGGTCCGGATGCGGTGGTTCTAGTAACTCTAGTGGTTCAATAAGCGAACTCGTATTATTTGTAACATAACATAGCTTTAAAGTTTTCTATAATAGATATTAAACGACTCGGGTTCGGTGGGAAGAGTACCATAGACAATATAAAGCTCGCAAGACCTGGGCTATAGTTCCTTATGAAGAAATCATAAAAAGAATTAGACAATTATCGCCAAGACTTATAATTGGTGACTTTGGTTGCGGCGAAGCAAAAATATTAGAAGTTTTTGGGGATAATAGGGTTTACAGCTTCGACCATGTTGCAATTAATAATAAAGTAAAGGCTTGCGACATGAAATCAGTTCCGTTACCAGATGAGGCTATTGACATTGCTGTATTTTCCTTATCCCTAATGGGAAGAAACTGGCAAGAATACATTGCTGAAGCAAAGAGGTGTTTGACAACTAATGGCTATCTGCTAATTTCCGAAACGACAAAAGCGGTAAAAGGTAGGTTGTCAAAACTCAAGGAAGTGATTGAGCAACAAGGATTTGATATTTACAATTATGAAGAAAGAGGAGATTTTACTTTTATTGAGGCTAGAGAATTATAGTCAAATGGACTCTAATCTTTGCGAAATCTATAACAGCAGACAATGGTCAAAGGGATTTCTTGCTTAGATATTATCGTCGATAACAATCTTAACCTGCTTACCTTTCAGAGGTCTGGCATGCTTATGAAATTCCTTCGGAATCCATATAATCAGGTTCTTACCTTGACTGCTAATCCTCCCAACAAATTTTAATTCTGCCACATGCTATTAACATAAAACTTAGATTTAAATAGTTCACTATAGTAAACTATATATTAATAGCAGGCTATAGTATACCATATGATACAACAGCTAGCAATCGATAGAATGTTATATGTTCATCCGAAGCGAAATAAACTAACTGACAATACGATATTCATCATCATCATAAGTTTTTCTTTGAATAGGAGTGTCCTTACATGAGCGTTGAAAATTTATTTCCTATAATTACATCTATTGGCGGCGGCTTTTTCGCCGGTATAATGCTGGGCTACTTCCTAAAAAAAGTAATTAAAATATAATGTTCGTTGCAGGTGGAGTAGTTGCCTTGCTATTGTATCTTCAACAAGAACAGATAATTTCAGTTAACATTGAAAAACTTCAAGACTCTTTTTCATTAATTCTTAATTCAGTGTCCTCTTATCATAACATCCCGCAAATAGGTGACTCAATGTCGCTAGGAATACCATTGATAGGGGGTCTTTCCGCAGGCCTTGCAATCGGCGTTATGAAAGGATAACAAAAATGGATAATTTAAAACAAAGTTTGATTGGATTGTGGAAGGATATTCTGCATGTAAACAGAGCATGTAGTTTTGAAGAAATAGTAGGTCATGATGATATTAAAAAAATTTTTGCAAAGGCAATTCTATCTAAGAGACCAGTTCACCTATTATTAGTGGGTTCACCTGGTTCAGGTAAGACTATGTTCCTGACGGAAATAATGCGACATCATAAAGAGTCCTATTTTGTAGTTGGAAGTAACACTACTAAAGCAGGGCTAGTAAATCAATTGTTTGAAAGAAGACCCAAGATTTTGCTAATTGATGAGCTAGAAAAAATGAGTGTTACAGACCAAACATCTTTGTTACATTTGATGGAGACTGGAATAATATCTGAAACTAAAATCAACAAGATAAGACAAATGGAACTGACTTCATGGGTATTTGCATCTGCTAATTCTTCTCACAGAATAATTGAGCCTCTTTTATCCAGATTCGTGGTACTTGAAATTCCGGAATATACTTTCGACGAATTCTCAGAAATAGCAGTTACAAGACTTAGAAAAGAACAGGTCAAGGAATCTATCGTAAAAGTTATTGCTCAAAAGGTTTGGAATGAACTAGGCTCGAAGGATATTAGGGATGTCATTAAGGTCGCACGACTTGCTAGCTCTATCGAGGAGATACCCTTTGTTGTTAGAATACTGAATAAGCAATATAGGTTTGACGGTACGAATAAGAATTGAGCCTTTATTATGAGTTTCAAAACTTGGTAGAGTCACCCTTGCTTGCATTCTTAGACGTTAATTTGATAGGACTAACAATATTGTTATTCGAATGACTTGAAGAGTAGGATAAATGTAATTCAAGCCAGGACTTTTGAATTTTCATCCTCTGTTTACATCATATTAGTCTTAACCGGCTAAACGAAGGATTTTCACCAATTAGAGGATAGCTGTAGACTTGTCTAAAAGGTACACGGACTTTTGCGGAGGGTGTAGTAATACATAGTACACCTAGATACTTTGTGCGTAGGCCAGCCGTGTACATAAATGTTTGAATAAATATCGTATGCCAATAAGGAACTCGTATTAATTCGATATGTTATTCAATGATTAACCGCCTTTTCAATTACTAGACCGCCTTTTCATAAATTTAATCTTGTAGTTTTATTGTATCAGAACCACATTAGTGCCATATTGTCCTAATGATTATCTCTTACGTTTCATCAAACTCTTAATTCCTAAGGACATTTCTTTGGTACGATAACAAGGCCCTTCCCTGTTCGACACGTGTATGCTTAAATTGCCTATCTAAAGCAGACAGACGGAAATTAATCAGGAGAGCAAACGAACGTTTATCCAAAACCTAGTTTATTAATAGTACAGATAGATAGAAACATGCCATGGTCATATACTGTCACCACAGGAGCAAACAAGCGAAAGGATGGCACTTATGGTAAAAGATACAAGTGCCTACGTAGAAGGTGGGTAAGTTTTGTTAGAGGGCCGAAAAAGAAGGCCCTTGTAAAACAGGCAATATACTCCACAAGATTCGGGTTTTTAGATTTGTATTCAGGTAAAGAGCAATCTGGATTAGTTTGCCCTTCTGGTTATAGTGTGAGACAATGTTTTGGCGCAATGGCCAAACTATGGTTTGGATATAACAAAGCACGTCAACGCCAAAGTCTTGAGCAGATGATAAAATATGCTAAAGCTATTCAGGGCGTACAGGAAGATATGGGAATCAAAACCACGTCATTCCCACATTTGGGATTATACGGTGACCAGCTTGTACTTCATAACAAAAAAGATGAGCGGGTAGTTTTTGAAGACCATTCTGCACTAAAAGCACAGCAGCAAGAATACGAGAAATGGGAATCAGAGCGCGCTGAAAATGCCAAGAAAATTCAGCAAGAGTTACAAAAGCCAGAACTTGAAAAAGGTGAAGAAATTTACCAGTTTCCAGATGATGTATCCCCGCATCAGATGAAAGACTGCGAAGAAACTGTACCTTTAGAAGAGGTGTTAGAACCTGACGAAGAAAAAGGAGAAGAAATCGTGACTATGACAGACGATATTCCTTTTCCTTTTCTCTCTGGGAATCGAAATCAAAGTCAGAATCAAAAGAGAACGGCCAAGTCTTAATGGGATTAAGATTAGTAAGACCTATGCTAATCATATATCTCATAACATAATATTCACAATTTTTCTTAAAGTCCTCACGTTTTCTAGAAAAAATTCTGTCAAAAGAATTGCAGCAATGGGCAGACTTTCAGAGTTACAGATTGTCAATTGAGGAAATAGAGTCGGATAAAAATAATGCCAATTCGCAGCTAATGGATTTGAAAAATCAAATATCCAAAGTAATGGAAATGCTTGCATATTACAATCAAGAATGTGAGCGAATAAGGAACGAGCTTATAGCTCTACAATGTCAAAGGAAGCAACTCGTAGGTTGGTAATACTACATTTTACATCGCTTTTGAGGTTAAGAACTAACTTTTTTGAATTCTGTTAAATTAAAAAATTTATTTTATTCCTTCGTCTAATATTTTCAGGAAATATGTATGCTTACATCTTACGCAGTATAATGAAGCAGTAACAAAGAATGTTGTTTCCACATCATTAAGAGGTGGGGTTTTACTCCGAGGATGGAAATTTTTACGTTCGGGAAAATATTTGATATTATCTTTTTTTACAATGTCAGGTGCGCCGCACCGAAGACAATAAAAATTTGTTTTTTTAAAACGTTTTTTAGTTGTCTCTTCGTCAATCACCTTAACTGGAGATTCTGTCATTATTCATTCATTCATTCATTCACTTGTTTCTATGCGTTTACATTCATTATTATCGCACAGAAATTCTCTCAACTTCGCTTAGAGCTATCATAAAACTCAATATGAAAAATAAATTTTTTCTTCAATTAAAAAAATTTGTTAAAATACTGCCGACTGGCGTCAATGAAAGTTAGGCAATCAAGCAGAGGTTCTGAAAATCGCAAATAGAACCTCATGCGCCCAGACTTTGGTGGTGTTCACGGCATTATTATTTTATTATATTATTCCCACTTCTAGCCAGATATGTTATTCGTAAAAGAAGGTTAAAAATTATAACAAAGGCGGAAAAACCAAACACTAGTCTATTACTTCATACTAATCTTTGCCTTCAATCAGCATCAACGCTCGCATTCATCCTCCATGTATGAATTCCATGCACAACGTGGTACTTGAGCCCTTATACATAGTGGGCCCAAGGGAGTGTGAACTGTTATTGACACTAATCTTTGGCCCGGAGGTTTGCGAATCATTTTTGACACAATTTTTGATCCTAAAATAATAAGAAATTTTCCATAAAAATGGGTGATTATAAGGTCTCAGCTCTGGCCTTTGTCATCCAGCGCGGCCAACCATTTCAACGCTCGCAGACTGGGCATAAGTAAATATTCGCCGCCACGTACTACGACGAATCGTGGGAGCCCGTGAAGACGGCGACGTACCGGGCGTTTGGAATCGCAAAGATTCCGTCACACCCTCATTATTGC
>Ga0075419_10002989_pt1 | contig 10837 bp, 9 predicted proteins | sample SoiMetdeltSBSDD3_FD_76900 | JGI IMG/M metagenome (GOLD analysis project Ga0075419, IMG submission 76900) | Bulk soil microbial communities from a Populus tree surrounding site in Tennessee, USA - Soil MetaG P. deltoides SBSDD3 | ecosystem: Environmental > Terrestrial > Soil > Tree plantation... | reverse complement strand
TCCTCAGTCATTGTCTGTTACGGTAAACCAGGTACCAGCACAACCGGGAGCAATAACAGGAAATACATCCGCATGTATAAATTCCTCGCAAGTCTATTCCGTAAATCCTGTTGCAGGAGCAACAAGTTATACCTGGACCTTACCTGCAGGTTGGTCTGGCACTTCAACAACAAATAGCATTAATGCAGTTATTGGAAGTTCCGGTGGAACAATTTCTGTAAAAGCTAATAATACTTGTGGAAGCAGCACGACACAAACATTAACTGTCGCTGTTAGCCAAATACTTTCACAACCGGGAGCAATAACAGGAAGTGTATCGCCATGTATCAATTCATCACAGACCTATTCAATAAATCCTGTTGCCGGAGCCACTGGGTATACATGGACATTACCTGCTGGCTGGTCAGGCACATCAACAACAAACAGCATCAACCTTACTGTTGGCAATGCAGCAGGATCGATTTCAGTTACGGCAAATAACAATTGCGGAAACAGCGCGGCTCAATCTTTAACGGTCGCAGTAAGCCCGCTTCCTTCATCGCCCGGTGCTATTTCGGGAAACACTTCAGTTGGAAGCGGACAAACCACCAACTATACTGTGAATACCGTTCCTAATGCAACGGGGTATACCTGGTCACTTACCGGAGGAGGAGGAACAATAGTTTCAGGTCAAAACACAAACACTATATCCGTAAATTGGACAATACAGGGTACATATATTCTAACAGTAAAAGCTAGCAACAATTGCGGCAATAGTGATTCGACAAGTGTTAGCATAACAGTATCACCGACAACAGCAGTTATCAACCCGGATAACAGGTTCCAGATAAACGTAATGCCTAATCCCACAACAGATGTATTTTATATTACCGCCAAAGGAGTGATAAATAAGACCATCCATATTGAAATATTGAACGGCCTTGGTCAAAAGATGTATTCTTTACAAATACAGTCCCGGGTAAATGACTTTAGCCAAATGATTGACTTAGGAAAAGCCGCCAGCGGCATCTACCGGGTGAAAATCATTATTGGGGTGGACATATATGTTCGTAGCATCATGAAGAAATAATTGATAACTGAATCCCCCGCGGCACATTCGTTAATCGAATCAACCTTATTTTTTTCGGGCCATCATTATCATTCTCGGGGATTGTTCCCTGTGGTACCCGCTTAACCGATAATCTCCATAAACTCTTTGTACCTGCAAACCGTTGCGTTCAAACATATCATTGAAATCATCCAGGTCAAACTTCGCAACCTGTTCAACAAACTCAGATTGCCGTGCAGGCATATTTTCAATCATTATCTTTTTATAGAAAAAATGTTCATCTGTCCATCTCGAAATATGATAGATAATGCCATCAATTTCCTTTGCCTCTTCGGCAATCAGCCGTTCTTCACACCATGCCACATTTAAATAATCCATGACCAGCAACCCTCCAGGCTTTAATGCCTGATAAATATTGCGTATCACTTTGTGATTCTCTGCATCATTTGTGAAGTAACCAAAACTGGTAAAGAAATTAAATACATAATCAAAACAGTTTTTCCCAAATGGATCCCGCATATCATGTCGTGCAAAACGAAGATTTGCTTTTCTGTATTCATTTGCCGCTCTTATACTGGAGGCTGCAAGATCTAACCCCGTCACATCAAACCCTTTTGTAGCAAGGTATTTGGCATGCCGCCCTGCACCACAACCCAGATCAAGTATTGTTGAGTTTGCAACAGGTGCTAATTCTTGCAGCAACGCATCGACAAATCCTATGGCTTCCTTTTCACTTCGGTTTGCATACAGCTGGTGATAAAAAACTGAATCAAACCATTGTTTATACCAGGCGGCGCGATTTTCAAGTCTTAAATCAATTGAATTATTCATAAAACAGGTTTAATAAATAATGATAGATTATAATGCTGCTGCAGTTCTTTGCTGCTTGTGTACAACATCAAACAGGGATTTATCACGCAACCAGGCAGCCAGCCACACCAATGCAAGAATCACTGCAGGCATGATGAAAAAAGCATTTTGGGATAATTCAATCGCCATCGCTCCACCAAAATAACCGGTGAGTAAAAAGAAGCCAAGCCTTAAACTGCGGGACCAAAGAAATAATGCAATAAATAACAACTCTGCTATGCCCAGCAATTTCATATAAGGAAGCAGACCGGTTTTTGAAAATGCTTTAACCATCTCGGGTTGCGCTGTCAATTTCATAAAAGCGCCTGAAACAATAATTAATGTGACAAGAATCGAAGGCGCCCATTTCAGTATCTTCTTTGTTTTACTTTTCATTTTCTGCGTTTTAATAAAACAAAACTATCGGGCAGCCACTGCCTGCACGTTGACATAAGTCAAAATCAAAAAAAGCGGTTATTATTTTTTACGCATAGATTTTCTGCGAACCCGACTAAGTGTCTCAGGAGCAATGCCAAGGTAAGATGCCAGCATATGTTGCGGCACGCGTTGTGCAATAGATGGATACGTTTGCATAAAATCATTATAGCGCTCTTCAGCGTCGGCAACAAGAGAGTGAACAATGCGTTTATCTTTTGCGGCAGATCTTTTTTGCATTCCTGCCTCGAATGATTTGCTGTAAGCAGGCACTTTTTCCAGCATTCTTACATGTCCTGCCTGATCGATCAACAATATATCTGAATCTTCAATAGCATCTATAAAACAGGATGCTTTGCTGTTTCCTGCTCCGGCACCTTTATCAGAGATCCACCAGTTTTCGGGAGCAAACTGGATAATATGTTCCTTGCCTTTATTATCTATTACATAGCTGCGTAAAAAACCTTGACATACAAAAGCACCGTACTTTACCGGGTCACCTTCACGCAGCAAAAATTCTCCTTTCAGTAATTTTTTTGGAATAAAGACTGCGCAGATTATGTCCTTCTCCGCCGTTGATAACGGATGAGTTCTTTCTAAATATTCAAACAAGACTTCGTACATAGTATTAATGGAAGAATGAAATTAACAAAAATGAAAAGAAGAAGACATTTGACGCATGTTTCGGGTCAATGCAAACGTGATTTAAGGGAAATTCGTTTGAGCAACCATATTGATATTGCCAACCAGGCCAATCCCTGGCAAAAGCCGGCAATCACATCACTTGTATGATGGATCCTTAAATAAATCCTGCTAAAGCCGACAAGCAAACTAAAAAATATCAGCAACCCTGCGAGTATGTATTTATATATGGGTCTCATAGGTGATCTCCATACTAACCAGGCCAGCAATCCATACATAATAAATCCCAGGCTCGCATGACCACTTGGATAGCTATAATTTTTTAACGGTTCGATCAAAGGGTCTAATGGCCTTACACGTTGGAATATATTTTTAAAAAATATTGTAAGAAGCGAGCTGGTAATTGCAATGGCTGCCACATGCATGGCAAATGGGTTGTTTCTTTTTATCAACCAAAGCCATAACACAAGAAGTATATAGGCTATTATCAAAAATTCTGCCGATGCAAAAAATGTAACCGCTCTCATAATTTTAGTCAGCTGGTCGGTTTCTATATTCGTGGCTATAAATTCAGATGTTGTTTTATCCAGTACATCGTCCTGCTCGCCGAAAAGTTCATGTACAATTACACCGAATAAATAACCCACTACCAGGAAGAGAATTACCAATACCAACAAGTGTAACGGTAATTTTCTCAAAAAATCTCGTGTGTCTTTATTTTTCATTTAGCGTATGCGAAGTAAAGACTGTTTCATCATAGTTTTATAATCTCATCGTTTGTCAACAACCGCCATGCCATACCAGTTTTAAAAACGATGGCAAGTAATGATTTTTCTGGTCTTTATCCATTTATATTGCAGGCTAGCAGATCATTGGTTCGCCAGGGCACCCGCAATTCGTTTATTTACAGAAACACTTATTTCAACCATGAAAAAAATCGTCTTCTTATCTATTTATGTCTTCGTTAGCACGTTACTCTTTTCTCAATCCATTACCCGGCTGGACAATAGCCGAATCTCCGCAACCGAACTCGATAAATGGATCAGTGGATTGATGAAGAACGCATCAGTAACCGGAATGGCTATCAGTATATTCAATGACGGTAAACCGGTTTATCACAAAGTGTTTGGTTATAAAAATGCAGATACAAAAGTTCCGTTACAAACAAATACAAATTTCTATGGTGCTTCGCTTAGTAAAGCGGTTTTTTCGGTATTGGTCATGAAACTGGTAGAAGAAAAAATCATCAGTCTTGACACACCCTTGCAAAATTATCTTCCCAAACCTGTATATGAATATGGTAAGGGAAAAAGCTGGAACCAGGACTATACGTCATTAAAAGACGAGAAACTTTATAAAAAAATCACCGCACGTCATTGCCTCAGTCATTCTTCAGGTTTTGCTAACTGGCGATGGGATGAACCAGATCAAAAGTTACATGTTCACTTTGAGCCGGGATCATTTTATAGTTATTCCGGTGAAGGATTTTGTTACCTGCAATTCGTTATTGAACAAATTACCGGTAAATCCCTGAATCAATTGATGCAGGAAAAATTATTCGGGCCACTTGGTATGAAGAATTCCTCTTATACATGGCAGCCGGCTTATGAATCGAATTTTTGTTACGGTCATGATAAGAATGGCAAACCCTATCAAAAAGACAAAGACAATGCACCCCGTTCTGCCAGCACCCTTGAAACCACACCGGATGATTATTCAAAGTTTACATCAGCTGTACTACAAAAGAAGATCCTGAAGCCCGCTACTTATAATATTTTATTTAAACAACAGTTACGTCTTCGCACCCGGTTCCAGATGGCACCGGAATCATGGAAAGATACCACGGCTGAGAATGATGGCATCCAGCTTGGTTATGCATTGGCTTGGGGAAGACTGCAAACTCCTTATGGCTTTGGAGTATTCAAAGAGGGCCATGGCGATGGATTTCAGCACTACTCTATTCTTTTTCCCGAAAAGAAGATCGGTATTGTCATAATGACAAACAGTGATAATGGCGAAAGTATGTTTAAAGAATTATTAGAGCTAACCATCAAAGACGTATATACTCCATGGAAATGGCAGCGGTATACTCCTTATGATCAGAAAACTGATCAATGATTTATTACGGTGTATCCACGGCTGGTGAAGTAACGAACGCTTCAAGGTTCTATTAGTTTCTTGATCTTTTGCCGATAGGTTCTGCTTGCTCTTATTTCTTTACCATTTTTCAGTGAAAGAATATAATCGCCATTCAATAACGATTGAACCGATTTAATAGCATTTGTTTGCACGATAGTGGAACGATGGACTCTCGAAAATCTTGAAGGATCAAGTAAGGATTCGAGCTCATATACCGGTGTTGTGATGAGGAAAGCTTTGTCAGCGGTAATTATTTGTACATAAGATCCATCTGCCTGGAACAAGATGATATCATCGATAGCTATCAGTTCCGTTTTTGTCCCGCTTTTAACCGGTATTTGTGAAAGGTAATTAGTGGTCTTTTTATTTTTTATGAATTCTATATAATCTACAGCCCTTTTCATTGCCTTGGTGAACCTTTCGTGTGCAAAAGGCTTTAAGAGATAGTCCAACACTTCATAATCAAAAGCCGGGAGAGCATATTCATCAAAAGCAGTTGTGAGAATAATGGCGGGAGCTATCGAATTTTCACTTTGCTGTATCACTTCTATTCCCGTTAACTCAGGCATTTTGACATCAAGAAAAACAATATCGGGACGGAATTCCTGTAACTGGATTAAAGTACTCCTGCCATCGGCGCATTCTTTTATATGCAGGTTGTTCCAATCCTGCAGATAATAAAGCAACAATGCCCTTGCTTCTTTTTCATCATCCGCTATGAGTATTTTCAACCGATGCATGTTCAATTGTTTGGTTTGGAATTTCAATAGTTACGGCGACTCCCCTCTCCTGGTTTGGCTGTACTGATAATTTGTATTGGCCCGGGTAGAGGTTGTGCAATCTTTCCCTCGTATTTGTTAAACCGATACCGGAGCTAAAATCGATCTTGTCAAATTCTTTTCTGCCGTTGTCCTTTATTGAAATGAGCAATGAACCATTGTCGGTATGAATATCAATATTGATACAGCCTTTATCGCTATATGGCTCTATTGCATATTTTACGGCATTTTCTACCAATGGCTGTAGCAACATAGAAGGAAATAAAATGTTTTGTGTATCGGTTGGAACTTTTAGCGAGACTTCGAGCCTGTCCCTGAATCGTGTTTGCTGAATATCGAGATAGAGTCGCAATAGCTCGATCTCCCGTGCCAGCGGGATCAATTGTTCTTTGTTTTCCCGTAATGAAAATCGAAGTAATTCACTCAAACGCATGAGTGTTTTATTTGCTTCATTGTTTTGTCCGCGCACAACGAAGGAACTGATCATGTGGAGCGTATTGAATAAAAAATGTGTGTTCAACTGTCCTTTTAATAATTCGAGACGGGAAATGTTTAACGATCTTTCCAATTCAACAGCTTTCTTGCTGATCGCTACATTTTGGTGAAAGAATTCCCATACATAACAAAATGCCGTTGTAGAAACGTATACAATAGTATTAGTGGAGATCGAATTGTCTACCAGCATACCAAAGATCCGAATGTTGGTGGCAGTTTTGTCAACACCAAAGAATTCGCTTCGGTGAAGAAGTTTGTGCAGAATTAAATAGGCCAGCACCCAGAAAACTAATGAAAATAAGGTAAACCCGGTTACATGTATCAAAAATAAACCTAGCCATTTTCTATGATCAACCCACAATTTCATTGTATATAAAACTATTAAAGGAGAAAGAACAACCCGGAGTATCCAGAAGGTGAGAGAATAGATCACATAATCAGAACCCCAATTTGCTTTGCCTAAAAATATAGCTGCTTCGATCAAAATGAGGAGTATAGGTATACTCCATACACCCATGGCATAATAACTCTTTTTTAAACTGGCCTGCATTTCACAAATATCAATTGTTTCTACGGGTATTAAAAACGACTCTTCATCGGCTCATCCAGAAAACTCATCGGCCTGTTAAAAATCGCTTGTTATTTTGTCAGAGGTGAGTGAACTTGGAATAAATTTTTAGTTATGCCACTGAAAAACTTATTTGCAAATTTTTTTGCTGCCCTCTTATTTCTTAATATCTCTATTGAGGCATGTGCCCAGCAAAGTGATCCCGGCGATTTTATTTCACTTTTGAACAGTGCACGCCAATATACAACCGATCAAAAATGGAAGGAAGCTGTTGATGTATGGGAGCAGGTAGTTGAAAGAAACCCGGTAAATGGTGAGTACATCGCCAACCTCGCGTTTGTTTATTATAACGCTGCGCAATATGCGAAATCCATTGAAGCTTATAAGAAACAATTGGAACTGGGCTGGGGAATCCTACATAATGCTGCTTACAACATCGCGTGCTGTTATTCATTAGGAGGAGATAAAGAAAACGCGTTACAATGGTTGCAAAGAGCCTTTGACATGGGTTTCCGATCGTACACACGGGCACAACAGGATACTGACTTCAACAATATCAAAACAGACACGAGATTTAAAAAGATAGTGGCACTGGAAGATGTTTCCAAAATGAGTCGTACAGAAGGATGGCGATACGATATGGATATTCTAAAGCGTGAGGTAATGCGCAAAGCTTATTTACGTCGCGAACTTTCTTTGGATGCATTTAATAAGGAATACCAGGATATCTATAACACCATTGATAAAAAAACAGACGTACAGATGATCATGGCGCTGATGAAATTAATGGTGACTGTTAATGATGGCCATTCTAATGTTTTTCCTCCAAGCCGGAAAGAATTTCAGCAATCCGTGCCTTTACAGTTCTATTTTTTCAAAGAAGGCTTGTACGTCATCGCGTCGGATGAAAAGAATAAGCATCTTTTAGGCGCCAAAGTACTGGGCTTTGAAAAAAAATCGGTTGATGAAGTGGTAAAAAAATTGTCGCCGATACTTGCCAGGGATAATGAAATGGGTGTACTTCACAATTTGGCAGGATTGGTACGATATCCTTTGGCCCTGCATGGAGCCGGTCTTATCAGTCATCAATCTGTTATCGAGCTCCAGTTAATGGACAGCACCGGAAAAAAATTCACAGCAAAAGTTGAATCGGATATGACCACGCCAAGAGTAGATCATAAATCTATTCCTGCAAATTGGACTACGCTTTATCAAATGAACGGCAAACCGATTCCCTTATACCTGAAAAACCCAAAGACCTATTACTGGTTTGAACAGATGCCCAACACTAAAACAGTTTACCTGCAATGGAATGCCGTTGTAAATGATAAATCAGAATCGTTAAGACAATTTACTGACAGGCTATTCAAATATATTAACGACAATGATGTTGACAAGCTCATTATCGATCTGCGATGGAACAATGGTGGCAATACTATGCTAGTCCCCCATTTTATTAATTCGGTCATCAGAAGTGATAAGATCAATAAACGCGGAAATCTTTATGTGATCACAGGACGAAGAACTTTCTCTGCGGCACAAAATCTTTCCACTTACCTGGAACAGCGCACAAATTCAATCTTTGTTGGAGAACCAACAGGTTCCAATCCAAATTTTGTAGGTGAAGAAGATTTTATCACATTGCCTTATAGTAAGCTTGCCATGAACGTATCTGATTTGTTCTGGCAAAGTTCATGGCCAGGTGATCATCGTACCTGGATCGCTCCAACCATTTATACCCCTCCGACATTCAAAGCTTATAATGCAAATAAGGATGAATCGTTAGAAGCGGTCTTAAAATTGACAGCAGAAAAGAAGGCTTTTTAAGTTATACCAGGGGGGCTGACCCCGGAATTGTTTATTTTATCTCATTCCGTGTTTAGTTTTATTCTCTAATTCCGGGGTCCGCCCCTATTTATTTTCTTTAAGTACACAACCGAGATAAAAAGATCAGCCTCACAATCGATACCATGAATTAGTTCAAGCCATCTGAAAAACAAATGCCTTAGTAAAATCAACTAAGGCTATTTTTGTCTCATTAATGGTTGAAAAATGAATTTTGTGAAGCGTTTTGGGGGTTCGTTGCTGGTCACTGTTTTTATTCTCTTATTTAAGCAGTCGGCTCATGCACAGGAAAAAAATTTCAGGATTATCACCTGGAATGTTTATGAAGGAATGAAACTGGACACAACACCACATAAAACTGCATTTGCTCAATGGATAAAAGAAAAGGATCCTGATGTGCTTGCTTTCCAGGAGATGAACAAGTTTACACAAACCAGGCTGGAAGAATTTGCACGCAGTTATGGTCACCCCTATGCCATATTATTAAAAGATACCGGCTTTCCTGTTGCTCTCACTTCAAAATATCCGATCAGTAACATAGAAAGGGTGATAGATAAAATGCATCATGGCTATATCCAGGCTACGATGAAAGACATCACTTTTTTTGTGGTGCATCTTTCTCCGCATAAATACCAGAAGCGGCAGGAAGAAATTAATATAATATTAGCCGCAGCAGACTCGGCGCCTGATAAAAGAAAGACGGTTATCCTCGGAGATTTTAATGCCCAATCGCCGCAGGATTCTGTATTTTATACAGATGGTAAAATGGCAGAAGTGCAAAAAATATTGAAGGTTAAGAATCCGGTTTATGATAATCTCAGGAATGGCCAGCTCGACTATGCCGTGGTGAATACTGTATTAACAAAGCAATATATCGATCCTGTTTACAATCCAAAAAAGCTAAACATCTCTTTTTCCGCTGACATACAGGGTGATCCTGATCTGAAAAATAACAAGACAAGAATTGACTATGTATTCTTAAATTCTTTTTTCAAAGACAAAATAAAAAAAGCCTTTATCATCCGTGATACATTCACTGATAAGATGTCTGATCACTATCCTGTCTGTGTTGAGCTGAAAGATTAACCGGCAGAATATCCTTCGCATGAGTTCCTGTCAACATATTCACAACCCCTTTTCGTCCTGCCAAACCGCCGTTTGGTATAACGCTTTTCCTTACGCATAACCGGAGTTCTAGGTTTGCTTCCGAAAATCATTTTTCTCAACTGCCGACCTTAAACTTAAAACTATGCGACTATTATTTTTACTGCTGTTAACCGGACCAACAATTTTTGCGAGTGCACAACATGTCAATGGTGTTGCAAAAGATGAAACTGGCTCTCCGCTAAATGGCACCACTGTAAGTCTTCATAAAGCTTCGGATTCTACGGTTGTAAAACTTGCCGTTTCAAAAGAGAATGGCGTTTACAGCTTTTCCGGAATTAAGGAAGGTAATTACAGGGTCAGCGCAAGTCATATAGGTTATAAAACAGTATTCTCAGACGTCTTTACTCTTTCAGGTTCCGATGCAATTGTCCCGGAACTAAAATTGAATAAGCTTTCGGGGAATTTAGGTAATGTGACAGTCGTAGCATCCAAACCGATTGTAGAAGTTAAAGCCGATAAAACTATACTTAATGTGGAAGGCACCATTAACGCGGTTGGTTCAAATGCATTGGAATTGCTTCGAAAATCACCCGGTGTGATGCTTGATAAGGATGAGAACATCAGTCTTGCAGGTAAAAACGGAGTACAGGTATATATTGATGGAAGACCTAATCCTTTGTCAGGTGCCGATCTTGCTACTTATCTCAAGACCCTGCAATCTGCGCAGATCGAAGCAATAGAACTCATAACAAACCCTTCGGCTAAATATGATGCGGCGGGTAATGCAGGCATTATCAATATCCGGTTAAAGAAGAACAAGTCTCTTGGTGCTAATGGTTCTGTAAATGCCGGTTGGAATATCGGCACTTATGCTAAATACAATGCCGGCGGTTCACTGAATTACAGGAATAAGAAGGTCAATATATTCAG
>Ga0075419_10002985_pt1 | contig 10842 bp, 8 predicted proteins | sample SoiMetdeltSBSDD3_FD_76900 | JGI IMG/M metagenome (GOLD analysis project Ga0075419, IMG submission 76900) | Bulk soil microbial communities from a Populus tree surrounding site in Tennessee, USA - Soil MetaG P. deltoides SBSDD3 | ecosystem: Environmental > Terrestrial > Soil > Tree plantation... | reverse complement strand
GCGTGCCTGCTTGATCATCCGGTTGATCATCCACACGATCCGACGGGGCCCGTCTGGATCCGTCCAGATCGACGACCCGTCCAACGTGAGCAGCCCAGATCGGTCTGGAGCCGACCAGATCGACGTGGAGCACCAGGCGACGGATCTGGCGGTTGGGGGTTCGAATCCCTCGCGGCGCGCCGAACGCCCAGGTCACACGCCCTATCGGGGCTTGACCGTCGCCTTGCTGAAGCCACGGTCAACGATCTTCCAGATTCCCGCCTTCGACCAGGTATACCCCAGGGCCCCGGCAAAGTGGCGATTCGTCCTCATTGTGCGATGCCCCACGTCGTTGCCCGGCGCCACGCGACCGCGTTGGTCCGGGCGGGAGCCAGACTCCAGCGACAGGGATGTTCGGGCGTTGGTGGCAGACCGCGACCTTGCCGGGATCCTGGTCAGACAGGCCGACCCGAATCGCCGTCCTCCGCGGTGGATCCATCCACCTTGTCAGCGAGGGAACCTCCACGCAGCGGCGACGATATGAGGGGATGAGCGCACACTGCGACCAAGGTCGAAGGCAGCGCCGACACGGAGGGAGCCATGCACCGCCTGGTCGCGACAGCCACCCTCGTCCTGGTCGTCGCGCTGGTCGCTTCCGCCTGCTGGTCGCGCTCCAAGGACAACGGCGCTCCCGCGGCCTCCTCCGGCGGGGGGACGACACCAACACCGGCAAGGGACATCGCGCCGGCGACCGGCCTGAAGGGTCGGATCGTCTACTCCTCGGGGCAGGGCGATCTTTGGTCGTGGAGGCTGACGGGTCCCATCGCCGTCGGCTGACCGACTCCGGCGCGGGGATCGACTACCGCCCCACCTGGTCGCCGGATGGCGAGCGGATCGCCTTCCGCACCACCCGGGGCGCGTCGCCGCCGGGCCCCGATCCCTCCAACATCTTGATCATCAATGCCGACGGCTCCGGCGAGCGCCAGCTCACCCCTGGACGGGGAGCAGCGGCGGGCGGTCTCTTCCCGGCCTGGTCGCCGGACGGCAACAGCATCGCCTACAGCAACGGGTCTGGGATCAACCTGATCCGCCCCGACGGCAGCGGCCGCCGGCCGCTCGGCGTCCCTGGCGAGTGCTCGGTCTGGTCACCGGATGGTTCGAAGCTCATGTTCTGCTCCAACGGCATCAACCGCGGCGAGGGGGTCGACAACTGGGACGTGTTCGTCATGGACGCCGACGGCACCCATGTCCGCCGATTGACCAGCAACGCTGCCCAGGACTATCCCGGTGCCTGGTCGCCGGATGGCACCCAGATCGCGTTCTTCTCGCGGCGTGACGGGGACGGCGACGTCTATGTGATGGACGCCGACGGCGCCAACCTCAGGCGGGTGACCAACCAGCCCGGGGCGCAGGCCGCCGACGCCTGGCTCCCTGATGGCCGCTTGGTCATCGGCAGCGCCCAGGAAGGGGTGGAAGGGCCGCCGCAGTGGTTCGTGATGGGTCCGGATGGCTCCGCTCGCGGGTCCCTGCCCCAGCTCGCGCCGGCGATGGAACCGATCGCCTGGCTGCCGTGAACACCTCGCCACGGAACGGTGCGCACTTGGCTCCAGGCAGCATCGAACCTGACGTGGGCGCCGGTCCCGATCGTGGCCCGATTCGCCATCTCGGGACACTGATCAGCATCCGCCCCCAGGGCCTTGGCGGAATGCCGGAGCGTGTCGGTTCCACGGGCTGGTGATGCCGAGCAGTGGCAGCAGTCGGGTGGCGTCGCGGGCGTTGCGGCGCAGCGCGGCGGCGATGTTGCCCTCGCCGCGGGCGCGCAGGATGCCGATGGCGAGGTTACCCAGGCTGGCCATGGCCCTGGGGGCGGTGCCGGTGCGGGTCTGGGAGGCGTCCTCGGCGAAGGTGACATCGCGGAGGTGGTGCAACGCCTCGATGCCCCAGTGCCCCCGGATCCAGTCGGCCAGGCGGGCGGGGCGGGCCTGGGCGGCGGTGAGGTTGGTGACCGCGAACACGGTCACGGTCCGCCAGCGGCGGCGGTGCAGGGACCGGACCCGGCGGGTGACCCGCAAGGCCTGGGTGGCGTGGGGGACCTCCAGGCCAGCGACGGTGGTGACTTGCAGGCGGCGGGTCTCGACCCGGCCGTGGCCGCGGTCGCGGGTGTGGTCTGGGCGGGGATCTCACGCCACGGCAGGGCGGTGAGCTGCTGGTGCAGCGTGGGCTGGTTGGCCTTGACGAGCAGCAGGTAGGCGGCGTGCTTGGCGGTGACCAGCCAGTCGGCGTGCTCAGGTTGGGTGTGGAGCGCGTCGGCGGTGACCACGGTATCGGTGAGGTCCAGGCGGTCCAGCAGCGGCCGGAACCGGGCGATCTCACCTGTGGTGGTCGACGTCGGTCTGGGCCAGGACCACGCGGGTGGTGTGGTCCATCGCGGCGAGTAGGTGGACCTGCGGGTTGGGGTGGTGGCCGCTGCCGCGCAGGGTCTTGCCATCGACCGCGACCGCCCGCCGCCATGGGCGGGGTATCGGTGACGGCGGGGTGGGTGGTGGCTGCTGGGCGGCCAGCCACGCGCCGATGGCGCGGTCCAGCGCGTCGGCGTCGATACGGGTCAGCACGCGGCGCACGGTGGCCTCGCCAGGTGGCCGCCAGACCCCGCGCAGCGGGTCGCGGCGCACCCCGAGCGCGGCCAGCACCTGGTCGGGCGCGTCGCTGGCGACTCACCAATCGCGGCAAGCGATCTGGCGCCGGTCAGCACCGCAGCCACCGCGACGGCCAGCACCGTGGTCAGCGCGTGCCGTCGGCCTCGTCGGTGGTGTGGATCGGCGAGCTGGGCGAGGTCATCGAGCAGACTACGGGACTGCTCGGGCGCCAGCGTGGCGGGTGCGGGCAGCCGTTGGGCAGCGGGAATGGGAGATGATGAGCGGGCAGCCACGGTGGTCCGGTCCGGTCTGGTCATGGGCTTTGACACCCACATGATCGCCGGGAGCCGTGCCTGCTCCACATGCACCCGGCCCATTCTCCCGACCCTCACCAGCCAGACAAGCCCGCACTATGCCGAGGCCCTGAGGTATACCCTCCCAGCCGATCAGGCCGGCGGCAGGGTTCTCGTCTTGCTCGAGATGCTCTGGCTGGGTCATGCCGCGACACCTCGCCAGCCGCCGGCCCCTCGGGGGAGTGGTGCGGCCGCGCTGAGCGGTGCGCTTCGCGCGTTTGGTTCATCGGCGCGACCGCGGTGGTGGGCGGACCTTTGGTCCGCGCCGCCCTGCGGCGGCAATCTCAAGCCCGCCCTGGCTGCCACCCAGGGTGATACGGCATGACACCGCGTTCTACTTCGTTCTCGCGATCGCACGCATCATTGCAGGGTGGGCCGGCTAGGGCGCTTCCGGTGGGAGTCCGACCAGCCGCAGGAGCGGGGCGGGACCGGCCTGGCGCCGTAGCGGTGCACCCAGGAGAGGACGTCAGCAGGCGTTGGCGGTGTCCCCGGTGGCCAGGTCCGGGCAGCGGTTGTCGCCGGTGCCGCCCTCGTGGTGATCGGGCCCCAGCCCTCCCGCCAGGGTGTCGTCGCCCGGGCCACCGGAGAGCACGTCGGCGCCGTTGCCACCCGCCAGAATGTCCTCGCCGTCGCCGCCGTAGAGGGTGTCTGCGCCACCACCGCCGGCGACCCGGTCGTCGCCACCGTCGCCGAACACGACGTCGCGGCCGCCGCCGCCGTCGATGACGTCGTCGCCGCCCTCGCCGCAGATCACGTCATCCCCGCCGCCGCCCACCAAGTGGTCGCCCGCGGCGGTGCCCGCGACCGTGCAGCCGCGCGGGAAAGTGTTGAACTCCTCGACCGCGAGCGGCGGCCGTAGGGCGCGCTCCACCCCGTCGGTCACGAACAGCCTGCGGAGCATGTCGCCGGTCAGGGCGTTGCCGATCGCGCCCATGATCATGCCCTGGTCGAGCGCCAGGTAGGAGTCGGAGACGACCCCGGAGTCGACGTTGACGGAGTCGAGGAAGCCCCACTTGGTGTAGATGTGGAAATCGCGCTCCAGCCTGGTGACGTTGTCGATCGTCTGCTGGGGCGCCCAGCGCAGCGCCAGGAATGCCGCGTGCGGCGAGACCACGCCGTTGGTGTACGCCGACGGCGGCGGGTCCGGCTTGGGGTCACGACCGGGGCAACCCTCGAAGCCGTGGTCGACCAGGGTCTTGTCGTTGTTGGACCAGTAGCCGTCCGGGTTCATGCCGAGGGCGTCGACGCCGTAGGCGTCGTAGCCGCCCTCCGGGATGTTGGCGGGCGAGAAGCCCCAGTAGCCGTAGCCGGCGTCGTGGAGGCCGTGGTTGATCTGCGCCTGCACCCATAGAGGGTGGTTGGCCCGCCAGCTGCCGCCGCCCCACTTCTCCTCGGGGACGAACAGGGTGGGCATCAGCGCCTCGAACATGCTGCCGCCCCACGCCGGCGTGATGCGGGTGGCGTTGTAGGGGTAGGCGCCGTCGAACACGTCGACGCCGAAGTAGCTGCGGTGGAACCCGACCGGCCTGGTCTCCTGCCAGCTCCAGTCGCAGCTGTCGGGGAAGCTGCGCCAGGTGCCGAAGTACTCCCGCTGCGGGATCTCGCCCTTGGCGATGCCGAGGTAGCTGGCGATGCGGCTCTCGCTGACGGTGGTGTCGTAGCAGCAGGGCGCCTCGCCGGTATCCGGGGCGTAGTGGAACAGGATGCGGTTGACGTCGGGGCGGTAGTAGAAGCCGAAGTTCATGCGGTCGAACAGCGCCCCCGCACGCTTGGACAGCTCGGGGACGCCGCGACGCACCAGCTGCAGGCCGACCGCCAGCCAGCCGTTGTCCACCGATGACAGGATCGGGGTGAGGGGCTCGCCGGTCGGCGGCCAGGTGGTGAGCTTGGCGCCGGTGCGGTGGTCGTACCAGTTGTAGTACTGGCCGGTGGAGCCGTAGCGCTCCATGCGCTCGAGCGAGGAGACGGTCTTCGACAGCCGCGCCACCACCTCCGCGTGGCCGACGATGCCGAGCCGCTCAGCCACCAGGGTGCTCCACAGGTAGGCGCCGACGTTGGTGGTGGAGGTCTGCACGTCGCGGCTGCCGTCTTTGTGCAGCTTGTCGGTCGGCAGCCCCGACCGGTCGTCGACCATCGCCACGAACGACGCCCAGGTGTCCCGGGCATACCGCTCCAGCGCCCCCGCGGGCGCCGCGGGCGCGGCGGCAGGCCCGGCCGGCGCCGAGGGCGCCACCAGCCCCATCAGCAGCGCCGCCGCCAGGATCGGGACGAGTGCTCGCAGCAGCCTGGTCGGGCGCATCGCATCCTCCTTCGACCCTCGCCACCAGCAGTTGGGCCACCCACGCCGATATTGCGGTGTCGGCGCCTTCACTGCCGCATGATGAGGAATTGTCCTCGGATGACGTGCCGCGGGCTATACATGGCTGCTCGTCACCATCATTGGTCGAAGCGGTCACGACCAGCAGCCAACGATCCACGCCCCCTCGCTCAGTCGGCAAGCCCATCTACGGCAAGATGGGGCCACTTCGGGCCCTTGCACCGCGCGTCCACCCAACGTGTCGAGGCGCTGGGTGTATAGCCTGTCTAATACCTGATAGCGGACGGTACGCAGCGGTGTGCCGGAGATCCCATTCGGTGCCTGCCCCGCCACCCACGTAGCGGGGTGGCGGGGCAGGCATAGCGGTGCGGTGGAGGTCAGCCGGTCACTGTGAACGACTTCGTCAGGTCGGCGGCGGAGCTGGTGCCGGCGTAGACGTCGATCCTGCCCGGCTCCACGACGAACTTGCCACTGTTGTCGTAGAAGCCGAAGTCGCTTCGATTCAGGGTGAACGTCACCGTTCGCGTCTCGCCGGGGTTCAGCGTCACCCGCTCGAATCCGCGCAAGCGGCGCACCGGCTGGGAGATGCTGGCGACGGGGTCGTGGATGTAAAGCTGCACCACCTCATCGCCCACCCGGCTCCCGGTGTTCGTCACATCCACCGAGGCGGTGACGCTGCCGCTGCTGGAGACACTGGCCGAACTCAGCCGGAAGTTCGAGACCGAGAACTTGGTGTAGCTGAGGCCGTAGCCGAACTGGTACAGCGGCTGGCAGGTGTTGAGATCGCGGTAGCGCGAGTTGTACTTCGAGGTGGCGTCGCACGGCCGCCCCGTGGGCTCGTGGTTGTAGTAGATCGGCACCTGGCCCAGCCGGACCGGGAACGAGACCGGCAGCTTGCCGCCCGGGTTGACCTTGCCGAACAGGACGTCGGCGACCGCGTTGCCCGCCTGGACGCCCGGGAACCAGGCCTCCAGGATCGCCGGCGACGACGCGGCGACCTTTTGCAGCGTGAGCGGGCGACCGTTGAACAGCACGACCACGAACGGCTTGCCGGTCGCCTTGATCCGGTCGATCAGCTGCTGCTGGTCGCCCGGCAGGTCCAGCGTGGTCCGCGACGCTGCCTCGCCGCTCATCTCGCGCGACTCGCCGAGCGCGAGCACGACCTGGTCCGCGGCGTTGGCTGCGGCGACAGCCTGGTCGAACCCTGGACCGGCGGGGCAGTCGGCCGCTGGGTCGTACTGGGGCGGCTCGGTGTGCGGCAGGGAGCAGGCCTGCACGAACGTCGTCGTGCCCGAGCTCTGCGCCTTGATCCCGCTCAGCAGGGTGACCGCGTCCTCGTCGCGCCCGGTGCCCCACCACGGGCCCAGCATGGCGTGGCCGTCATCACCGAGCGGACCGATCACGGCCGTGTTCTTGGTCGGGTCGAGCGGCAGCCTCGAGTTGTCGTTCTTCAACAGCACCATCGAGCGGGCCGCGTCCTTGCGGGCGAGTGCCACCGCGTCGGGCTGCAGCTGCGCCGCCCCGGCCTTGGAAACGTCGACGTACGGGTGCTCGAACAGCCCGGCGCGGAACTTTACCCGCAGGATGCGCCGCACGGCGTCGTTGAGCCGCGGCATCGAGATCTGGTGCTGGGCCAGCAGCTGGGCGCCGAAGTCGCGGATCAGCGTGCTGGTCATCTCGGAGTCCAGCCCGGCGTTCAGCGCCTTGGCTGCCGCGTCCGGCCCATCCGCCGCGAAGCCGTGCCCGCAGTCGCCGGAGTCGGGGTTCACTGGCGGGCAAGCGCGCATCTCGGCGACGGCGGCCCAGTCCGCCTCGACGAAACCGTCGAAGTTCCACTCGCCCTTGAGGATGTCGGTCAGCGTCTCGTGGTTGCCGCAGCCGGGCACGCCGTTGATGGCGTTGAACGAGCACATCACCGTGTCGGCACCGGCGTCGACCGCCGCCTTGAACGGCGGCAGGTAGAGGTTGCGCAGCCGCTGGACGGACATGTCGGTGGTGTCGTAGTCACGGCCGCCCTCCGGCTGGCCGTAGGCGGCGAAGTGCTTGGGGCTGGCGACCTCCTTGTCCGGCGCGCTGTAGTCGGTCCCCTGCGCGCCCTTGACCCGCGCGGCGGCCATGACCGAGCCGAGGTACGGGTCCTCGCCGCCACCCTCCGCGATCCGGCCCCAGCGTGGTTCGTGCGAGACGTCGACCATCGGGGCGTACGTCTGCTTGAGCCCAACAGCGGCCGACTCGCGGGCGCCGATCGTGGCGTCGTCCTTGGCCGCCTGCGGGTCGAAGCTACTCGCCGCTCCCAGCGGGATCGGGAAGATTGTGCGGAAGCCATGGATCGTGTCGAACGCGAACAGCAGCGGGATGTGCAGCCGCGACTGCTCGACCGCGATGTGCTGGAGTCGGTTGATCTGCACGGGATCGGTGACGCTCAGAACCGAGCCGAGGCCCTTTTGCACCTCCTGGTCGGTGACCAGGAAGTCGGGTAGCAACTGGATCTGCTCCAGCTTCTCCTGGAGTGTCATCTTCGCGAGCAGGGAATTCACCCGCGCCTCGATCTGCGGCGAGGCCGCCTGCCGCGTCGGCGCCACGGCGGCCTCGTCGGCCGATTGTGTCGCAGCCATCACAGCCCCGGCGGATGCCACGCTGAGCGCGACGACCAACGCGGTGATCGCTCTGCGCCTGAATTTCGACATCTCGGACCTCCCCCTTCCCTCCCGATGATCCGACGACGCCCAGATAGACCCTTTTGAACCGGTTTGTCAAGAGACACGGCTCCCCGGCCAATGCCCCTGCCTTTAGTTCAGCTAGGCGAAGCTAGGTACTTCCTGGAGCGGATGAGGGGCGACCAGCGGATGGTCTTGTTCAACGACAAGCACGTGGAGGCGTTGCACATTCGTCCCGTAACCTAGTGCGAAAGTAGATGTCTCGGTATCGGAAACGATTAATCTCAGCGACAGGCTCCTTGTTCAAAGACTGGACACGGAGGGGACTGTGCTCGGAATGCAAGAAGTCTCATCAACGGCGCTAAACCGAGCACCAGTGCGTCCTCCATCCGTTCAATGGCGTTGGTACCTCGATGAGCTGTCGGGCATCGACGTGTGAGCGCTCGCGAGGAGCAACTCGGGAAGCTACGTGCGATTGTGGATGAATGCGAGCAACGATTTCAGATTTGATTGAGCGCGTGCTGTCGCTTCTTGTCGCGCTTGCCATTCCGCAAACCTCTGAACCAGCGCGGCCAGGACCACCGCAGTTCATCCATCCCTTAGCACTCCCGGAGTCGTGGGGCCTGGCATGATGCGAGATAGCATGGCGCTTAGTTAGTCAGCATGGAGCGGTCGGCTCCGTTCCGCAGGTAACAGGTGCGTAGGTCATCCACGATTGCGCGCGGACGGAGCCACAGACGGAAGGAGCCGGCCGTGCCAGTGTCTCGCGGGTCGGACGCTCGTGATAAGCGGCTTCACAGTCATTCCGTGGGTCATTCGACTCCGCGGATAGGCGAAGGCACGGAGAGGGCCCCGGTCTGGGGCCCTCTCGCTGTTGCCGGCGGGCGAGGCGGTTCAGCCCGCGCTGTTAATGAACACGTCGGTTGGGTTTGGGTTGGGGAAGCTGCCGACGCTCGGGCTGGCGAGCGTGAACAGCGGCCCGAAGACGGCGCCTTGGGCGTCGAGGCCCTGGTAGTCGCCCACGAAGTAGCCGCGGGCGTAGGGCGCCTGGTGCAGGTCGAACGGGCCGCCGAGGTGGTTCTCGGTCCAGGTCGCCCCGCCGTCGTGCGAGTGCGTGATCCAGTGGTCGGTGGTCAGCGCCCCGTCGCCGGAGACGTCGTTGCGGAAGTCGTAGTAGGACACCGCCACGACGCCGCTCGCGTTGACGTGGACGGCCGGCTCGAAGGCCTGGTCGGTGAAGGTCCCGCTCGGGGTCTGGTTGACCTTGGCCGGCGTCGACCAGGTCAGCCCGCCGTCGTCGGAGTGGGACAGCATGATCAGGTCGTCACCGAACGGGTTGTCGGCGTGGTCCTGCCAGGTGACGTAGAGCCGCCCGTGGTGCGGGCCGCTGCTGTGGTCGACCGCCAGGTCGATGATGACGCCGTCGGAGCGAACCAGCGTGCACGGGGGGTTGCCGGTAATGAACGGGCGGCAGTGGATCGGCTCGGGGTCGGTCTCGCCGATGGCGTTGTCCGGGGCGACGACGATCGCCCGTCTGGACCAGGTCGCCCCCTTGTCGGTGGAGCGGATGACCGCGACGCTGTTCCCGCGCGTGTCCTGGTTGTTTTGGTGGATCTTGAACAGGTAGAACCCGTCCACCAGCGTCCCGTCGGGCAGCGGGATGATCTGGTTGGAGATCGTCCCGTTCTGTGTCCCCGGGTCGAAGATTTCCCGCGCGGGCTCCCAGCTGGGGCTCGAGGAGGCGCCATTGGTCGTGCGCGCGAACCAGACCGGCTGGTGGAACGCGTGCGCGTTCTCGAACGCCGTCAGTGGAGCGTTCTCGTTCGGCGAGACGAACCGGTCCCACACGCCGTACACCAGGTTGCCGCTCGGGTCGGTCCGGTCGGCGGTGAGCGACTCCTTGTCGTTGAAGTTGTTGCCGATCGGGACCCCCGCGCGCGAAGTGTCGAACTTCAGCGTGAACGGCTCGCTCCAGGTCGCCGAGCCGTGGGGCAGCTTGGCGGCCAGGACCGCGTTGCGCGTCGTCGTCCTGTCGACCGACAGGCTGATCGACCACAGATCGCCGTTGGGCGCCCACGACACCCATGGGTCCGACGAGCGTCCGAAGTCGCCGCCGTTGGCCGGGGTGCCGCCGGTGCAGCGGCTGAAGTGCGGCGTGGAGTAGGCGAAGCTGGCGCCGCCGTCGTGACTGACCGCCGCCACCAGGCCGTGTGCGCCTCCGTCCGACCAACGGTCCTGTTGCCAGAACCCCGCCACATCGTTGGGGTTGGTGGGGCTGACCGCCAGCCAGGGCTCGGTCTCGCTGTTGGGGTAGTTGAAGTTGGCGCCGGGGAAGCTGCCCTCGGTCGTACCGCCACAGCCGGGCGCGAACGGTGTGGCGATGCTGATCGACTTGGGCGCGGTGACCGTCAGCGGCCCCGCACCTGCCGGACCTGCAGCCAGGGCCGCAAACAGCGCTGCTACACCGCATGCGCCGAGAACCTTGCGCATGCCTTCCCACCGAACCTACCGGCCGCCCCAGGGCCGCAGTTGGCAGCCGTGGGCCGACCGAAAGCTACTCCCGGAAGATCAGCATTCCTGGACCTCAGTCACGTCCGACTCCCGGCTCCAGGTGCAGGCCATCACCACGTGCTGCCAACGCGAACCGAAGGACGGTCGGCCGCGTCGCCACCGAAGAACGCCCCTTCCTTGCGCATCCACGGGCTACCGTAGCCGGGTGGACACGGCGACTGCGCGCCGCCCACGCGAATGAGCGCCGCCATAGGTGGATCCAAGCTGCTGAGGCCGATCTCTATGCCGGTCTCACCTGGGAGCAGATCGGTCAGGCGACAGGAATGACCGGACAAGCTGCCTGGCAGAAGTGGCGTTATGCCCCTGGCACGCAGGACCCGATCGGCGCG
>Ga0075419_10002983_pt1 | contig 10846 bp, 11 predicted proteins | sample SoiMetdeltSBSDD3_FD_76900 | JGI IMG/M metagenome (GOLD analysis project Ga0075419, IMG submission 76900) | Bulk soil microbial communities from a Populus tree surrounding site in Tennessee, USA - Soil MetaG P. deltoides SBSDD3 | ecosystem: Environmental > Terrestrial > Soil > Tree plantation... | reverse complement strand
TTCGCCACTAGGATACTCTCGTATTGCTACAAAAGCACCTCGTTCGACTTGCATGTATTAGGCACGCCGCCAGCGTTCATCCTGAGCCAGGATCAAACTCTCCGCAAAAAATTTTTCACTCTTACGAGTGTAGTTTATACGGAATATTTACTGGATCGACAGAGTTGTTGCTTCCTATCACTATTCAGTTGTTAAAGAGCTGGTTACAAAGCGGACGAATTCTACATATGCCGCTTTGGCCTGTCAAGATATCAACAGACAAAAACACCGATGTCATTGTCTTTCGACATCGGTTCGTCAGACTGCAAAACCAACAGGCTTGTGTCTCTGACTTGAGACTATTCAGTTTTCAATGATCTGTCAGGGGACGAGATCTGTGAATGTACTGGCGAATGGTTATTATATGCTTTTTGATGATTTTGTCAATAGTTATCAGACAATTAACCTTAAAATTTTAGCTCGTTATTCTCAGATTTTCATTCGCCAACTAAGTAAATTTACACTACTTTCGATCAAACATGAGACATAATATCACAAGAAGCATTAACAAATAATATATGGACCTTATGAAAATCATTAGAATACTTTGCGATCAATTTCACCGTTTTACTATTCTTATCTGAACTTCTTACTTAACACATGACCCATACCCGATTACGAAGAACATTGCTATACTGATAAAAGGTAAGGAGACCCTATGAGCAAAATTGGCATATTACATCCAGGTGAGATGGGTATATCAATAGCCGCTTCAGCCATTAACAACGGACATCAAGTTTTTTGGATGTCACAAAGTCGTAGCGATAAGACCCGGGCCCGTGCAGAAAACCATAATCTTATCGAGATCGATTCATTATTTCGGTTCTGTCAAATTTGTGAAATGATCATAAGCGTATGCCCTCCTCACTCTGCAGAAGAGGTTGCCATGTCCGTGCTAGAGGCAGGATTTCAAGGCTTATATTTAGATGCAAATGCAATTTCGCCTCAGCGTGCAGCCAAAATTGGACATATGCTGAACGTGAATAACATTCGATTTGTGGATGGTGGCATTATAGGTGGACCTGCATGGAGGCCCAAAGAAACCTGGCTTTATTTATCAGGCAAGCATTCTGATGAAATTGCAGGTTGTTTCGTAAATGGACCACTTGAAATAAAAATCATGGGAAATGAAATTGGAAAAGCATCAGCACTGAAAATGTGCTATGCAGCTTACTCAAAAGGGACCACTGCCCTGCTTGCCGCTATTCTTGCAGCCGCCGAATCGCTTGCAGTAGGTAATGAACTTAATGAACTTTGGGACATGGATAATGCAGGTTTCTCAGAGCAAGCTAATCGAAGAGCCACTCGTGTAACTGCCAAGGCGTGGAGGTTCGAAGGCGAATTGCTCGAGATTGCATCAACATTTGAAAATGTAGGGCTGCCCAGTGGATTCCACGAGGCCGCGGCGGAGATCTACCGTCGGATGGCTGGCTTCAAAGATTTATCAGAAACTCCTACTCTCAATCATGTGTTGAAATCCTTGCTCAAGGAATAAGATTTCCCCGATGGATGATTTATGATTACATTTCCTGTCTTCCAGATAATGCTCGCAACAGTGTATTTTGATCCGCATATTCCAAGTCACCGCCTACAGGTAAGCCACGCGCGAGACGCGTAACCTGGATTCCAAACGGACGCAATTGTTGTTGCAAATACAAAGCGGTGGCATCACCTTCCATGCTGGGATTAGTTGCAAGAATTACTTCTTTGATTTCGCCCTTTGCCACCCGCGCGATCAATTGTTTTATCTTCAAATCGTCAGGCCCAATTCCTTCAATTGGAGATAATACTCCCTGGAGCACATGATATTTTCCTTGAAAGCCACCAGTGCGCTCTAAAGCAAGGACATCGAGAGCTTCTTCAACAACACATATCAGGCTGCCATCACGCCGCGTGGACTCGCAAATTTCACAGCGTTCACGTCCTGCTTCGGTGATGTTGAAGCACTCCTGACAAAATGCTGTGTTCGCTTTGAGATTCGCCAGCGCCGCCGCCAAATCTTGCGAGACGTCATCAGTTGTACGCAAAAGATAGAACGCCAGCCGCGATGCAGACTTTGGACCTATGCCAGGTAAACGTTCGAGAGAATTAATGAGAGATTGAATGGATTCAGGTAATAACATATATCATCCAGTCATTGCGAGGAGGGGATACTTCCCAACGAAGCAATCTCCTCATTAAGTAGGAGATTGCTTCGGGATTTCGCCCTCGCAATGACATAATAGTTAGAAAGGAAGCCCACCCGCCAGCGGACCCATCAACTTTTGTTGAAGCTCACGCGATTGATCAAGCGCCATGTTTACGGCTGATAAGACCAAATCCTGGAGCATTTCAGCATCTGCATCTTTTAGCAGATCAGGTGAGATTTCAACAGATTGGCATTTTTGATCGCCTGTCATGACGACTTTGATCGCGCCACCACCGGCGGTCGCACTAACAGTTTCAACCGCAAGTTTTTCCTGTGCTTCAGCTAACTGTTGCTGCATCTTCTGTAGCTGTGCCATCATCCCCCCGCCACCCATTTGTGGTCCTTTGTTAAATCCTTTTGCCATAGATAATCCTCTATAAGAAGTTTAACTTTCTTATCATATTTCAACCTTACATATCTACGATCTCGCCGCCGTGCTGGATGGCTGTTGCCACCATTCCGTCCTGTTGAACGTTTGGCGGTATCTTGCCTTTCGCGTTTGTCACAACACAGCGAACATTTACATCGACACCAAATTGGTCCTTGATCAACTTTTGAATTACTTCGATCTGATCAGGCTTGTCAATCTTTGAAACCAGCACGTCGCTCGCCAAACCAAGAATCAATGTCTTGCCCTGCATATCGATCATCCTAACAGAGTTCAACAATGCAGAGAGATTCGCCTGCGTTTTTGGAAGTGATGCAGATAGATGCTTCCAGACTCTGATAACTTCTCCAGCGCTAATAACAGATTTTTCTACTGGACGCGATTCTTCATCCTTGTTTGTTGCACTAGCTGTCGCGTCAGGAACTTCGTCGCTTGGCTCTGACGTTCGCCTTGATTCCGTTGCTGAAATGGGAGCACCCTGACGGGCATCTGGGACAGGCTGCGGCTTGGTCTGACGCGGCGTGGACGGTAACGAAGTCGTCTCGTTCGGTGCATCCATGACTTCTGCCAATGCAAGTTCCAAGCTCAGAGATGGTTGCCATCCGCCGCGCAAATCTGTTGCCGCAGTATTGAATGCCTTCATCATGCGCAAGACATCGCTCGTTGAAAATGACTTCGCATGAGCCTGCATCTGCTTTTTGACATCCGCCGTGGCTTCGACCTGATTTGCATTGCCCATTTGGATGAGCATAAGACCGCGCAGATATTCGACAATTTGGCGCCCGAGAGAACGCGAATCTGCACCAGCATCAAGTGCTTTATGAATCCTTTCAAGCCCATGGGCAGGATCGTGATCCATGATAGACGAGATAATATCCAGGACAGTCTGACTCGTGGCAGTGCCAAGGACTGTTTGAGCGAGGGAGAGTGTGATTTTATCGCCGGTTGATGAAAGTTGATCGAGCAATGAAATGGCATCGCGCATTCCGCCCGCTGACTGGCGCGCAATCTGAATCAACGCATCATCATCGGCCTGAATCCTCTCGGCTCTAATGATTTTCTTGAGGTTGGCAACGATCTCATCCACTGGAACTCGTCGGAATTCATGGCGTTGGCAACGTGACAAAACTGTCGCAGGAATTTTGTGAATCTCAGTTGTGGCTAAGACAAAGATAGCATGGGGAGGCGGCTCTTCAAGCGTTTTGAGGAGCGCGTTAAAGGCCGCGGTCGAAAGCATGTGGACTTCGTCTATGATATAGATTTTGTACTTACCTTGCGAAGGTGAGAAGTTGATCTTATCGCGCAAGTCGCGGACATCATCTACACTGGTGTTGGAAGCTGCATCGATTTCGATGAGATCAAGAAAACGATTCTCATTGACGGCTTTACAGTGTTCACACTCATTGTCCGGTCGCTTTGATAGTTCAGGATTCGTACAATTGACCGCTTTCGCGAGCAGACGTGCAAGTGTGGTCTTGCCTGTTCCACGCGAGCCTGCAAAGAGGTAGGCGTGCGCAACACGATCTGCCGCGATGGCATTCTTGAGCGTCGTAACGACATGATCCTGTCCTACGACTTCGTTCCATTCTTTTGGTCGGTATTTACGATAGAGTGCTTGTGACATATTAGCCGTTAGTTTTTAGCGCCTAGCATTTAAGGAACCTCATAAATTGCACGGACGGTTCCGTCAGGATCAAACAACTGTGCTTCCTCACCAGATTCCCAAATGGGATTGCTGGCACTCCAGTATAAATCAATTACAGTGTTCGTCCCTGAAGCAGTATGGACTTGCACCGCGCCGTTGGTATGAAGGACCAGTTGAGGGAAGACAAATACATTTCCATCGTCATCTCTCAACTCCCAATTTGCGAGGTTAATCTGGTCCTCCCCTTTATAACTTACAACCACCCACTCGGCATTCAACGTCCCCGCGCCGATCACGCTGACAATCTCCACAGGGATATCGGTTTGCGGATCGAGAGTCGATGCAGACGCAGCTGCCTGGTTGATCGATGGCAGGGCAGGCTGAACCGGTGAAAGACTCACAGAACGGTAGTTACGATCGTACCAGAACAGGATGGCGCCGGTCACACAGGCAGAGATAAACACATTTAGAAGCAGGTAAAGAAAGAACCTTCGGCGATCCATGTTTATTGAATAATAGCACAAAATTTCAGTAAGACAGTTAAAAAATCCTGCGCTTCTTTGCGCAGGATTCAAGAAGAAAAGGTGTGTTATGGAAGTGATGTCATTGAGTAATCGTCAAAAGATACATCTGTGGTCGTAGAATCGACTGCGCTCCATGTGAACAAACCAACTCCACCATTAATATAAGAAGAATCAGAAACCGAGTCGATTTGTTTTCCGTCCACATACAATGTCAAAGTGCCATTACCACAATCCGCGCCGACGCGATAGGTGGAGGCATCTTGTGTAATCGCGTCTGAGGTTCCCCACTCATCATTATTTGTCAAATATAAATAGGTCTGCCCGACTTCCGCTTTGGCAATTACGTATTGTCCCGATGGTGTGATTGCGAAAAAATAATGTGAGTCATCTGCGCTTGGCTGTTGATTGCAGATGATCCCAAACGCCGTATTCGAATCCGTATCATTCATTATAGCCGTCACTTCGATATGAACATTTGTATAATCGGTGTCATCAGGTGTAGTCCACACGATCCAGTTTTCGGTGAAAATCCGCATATGCAATGCATCATTTAGATATTCAACGATAGCATCCGAATCATTCAGGATTCCCCATTGGCTATTACCTGCCGAAAAATCATCTTCGAGAAGGACGTTACCAAAATCAATATGGATAGGAGTTTCAGTTGGCAAAGGAAGGTTGGTCAAAGTGGGCAAAGGCGTGGATGTAGCTTGAGCAAACATCCCCAAATTTGAGGCAAGGAAAACACCTCCTCCACCTACTGCCAGTACAAGACACGCGACAATCAGACAGCCCACGATCCAACCGGTGGATCTGGAAGGTTTGGGCACATTGACTGTAGGGGGCGCGGGCATTCGGGCAACGGAAGTGGACTCGGGAGTTGCTTCAGGTTCAGGATGCAGTGTTTCTTTTTCAGCTTCATTCAAAGCGCGTTTCCATGCTGCTAAAAATTCGGCAGCAGTCGCAAATCGATCATCCGGATCTTTTGCAAGAGCCTTGAGAATTACCTGTTCAAGCGTTGGAGAAATATCTTTCTTAATTAAAGAAGGCGGCGGAAGGGGATCACTAACGTGTTTAAGAATGATTGCCAGCGGTGTTTCAGCTTCATACGGCACGCGTCCTGTTACCATTTCGTAAAGAATAATGCCCAGAGAATAGATATCGGAACGCTGGTTCACAGTGCGTGCCTGCGCCTGTTCCGGGCTGATGTACGCCGGCGTGCCCATGATGGCATCTGTCTGCGTTAGACGCGGCGATGCGCTCTCCAATAGCTTGGCAATGCCAAAGTCGGTGAGGAACAGATTGCCTTGTGAGTCAACCAGTGCATTCGCGGGTTTCAAATCGCGATGAACCACACCATGACCATGTGCATAGCTCAGGGCGTCCGTCAACTGGGTGAAGATGCGGTCAATCTCATTTAATGGAAGGGGTCGCCTCGCTACCATCCTGTCTTTAAGTGTCCCCGCTTCGAGGTATCGCATGACAAAATAGGCAGTGCCATCGCTTTCACCGTAATCGAATACAGGCAGGATATGTGGATGTTCGAGTTTGGCAATAATACGCGCTTCCTGTTGGAACCGCTTCACGAACTCTTTGCTCTCGGCCAGCTGGCTGGGAAGGACTTTGATAGCCACATGTCGATCCATGGATGGCTGGTAGGCTTTGTAGACCGTTGCCATGCCCCCCTGACCGATTTGATTGATAATACGATAGGCGCCGAGCATTTGCCCAGGTTGCAGGTTATCCATAGCACTCCAAACGATGAGGCATATCCATTTGTTCCATTTTACAACTGTTTGAATCGAAATTTTGTTGCGATTTAGCCACAGAACGGATCAATTTTAAGATGAAAATCCTGCATCCTTTGAGGATGCAGGATTGCATACAAATGAGAAATGTTTATTTAAGCGTGGTCGCTACAAAATCATCGAATACGACATCGGCTGAAGGTGCCTCATCACCACTCCACGCGATCACGCCAACCCGGCCGGTTGTATATGTTGTGTCTGATATGGACGCAATTTGATTTCCATCCACATATAGAGTTAACGTACCATTCCCACAGTCTGCACCGATACGATACGAAGGAGCATTATCAGCAATCAAGTCTGAGGATCCCCATTGATCATTATTGGTAAGGAAAACATCGCTCAGTGCGACCGAGGCTTTCGCAATCGCATACTCATGGCTTGGTGTAATCACAAAATAGTAATACGAGGCCAGGACTCCCTGTGCATCGCATATGACGCCAAAAGCGGTGGTCGGATTAGTATCGTTATGTGTAACAGTAACTTCAACATGCACATTCTCATAATCAGTGGCATTCGGGGTCGACCATGTGAGGTAATTTGGGGTGTAAACCAGCGTTTGCAAACCACCGTTTGAATACTCTACCGAACTATCCGTGTCGGTTCCGGTACCCCAACCACTATTACTATCTGAAAAGTCATCTTTAACTAGCGACCCATCACCAAGCAGAGAAGAAAATGCCCCGCAACCTAATGATGCCAGCGCGAGCGAAGAAATTGCAAATACCACTTTCATTAAATTTTTGTTCATCCGACATTCTCCTTGTATAAAGATTTGCGGGTGATTTTATCCTCGGTATATGAAATAGACAAGCAGACTTATGGGTGATGAAATATTGCTGATCGACTCATCGCCAGCGCCACCCAATCCCCCATTTGCCTTCGCTCGTTCATCCTTAGACCTTTTGCCTGCGCAGCCTCAATTACGCTTTGTTCCTGCTCCTGCAGGATTCCGCTTAAGATGATGACACCATGATCTTCGACCAAATCGGCCAACCCGGAATCAAAGAGACGATTGATCACCGGCGCAAGGATGTTGACTACAACCAAAGGCGCTTTATTGAAGGCAAACTTTCCATCAAGTGTTTCCTGCACTGAGCCAACTCCAAGAATCAACTCTTCACCAATCTGATTTGCCTCTGCATTTTCACGGGCGTTCTTAATGGATGCAGCATCGATATCCAAACCTAATGCTTGGTCAGAGCCGAGTTTTAGTGCGGCAATGGAAAGGATTCCGGAGCCGCAACCGATATCAATTACGATTTTTGATTCGTTCAGATAATGTTCGATTAGTTCCAGACAAAGTTGCGTTGTGGGATGTGTCCCTGTCCCAAACGCCATCCCGGGATCGATCTTAATGGTTACGCGACTCGGGTCAGGCGAATCCATCCAGGCAGGGACGATGACGAGTCGCTCTCCGATGAGGATCGGCTTGTAGTGCTGCTTCCAGGCCTCCATCCAGTTTTGATCCGCAATTTCTTTGTAAGATGCAGCGGGCAACGGATGAATCATCCCAAGATAATAAAGAGACTCTTCGATTTTCTGTTGCGTCTCTTCTATCTCGTTATTCACTTCAAGATATGCCCGGACAGTGATAGGTCCAGCGGGTGTGCCCGCATCTTCATCATCCATATATTTGACACCCTGCTCCATCATCACGCCACTATAAGCAAAACGTGCCAGTACTTCTGCCACTGCCTCCGCGAGTTCGCCGCTCACAGTAAGTGAAACTTCAAGCCAGTTCATGGTCTTCTATTTTAATTACTGAAGTTGCCTTCTGCAGTAGTAGGGATGCCATCAAACATGTAGTTATGCAATTCCACAATTTTGTATAACTGTGTTATCAGGTCTACATCCAAGGAGCGCACATCGGGCAGTGCAGCCAATGAGAAATAGCCCACCTCGGATACTTCATCTGTAGGATGAATTTCTCCACCAATAATTTCGCATAAGTAATACAAACCTACCCGATCTGGTAACCAGGTTTTGACCAGCAATAATCGTATGATTTCAACAGCCAAGCCTGTCTCCTCCCAAACTTCACGCTTCACCGTATCTTCAGGGCGTTCTCCGTATTCGAGGCTGCCGCCCGGCAAACCCCATGGGTGAAATCTTTGATAAGTGGACTTGACCAATAAAATTTTATTTTCCTGATTGAAAATTACCCCGGCGGCAAATACTTGAAATAATGGTCGTATGATGCGCGACAAAATGATTTGAATTCTTAGGGGAAGCACACGCCAGATTCGTAGCAGATATTTCATGAGAAGTTGACGAAACGGGAAATAGAGTCAGTGTGCTAATGATAATGGATAAAAGCGCAAGCAGGGATAATTTCTATTTAACGGAATCAACCGGGAGCTTGGAAAGTGAAGCGGACTCTACATCCGCAATATGTATATGACCATTCAAATCACAATACAGCGAGTCTGGTGAACAATCTACACATTCCAGTTGAAGCGTGGCGTGGGCGATATTGTAACGATGATAGAGAATCTCGTTGATCTGATTCTGAATGGTCGCGCCTGCGCTGATCGGGAGGTCTTCCGTGAGGATGTGGGCAGACATGGTGCGCAGGCTTTGTGTCAGACTCCAAACATGGATGTCATGAATGCCTATCACACCGTCAACTTTAGCAATGTCTTTGACCATAGCTTGAACATCAACGTCACGTGGCGTGGCTTCGAGCAAAATATCCAATGCATCTCTGAGAATGCCCCAGGCATTGTAAAGGATGAGGATACCGATCAATACGCTTACCAGTGGATCAAGCCAATTGGCATTCGTAAAATATATAATGACACCCGCGATGACTGCGCCAACCGTAGATAAAACATCACCCATCAAATGAAGAAATGCAGAACGGATATTGAGATCATGTTCGCTCCCCTTTCTCACAAGCAGCGCCGTTATCAGGTTAATTACAACCGCTATCAACCCGACTGTGATCAATATCCCCGATTGCACTTCAGGTGGATTCGAAAAACGACGCCAGGCTTCATAGAAAATAACAAGCGAAATAATGACAAGGGTTGTTGAATTAATCAGCGCAGCCAAAATCCCCGCGCGGTGATAACCATAAGTCTTGCGCGCATTGGACGGCTGAGTGGTAAGCCGAATGGCAAACCAACTCAAGCCAAGCGCAATGGCATCGGTAAAGTTGTGCGCCGCGTCAGTAAGTAACGCGAGACTGCTGCCGATCATTCCTGCAACTGCTTCAATAAGAACAAAAATCAAAGTCAGTACTAGTGAAAGTGCCATGCGGGCCGTTGTTTGTTTGGCGATATCGCCAAAATGTTTGTGTGAGTGTGTATGCATAAAACTATCCGTGATCCACGTGTTCAAGCCCCAAACGATACAATTTCGCCACATGGTCATCATCGAGAGTATAGTAAACCTGACGTCCGTTTTTGCGTCCCCGCACAAGCCGCATATGGCGCAGTCCCCGCAGCTGATGCGAAACCGAAGACTCAGTCATTTGAAGCTGTGCCGCGATTTCTCCAACATTCATTTCACCATCTAGCAAGACAGAAATGATCCGCAAGCGTGTGGGATCACTGAGTGCGCTGAACAGGTCGGCTAGATGGGTGGAAGTATTTTCTTTAAGTAACATTGTAGATATATGAATATTTGAGCAAATATTCATAATTTTAGCATAAAAAGAGAGAACCGTCAAATAACGATTCTCTTTATAGTTATCCTCCCAATGCCTCATTCAACCAATCCAAGAATCCTTTTTCCTGTGGCTTTACTGTTGTACCCAATGACTCTGCCAGTTTCTCGAACAACTCTCGCTGTTCCTTCGTGAGTTTTGTTGGTACGGCCACATTGACAATGACCAATTGGTCACCACGTCCACTGCGGCGGAGAAATGGAACACCTTTACTCTTAATATGAAAGACTTTGCCGGGTTGAGTCCCAGCGGGAATCTTCAGCTTCTCATCGCCATCCAGAGTAGGGACATCAATTTCCGAACCAAGCACGGCCTGAGCGACGTTGATATCGAGATTCAAGATGATGTCATTCTCGCGCCTCTTGAAAAACTTATGCGGACGCACATCCAACACAATGAATAAACTTCCGTTTGGTCCACCATAGATGCCTGGTCCACCCTCCCCAGCGAGGCGGATCTGTGTTCCACCATCTACACCAGCTGGAATCTGTACCTTCTTATTAATTGTCTTGCGTTCAAGCCCATTGCCGTGACAAGTCTTACACGGAGAAGAGATGGTTTCACCGCGGCCATTGCAAGTT
>Ga0075419_10002977_pt1 | contig 10857 bp, 8 predicted proteins | sample SoiMetdeltSBSDD3_FD_76900 | JGI IMG/M metagenome (GOLD analysis project Ga0075419, IMG submission 76900) | Bulk soil microbial communities from a Populus tree surrounding site in Tennessee, USA - Soil MetaG P. deltoides SBSDD3 | ecosystem: Environmental > Terrestrial > Soil > Tree plantation... | reverse complement strand
GGCGTGTTGCAGAAAACTCGGGCGGAAGCGCCAGTAGGTCAACGCGATCAGGATCGCCGTCAGCGCGAGCCCTTGCCCGATCTCGACGCCGACGTTGAAGCTGATGATGTTGGCCACGAGCCCGTTGGGGGAGAGCTCGAACTCCTGCAGCTTCGTCGCAAGGCCAAAACCGTGGAACAACCCGAAGACGAGCACCGCGGCGCGTGTGTTCGGCTGAAATCCGAGAAAGCGGCGGAACCCGTCCATGTTCTCGAATGCCTTGTAGACGACCGAGAACCCGATGACGGCGTCGATGAGAAACGGATTCGCGCGGACTCCGCCGAGCACGCCCAGCAACAGCGTCGCGCTGTGCCCGATCGTGAACAGCGTGACGTACTGCACGACGTCGTTCAGCCTGTACAGGAAGAAAATGACTCCGACCAGGAAGAGCAAGTGGTCGTACCCCGTCACCATATGCTTGGCGCCGAGGTACAGCAGCGGACCAATCGCCCGGCCGTTCAACCCTTGCAGGAACACCGCGTCCTTGCCCGAGACGCCGTGCGCGCTCAGCACGTCGGCGGCCAGGAACACGAGCAGCGCCGCCAGCGCGATTACTCTCGTTGGTACTTTCGATGACAGTTGTCGCATGATGTGTTGATTGCCTCACCGGCCGCGAGCACGCCGGCCGGATCTTTCGCCTGCGTCGCTTTCAGCGCGACCATCCCCGCGTCAGCCATCGCCTTGGCCATCGTCACCCACTCGCCTTTGTCGATCGAGCGGTCGCCGGCGACCAGCATGTTCGCCGACTCGACGAGCGCCGCGGCACTGCTCGACACCTCGAGCCATTCCGCGTCGGTCTTCGGCTGCTTCTCTTCGATGCCCGCGGCTGACACGGTCGTGCTGACGGACTCGAACACGACGTTTGCCGCCGGGCCGACGATGCCACGCATGATCTGCTGGACGGTCGCGACGGCCGGTGGCGGCGGCGCCGCCGCCGCGGCTGGGACAGCACCCTGCGAGGCGCGCGCGCCGGCAATGATGAAGCCAATGCCCGAGATGAACAACGCCGCGCTGACGACGAATAGCCAATGAACGGTTTTCATATCCCTCACGGGCCGCCTAAAGGCGTCCCCCACGTCCGTAGTTCAGGTACATCGCTGGCACGACGACCATGTTGAGCAGCGTCGACGTCATCAGGCCGCAGAGAATCACGATCGCCATCGGCGTCTGGATTTCGCTACCCGATTTGCCACCGCCGAGCGCCAGCGGAATCAGCGCGAGCCCGGCCGCCATCGCGGTCATGAGAATCGGGATCAGCCGCTCACGCGCGCCGCGTTCGACGGCCTCCCGAAAGTCGGTCACGCCCTCCTGCTCCATCAGATGCCGGATGTGCGAGACGAGCATGATGCCGTTGCGCGTCGCGATACCGAACAACGTGATGAAGCCGATCATCGACGCCACACTCAACACGCCACCCGCCAGGAATACACCGGCCACTCCGCCGATCAACGCGAGCGGCAGGTTGAGCATGATGAGCACGGAATCGCGCGGGCTGCCGAACGCCAGCACGAGCAGCATGAACAGCCCCGCGATCACGCCGACGCCCAGCACCCTCAGCCGTCGCGACGCGCTCTGCTCGCTCTCGAACTGCCCTCCATACTGTACTCTGTAGCCCGCCGGCATCCGCACCTGCCGGGCCACTGCCGTACGCATGTCGTCGACGACGGAGCCCAGGTCCCGCCCTGCGACGTTAGCCGAGATCACGATGCGACGCTGCACGTTCTCGCGCAGGATCATGTTCGGCCCCAACTCACGCCGAACATCGGCCAGCAGGCGAATCGGGATCGGTCCCCCGCCGGGCGTATCGACCGGCAGCTCTTGCAGCCGGTCGAAGTCGGCTTGAGAGGTCGGATCGAACTTGACGACGAGGTCGAAGGCCACGCCGCGATCGAACACGCGCCCGACCGTCGTCCCCGCGAAGCTCGTCTCCACGGCCTCGGCCACATCGTCGGCACGCAGTCCGTATCGCGCGATCGCCGGCCGGTTCAAGATGAAGCGTACGAAGGGCACGTCCATCTGCTGCTCGAGTGACACGTCGACAGCGCCGGGGACGCCAACCATCACATCGCGCACGTGCTCGCCGAGACGGCGCAGCGTCGGCAGGTCGTCGCCGAACACCTTGACGGCGATATTGGCGCGGGTGCCGGACAGCATGTGATCGATGCGGTGCGAAATCGGCTGACCAATCGTCACATTGGTTCCCGGGAGCGTCGCGAACCCGCGACGCAGCGCCGCCAGCAGTTCTCCGCGCGATCGGCCGGTGCCGCGCAGGCCCACGTCGATCTCCGCCGCCTCGACGCCCTGCACGTGCTCGTCGTACTCGGCGCGGCCGGTCCGTCGCGCGGTCGCCACGACCTCGGGCTGCGCCAGCAGAATCTGCTCGACGCGCCGCCCGATTTCGTCCGACTTGGGCAACGACGTGCCCGGCAGCGTGTTGGCCTGCACGGTCAGCGTGCCTTCGTTGAACTCGGGCAGAAACGCCGTCCCCATCCGTGTGATCGCGATCACCGCGGCGACGAACAGGACGACCGACGTCGCCATCACCAGATTGGGGTGATCGAGCGCACGCGGCAGATCTTTCGCAAAGCGCTCCTTCAGCGTGCGTGCCAGCCAGCCGTCGTGCCCACGCAGAATCGACCGCGCTCCAGGGAGGAAGGCGAAGCTCAATGCCGGTGTCACGACGATGGCAACGACCAGCGACGCCAGCAGCGCGACGATGTAGGCAACCGCCAACGGCGTCATCAGCCGACCTTCCACACCGGCAAGGCCGAAGATGGGCAGGAACACCAGGACGATGATGATGGTGGCGAACACGATCGAGGTTCGAATCTCGAGCGTCGCATCGCGAACGACATCAGCGGCAGGCCGCTGCTCTGCTTCCGCACGGGCCGCGTTCTCTCGCAGACGACGGACGACGTTTTCGACGTCGATAATCGCGTCGTCGACGAGAGCACCGATCGCGATGGCCATCCCGCCGAGCGTCATCGTGTTGATGGTGGCGTCGAACGCGCGCAGCACCAGCACCGCCGCCGCGAGCGACAGCGGGATCGCCGTCAGCGTGATGGCGGCCGCCCTCAGATTGGCGAGGAAGAGCACGACGATAGCCACGACAAGTAGTCCGCCGTCGCGGAGCGCCGCGATGACATTGTCGACCGCCACCTCGATGAAATCCGCCTGCCGGAAGATCCGGCGATCGATGGTCATGCCGGCGGGCAGCTCCTTCTGCAGCGCGTCGAGCTCGCGATCGAGACGCGCCGTCAGCTCCACCGTGTTCGCGCCCGGCTGCTTCTGCACACCAACGATCACCGCCGGCTTGCCGTTGCGCGATCCCTCCCCGCGTCTGAGCGCCGCGCCCTCGCGCACGTCGGCGACGTTCCGGACCAGCACCGATCGGTCGCCGCGTAGCGCGACGACGCTTTCGCCGATCTCCTCGGACGTGCGAACCCGTCCGATGGTCTGCAGGACGTACTCCTGTGGCCCCTCCATGTAGATACCGGCAGAGGTGTTCTGACTGGCGCCACGCACCGAGTCGAGCAGTTCGGTGACACTGATGTTGTTGGCCCGCAGTTGATCGGGGTGCGCGATCACCTGAAACTGCCGTTCGGCGCCGCCGATTGGCGTCACCTGCGAGACGCCGGAGACGGCGAGGAGACGCCGGCGCACCAGCGTGTCGGCGACCGTGCGAAGCGCGAGCGGATCGTCGCGCTCCGAGGAAATCGCAAAGAACACGATCTCGCCCATGATCGACGAGATCGGCGCGAGAATCGGCCGCTCGGCCTGCGGTGGCAGCGTCCCGCTCACGAGCGTGAGCTTCTCGGCGACCACCTGGCGGGCCAGGAAGATGTCGGTCCCCCAATCGAACTCGACCCAGACCACGGCAATGCCGACGGCGGTCGCAGAACGCACGCGCCGAACGCCCGAGGCACCGTTAATCGCTGCCTCGATCGGAAACGTCACCAGCGTTTCCATCTCGTCGGGCGCCATCCCGCGGCCTTCGGTGAGAATCGTGACCGTCGGCGCGGTCAGGTCCGGGAACACGTCGACCGGCATCGTGCGTGCAGTCCAGATGCCGGCCGCGGCGAGCAGCACGGCCAACGCCAGTACCATCCAATGGTGGTCAATGGACCACTGAATCAGTCTCTTCATATCAATGCACATGCCCTTCAGCCGGCAGGCCCTTCGCCGCCGATGCCAGCTGCACTTCGTACGCGCCACGCGTGACGACGCGCTCACCCGGCTTGAGACCGTCCTTGATGCCCACCAGATCGCCGTCGCGCGAGGCAGTCTCGATGAAGCGCCGCGCGAACTGCTCACCGCCGACCTGAACGAAGACGTAGGGCCGCCCGGCCTCCATCAACACCGCCGCACTCGGGACGACAGGGATGCGCTGCTTCTCCTTCGTGTACAGCAACGCGCTCCCCACCTGTCCAATGAGCAGTTGCTCACCAGGGTTGGAAATCTCCATCTGCAGCGGCAACGCCCGCGTGGTCTGATCGATCACGCCGGGATGGTGGACGTGATGCGGGTCCAGTTCCAACGCCTTCGGCAGCCCAGGAATCTCGAGTGCGACGGCGGCGGTCTGACGTGCGACGGCCACATCCGCGGCCGGGACCTGCACCTCCAGTTCGAGTTGATCGGTGCGCACGACCTTGAACAACGCGGCGCCTTCGTCGTACGACGCACCCAGTGTGGCCGCGACTTCTGACAGCCGCCCGCTGATCGGGGCGCGAAGTGCGAACGCGTTACCTGCAGCCGCACCGCCGCCCGTCCGCAGCGTCTCGTCCCGCTGCGCGAGTCGCGCTTCCGCCGCACGAAGGCGTGCCTCGGCGACGACCGTCGCACGCGTGGCGTCCTCGGCACGGCGCGCCGGCACGGCGCGATCGGCGAGCAGCCGTTCGGCGCGTGCCTGCTCGACCCGCGCCGCTTCGACGCCCGTGCGCGCCTCGGCGACCTCCGCCTCGAGCGTCGCGCGATCCGCGCCAGCGGAGAGCCGCGGCTCCAAGCGCGCCAGGATCTGCCCGGCTTTGACGCGGTCGCCGATGGATGGCAGCACGTCGGCCACGAGCCGCCCCGCTGCCGGGGCCGCGACCACGGCTTCACCGCCCGGCAGCGGATGAATGGTCGCCGGCACGCGAATCGACGAGCGCACCTCGCCGTCGCGCACGAGCACCGTCGCAAACGGGTTGGTCCACTGCTGCTCCTTCAAGTAGGAAATCGCGGCCGGGTCGTCGGCGCCATGCTTCTCAGCGTCGGCGTTGGCCGATGCCTGATCGGCAAAGACCGTGGCCATGCCAAGCTCGTGACGATCCTTCAGGTCCGGCGCATCGATGACCAGAGCCCACCGATAACGGCCCGCGGCCGGCAACGCGCCTTCGACGCGGAAGGCACCAGGACGCAGTGGATCGGTCCCAGGCACTGTCGTCGGCGATCCACCCGCGGCTGGAGTCATCTCGATGCGGGGCCGTCCGGCGCTGACCGCGCTGAAGTCGCTCAACCGCGTCAGGTGCACAGCGAAGCGAACGGTCTGCCCCGCCACAAGCGGCGGATACTCCATGAACAACTCGCTCGTGTCGGTCCAGTTCGTGACGTCTAGAGTGGGCGTCTCGTCGCCTGCCGGCGCGGTCGGCTTGTTGCAGGCGATCGCGACACTCGCGGCCGCAATCAGACTGGCGACCAGATACGTCGACGTGTTCGCGCGCATTACGGAATCTCCCATCCGCTCACGAACTCCAGCTCTATTTCCACCTCACGGGCCGACGCGTCGAGCGCGGACTGACGCACCCGAGCAGAAGACGAAGTACGAAACGCGTCGAGCAACTCGAGGATGCCCCGCTCACCTGCGTCGTAACTGACCTGCGCGATTCGCTCGACCTCGCCGACGTTCTTCAGCGCTGATTCGCGGTAGCGTTCGGCGGCGCGTCGCCGCTCCACAGCCACTGCTCGCATGGCTGCAATGTCGGAGCGCAGCGTGATACGCAACGCCTCCAGGCGATCCGACGCCTGAGCGGCGCGCGCCTGCGCGAGTGCGCGTTCGGCCTGTCCGCGATCGAACAACGGCAACACGGCCTGCACACTGATGACGCTGCCGACGTCACCGCCGCCGATCGACGACGACTTCGTGCCGGCCATCAGCTCAGGTTCCGGGATGCGGCGGCGCTCGGCGGCCTGGAGCAGGAGACGTGCGGAGTCGGTCTCCTTCTGCAGCGCGAGGATCTCACCTCTCGACCGCTCGGCTCGCTCGACCAGCGCATCGACCGAGGGAAGATCGCGCGTGCCGATCACTCGTTCTTCGGCGACCAGCGTCGATGGATCGGTCCCTGCGGCAAAGAAGCCGGCGAGACGAGCCTGTGCGCGCTCCCGCTCGGCGATCGCGATGACGCGATCCGCCTCGACGTCCAGCACCTCGCGTTCGGCGCGCAGCCGGTCGAAGCCGGCCGCGTCACCCGCGGCCTCGCGCCGTTCCAGAATGCGCGCGAGCTCCTGAAGGCGACCTCTCGAACGCGTGAGCTCCCGCTCGCGAATCTGCGCGACGACCAGATCCGCGTACGCGAGGCGAAGGTCCGCCTTTGCGCGTCGCAGTCCGTCATCGGTGCGCCTCTCGGTGGCATCGGCCAACGCCATCGCCGACTCACGCTCGAGCGAACGTCGTCCGGTCACCGGCAAGGGCTGCAGAACCGTCATCAACGTTTCCGACACGCCGGCCACGGCTTCACGATCGACGTTGAAGCGGGGATTGGGCCAGCGCCCAGCGCTCAATACCTCGGCACGCGCCACCCCGATCGCCGAGCGGATCGCCCGGACACGAGGGCTGTTGGCCGACAGCCGGGCGATCGCATCGGCTTCGGTCAACGTGACGGATTGCGCGCCAACACTGGAAGGCCAGACACCGGCCATCAGTGCGGCGCAGAGCATGGCTCGGCGCATAACACCTCGACTGAGGAATGAATCGTGGGGGCCGCTTTTCAGCAGCGTCAGACACACGACGACTGACGCGTCTGAAGCGAGCTAGACGAGGAGGGTGGGAGGTGCGCGGAGACCGGTCGACGCCGCCCAGGGCGGGTCGTGGACGGAGATGTGGTCGAACGTCAGCGTCCAGCGCGGAAGCGGCCGGGGCTGCAGGAGCGGGAGCTCCAGAACGAGCACGCGAACAGCCGACGGCAGATGCGTCGTGTCGGTGCCGATGAACGGGGTATCAAGCCAGACCGGCGCTTCCTCGTCCTGATGATCGAAGACACGGTCCGCTGCAATCGGATGGTGCGGCTCGAAGTGACGATGGATGAATTCGGCGTGATGCCCCTCTTCCTCGGTGACGTGGACGTGCTCCGGCGGCAGCAACGGCATGCCGACCAGCCCGAGCACGGCGACGAGGGCGAAATAGCGCCGAGAAGTCACTGCAGGGATTATCAGTGTCGCCCGTCTGCGGCGTCAATTCTGTCGGGAGTCTGACCGACTCTTCAGAAAGCCGTCAGGATACGCCGCTGGATCCAAGGGATAGTCAGAACGGCGCGACTGGAATCACGAACACGAACGAGAACGACCAGCGGCTGGAATCATCGAGATAGCGTAAGCCATCGGGAAACGCGTCACCTTTCTTGGGAAGGCCGGTCGCCAGGTAGTCGAGCGACGTTTCGAGCTCGACGCCGCGCAGCCATCGATCCTCGGGCAGCCACTTGAAGACGTGGAGTGCCGTATCGAGCTCGAAATCGAGCTTGTGCGTGTACGCGCGCTCTGCGCCGGGGCGTTCCGCCGGACTGAGTTGATCGACCACGTCGACATGCGACGTCACCCAGCCTCGCGTCATCGACTCGAACAGCCAATGAAAATTGGTCTCGAATTCGAGCTCGACGACGTTGTCGTCGCTGAATGGTGAGGTGATCGCCTCGGCGGTGAAGCCGAGCCACGGCGCTCTCGTCGCCATGTCCACTGCGAACACGGTTTCGAAGACGCGCTCGCGGTCAACACGTTCGGTCACGCCATCTGACGTGACCACACGATGCCTGTTGCCAAGATTCTCGATGGTGAACGTCGGCTCGACCTTCCACTCAACGTCACAGATGGCACGACAGGTGTTCTCCTGCGCCAACGCGAGTGGGGGCGTCATGGCCAGCAGTGCGAACAGTGCGCAGCGGCGTCGCCGCGACCCAGCGGTCATCACCGCACACGCCACGGCGACATGTTCGACCACGTTCGCAAGGCCTCCCTTGCCCAGTCGGTCGACCTGCCAGCGTGACAGCTCGTGCACGCGTTCGGAATCTTGAACTCGTCCGTCATCGTCGGCGTGATGAACGCAAACGTGTGGCTGCGGACGTTGATGTTCGCGATCGTCTGCTCGATCCTCGGCATGTGACAGGCGACGCAATCGCTGCCGGCGCTCCCCCGCGCGTGATGCGTATGGTCCTCGAGCGTTGCCGTATGCGGCCCGCTGGGTGATGACGGCCCGTGGCAGGTGAGGCAGATATCGCGCGCCGGCTTCACCAGCAACGCATCGTTCGCCGTGCCGTGGGCATCGTGGCAACTGAAGCAGGTTACGCCGCGCCGGTACATCACGCTGGTGACGAAGTCGTTGCCCTGCATCCGATTCTTGTGCCCCGTGCCATCGGCGAAGTGGGTGAAGGTGGTTTCCCCCAGCTTGTGCTCTTCGAGCCGCCAGAAATCTTTCAGCTGCTCGCCTTGATCGAAGCCGACCGGCCAATCGAAGTACTTGCCCTCGATCGGATTTCGCAGCGGCTGTCCCTGCGAGTGGCATTGAATGCATGTATCGTTGGCGCGAACGAAATCCAGTCGGGCTGGATTGACGATGTTGGCAGCTGACGGTCGTGCGACATGCTGACTGCCCGGCCCATGGCAGCGTTCGCATCCGACGTTCCATTCCGTCGGGGTCTTTGTCTTGACGTCGTAATTGACCGAATGGCAACCGTCGCAGAGCGGCCCAGTAGGCCGTTGCATGTTATCGGGTGGATAGTGCGGCACCCACCAGTCGGTGTTCGGCTGCACGAAGTAGGGTCGCCAGACGCGGTTGGCGACATCCCACTGAGCCGAAAGCGGAAAGTAATCGTCGCCCACCTTCTTGAAGTACCGCTGCTTCCACTTCGAGCCATAGACGAACGCAATCTCTTCACGTTTGAACGTCACCAGTGGATCGGGCTTCGACAGGTCCGGAATGATCACGTCGGGCCGTGTCTTCGGATCTGTGATCACGTTCGCCATTCGCGTCTTCGACCAACGCTCGTAGGTCGCGGCGTGGCATTGACGGCACGCCTGCGAACCCACGTAGGTGCGGTTGTCCGGGGTCGTTTGGGCTGCCGTCGCGGTCTGCACCGCAACTGGAGAGAGGGCCGTCGCTTCTGACGACACGCGAACCGACAACGACGACGCAAAGACTGCCGCCGCGGCGGCGATGGCCAAGGACCGTCCCAACTTCATCGGGTTCTCCTGCGGGATCCGCGGCGCGCCGAGGCGCGTGGTGAGCGGCGACTCATGGCGGGACGTTTCCCGACATCTTCCTCAGACTCGAACGACCGCGCCAGCGCGTCGAACATCGTCATTCCTTGCTTCAGCAAGGCTGCGTCATCTGCGTGCGAGGCGCGCAGGCCCTCGACCAGACGGCCGATGGCAGGTACCTCAGGTGAACCGTACTTGTCGTCTTTCATGTCGAGGTCGTGAACGATTCGTCCAACCCTGACAACGGCCGGGCTCGTCAGCTGGAACCGCTTCGCCAGGACCTCGAACGTACACAGATCGCCCTGGTGACTGAAGTCGCCGGTGTACATGTCGAACGGCACCTCGGGACCTTCGGGACGATCAGTGAAGCCGAACGCGGCATCGGGGTCGATGAATCGTCGAATGAGCCATGCCGATGCCATCCGATCGACGCCGGGGCGCGGGCGCGTCACCCAGCGCCGGCTGTGAAAGCGTGCTGCGTCCAATGATGCCCCCATCGACGCGGGTGGGCGCTGTCGCGCCGTACTCGCCTCCAACATCGCCAACGACGACGCCGTCGCCTCGCGAGCGGGCGCGTCGAAGAAGTCGATCCGTTCGATCGACCGGAACCTGTCGCGCAGCGCCCGGATCACGCGGCTGACCTGCGCCTGGCGACTCGAATCGGCGGCTCGTTTCCCTTTGGCGGCCGGCAACAGCCGATCGATCTCCGCCTTCAGTGCACGATACTCCTGCTCGCGCGTCTGTCGAAAGACGGTCACGATATCGTCTGCCCCGCCTGCGCTGATAGCGTCGGCGGCAAACACCGTCGCCTCGCCCCCGAGCGCCACGATCTCGGTTCGGATCCACTCGAAGTCCTCGCGGCATTGCTCCGTGTTGGGCAGGACATAGACGGAGTTCCGCGTCGGGACGGCGCCGATCTGCTGCAAACGCCGCCAGATCTTGACGCGCGCGTTCGACGAAGACGTCGGCAGTTGATGACCCAGCAGCAGCCAGCGCGGTTCAGCCACGTGTTCGGCTCCTTGCCCAGCTTGCCGTTAGCGGCGCAAGAGCTCGAGAGGATCGATGGAACCGGCACGACGGGCGGGCAGATAGATGGCCAAGGCGCACACCGCCAGCAGCGCCACGGCCACACCGACATACGTGGGTGGATCGGTCGGCGCGATCGCAAACACGAGGTCGCCGAACGCTCGCGTGGCGGCGAGCGCAGCGGCCAAGCCAACCGCGAGCCCGGCCATCACCGGCCGCATTTCTTCTCCGAGCACCAGCGCGACCAGCGTGCGTCGGCCGGCCCCGAACGCGGAGCGGAGGGCCATTTCGCGTTTCCGCGCGCCGATGGAAAACGCCGCGATGGCATAGATGCCCATGACAGCCAGCGCC
>Ga0075419_10002973_pt1 | contig 10865 bp, 9 predicted proteins | sample SoiMetdeltSBSDD3_FD_76900 | JGI IMG/M metagenome (GOLD analysis project Ga0075419, IMG submission 76900) | Bulk soil microbial communities from a Populus tree surrounding site in Tennessee, USA - Soil MetaG P. deltoides SBSDD3 | ecosystem: Environmental > Terrestrial > Soil > Tree plantation... | reverse complement strand
GGCCGCCAAGGGTGGCTTCCAGGCCCGCAGCAAGCTCTACAAGGCCGCCAAGGAAAATGTCGAGCGCGGGATGGCGTACGCCTACCGCGACCGGCGCAAGAAGAAGGGCGACTTCCGCACCCTGTGGATCACCCGGATCAACGCCGCGGCCCGGATCCACGATCTGAGCTACAGCCGCCTCATGGCCGGGCTCAAGAAGGCCGGCGTCGAGATCAACCGGAAGGTGCTCGCGGACCTCGCCGTTCGTGATGCAGACGCGTTTGCCAAGATCGCCGAACTCGCGAAGACTGCGGCGTAGCGGGCCGCTATCTGCTGTCGGCTATCTGCTATCCGTCAGGCGATGGGCCGACCGATGGCTCGACCGATAGCCGTTAGCGGATAGCAGTTAGCTTCTCTCATGCACCCAACCGGCTATCCCCAACTCGACGCGCTGCTCCCCCGCCTCGACGCCGTGGCGGGACTCGATGCGTCCGGACTCGACGCCGAGCGCATCGCGGTGCTCGGCCGGAAGCAGGGTGCCCTCACCGCCGCCATGAAGGCGCTCGCGACGCTGCCGATCGAGGAGCGGAAACGGTTCGGCGAGGCCGTGAATCGGGTCAAGCAGGCGTTCGAGGTCGCCTTCGCTGCCCGGGACGCGCAGTTGTTCACCCAGCCCCCAGCCCCCAGCACCCAGGACCTGACCATGCCCGGCCGGGGTCGCTGGATCGGCGCGCTGCATCCGATCACCCTGGTCATCGACGAGATCATCGGCATCTTCCGCGAGCTCGGCTTCACGGTGGCGGTCGGTCCCGAGGCGGAGACCGAATGGTACAATTTCGGTGCCCTGAATTTTCCCGCCGATCATCCCGCGATGGACATGCACGACACGCTGTATTTGCGCCAGGGTCCCGGCGAGAAGGTGCTGCTGCGCACTCACACCTCGCCGGTGCAGATCAGGGTGATGCAGGCGGGACCGCCGCCCTATCGCGTGGTGATTCCCGGGATGTGTTACCGCAATGACACCGCCGACGCCTCCCACACCCCGGCCTTCTTGCAGATCGAAGGACTCGCCGTCGACGAAGGCATCGGATTCGTGGATCTCAAGGCCACCCTGACGAACTTCGCCCGGCGCTTCTTCTCGTCGACGACAAAGGTGCGCTTCCGGCCGTCCTATTTTCCCTTCACCGAGCCTTCGGCGGAGCTCGACGTCGAGTGCCAGCTCTGCCACGGCGGCGGGTGTCCGGTGTGCAAGCAGACCGGCTGGATGGAGCTGCTCGGCTGCGGCATGGTACATCCGGCGGTGCTCGCCAATTGCGGAGTGGATGCGGAGAAGTACACCGGCTGGGCCTTCGGGCTCGGACCGGGACGCACCGCGCTGCAGCGGTACGACATTCCCGATCTCCGCCTCTTGAGCAATGCCGATATGCGGGTGCTTCGCCAGCTCGCCGGGCAGATCACCGAATGAAGGCCTCCCGTCGCTGGCTGGAGGCGTTCCTCCGGAGGCCGCTCGACGCCCGGGAGCTGGCCGAGAAGCTGGCCCTGCTGGGCGCGCCCGCCGACGCGATCGACCCGCTCCATGCCGACCTGCGAGAGATCGTGGTCGCGCTGGTCGAATCGGTCCGGCCCCACCCCGATGCCGACCGGCTGCGGGTGTGCACCGTCGATGACGGCACCCCGCAGCGACGCAACGTCGTCTGTGGCGCCTCGAACGTCGAGGCCGGCCGCAAGTATCCCTTCGTCCGGGTCGGCTCGACGCTGCCCGGGGGGATCAAAATCGAGAAGCGGAAGATCCGGGGCGAGACCTCGGAGGGAATGCTCTGCTCGCCCCGGGAGCTCGGTCTCGGCAGCGACCACGACGGGATCATGACGCTCACCACCGATGCGGCACCGGGCACGCCGTTTCTTGCCACAATCGGGCTCGACGATGATCGTTTCGAGCTCGACGTCGCTCCGGTTCGGGCCGATCTGCTCGGGCACAAGGGGCTGGCCCGGGAGCTCGCCGCGGCGTACGGCACCACCTTCCGCCTGCCGGATATTCCCGGCGCGCCCGACCTCCAGCCGTCCAGCCGTCCAGCCGTCCAGCCGTCCGTCACGACGGGCGGCGTCACCGTCACCGTCGAACCCTCCGCCTGCCGGCGGTTCAGCGGGGCGGTCCTCCGGGGCGTCACGGTGGGTCCCTCACCCGACTGGCTCCGGCTTCGACTCGAGTCGGTCGGTCTGCGCAGCATCAACAACGTGGTGGACGCCACCAACTACGTGATGCTCGAGCTGGGACAGCCGCAGCACGCCTACGACCTCGCCAGGCTGGCGGGGCCGTCACTCACCGCCCGGCCGGCGCGCGCCGGCGAGCGGCTCACCACGCTGGACGGCGTGGTGCGCGCCCTGTCGCCTGAGATCACGGTGATCGCCGATGCCGATGGTCCGGTCGGAATTGCCGGCGTCATGGGAGGGCAAGGCTCCGAAGTCTCGCCCGGCACGACCGACATCTTCCTCGAGTGCGCCTGGTTCGCACCCAAGGACGTCCGCCGGGCCCGGAAGGCGGTCGGGCTGTCAACCGAGGCGAGCCAGCGCTTCGAGCGCGGCACCGATCTCTGGGGTGTGCCCGACGCGCTGCGGCGCGGGATCGCGGTGCTGCTGGCGGTGGCCGGGGGACGCCTGGATGGCGAGCCGGCGGATTGCTGGCCCGAGCCGATTCATCCGCCCCGGATTTTTCTCCGCACTGCCCGCGCCGCGCAGGTGCTCGGCGTGGAGCTTCCGATGCACCTGCTGGAGCAGTGTCTGGTGGCGATCGGATGCACCGTCGTCGCCAAGCCGGCGGAGAGCCGGCTCAGTGTCGAGGTTCCCGGCTGGCGACCCGATCTCGTCCAGGAGATCGACCTGATCGAAGAGGTCGCCCGGATCCACGGATATGCAAATCTTCCCGATGAGCTCCGGCCGTTTCGCGCCGGCCGGCAGGTCGACGCGCCGATCGAGATCGCCCTCGGCAAGCTCCGCCAGCAGCTCGTCGCGGAAGGTCTCTACCAGGCCATCCTCCTCCCGCTCGGGCCCCGGGACGCACCCGATGCCGTGCCGGTGCTCAATCCCCTGTCGGCCGACCACGGCTTCCTCCGAAGCCGGCTTCTCCCGGGGCTGGTCCGACAGGTGGAAGCCAATTGGGCCGCCCAGGTCCGGGACATCCGTTTCTTCGAGACCGGGACGGTATTCTCGCCGCGAGACGGCAACGGATTGCCCGACGAGCGCACCTGTGCCGGGGTCGTGGTCACGGGAGTCCGCGCCCCGTTGCACTGGACCGACGGAGGGCACCCCCAGGACTTCGACCTCTGGGATCTCAAGGGCCTGTTCGAGCGCACCGTCTCTCTGGCGATTCCCGATGCCTCGGTGCAAGTTGATGGTGAGGGCTGGATTGCCCGGCTTCCCGATGGACGGGAGGTCGGACGCGCGGGAGCTCTTCCTGCCGACGCGCCGCTCTGGGCGGCACCGCTGTTCGGCATGGAGATCGAAGTCGATCCGGCCCCGCGTCCGGTCCGCCCGTTCCGTTCGCTTCCGGCCACGCCCGCGGCTACGCGGGATCTTGCGCTCGTGGTCCCCGCCGCAGTGACGGCGGGGGCCGTCGCCGGTGCGGTGCGCGACACGGGGGCCGGCCTGCTCGAATCGATCGAGGTGATCGACGAGTACCGGGGAGAGACCCTGCCGTCGGGACAGCGGGGCCTGACGTTGCGACTGGTGTTCCGAAGACGGGATCGCACGCTGCGTGACTCCGAGGTGGAAGCGGTCATGCAACGCATCATCATCCAGCTGGGGCAGACGCTTGACGTCACCATACGCACGGCCTGACCTTCCCGCCCTCGCCGACCTGGAGCGGCTGCTCGAGGCGCTCGAGAAAGAGCTTGGCCTCTGGCGTGAGCGCTGTCTCAAGGCGGAGCAGGACCTGACGCCGGGCAAGGGAAGAGGTCACAGCGGCCCCGAGTTGCTGCAGGCCCGGCAGCGCATCGGACTGCTTGAGGGAGAGAACCATGTGCTGCAGCAGCGGATCGCGGCCGCACGAGAGCACGTCGAGCAGCTGAAGAGCCGGCTCCGCTTCGTCGAAGAGCATGACGCGGAAGGTGCCGCGTGAGCAGCACCCGTCATTCGGTCAAGATTCAGCTGGGTGGAACCGAGCTGACGGTCAGCTCCGAGCATCCACCCGAGTACACCCGCGAGGTCGCGGCCCATTTCGACGCGGTGCTGGCGCGCATCCGGGGGTCGATTCCCTCGGTTGACGCTCACCGCGCCGCGCTGCTGGCCGGCCTCGCCATTACCGATGAGTTGTTCCAGGCCCGGCAGGGAGACGCGGAGCAATCCGCGCGACTGACCGGGCTCACTGAGCGGTTGACGCGCCTGTTGCCTACCGGGAAACGGGGCGGAGCCGCCAAGGGGGCTTAGCTCCCTGCCGACAGACCCACCGCGGCGAGTGCCGCGTGCGGAGATATCATGACGCCGAACGAAATGCTCCCCGTGCTGGGGGGGCTTGCCGCCGGAATTCTGCTCACACTCATCGGTATCAGCTTCTACCTCCGGGTCCGGCGGCGCACCGCCGCGGCGCTGCTGGCCGACGCAGTGGACAAAGCCGCGGCGACCCTGGAGCGCGCCACCCGCGACGGGGAGCAGGCCAAAGCGGCCGCGGTGCTCGAGGGCAAGATGGAAGCGCTTCGCCTCCGGGAAGAAGGCGAGCGGGAGCTCGCCCGCCGCCGGGAGGAAGCGGATCGCAACGAGCGGCGGGCCGAAGAGCGCGAGAAGGGCTTTACCCGAAGGAGCGAGCAGCTCGACCAGCAGGAGAAGTCGCTGGGCGGAAAGATCCAGGGACTGGAGCGCCAGGAGGCTGCGCTCAAGACCCGCGAAGGGCAGATCGACGAGCTGATCCGGGAGCAGCACACCAAGCTGGAACGGGTGGCGGGGCTCACGTCGGATGAAGCCCGGCGCGAGCTGCTGCAGAAAGTGGAGGACGAGTCCCGCTCCCAGGCCGCGGCGCTGGGCCGGGAGATCCGGGAGCTCGCCAAGAAGGACGCGGAGAAGGACGCCAAGAAGATCATCGCCCTCGCGGTGCAGCGTCTGGCCGCGGAGCACACCGCGGAGACGACGGTGTCCGCGGTGGCGCTTCCCAGCGACGAGATGAAGGGCCGGATCATCGGACGCGAGGGACGCAACATCCGCGCGTTCGAGCAGGCCACCGGCGTCGACCTGATCATCGACGACACCCCGGATACGGTCATCGTCTCCTGCTTCGACCCGGTTCGCCGAGAAGTGGGCCGGCGCGCTCTGGAGGCGCTGATCACCGACGGTCGCATTCATCCCGGCCGGATCGAGGAGATCGTCAAGAAGATCCGCACCGATCTGGAGATCCAGCTGGTCGAGCTGGGCGAGCAGGCCGCCTACGAGACCGGCATCAGCGGTCTGCACCCCGAGCTCATCAAATTGATCGGCCGGATGCGCTATCGCACCAGCTACGGCCAGAACATCTACGACCATTCCAAGGAAGTGGCCTGGCTGGCCGGGATGATGGCGGCCGAGCTGGGCCTCGACATCGCCCTCGCCAAGCGGGGCGGTCTGCTGCATGACGTCGGAAAAGTCCTGACCCACGACAACGAAGGCACTCACGTCGAGCTCGGCATCGAGGTGGCGCGGAAGTATCGGGAAACCGCGCCGGTGATCGGCTGCATCGCCGCGCACCACGACGACGTGCCCCATGAGACGATCGAATCGGTGCTGGTGCAGGCCGCGGATGCGATCAGCGGCGCCCGGCCCGGCGCCCGGCGCGAAGCCTTCGAGACCTACGTCAAGCGGCTGACCAAGCTGGAGGAGATCGCCGGAGGATTCGACGGGGTCGAGAAGACCAACGTGATCCAGGCCGGCCGCGAAGTCCGGGTGATCGTCGTGCCGGAGAAAATCGACGACGTCAAGGCGCAGGAGCTGGCCGAGACCATCGCCCGGCGGATCGAAGGCGAGCTGCAGTATCCCGGCCAGATCAAGGTCACCGTCATTCGGGAAACCCGCGCCGTCGGACTGGCGCGGTGAGCGCCCGAATCCTCGACGGCACCGCGATTGCGGCGGAGATCCGGGCCGAAGTCGCCGAGCAGGTGAAAGCGATGGCCGCCGGGGGCATCATGCCGGGGCTGGCCGTCGTGATCGTGGGCGACGACCCCGCGAGCCAGATCTACGTGAAGAGCAAGGGACAGGCCTGCCACGAGGCAGGAATGCTGTCCGAGACGGTCCGGCTTCCCGCCGACACCAGCGAGGCCGAGCTTCTCGCCGTGGTGGACCGGCTGAACGCGGACCCCACCATTCACGGGTTCATCACCCAGTTACCGCTGCCCCCGCATATCGACGCGAACAGGGTGTTGAACCGGATTTCCCCGACGAAAGACGTGGATGGGTTCCACCCGGTGAATGTCGGCAAGCTCTCCGTGGGCGACCCGACCGCCTTCCGACCGGCGACTCCCCTGGGGGTGCAGCAGATGCTGGTGCGCTCGGGCATCGAGACCAAGGGGGCTCATGCCGTCGTCGTCGGTCGATCGAACATCGTGGGCAAGCCGATGGCGAGCCTGCTGCTTCAGGACTGCCCCGGCGGCAACGCCACGGTGACGATCTGTCACTCCCGATCGCGCGATCTGCCCTCGATCACCCGGCAGGCCGACCTCCTGATCGTCGCCATCGGAAAACCGGGATTCGTCACCGGGGACATGGTCAAACCCGGGGCGGTCGTGGTCGACATCGGGATCAACCGGGTGAGCGACGCCTCCCACCCCAAGGGCTACCGCGTCGTGGGCGACGTGAACTACGAGGCGGTCTCAAAGGTGGCGAGTGCGATCACCCCGGTGCCGGGCGGAGTGGGAAAGATGACGATTGCGATGTTGCTCATGAATACGTTGCAGGCGGCGAGATACGTCGCTGGGACGGCTGGACGGCGGGACGGCTAGACGGCTGGAACAGAAAGACCCTCATGACCGGATCGCTTTTTGACCCTCCCGAAGGCTCCTCACCAGCCGTCCAGCCGTCCAGCCGTCCGGCTGCCCTCACCATCACCGAGCTCGTCTCCCACCTCCGTCATTCCGTCGAGCAAGCCACCGGCCAGGTGTGGGTGAAGGGCGAGGTGGCCTCGGTCAGAGTCCATGGAAGCGGCCACTGGTATTTCACTCTGAAGGATCAGCGGAGTTCCATTCGCTGCACGATGTGGAAGACGCACAACGTCAAGACCGGGACCCCTCCCCCCGACGGTACCGAAGTCTATGCCCTGGGGACGCCGACGATCTTCGACAAGCGCGGCGAGCTGAGCCTCTCGGTGGTGGTGCTTCTCCCCACCGCCGGGATCGGGCAGGCCCAGCTCGCCAAGGAGCGGGTGCGAAACGCGCTCGACCGGGACGGCCTGTTCGACCCCTCCCGCAAGCGCCCCTTTCCTCGCTTCCCGCGTCGGATCGCGGTGGTTACGAGTTCGGACGGAGCGGCGCTGCACGACATCATCACGGTGACGCGCCGGCGCTGGCGCTCGGTGCGGCTCTACCTGATTCCGGCGCAGGTGCAGGGCGCGGACGCCCCGCGCGCGCTGGTGCGCGCCCTGGCGGTGGTCAATCAGCTCACCCGGGTGGAGCTCTGCGTCATCGGGCGGGGAGGCGGGTCGAAGGAGGATCTGGCCGCCTTCGACGACGAGCGGGTCTGCCGGGCCGTGGCCGCCCTCGGAGTTCCCTGCATGTCGGCAGTGGGCCACGAGACCGATGTATCGCTCACCGATCTGGTGGCGGACGCGTATGCGCCGACGCCTTCCGCGGCGATGGAGCGGGTGCTTCCCGATCTCGGCGATACGATGCGGCATGCCGAATCGCTGGGGTCGCGGCTGGCGCATGGGCTGAGGCGCCGCACCGCGCTGGTTTCGGCGCGACTCGCCCGGTGCGGCGATCGCATCCAGGTGGCGCTGGGACGGCGCCTCGCGGAGCCGCGCGCGTCGCTCGATCGGTTGGCCGGCCAGCTCGACGCGCTGAGCCCGCTGAAAGTGCTGGGGCGCGGATACAGCGTGGCGCGGCTCGAAGATGGTCGGGTCGTGCGCAGAAAAGCAGACTTGCCGCCGGGAACCGCATTTGGCCTGACGACAGCGGATGGAGAGATCGCCGCTCACGCGGACTGATAGCAGACAGCTGATAGCCGATAGCGGACCGTATCATGACGACGAACCCAACTCCGGATTCCCTTACCACCGACCTCCGCCGTCTGGAGGAGATCGTCCGCAGCCTCGAGGCCGAAGACACCGACCTCGATCGCGCGCTGGTGCTCTTCGAGGAGGGCGTCACCCGTCTTCGCGACGCCCGCAACCGTCTGGCCGAAGCGGAAGCCCGGGTGCAGAAAGTCCTTGAGGACGCCGCCGGCAAGCTTCACGTCACCGACTTCGAGGGATGACCGAAAGACGCGAGGTCCAGCGTGCTCCCTTGGCACGCTGGACCCCGGCACTCAATGACCGATCGGCGCGAAGTGCGTCGGTCAGCTGATCATGCGACTCTTACCGACCTGCGGCAATCCGCGCCTTCGTTGGGTCATTAGACACTGGATCACCTCCTCGGTTTCAGGGTGAGCGTGAAGGGTACCCGTGAAATATAATACGGCCGAGGAACTGCTCGCCGAAGCCCGCGACCTCACCGATGCCCGTCTCGCCGCCCGCGCGCGGCTCCTCCTCCAGTCCCCCGGCGGGCGGGACGGCGAGGCCCTCGCCTACGCCCTCGAGACCGCCGGAAAACGGGTGCGCCCCGCGCTGGTGCTCGCCAGCTACCGCGCCGCGGGAGGGCGCGCGCCCGGCATTGCGGCGATTGCCGCCGCGGTCGAAATCGTGCACACCTATTCGCTGGTGCACGACGATCTCCCCTGCATGGACGACGATGCCCAGCGGCGGGGCCGGCCCACGACCCATGTCGTCTACGACGTGGCGACGGCCACGCGGGCGGGGTTCGTCATGGTGCCGGTCGCGGTCGAAGAGCTTGCCGATGGCGCGGCCCTGCTGGGCCTCGACCCGGCTCGACTCGGCCGCATGGCCGGGATCCTCCTCGAGGCGAGCGGAATTCGCGGCATGGTCGGCGGCCAGTGGCTCGACCTGGAAGCCGAGGGCCGGTCGCTCGACCTCACCGAGCTGGTCGGAATTCACCGCCGGAAAACCGGTGCGCTGATCGAAGCCGCCTGCGCCCTGGGTGCGCTCGCCGCCGGGGGCGACGAGGCGATGGTGGCCACCCTCACCGCCTATGGACGCGAAATCGGTGTCGCATTCCAGATCGCCGACGACCTCCTCGACGCGACCGCCACCAGCGAAGAACTGGGCAAGACCGCCGGACGGGATGCCACCCTGGAAAAGGCCACCTACGTGAGTGTCCTGGGCCAGGAAGGCGCCCGTCAGGAAGCCCTCCGTCATGCCCAGGCGGCCGGCTCGGCGCTCAGGGAAGGCGGCGTCACCAACGGCACCCTGCTGACCCTCGCCGGTTATATTGTGCAACGTCGCTCGTAAGCCCTCTTGCCCGGGAACGGCATGTCCCTTCTGGCCGGCATCGCGAGTCCCGCAGACCTCAAGCGCCTTCGCCGAGATCAGCTCCCCCAGCTGGCCCAGGAAATCCGTGAGCGGCTGATCGAAGCCTGCTCCGTCACGGGCGGGCATATCGGCGCCAGCCTCGGCGTCGTCGAGCTCACCATCGCCCTCCTCTACGAATTCGATTCACCGGTCGACAAGGTGGTCTGGGATGTCGGGCACCAGGCCTACGCCTGGAAACTGCTGACCGGCAGGAACGAGGTGTTCGACTCGCTGCGGCAGACCGGGGGCATCTCGGGATTTCTCAAGCGGGGCGAGAACCCGCACGATCAGTTCGGCGCCGGCCACGCCGGCACCGCGATGTCCGCGGCCCTCGGCATGGCCACCGCGCGCGACCTGCAGGGCCTCGCCCACAAGGTGGTGGCAGTCGTGGGCGACGGAGCGCTGACCTGCGGTCTCTCCTACGAGGGGATGAACAACGCCGGGCACTCCGACCGCGACATCATTCTCGTCGTGAACGACAACGGGATGTCGATCTCACCCAATGTCGGCGCGATCAGCAAGACGCTGGGGCGGATCGTGGCGAGTCCCTTCACCAACCGGATGCGTGAGACCGTCAAGGCGCTCACCCTCAAGGCGGGCCAGCTCTTCGGAGAAGGGGTGGTGGAGTTCGCCAAGAACGTAGAGGAGAGCGCCAAGAACCTCTTTTCCGAAGGGATGTTCTTCGAGGAGCTGGGCTTCCGGTACTTCGGGCCGATCGACGGGCACGATGTGCAGAAGCTCTGCGAGACCCTGCAGTTCGTGCGCGGCCTCGGGGGACCGAGGGTGGTGCACGTCCTCACCGAAAAGGGAAAGGGCTTCGCCCTCGCCGAATCCAACAAGGAAAAGTGGCACGGGCTCGCGGCCTACGATCCGGTGACCGGCGAAGCCCGAAAGAAGTCCAGCGGTCCTCCGACCTGGACCCAGGTCGTGGGCGACGGACTGACCGCGCTGGCGCACGAAATCCCCGACTTCGTGGTGATCACCGCCGCGATGCCCTCGGGCACCGGCACCGGCATCTTCCAGAAGCAATGGCCCGGGCGGTTCTTCGACGTGGGCATCGCGGAAGGCCACGCGGTGACCTTTGCCGGAGGGCTCGCGACCCAGGGGGTGCGCCCCGTCTGCGCGATCTACAGCACGTTTCTCCAGCGCGCGTACGACAACATCATCCACGATGTGGCCGTGCAGCACCTGCCGGTGGTGTTCTGCATGGACCGGGCGGGGCTCGTCGGCGAAGACGGCCAGACCCACATGGGTCTCTACGACATTGCCTACATGCTTGCGGTCCCCGGCATGACGGTGACGGCGCCGAAGGATG
>Ga0075419_10002972_pt1 | contig 10865 bp, 10 predicted proteins | sample SoiMetdeltSBSDD3_FD_76900 | JGI IMG/M metagenome (GOLD analysis project Ga0075419, IMG submission 76900) | Bulk soil microbial communities from a Populus tree surrounding site in Tennessee, USA - Soil MetaG P. deltoides SBSDD3 | ecosystem: Environmental > Terrestrial > Soil > Tree plantation... | reverse complement strand
TCGGCCGCGGCATGATCGGCATGGTGCTGGCCGACCTCTACACCGCGATCTCCGGCATCGGCTATCTGATCGTGCGCACCGCCTCGACCTTCCAGGTCGACAAGATGTTCGTGCCGATCGTGACGCTCGGTCTGCTGGGTGTCACGCTCACGGCGCTGTTGCGGGTCGCTGAGAAATACGTGGCGCCCTGGACGGCGGCGTCGCAGGACGACTAGCGAAGCAATAAACAAGGAACGTGTCATGTCGAATCGATGCGCAGCGACTTTCTTTCTGTCCCTGACGGCGGGCGCTCTCGTGCTGGCGGACGCGAACCCCGCCGCCGCGCAAAGCTGCGCCACGATGCGCAAGATCAATGTCGGCGTCTCGGTCGCGCCGCCCAACGTGGTGCACACGGCGCCGTACGTGGCTAAGGAGTTGGGCTTCTTCGCCAAACGCTGCATCGACGCCACCATCGTCCAGTTCGAGGGCGGCCAGTCGGCGACCGCGAACGCAGCCGCCGCGCAGGGCTCCGCCATCATCAGCGTGAGTGACGTCGCGGTCGGCCGCGGCATGAAGGTGCAGCAGTTCTGGGGTCTGGCGCCGCGCATGCCGCAGGCCTACATGGTGGCGCCCGACATCAAGACCGCGGCCGATCTCAAGGGCCGCAAGCTCAGCGCCACCGGCGGCGGCGTCGGCGGCTTCAACTGGCGGATGGGGCGCGAGGTGCTCAAGACCGCCGGGCTGACGGTCGATGACGCGCAATTCATTCCCGCCGCCACCGCCGGCCGCCTGCCGGGCCTGATCGCCGGCCAGATCGACGGCGTCGCGCTCCACCCGGAGGACGTCTATCTCGCCAAGAAGGCGAAGCCGACGCTCAATCTCTTGGTGCAGCTCGCCGAGCTCATGCCCAACTACATGTTCAACGCCTACGGCGCCTCGCTCGACTGGATCGCGCGCGACCGCGCGCTGTTGCGCGACACCGCCGCGGCGATGATCGAGGCCAACCGTGCGGCCTACGGCGACAAGGCCAAGGTGATATCGATCATCCAGAAGGCGACCGACAAGCCGCAGGAGGCGGTCGAATACGCCATCGACGTGCTCACCAAGAACTGCGTCTGGTCGGTCAATGGCGGGCTCGACCCCAAGCGCACGCAATGGTCGATCGACAACAGCGCCGAGAACGGCGGTATCGAGAAGGACAAGAAGCCGTCGGTCGAGCAGGTCGCCAATCTCGGTCTTGCCAAGGAGGCGGTTGAGGCGGCCGGCGGCCCGGTGACCATCGGCAACTGCACCAACTAGCTGATGTCCTGCAAAGCCCGCGTCGGACTTGATCATCAGCGCGTTCACGCGCGTCTTCGATGCGGCATGGGCGGGAACCGGTTTTCCGAACACAACACGCGCAAACTCAAGGGCTCTTCATGAACATCCAAACGCGTCCCGCCGGTCACCAGGCCTGGGAGCAGGTGCGCTCGCGCCTCGACCAGAATGCGCCGTTCTCCAACATGTATGACACGCCCTATTATCGGGACGCGGTCTACGACCATTATTCCAAGGGCGAGTACGCGCGCCGCTACGCGTCGCTGCGCGCCAAGATGCGCGAGCACAAGCTCGACTGCGTGATCGTGCCGGGCGGCCCCAGCCACTGGAGCTTCGGCGGCGGCATGCAGTGGCTCACCGGACATTGGGAATGGCACGCGATCGCGTCCTATGTGGTGGTGCCGCTCGACGGGGAGCCGACCCTTGTCTTCTCCATGGGCGGCACCCACGCCGAGGCCTGCCGGCGGGAATGCGCCAACGCCTTGACCGACGTGCGCCACAGCCGCAGCGGGAAATATGCCGAGGTGATGGTCGAGCGCATCAAGGAGCTCAAGCTCGAGCGCGGCCGTATCGGGCTGATCGAGGTCGATCCGCGCCACAACGACTACCTGCCCGTCAACCAGTACAACGTGCTGCGGCAGTCGCTGCCCCACGCCGAGCTGGTGTTCACGCACGGGTTCATGCACGAGCTGGTGGTGGTGCACAGCGAGGAGGAGCTTCGCTGCGTGCGCAAGGCCGGCCTGCTCTGCCAGCGCGCCATGGAGGCGATGATCGTGCGCGCCAAGCCCGGCGTGCCGGAATACGAGCTGCGCGCCGCCGCCGGCGCCGCCACCCTCGACGGCGGCGGCGACATCGACTTTCTGATCATCGGGTCGACGCCGATGGCCGATCCCGCACTGGTGTTCGGCAACCCGCGGCCCTCGCAGCGCAAGCTGCAAAGGGGCGACATCATCAATATGGAGCTCGCCGCCGGCTACAACGGCATGTCGGCGCAGATCGGCTCGCCGATCACGGTCGGGCCGCCGACCGACATGGTGCGCAAGTTCTGGGACGAGATCACGCTGCCCGGCTACAACAAGATCGTCGCCGAGATCAGGCCCGGCAACTTGACCGACAACATGCGGCTCGCCAGCAAGTTCTTCCGCGACAACGGCGTGCAGTCGCGCCCCACGCAGGTGCATGGCATCGACATCGTCACCGACAAGCCGCACGTCTTCGCCGAGCGCACCGAGGCGGACGAGATCGACAAGGTGCTCAAGCCCGGCATGATCATCATGGCGGAGCCCAACCCGATCACGCCGGATGGTCTGTTCGGCATCTTCCTCGGCCACACCTTCATCGTGACCACGGACGGCCACGAATGCGTGGACAGGTTCCCGCTCGAAATCGCCGTCGCCAATTCTTGAACGCTCAAGTGTCGAAGACGCAAGTGCTGACCAAAACCGAACCAGAAAAGACTCGCCGCTATTCCGCCGCCTCACTCGCGGCGTTCCTCACCGACGTCTTGAGCGCCTGCGGGCTGCCCGAGGCGGACGCCGCGACCGTGGCCGGCGGCATGCTCGAAGCCGACCTCACCGGCTCGGACGCCCACGGCGTCTTCCGCCTCGCCGGTTATGTGCGCCAGCTCAAGCGCGGCGTGTTCAATCCGCGCGCCAATGTTACAGTGCTCGAGCGCGGACCTGCGACCGCGCTGATCGACGGCGACCAGGGACTGGGCCACGTGGTGATGACCTACGCGGCCAAGCTCGCGATCGAGCTCGCGCGCGAGTCCGGCGTCGGCTGGGTCGGCGCGCGGCGCTCCAATCATGCCGGCGCCGGCGCGATCTACGCGTCGATCCCGGTGCGGCACGACATGGTCGGCATTTACGGGGCGGCGTCGAGCGTCCACCACATGGCGCCCTGGGGCGGCACCGAGCCGCTGCTCGGCACCAACCCGATCGCGGTCGCGATCCCGGCTGGCGACGAGCCGCCGGTGATCCTGGACATCGCCACGTCGATCGCCTCGAACGGCGCGATCAGGACCCATCAGCTCGAAGGCCGGCCGATGCCGGAAGGCTGGGTGCAAAACCGCAAGGACGGCTCGCCGATCACCGATCCAGGCCGCATCAACGAGGGCACCTACCTGCCGATGGCCGGCTACAAGGGCTATGGTCTCTCGCTGGTGATCGGGCTCCTGGCCGGGCCGCTCAACCGCGCCGCCTTCGGCCGCGACATCAAGGATTTCGCGGCGCCGCCGTCGGGCGAGCTCAATGTCGGACAATTCGTGGTGGCGCTCGACGTGGCGCGCTTCATCGCGCCCGACCTGTTCAAGGCCGAGGTCGACCGCCACATCCGCGACCTGAACTCCTCGCAGCGGTTGCCGGTTGTCGACGAGATCCGCGTGCCCGGACAGGGCCGGGTCGCGCGCCGCAAGCAGCGGGAGCAAAACGGCGTGCCGCTGAGCGCCACGCTCGTCGCCCAGGTCGACGAGGTGGCGAAATCGCTCGGCGTCACGCCGCTCAGCGCGCGCGCATGAGTGCGGCCGACACGCCATCATCGGCGCAGGGATCGCCGTTCTGGCGCTTCTCGCTGCGCTTCTATCGCCAGCCCAAGGTGGCCGACGCCTGCATCGCGCTGCAGGAGGAGGCCGGCGTCGACGTCAATCTGCTGTTGTTCCTGCTCTGGCACGCGACGATGAAGCGCGCGTTCTCGACCGCGGAGGTCGAAGCGCTCGAGCGCCGGATCGGCGCCTGGCGCGACATGACGGTGGTGCCGTTGCGGGCGGTGCGGCGCGCGCTGCGATCGCCGCCCGCCTTGGTCGAGGGTGGCGCGGCGGAAGCGTTCCGCACCCGCATCAAGGCGGTCGAGCTCGAAGCCGAGCGCCTGCAGCAGGAAGCGATGTACGAGCTCGCCCGCGCTTCTCCGCTCGGCGCCGACACCGCCTCGACCGACGCCGCGGCGCGCGCCAATATCGCCGCCTATGCGGCGATCTGTCGTGCGCCGTTTTCCCAATCGGCAATCGAAACCCTGCTCGCGGCGCTAACCGGCCTCGAGCGCAAGTCGGAGGAATGACCATGGATCAGGACGTCTACAACCGCGGCCTCGGCATGCGCCGCAAGGTGCTGGGCGAGGAATATGTCGACCGCGCGCTCAAGAACGTCGACGACTTCAACCGCGACTTCCAGCGCATCGTCACCCAGTATTGCTGGGGCGAGGCCTGGGGCGACACCACGCTCACCCCGCGCGAGCGCTCGATCCTCAATCTCGGCATGATCGCGAGCCTCGGGAAGATGGAGGAGTTCCAGACCCACGTGCGCGGCGCGCTGCGCAATGGGCTCACCCCCAACGAGATCCGCGCGGTGCTCACCCAGATCGCGGTCTACTGCGGCGTCCCGGTCGGCGTCGATTGCTTCCGCTTGGCAAAGCAGGTTCTGAGCGAGAGCAAGAGCGGCTGAGGCCGGACCCACCGGTTCTGGCGGTTCGAGAGAAGCTCGGTTCGCGCCGTGCGCGGCGGTCCGGGACACGTTCTTCTTTGTGCGCTGCACATTCGTGGAATCGCCGGATTATCAAGTTGTTAGTCATTTTTCCCGGCTATGGTCTTGAATGTGCCTTGTTCGTGGGCGATTTCAGTGGGTTCTCGAAGGGGCGTGCAGTTACGGGGAGGGGGCATGTTTTTCCGCACAGCAGGTGCCGTTGCGACGCTGCTGATCGGCCTTGCCGGATCGGGCGGCCAAGCTTTGGCGCAATACTACCCGCCGCCCCAGGCCTATCCGCCTCCGCCGGCCTACCCGCCCGCGCACGCCTACCCCCCGCAGCGGCAGCTTCCGCCGATGAACGGGGATGACGATGCGCAGTACTACGAGCCGCCGCCGGTCTACCGGTTGCCGCCCGGCACCACCGTTCCGCCCGAGTCGCTCGACCCGCCCCCCGGCCGAATGGGCCGGCTGCGTCCTCCCGCCGACATCGAGCCGTACGTTCCGCCGCCGCCCCCTGGTCACCTCTATCGCGACGATCTCCCGCCGCCCGGTGCTGTCCCGCCCGGCGTTGATCCGCGCGGATATGACTCACGCGGATATGAGCCGGCGCCCGGCGTGCGCCCCTATCCCGGCGTGCAGGCTGCGCCGCTACCGCCGCCGCCCGGAGGTGACCCGCGCGGCTACGATCCGCGCGGCTACGAGCCGCCCGCCGCGGGTCCGCGACCCTACTATCCTGGCACGCAGGCTGCGCCGCTGCCGCCGCCCGGCGCCGACCCGCGCGGCTATGATCCGGCCGCTGCCGCTTCGCGCCCCTATTATCCTGGCGCGCAGGGCGGCCCGATGCCGCCGCCCGGCGTCGCGGTCGCGCCCGGTCCCGGCGAGCAGCAGGAGGGCTTCCGCCCGCCGATGCCGATCGGGCCCGATCCGAACGCGACCGGGGCGGTCCGCGACCCGCGCACGCACATGGCGGCGCTGCCGCCGGAGGTGCGTCCGGAGTTCGGCCCGAGAAAAGAGCTGCCGTCGCAGTTCCGTCGCGCGCTGGTCGATTACCGCACCAAGGAGCCGGCCGGCACCATCATCATCGATACCTCGAATACCTACCTCTATCTGGTGCTCGGCAACGGCAAGGCGATGCGCTACGGCGTCGGCGTCGGCCGCGAAGGCTTCACCTGGGCCGGCGCCGAGAAGGTGACCAAGATGGCGGAGTGGCCGGATTGGAATCCGCCGCCCGAGATGATCGAGCGCCAGCCCTATCTGCCGCGCTTCATGGCCGGCGGCGAAGGCAATCCGCTCGGCGCGCGGGCTCTCTATCTCGGCAAGACGGTCTACCGCATCCACGGCACCAATCAGCCGTCGACCATCGGCACCTTCGTGTCCTCGGGCTGCATCCGGCTCACCAACGAGGACGTCATGGATCTCTATACCCGCGTCAAGGTCGGCACCCGCGTGGTGGTGCTCCCGGGCAGCCCGCCGGCCCCCGGCGCGGCCATGCCGATCGGGCCGCAGGCAACGCAGGGTCCGCCGCCCGTATCGATGGCGCCGCCCCCGACCCCGCCGGGCGCGGTGCCGGTCGACAGCTCGCGCCTTCCGCCGCCCCCTTACGCGCGCTGAACAGACAAGCAAATAGCGAGTAGCCATTGGCGAAAGCGGATGGCGCTATTCGCCACTCGCTATTCGCCAATTTTCCTCACTCCAGCACGCGCACCGGCTTGCCGTCGAGAAACGCGCGGATGTCGCCGACCACGCCGTCGAAATAGACGCGGTAGTTCTGCGTCGCCACGTAGCCCAGATGCGGCGTGAGCACGACATTGTCGAGCTTGCGCAGCGGATGGTCGGTGGGCAGCGGCTCGATGTCGAATACGTCGAGCCCGGCGCCGGCGATCCTCTTCTCCCGCAGCGCCGCCAGCAGCGCCGCCTCGTCGATGATCGGGCCGCGCGAGGTGTTGATGATGTAGGCCGACGGTTTCATCAGGCCTAGCTCCTTCGCACCGACGAGGCCGCGCGAGCGCTGCGACAGCACCACGTGGATGGTGACGAAGTCGGCTTGGCGGAACAGATCCTCCTTGCTCGCGTAATCGACGCCGGCCTCCTTGCATTTCTCGGGCGTCAGGTTCTGGCTCCAGGCGATCACCTTCATGCCGAACGCCTTGGCGATCTGGGCGGTGCGGGTGCCGAGCTTGCCGAAGCCGACGACGCCGAGCGTCAGTCCTTCCAGGTCGAGCCCGATGGTGGTCTGCCAGCGCTCGCCGGCCTTCATGCGCGCGTTCTCGTAGCCGATGCGCCGCGTCAGCTCGAGCATCAGGCCGATGGCGACGCCGGACGTGGGATTGCCCACTCCCGACGTGCCGCACACCACGACGCCGCGCTCCTTCGCCGCCGCTACGTCGATCGAGGCGTTGCGCATGCCGGTGGTGATCAGGAGCTTGAGGTCAGGCAGCTTCTCGATCACGGCGCGCGGGAAGGCGGTGCGCTCGCGCATCGCGCAGACGATGTCGAAGCCCTGCAGCGCCTTGACGACGTTGTCCGCCCCGCCGAGGTGCTCGCTGAACACCTTGACGTCGACCTCGCCCTTGACCTTCGACCAATCGGCGCTCTTGAGGGCGACGTTCTGGTAGTCGTCGAGGATCGCGCAGCGGTGGCTGGTCATGGCGATAGGTCCGTGGGTTGGCCGGCTGACGGCGGCGGGGAGGGCAGGGCAAAGATGAGGCAATGATACGCCAAACCGGGCCGGGCCAGAAACGGCCCCGGCCAAAGCTCGATCACAGCTTGGGAGCTGCGGGCGCGGACAGACTCAATCGAGAAGGAGAGGTGGCGTCAGGCCTTGACGCGGATACGCGCCAGCACCGGAATCGCATTCATGGCGGACGGCGCCGGGTCATGCTTGGCGTGCCACTTGGGGCCCGGGCCGCGCATGTAGTGCAGTTCCGGCCGGTAGGGGTCGAACAGGGTCTTGGCCAGGCTGCGGAGGAGGTCGACGAAGGTGTCGGCAGCGCCCGGCGCGATGCGGCGGGTGGCGACGATTCGAAGTGCCTTTCTGCCCATGACACTCTCCGGTCGGCTTTTGGCGTCTTGCCGGTTGTTCCATTCGCTCCCAAGGTGGTGACACGGAGCAACCGCGCTTCGCCACCCATCATGCGGCCAAATTTGTTAAAAACGAGTAGGAAATCGCTGGCGATTCCGCTTTTGTCCGCGAGCGTTGCAAAAATGTTACGATTAGGGTTAACAGGCGGCTGCTGGTAGTCACACTTGTCCACCGACGCGGCCGAGTGGCGGCTTACCGCCCTGCGAGCGGGGGATGGACGGGAAAGTGATTCGGAGGAGGGAGGCCGGGCGTACGCCCTCGCGGCCGCCGGGATCAGCGCTTCACGCGCACCCGGACCAGTACGGGCATCGCGACCAGATCCGACGTCACGCGGTCATGCTTGGCGTGCCATTTGGGGCCCGGGCCGCGCATGTAATGCAGTTCCGGCCGGTAGGGGTCGTACAGCGCCTTGGCCAGGTTTTGGAGGAGGTCGGCGATCTCGGCCACCAAGCCCTGCCCGAGGCGAGGGGTGGTGAACATCGAAGCTGCTTTTTTGGTCTTGGCCATGACACTCTCCGGTCGGCTTTTTTTCTCTTACCGGTGCTCCGCTTTCTCTTTGGTCACCGCATGGAGCGCCCAGGTTCAGCGAACGATCGGCTTGGCGGCATTAAACTCTGGTAGGGTTCGCCTACGTCGGTCGTTCTCCTTGCCTTATGAGTACGTCCACCGCGTCGCCGTGGATGTGTCCTAGGTCACACTTTTTCGCATTTTTTCGGCGCGGGGAGGTGGGCGCGGCGACCTTGCCCTGGCCGGCCGGTGCCGCTAAATGAGCGCCGAATCCCCTAAACCGGCGCTGCAGCCAAGCTTTACGCCGCCTGCGTAGACTGGGTTGCTTGCGCCCCCTAGACGCAAGGGCAGAGCGGCTCATGGCCCGTCAGTTCATCTATCACATGCAAGGCCTGTCCAAGACCTATCCGGGCAATCGGAAGGTCCTTGAGGACATCCATCTGTCGTTCTACCCCGACGCCAAGATCGGCGTGCTCGGCGTCAACGGTTCGGGCAAGTCGACCCTGCTGCGGATCATGGGCGGGCTCGACACCGAGTTCGCCGGCGAGGCCTGGGCGGCCGAGGGCGCGCGTGTGGGCTACCTGCCGCAGGAGCCGCAGCTCGACCCCTCCAAATCCGTGCGCGAGAACGTGATGGAGGGCGTCGGCCCGCAGAAGGCGATCCTCGACCGCTACAACGAGCTCGCCGCCAACTACTCGGACGAGACCGCCGACGAGATGACCAAGCTGCAGGACGAGATCGAGGCCAAGGGGTTGTGGGACCTCGACTCCAAGGTCGACCAGGCGATGGACGCGTTGCGCTGTCCGCCCGACGACGCCGACGTATCCAAGCTCTCCGGCGGCGAGCGGCGCCGGGTGGCGCTCTGCAAGCTGCTGCTGGAGCAGCCCGACCTGCTGCTGCTCGACGAGCCGACCAATCATCTCGACGCCGAGTCGGTGCATTGGCTCGAAGGCCATCTGCGCAACTATCCGGGTGCCATCCTGATCGTCACCCACGACCGCTACTTCCTCGACAACGTCACCGGCTGGATTCTCGAGCTCGACCGCGGCCGCGGCATTCCCTACCAGGGCAACTACACCGCCTGGCTCTCGCAGAAGCGCAAGCGGCTCGAACAGGAAGGCCGCGAGGAGGAGGCGCGCCAGCGCACGCTTGCGCGCGAGCAGGAGTGGATCGCCGCCTCCCCCCGCGCGCGCCAGGCCAAGTCGAAAGCGCGCTACCAGCGCTACGAGGAGCTGGTGAAGCAGGCCGCCGACAAGGCGCCGCAGACCGCCCAGATCGTCATCCCGGTGGCGGAGCGGCTCGGGCAGAACGTCATCGATTTCGACCATCTCAAGAAGGGCTACGGCGACAACCTGCTCATCGACGACCTCACCTTCAAGCTGCCGCCGGGCGGTATCGTTGGCGTGATCGGGCCCAACGGGGCCGGCAAGACCACGCTGTTCCGCATGATCACCGCGCAGGAGAAACCCGACAACGGCACCATCAAGGTCGGGGAGTCGGTCAAGCTCGGCTATGTCGATCAGTCGCGCGATTCGCTCGACGGCAAGAAGACGGTGTGGGAGGAAATTTCCGACGGCAACGACATCATCCATCTCGGCAAGCGCGAGGTGAATTCGCGCGCCTATTGCGCGGCCTTCAACTTCAAGGGCGCCGACCAGCAGAAGAAGGTCGGCCAGCTCTCCGGCGGCGAAAGAAACCGCGTGCATCTCGCCAAGATGCTGAGGTCAGGCGCCAATCTCTTGCTGCTCGACGAGCCCACCAACGACCTCGACGTCGACACGCTGCGCGCGCTCGAGGAGGCGCTGGAGGATTTCGCCGGCTGCGCGGTGATCATCAGCCACGACCGCTGGTTTCTCGACCGCATCGCCACCCACATCCTGGCGTTCGAGGGCGAGAGCCACGTCGAATGGTTCGAGGGCAATTTCCAGGACTATGAGCAGGACAAGATGCGCCGGCTCGGAACCGATTCGACCATTCCGACGAGGATCAAGTACAAGAAGTTTTCGCGATGAGCGGCGGCGGGACGCGCGGCAATACCTCAAATCCGAGGATGGGCTCTCGGGTCAGCTTTCGCTGCCGCCGTTGCGCTTCACCCTCACCTTGGTGGCGATCGGGCCGGTGTCGCCCATGTCCTCGTTGTAGTGAACCTCGTCGCCGCGCTCGAGGCGATCGAAGTCGCCGCACAGCAGCGAGTTGCGGTGGAAGTAGAGCAAGCCCCCTTCCTTTGTCATCAGGAAGCCGAAGTCCTGCTCGGGCGTGATCTCGGCGACCTGACCGAGGGACTGGTTGCCTGCGTCGTGGTGCGCATCCTTGCTGCGTCCGTCGCGCTGCCCCTTGAGGTCGGCGAGCTGCCGGGCGGCGATGCGGAACGCCTCGTTGATGGCCTTGTGCAGGTCGGGGTGTCGGTACTTGCGCAGCAGATGATCGGGCTCGTGGCTGACCACCAGGTCGCTGCGGCCCGGAATGCCGAGCTCGATATGAACCACCGGCGGGATCGTGCCGCTGCGGTCCTTCGCGCGCTGGTC
>Ga0075419_10002964_pt1 | contig 10881 bp, 12 predicted proteins | sample SoiMetdeltSBSDD3_FD_76900 | JGI IMG/M metagenome (GOLD analysis project Ga0075419, IMG submission 76900) | Bulk soil microbial communities from a Populus tree surrounding site in Tennessee, USA - Soil MetaG P. deltoides SBSDD3 | ecosystem: Environmental > Terrestrial > Soil > Tree plantation... | reverse complement strand
GGACTTCCTCAGCAATTCCACGACGGGTTCAGCAGGGCCACACGCAACTACCTCGTAGATCGGACTGCGAGGAAACTTTCCCTTGGGAAAGGCCGTCGCAATACAGTCTGCGTTGGCAGACCCGCTACAACATACGATAGTCAGCGCTCCACAAAAGGAGAGCAATAGTGATGAGTTAGCCCGCATGCTTCGCACGATATACGGTACTCGAGTGCTGCACGAGGCGTTCGACGCTGCCGGCACGGACGAGATGATCCAGGGCGGCGGCGACATCTTGAGGCGTTGGGGCAGTTCCGGCGAGCCACCACTGGCGTATGCCCTCAGCCGTGTCACAGGCCGAAGGATTCGCTGCAACGTAGCGCGAAATCCGAACGACCAGCTCGTCAATGCGCTTAGCAGCGTCGGCACTCATGCGGGTTAACGTATGAATTCAGCGGCGTTAGCCCGAACGTTACTCTGACTGCTCACAGTCCACATCCCCCGCGCCCACATGATCGAACCCTGTAAGAGACAAACACGATGTGCCCTTTCCGCACTCTTGCAGATCCGCAGATATGATGTTCGCTGGCAACTTCTTGCCTAGCTCTAGCCCAAAGAGCTCTTCGATCTCTGATGAAGTAACAACTCCATTGAACACAATGCCCAAGTCTTGGAGCCTTCCATGCTCCCAGGATAAACGGAGGGACTTGATCTTTGGATGAATCGAAGGACCCACAGTGTCAGGGATCTCTGGGCCGGAGTAATAAGCTTCAGTGTTCCTACAGGGATCACCCCAATCCCGCGAGTGGAAATCTTGCGAGCAATTGAAGACCGGGTCTTTTAGTCCGAACTTGGTTTCAAGCAAGCACCCAAAGTCGGACACATTCATTCGAGGCCAGGCGAGAAGTTCAGAAGACTTGAGCGGTTCCTTCTGCTCCTTCGGTGAAGCAGGGATCACGACCGTGAAGAGAAGACATGCAACGATCACTCTGCAATTCACTTAGTCCCCCTAGCTTGGCCTAGCGCCGCCGTTCAGCGGCCACGCAGGGCTGCGTGTGACTTGGCACTCTAGCCATCACGGTCCGCTGCAACTGCTTGTTAGGGGACTCGCACAACACGTCTTTCACCTTGGGCACTACAGCAGCAGCAAGATTGGCACCATTGCCAGTCGCGCGACACCGACTGAAATGATGATGTCGGGGAACAGACTCTGCCCGACGCGCCAATAAAGGACCACCACCATCGCAGCGTATGAAGCAATGCCCCCGACTGTCGGGATCAACGAGGCCGCACCGCCAGCGAGAGCGGCGAGCACTACGTCAAGAAACTGATACTGCGTCTTGAAGACGGCGAATCCGACTGGGATCAGGACTACGCCTGCGACGGCATAGATTGCCGCAACGAAAATTGGGTCCACGATCACTCCTTTGCCGCGTACCGCCGCAGTTCAGCAGCCGCGCGCTTCGCCGTCCAGCGCGGCGTGTGTGCATAGTGAAATGGCGCACATACAACTGCGGGTTAGCCGCTCGGGGTGACATCCGGAGAACGCGCGTCTACGCATCATGCCAATCGTGAAAACACCAGCGGCATTGCTTTGCTCGAGGCGTACGCGCGATGCGCTTGCAGTTAGGGCAGCGATTAACCAGTTCCGGATGATCCCGTAGGACGCGGTCTCGTACGGCTTGACGGAACGCGTCCACGCCCGATGACAAGGCTGCGACGACGGCTGGATCGGCTTGATCCACCCATCGCCGCATGATCATGGCGTGCAACCTTGCCGACTCAGCATGCTCGGCTTTCTCGCGCGCATGGACGACCTTGAACCCTTCGCGCTCGAACATGGTCATCTGTGGCATGCAATGGCGACAGACGTATTCGGTAAGCACACTGGGCTCGTCGTACTCCATTGTGGCGGCTAACGTTGCGTCAAGTTGCGCCGCGAAGCGGCGTCGGCTTGAATGAACTGCTGGACGCCACCCTACTTCTCCACCGGAAAATAGTAGACACGTTTGATCAGCCCCCCGGAGAACTCATAAACGGCCATGCCGCTCTGCATCTTCGGCCCGTCCTTGCCCTGCCAGTTAGCAACTTCGACGGCACTCACCCTGTCGCGTGACGCGATCAATGCCGTCAAGTTAGACCGGCATGTTGGGCATGACTGGAAGTAGCCGTTCATGGCCGATACCAAAGCGGCTTTGCCATTCGTCTCAACTGAGATCGAGTCGCCACTAACGGATAGCCATTGCACGTCGTCAGCTACGAATTGTGACATTGCACTGCTGTCATGCGCGTTGAAGGCGGCGATGAAGCTCCTAACGGTCTGCGCATGTCCTGCCCCGGGCTCTTGTGGAAAGGCGGAGAAGGACGCGAGGAGTAGATAGGTTGCCAGAATGTGTATCAGGTGGCGCATGCGTATCCCTTGTGGTGTCTAACGGTTGAGCTGAGCGCCGCGGCCGCGACGGTTTGAACTTGGCACTTTTGTCTCCCACGCGTGCGCTCCAGCGAATTGTTAGGCGGCGCGGCATACTTGCCACGTTCCTTGTGGCTACTCGCTAACTGCGGCGCCAGGATTGGATTTACCCAGGACCAGGCCAACCACGGCACCGGCGATCGCCACCATGACCATGGCAATGAAGGGCTCAGCCAAAGCCAACTGCAGCGTCCAGTGCTGCATCGTGCCGAACTGCGACAGGTCGTAACTTGCGGCCATCAGGAAGCCCAGGAACCCGCCCGCGACGGCTCCCCCGCGCATCGACAGCACGCCGCGCCAGGAAACGACTAGTGTCAAGAGAATGCCGAATGGCACGTGCGACAGCGCAATCCATGCAAGGGCTGGCGGCTTCCTCATCACGCCGAGGTCAACGATGTTGGCCCTAAAGAAACTCGCAAACACGACACCATAGAGCAGCCCACCAACAACCGCGATGGTCAGCATCCCTGCCAGGGCGGCCAGTACAAAGCGTTTGTTCAATGGATCCCCCTCACACAATCTGGCAGATGTTGAGGATGGTCTTCGCTTCTCTATGCATGACGCTACTGCTCAGCCGCACGCGTCTCGCGTGTCGGCTGCAGCTGTTTGTTAGCTCTCATTTGCCTTCGTATCAATAGGCCAACGAGCCCGATTGCAAGCAGCGGTGTCCATACCCAAACCATTTCTGACCACAGCACCTGCAGCCCGCGTTCGGACATGAAGCGCTGAAGGCTGATCGGCGATGCTTCGATGGGACGAAAACTGAACAAAATGCGTTCGGAACTCAACGGCCAGAACAGCGCCACACCGTTGGTAGCGTTTCTTGTGAAGGCATCCAGGATTCCGTGAGATAGCATCGACAACGATAGAAACCAGAAGACTACGAATGGCCGCGCCTTCAGCGCACGCGCAAGAGGCACGGCCGCCGTTGAAAGCAGGAGCGCAGCGACAATCGAATGGGAGAACCCCCGATGCCCGAAGGGCGAGCCGTAAGGAATGCGAAGACGAAACCCGATGATGTCCAGATCAGGCAGCATGGAAAAGGAGATGCCCAGGATCAGCAGCGGCACAGAGACGACAGCGCGCCCTACCACGAGCGCGGCAACGACCGGCACGACCGGATGAGTAATTAGTGATGCCATTGGGCTCTGTCCGAGCTGACGGCTGAATGAGTCGCGCCGCTTTGCGGCGTCGGCTCGAATGAATTGTTAGGCCCGCACGACATTACGGCAGTTTGAACTTTCGTGTCGAACGAAGGGGCCAGATCGACGTGAAATGTGCACCGCCGACCAGCCGAGACGCAGCTGAAACTCCCTGAACAATGCCGCGACTTTCCAGAATGGTCTTGATGCGCCGGAAGGAATGCTTGGGATTGGACGTCAACACGAACAGGTTGATCTCATTGTCACTGACGTCGTAGCCGTCAAGCTCTGCAGCGTCGCCTAGCGCACCCTTCAGTTCGCTCTGGATGGCTGCGAGCAACGTTTCGTCTTCTAAAGACTTGCGCCAGAACTTGATTACGAGCTGGTAATCCATTTGGGATTGTTGGCCTAACGGCGCGAATGAGCCGCGAGCAAACAGCCTCGCTGTTTGCAAGTCGGGCGACCGAAGGGAGCGAACTCGATTCGCTTGTTAGGCATCGCTTGCCTACTTGATGAGTCGCACATCTCTTCCGTTCTCGTCCATCACCACGATCGCTCCCATTCTGCGCTCTGGCGGAGTGGGCACAAACAAGGCGACAGTGTGCTTTGGTAAGTCGTAAACCAGAACATCGGTGTAGCCAACCTGCTGCTTTTTTGACACTAGGTAGCGGTTCGGTGCACCGTACTCCTTAACAAATTCAACGACGTCAAAGGGGAATCTTTACCTTGAGAGGATGATCTCTTCGGTCAGAGTGGTCTTCGCGGTCCCGGGCGGGACCCATTCAGTCGGAATGGACTTCTGAATGTATGTGGTCGGCGACCAGAGCGGTGGCTCCGCAGCGGCGCTCGCCGCGAACAGCAGGATTGCTATCAAGCGTTTCATGCGATGCCTAACGCCGCCGCTGTGCCGCGAGCAATGGCGCTTCGCCGTTGCGAGTCGGTACCAGTGGCTTGTTAAGTGGCAGCATCGTGTCACTCACGGATTCACGTCTCGATGGCGCCCACTCTTCACTTGCTTCAGGGCATCCGGAAACACATAAGCTGTTACGCGCCCAGAGCGGTTTGGCCAAGGTGTGACCGTTGCATTCTGTTTCAGAAATCGCTTGAGCCGCTGCCACCACCGCTTCGCTTCTGGATGGGCGGGCATGCCGATGGACTTGTACCTATCAAGAAGCCAATTGAAACCAGACCGACCTAGCGCACCGGCTTTCTCGCCTCCGGATTCGCGAAAGCGGAAGCTGTATGGCCCAGGCAAGTTTCCACCAAACCATGGGGCAGTGTGCGACTCACCATCCAATACTTGATTCCAGCCGCGAAATGGATCGGTCACAACCTTGTCCCGCTTGTTGGGAGAACCCGACGGAATATTCAGTGGCCCGGATCGCATGTGCCAGATCGCATAGTCTTGTTCAGCGATGCTTTCAACCTGCAAGCAGGCGCGCCACTTATAGTTGCATCCACTCTGATCCGCCTTAACGATCCACGCTACCTCGGGATCCTCATTGACGAAGCGACGAATCTCCTCAACGTCCGCCCATGATGCGTAGACGATCAGTTCAGCCATTCTTCTGCCACTTAATTTGATTTAGAAGTGCGTCTCATGACGAATAACCTAGCACGGTGACGGATAACCTGGAGGCCCGAGACCACATAAGCTCATGAAGCGGAGATGAAATGGCAGGGGCGTTTGTCTTGGATCGGGCATTAAACGATCCCTGAAACCAGGCACGCCACTGCATCTGCGGACCGAGCAAGCCGCCGGGTCTTTGGGCGCCCCGAGAAGCCGGTCACTCCTTCCGGCCAGCCACCATGAAGACGGTGATCGCGCTGAAGAACGAACCTGTCGCCGCCGCCCGCTTCTGAAACGTCATCCACTCGGATGCTTCTGCTGCAGTGATCGAGCCCGCTTGTTGGAGCTGTTCGACCTTCTTGTGGAGCCCGATCGCGTCCATCACGAATTCGTACTCCATCTGGATCGTATGAGGCTCGACCTGGATGTCGCGCAGACCGAGTTCCCGGCACCACACCGGCAGCCAGCGCCCGCTCCATCCATCGCGAAAGCCGTCGGCAAAGGCGTTGGCGATCTTGCGCGTGCAATCGCGCTCGGGCGAAGCAATGACCAACGTATCGTGATCCGGCTCGATGGCGACGAGGTGGCCGCCTGGCCGAAGGACACGGATCATCTCGGTCAGCGCACGCCGTGGCTCATCCACGTGACACAGCAGGCGCGATGAACGGACCCCGTCAAAAGTGCCGTCATCAAATGCGAGACGTTGCACGTCTCCCAAATGAAACTCGACCGGCGAGCCGCTCTTGCTTGCTCGCTCGACAGCCTGCGACAACATCACCTGGCTGCTATCCACGCCGACTACGCGGCCCTCGGGACCGACCAGCTTCCTCAAGGCGACCGCGTCTATGCCTGTGCCGCAACCTGCTTCGAGCACTGCAGCTCCAGCAGCGACTCGCAACAACGCAAACGATCGCGCATTGAGCGGGCCGAAGTACCTCGTGGAGACGGTCTCGAGGAATCGAACCAGCGCGCTGGGATCTGCGGCGTGGTCGACACACGCGAAGGATTGAATCGTCTGGGGCTCGGTCATGATTTCCGAGCTTACTCAGTCCGGCGCCGGTCGCCCAAGTCGGCAATTTCATTGGAGCGGCCGGTTGTGTCATCCCGCCCGAGTGTGCTCGACACGGGTCACCAAGAACTCACAAATCAGGCTTCCGCAGTCCGATCGATGTCCGAAAATGACCCTAACGTGTCTGCGTACGTAGCTGCGTCGTGTCACCGACTCGCTAGCATGGAGAGTCGATCTCGTGAGGCGATTGCATGTTCAGCAATTCGAGCGTCTTCGCAGCACTGCTGGCAACTGCTGGTTTGATCTCTGCTGTCTCGCCGGCGTCTGCCGCCGTCGAAGCTGGCGTGGACACCAGCATCCAGCCTGGTGACGATTTCTTTGGATGGGCCAACGGTGCGTGGCTCAAGGCCAATGAGATTCCAGCGGGCAAGGAGCGGTGGAGCGCACGGACCGAGATCGACGAACTGACGCGCCGGCAGATCACGAAGCTGATCGACGACGGCGGCGCCGCGCCCGCGGGTTCGGATGCGCGCAAGGTCGCGGACTTCCGCGCAGCCTATGCGAATGAAGCTAGCATCGAGGCACGCGGCCTGGCTTCCATCAAGCCGTTACTGGAGCGGATTGACGCGGTCCACAACAAAGTGGCGTTGGCACGCCTGCTCGGCAGCGAGCTGCGAGCCGATGTCGACCCGTTGAACAAGGGCATCTACGACTCTTCTCACTTGTTCGGACTTGCGACGGGACCCGGGCCGCAGGGCGGGAAAACCAATGTCGCTTACCTGCTGCAAGGAGGCCTCGGGCTGCCGGACCGTGAACACTACGTGAGCGCCACGGCCGATATGCAAGCCATGCGGGGCAAGTACCGAGACCACATCGGCCGCATGCTCGCATTGGCGGGTTTCGATCGTGCCGCGCAGAGAGCCGAAGCCGTGTTGGCGCTCGAAATTGCCATCGCGCACGGCCACGCCACACCTGACGCATCGTCCGACGTGAAGAACGTCGAGAATCTGTGGCCACGCGCGGACTTCGTGCGCCGGGCGCCGGGCATGGACTGGGGCACGTTCTTCGCCGCGGCAGAACTATCGGACCAGGAAGCTCTCGTCGTTTGGCAACCGGACGCTGTGAAGAGCTCGGCAGCACTCGTTGATTCCCAGCCACTCGCTGCGTGGTTGGACTACCTGCGCTTTCACATCATTGAACGGCACGCCGACGTCTTACCGCGTCGCTTCGCGGAAGAGCAGCAGACCCCGCGCGCGCAACGTGCGATGCAGGCAACACAGCAGGCCATGAGTGGGGCGATCGGTCGGATGTATGCCGAGCGGCATTTCCCACGCGAGACAAAGGCACGAGCACAGGCAATCGTAGATAACGTGGTCGCTGCGTTCCGCCAACGCGTCGAAGCGGTGACGTGGATGTCGGCGGCGAGCAAGAAGCTGGCGCTGGCAAAACTGCAGACACTCTACTTCGATGTCGGCTACCCGCCGAAGTGGCAGGACTATTCCAGCCTGGCAATCGATCCTCTGGACGCAATGGGCAACCTGCGGCGCGTGGCGCAGTGGAACTACCGCCAGCACCTGGCTCGCCTCGGCCAGCCGGTTGACAGGACAGACTGGTGGATCGAGCCGCAGACGGTTGGCGCCGTGCTCATATTCGAGCAGAACGTCTACAACTTTCCCGCTGCGCTGTTGCAGGCGCCGAAGTTCGATCCCACGGCATCGGATGCCAGCAACTATGGCGCGTTCGGCGCAATCGTCGGTCACGAGACCAGCCATTTCGTCGACACGCTGGGCGCGGACTATGACGCCACGGGCCGCAAGTCCCATTGGTGGACGGCTGAGGATCTCGCGAGCTTCCAGGCCGCCACGGCGCCGCTCGTGAATCAGTTTTCCAACTACCGAGCGCTCGCAGATGCAGCGGTCGATGGCAAGCTGACGCTGGTGGAAAATACCGCTGATCTGGCGGGCCTTGCCGCCGCCTTCGATGCGTACCGTCGCACGCTCGGCAGCAAGGTGAACGACAGGGACTACGTGCGGCAACAGGATCGGCAGTTCTTCATCGGATTCGCACGCAGCTGGCGCGGCAAGACTCGGGAAGATGCTCTGCGACGGCTACTCGCTACCGACGGTCACGCACCCGAGAGTTTTCGCATCTCGACCGTTCGCAACATCGACGCGTGGTACGACGCCTTTGAGGTCCGGCCAGGTCAACGCCTGTACCTCGAGCCCGCGGCACGAGTGCGCGTTTGGTAAAACTCAAGGCGTCATCCAGCCGCCGCCGAGCGCCTTGTAGACCGCAATCAGCGACGTGGCGGTTTGCGTGCGCCCTTGCGCCAGACTGTCCTCGGCCGCGAGCGCGTCGCGCTCTGCCTGCAGCACGCTCAGAAAATCGCTGAGTCCGCCTTCGAAGCGCTGTCGCGCGAGTCGCGCAGCCATCGTGCTCTGCGTGGCGGCGCGCACGAGCGTCGCTTCGCGACGCTGCGACTCGCCATAGCTCACGAGCGAGTTCTCCGTGTCCTCGAGCGCATTGAGGACTGCAGCCTCGTACCCGGCAAGTGCAATATCGGTCGCGGCGTGCGCGATATTGATGCGTGAACGCACCCTGCCGAGATCGAATGCCGCCCACGTGATGCTCGGGCCCAGCGAATAGGTTTGCGAGTCGGCTTTGCCCACATCCCGCCACGATCCCGCGTTGTAGCTCGCCGACCCGATGAATGTGATTCTCGGAAACAGATCTGCAACCGAGACGCCGATGCGCGCGGTCGCCGCGGCGAGGTTGCGTTCGGCAATACGCACGTCCGGCCGGCGGCGCAGCAGCGCTTCGGGCCCGCCGATCGTGTTGAGCTCGGGAAGTGTCGGCATCGGCCGCAACGCCGACAGCTCCGGCACCAGCACTTCGGGCTGCCGTCCGGTCAGCACCGAAAGTCGATGAATCGTCGTCGCGATCGATATCCGCAACGGTGGGATGGTCGCCTCCGTCGTTGCAAGCTGCGCGGCCGCACGTGACACGTCGAGTTGCGTGCCGCGCCCGGCATCCAATCGCGTCTGCGTGAGGTTGAGCGTCTGACGCTGATTGGTTTCGTTGCGCTCAGCGACCGCCAGTTGATCCTGCAGACCTCGCAGCACGCAGTAGTTGCGCGCGACTTCCGCCGTCACGCTGACGATGGCATCGCTCAGTGTCGCCTCTGCTGCTCCCGCCTCCGCGCGCGCCGCTTCCTTCGCACGCCGCACGCGGCCGAAGAAATCGAGCTCCCACGAAGCATCGAAACCCACGTCATACGTGTCGAACGTGCGCTGCTCGACTGTCGTACCTGGAAGCTGATGGAAGCTCTCACGCGTGCGCTGATAAAAACCGCCGGCAGTGACGGTCGGAAACGCATCGAACCCAGTGAGACGCGCTGCGGCGCGCGACGCCTGCAGATTTCCCGCTGCCTGCGCGAGGTCCTTGTTGGCCGCGAGAGCATCGCTCACGAGTCGATCGAGCACGGGATCGTTGAGCAACGTCCAGAACTGCACGACGACTTCGCTTTCGCTGATGCCTGGCTGGGATGCGTTGCCGAAATGGTCCTGTACAGTCTGCGTCGGCTCGCGATAGTCGGGCCCTACAGCGCACCCCGCCAGCGCAGCGACGATGAGCATGATCGCGTACCGCAGTCTCACGTCGGCGCTCCGACCGTCGCATCCGGCACGACGTCAGTGCGCTTGCGACGCAACGCCAGCTCGATCGCAACGAAGAAGACCGGCGTGAGGAACAAGCCGAACAGCGTGACGCCGATCATTCCCGAGAACACCGCGATGCCCATCGCGCGCCGCAACTCGCTGCCGGCGCCGGTTGCAGTCACGAGCGGCACCACGCCCATGATGAATGCGAAAGACGTCATCAGGATCGGGCGCAGCCGTAGCCGACAGGCTTCGACGGCCGCCTCGATCACGCCCATGCCCTGCTCCAGCCGCTCGCGCGCGAACTCGACGATCAGGATCGCGTTCTTGCACGCCAACCCGACGAGCACGATGAAGCCGATCTGCGTGAGCACGTTGTTGTCCCACCGCGCCAGCCAGACGCCGAGCAGCGAGAACAGCAGACACATGGGTACGATCAGCACGATGCCCAGCGGCAATGCCCAGCTCTCGTACTGCGCGGCGAGAATCAGGAACACGAGCAGCACGCACAGCGCGAAGACCGACAATCCGCCGCCCGCCGACTTCTGCTGCAAGGCCAGCTCAGTCCACTCGTAGCCGTAGCCCGTGGGCAAAGCCTGAGCAAGCACGCGCTCCATGGCAGCACTCGCCTGCCCCGACGAATAGCCGGGTGCCGCCTGCCCGTTGATGTCAGCCGCCAGATAAACGTTGTAGTGGAACACGCGGTCCGGACCAGTGACGAAGCGGATTTTCGCGACCGAGCCGATCGGCACCGACTCGCCAGCCGCGTTGCGCGTCTTCAGATTGGCGATGTCCTCCGGGCGGGCGCGAAACCTCGCGTCGGCCTGCGCGTAGACGCGGAAGGTGCGCCCAAAGAGATTGAAGTCATTGACATACGACGAGCCTAGATACGTCTGCAGCGTGCCGAAGATGCTCGACAGCGGCACGCCCTCGCGTTTCGCCTTGTTGCGGTCCACATCCGCGTACAACTGCGGCACGGAGTTCTGGAAACTCGTGTACGTAGCCGGCGCGAGCAGCTCGGGCTGCTGGCGTGCAGTCGCAAGCACTTCGCCGAT
>Ga0075419_10002963_pt1 | contig 10885 bp, 10 predicted proteins | sample SoiMetdeltSBSDD3_FD_76900 | JGI IMG/M metagenome (GOLD analysis project Ga0075419, IMG submission 76900) | Bulk soil microbial communities from a Populus tree surrounding site in Tennessee, USA - Soil MetaG P. deltoides SBSDD3 | ecosystem: Environmental > Terrestrial > Soil > Tree plantation... | reverse complement strand
GCAGAGCGCGGCCAGGGTGACGATCAGCATTCGTCTCAACCCGGGTTGCTTGGTCATTGCGGTGCGCAGCCTTTCTCGGTGATGAGTCATTCGATCAATACGGAATGGACGGAGAAAGGCTATTGGATGGGGATCAAGGAACCGTCAAGGCGGGTAAACCGAAGCGCGGCACCGAACCTCCGGCACCGCGCTTCGTCAGGCAGATCGCTTCGGCGGCTTCGCCGCCTCGCTATGGCCTAGGGAGTGGTCGGCATGCAGGCCGTCATCCCCTCGGGCTTCTGTCCGGACGTGATGTCCACCCGGCGGTCCCACCACTTGCCTTTGTCCCGGGTTTCCCGGTTGATCTGCTTCCAGGCTTCCGGCACCTGGTCGTCCGGAACCGGATAGGCCTCGCCGAAGGCCTCGACCAAGGTGATCCGGTCGTCGCCGATGCCATATCTCCGCAGGGCTGCCTGCACCGTCTTGACCCGCCTCCAGGACAGATTGCAGTTGTAGGCGTCGGTGCCGACGAAGTCGGCGTGGCCGCCGAGGCGGAGCTTGATGTCCGGATACTTCTTGAGCGAGTCCGCTGCGACGCGAACGGAGTCGAGCCCCGCCGGGGTCAAGTCGGCGCGGTTGAACCTGAAGTTCGCCCCGAAAATCACGATCTCCAGCCGCACCTCGACCGCGGAGGTGTCGGTCATCCCTTCGCACTGAACCGTGACCGTGTAGTTACCCGGCTGGGTCCAGCTGAAACTGCTGCCCGACTGGGTGGGATTCCCGGTGGCGGTATAGGTGCAGTTGCTGAGCGCCCGCGTGGTGCCGTCGCTGTTGATTCCCCGGACCTGGAACGCCACCGATTCACCCATCTTGACACTGGCCCGCTCCGGGGTGAGCTCGATGCTCCTGAGCGTCACCGGCGGCGGGGGTGGCGGCGGTGGCGGCGGCGGCGTCTTGATGGTTACCGTCGCCGAGCTGCTCACTTCACTTTTGGGCTCGGTCGCCGTGACCTGGTAGGTGCCCGGAGTCGAGCCCGCGGTGTACTCTCCCGCTTCAGTGATGGTGCCGCCGGTCGCGGTCCAGGTGACCGGCGTGGACTTTCCGCACCGGGTCGCGGTCGCGGTGAAGGTCATCCGCTCTCCCCGATCGAGCGTCGCGCTGGTCGGACTCAAGGTGACGCCGTCCGCAGACTTGTTGCACCCGCCCAGCAGCAGGCTCAGACCGGCGTTGACGCCCCAGTTGTGGTAGGTCCCATGGTTGGGGTCGTCGTCCGTCATCTTGTCGACGGTGCCCTCCACCCGGAGGGGTCCGAGACGGAATCCGGCCACGCCGCCAAATCCGTTGTCCTGGAAGTCGGCGTCATTGCCGTAGTTGTTTCGCACGTACCGGGCGCCCAGCAGAAACGCCAGCTTCCCGCCCAGGGGAATGTTGTAGGTGAGACCGGCGTGAATCGGTATGTGTCGTACGCTCGACAGGGCAACCGCTCCGTCGACCTTGGTCAGGCTGGCGTCGGCCTCGATCTCGAAGTTCCTCATGAAGAAGACCCCGAGCCGAATCCCCCCGCCGAATCCGTTGTCGGCCGGAAGGTTGTTGACGAGGTCCGTGGCCAGGGTCTTTCCGAACTTGGTGTACCGCCCAAACGCCCCCAGCTCGATTGTTCCCCCCGACTGTGCAGCCAATGGAGCCGCGGCGAGCATGCCCGTGAAGGCAATCAGAATCTTCCTCGTGCTGCGCATAGAGCCCTCTTTCCCTGATATGGTCGCTCGGCCGCGAGCGGCCGTTCAATGGGTCTACCGGCCCGCACTCCGACTGGCTGCTTTTGGGCCTACAGGGGTGACGTCGCAGGTGGGAACTTGATGACATCTGAGGTCGGGGGGTACGTTGCTCGGGATGAAGCTCAGCCAGGCTCAGGTCGTTCTGCTGGCCCTGTCCTCCGGTGCGGTCACTCCGGCAGCCGCCCAGGCGGCCCCGGAAGACGGCCGCTGGACCATGCCGGGGAAAAACTACGGGTCGACCCGATACAGCGGACTCGACCAGCTGACCCCCGCGAACGTCCAGCGACTCAAGCCGGTCTGGAGCTTCTCCACCGGCGTGCTTCGCGGGCACGAGGGCCAGCCGCTGGTGGTGAATAACACGATGTACGTCGTCACGCCCTACCCCAACGTGCTGTACGCCTTCGATCTGACTCAGCCGGACTACCCGCTCAAATGGAAATACCGGCCCAACGTGGATCCTCACGCGCTGGGCATTGCATGCTGTGACGCGATCAATCGCGGCGCCTTCTATGCCGACGGCAAGATCGTGTACAACCTGCTCGACGGGCACACCGTCGCGATCGATGCGGCGAGCGGCCGGGAAATCTGGAATGTCAAGATCGCCGACCTTGCCGACGGAGAAACCACCCCGATGGCACCCCTGGTGGTGCGCGACCGCGTCATCGTCGGTCCCTCCGGTGGTGAGTTCGGGATCTACGGCTGGGCCAAGGGGCTGGACCTCGCGACCGGCAGGCTGGTCTGGACGGCGCGCAATGCGGGATCCGACAGCGCCACCCTGACCCGGCCCGGTGTTTTCAAGGCGTTCTATGACAAGGGCCCCAATCTCGGGCTGACCACGTGGGCCAACGACACCTGGAAGACCGCCGGCGCCCCGGTGTGGGGCTGGCTGTCCTACGACGCCGAGCTCGACCTGGTGTATTACGGCGTCGGGAACCCGGGGCCCTGGAATCCCGAGCAGCGTCCGGGCGACAATAAATGGAGCAACAGCGTCCTGGCCCGCCGGCCCGGTGACGGCTCGCTGGTCTGGGCCTATCAGTTCACACCCCACGACAACTGGGACTACGACTCCAACGCGGAGATGATCCTCGCCGATCTCACGATCGCGGGAAAGTCGCGCAAGGTCCTGGTGCATTTCGACAAGAATGGCTTTGCCTACACCATGGACCGCGCGACCGGTGAGGTCCTGGTTGCGGAGCCATTCGTGAGTCTCAACTGGGCCAGGCGAATCGATCTCACCAGCGGCCGGCCGGTGCTCGACTCCAGCAAATTCACCGGGGCCTCCCGGGGCAACGTCAAGTACATCTGTCCCAGCCTGGAGGGCGGAAAGAGCCCGGTCTCCGCGGCGGCATATTCTCCCCGCACCAGCCTGTTTTACGTCTCCACGGTCAATCTCTGCATGGACTATCACGCCGAGGTGAAGGCGCGAATCCGCGGGACGCCGTTCATCGGTGCCAGCACGCCGTATGTCGCCGGCCCGGGCGGGCACATGGGAGAGTTCATCGCGTGGGATGCAGCGGCAGGGCGGAAGCTCTGGGGCATCAAGGAGAAGTACCCGGTCTGGAGCGGCGTGGTGGTCACCGCGGGGGACCTGGCGTTCTACGGGACGCTGGACGGCTGGCTCAAGGCAGTCAACGCCCGAACCGGCCAGCCGCTCTGGAAGTTCAAAGTCGGCTCCGGTGTCGTCGGGGCGCCGATCACCTACCGTGGCCCTGACGGCCGTCAGTTCGTCGCCGTGTATGCCGGCATCGGAGGCGACTGGAGCCTGATTTCAGGGGATCTCAACGCCGACGATCCCAGCGATGTGCGCGACCCCGCGGACTTCATCAAGGACCTCGCCCGCTACACTACCCAGGGCGGCATGGTCTGGATCTTCGCGCTGTGAGGACGCTGGTCGGGAGCGTGGCGCTCGCGGTGCTGGCGCTGGCCGCATGTGCGGAGGGCAAAAAACCTGTCGCGGCCGACGGCGCCGCGCAGCAAACGGCGGCGACGCTGACGCTCGCGGGGGACAGTCTGCGCAATCCCTACGCAGGCCAACAGCAGTCCGCGACCGAGGGAGCAAAGCTGTTCAGCTCCATGAACTGCGACGGCTGTCATGGGGGCGGTGCGACCGGATTCGTGGGGCCCAGTCTGAGTGACGGCCGCTGGCGCTACGGGGGAACCGATGGCGCAGTTTTCCAGTCCATCTCCCAGGGCCGGCCAAAAGGCATGCCTTCCTTCGGCGGTCTCCTGTCACCCGAGATCATCTGGAAACTGGTGACCTACCTGCAGTCGCTTCCGGTTCCCAAAGCAGTTCCCACCCAGGCCTGGTAGGGTCAGAAGCCGATCCGAACCCCGCGACCGGTTGCGGCACCACCTCCGGGCACCGGTTTGCCCGCCTGATCGAACGCCTCGTAGGTGATGGTGGACTGGAACGACTTTTCGTCTTCCGCCAGGCGGATCCGCTCGGTAAAGACCCCGTGGCCGGCCGGGAGCCATCCAGCTCCGCCGGTCATGTCCTCCAGACGCGCGGGAGGCTTGGTGATGTAGAAGAGGTACTTGGCCTCGTACTGCCCCGGCCCCACCGGACGCCACACTCCATACGCAGGAGGAACCGGCGGCGCCCCATCGTAATTGGAGGACTCGGTCAGGGTGCCGCCGGCGTTGAAAACGTACATGAACTCCAGATCCTTCATGGCGGCGAAAGCCCCGTCGCTGAACTGGATCTGCGACCGCCACGCCCCCGCCAGACCACCCGCCTCAGGCTTTGCGGCACAGCCCGACAGCAGGAGCAGTGTCGTCAGGATGCCGGTAATTCCGGGTGAATACGGAGGCATACTCATATTCTAGTATTCTAGGCCCTACTCGCTCTTCGCGCTTCGCTACCCCTCAGCTCAGTCCAGCGCTTCCAGGCTCTCGGCGACCGTCTGATGATCGAGATACGCCGACTTTGTCAGGAACCCCCGGTCGGGGTACCACACGAAGACCACCGTTCCGGTGCCGATCAGGTTGATCAGCCGCTTTGCCGATTTGCTCGGCACGCCGGCACACCCTTCGGTGACCCCCATCGTCCCTCGAAGCGCCCGCGCCTCGGAGACGGTCTGGGTGCCGTGAATGAGCAGACCGCGGGTATAGGCATTGTCGTTGATACCCGGCTCCAGGCCGTGCAACGGCAGCGAGCGGCCCCGAATGCCGACAAACGTCTCGCCGGTGATGAAGGTGCCCAGGCTCGACTGGTGGCTGCCGTCCCGGTTGGAAAACCGGGTCGCCTCGAGCCCACCGGAGCCTTCCCCGTGGGCGACGTATTCTCTGGCGAGCACGCTGTCGCTCTGCAGATCGACAACCCAGAGCCGCTTTTCCGTCGCGGGGCGACTGTAGTCGATGACCGTTACCAGGGGGCTGGTGGTCTGCCCCGCAGTTTTCGCTTCTGCATGGGCGGCGAGGGCGTGATGCCACACCTCCGCGGAAATCCCTTCGGGAATCACAACCGGCGGAGGGGGAGGGAGAGTCACCGGTATCTGCATCTGTACCGGCGCGGGCGAAGGCGATGATTGCGCCAGCCCCCAAGCAGGAATCGAGGCCGCCAGACAGAGTGCAATACCGGTCGGGAGATTCAGTCTGTTGATCATGGGCCCGTACTTTCGCAAGCCACATGCCCCTTGCAGTCGCAATCAGAAACGGTATAAGTAATTGAAACCAAAGAAGTTATGAGACTGACGCCAAGCCGCCATGGCGGATTCCCTTCGGCTGTCAGCCTGTCATGACCGGCAGCGCCAGATCGAATCAGCAGACGTAGATTGTCAGGTGAGGATCGCTCCACAGGAGGGCAGGCATGAGGAGAACTCCGATCATCGCGCTGGGAATCGCCGCTCTTTCGGCGGCTTCGATATCCTCGCCCCCCGTACAGCAACCCGGTCAGCAATCGGTTCGCATCGATCCCGATGATATCGGTGGCGTGGTGACGGGTCCCGCCGGACCTGAGGCGGGAGTCTGGGTGATCGCCGAAACCGACGACTTGCCGACCCGGTTTGCCAGGATCGTGGTGACCGATGACCGAGGCCGCTACCTCCTGCCCGATCTGCCGCGGGCCACCTACCGCGTGTGGGTGCGCGGCTACGGGTTGATCGACTCTCCGAAAGTCCCATCCGTCCCCGGGCGACTCCAGAACCTGACCGCGGTGCCTGCGCCTAACCCGCGCGCGGCGGCGGCATACTACCCCCCCGCGTGGTGGTTCTCTCTGATCCAGGTGCCCGCCCCCAGTGAATTTCCCGGAACCGGCGCCGAGGGTAACGGTATTCCAGCCAATATGCGAAGCCAGGCGCAGTGGCTGCGTCAACTGAAGTCGGGCGGCTGCCTGGCGTGCCATCAGCTCGGCAACAAGGCCACCCGGGAAATCCCCGCGGCATTGGGGAGTTTCCCGTCATTGGCGGCGGCATGGGACCGCCGGATCCAGTCGGGCCAGGCCGGCGGTGGCATGAGCAACGCGCTCAACCAGTTCGGACGCCAGCGGGTGCTGGCGATGTTCGCCGACTGGAGTGATCGCATCGCTGCGGGCGAAGTGCCGCCGGCACCGCCGCGCCCCCGGGGCATCGAGCGCAATGTCGTGATCACCCAGTGGGATTGGGCCGACCCCAAGGCCTATCTCCACGATCTGGTGTCCACCGACCGGCGCAACCCCACCGTCAACGCCAACGGCTCCCTGTACGGTGCCCTCGAGGCCAGTGCCGACTACCTGCCGGTGCTCGATCCCGTGCGTCATCGGGCCAGCCGAGTGCCGCTCACGGTACGTGACCCCGCCACTCAGCCGGCCAGTGGTCCCGAGATGCCGCAGCCTTCGCCCTACTGGGGAACCGAAGCGATCTGGACCAGCAGGAACAACGTGCACAATCCGATGTTCGACGATCGAGGACGGGTCTGGATCACCTCGGCAGTACGCCCGCCGGAAAACCCCGACGTCTGCAAGGCCGGATCGAGTCACCCCTCGGCGAAGCTGTATCCGGTGGCCCGCGCCAGCAGGCATCTGGCGGTCTACGATCCGAAGACGGGGAAGCTGACCCACATCGGCACCTGCTTCAGCACCCACCACCTGATGTTCGCCGAGGACGCGAATCACACGCTGTGGACCAGCGGCGGTGGCCAGGTGGTCGGCTGGCTGAACACCAGAATGTTCGACGCGACCGGCGACGAGGAGAAATCGCAGGGCTGGACCGCGCTGATTCTGGATGCCAACGGGAACGGCAAGCGGGACGCCTACGTCGAGCCGGACCAGCCGGTGGATCCAGCCAGGGACAAGCGGATCTCCGCCGGATTCTACTCCGTGGCTCCCGCGCCCGACGGCTCGGTCTGGGGATCCTCTCTCGGGTTCCCGGGAGCTGTGGTGCGGCTGGTGCCGGGTCCTAACCCGCCGGAAACCGCGCTCGCGGAGCTGTACGAGCCGCCGCTCGACGCGTCCCGGGTGCCTGTCACCGGATTCTCCCCGCGCGGCATGGATGTCGATCGGAACGGGGTGGCCTGGGTGGCGCTCGCGAGCGGTCATATGGCCAGCTTCGATCGCCTGAAATGCCGGGGGCCGCTCAACGGGCCGACCGCGATGGGACAGCATTGTCCCGAGGGCTGGACGTTCTATCCGGAGCCGGTGCCGCAGATGAAAGGGGTGGCCGGCCCCGGCAGCGCCGAAGCCAGCTACTACACCTGGGTCGATCAGTTCGACACGTTCGGGCTGGGCAAGAACGTCCCCATTAACACCGGTAACGGTGCCGAGGGACTCCTGGTGCTGAAGGACGGCGCGTGGGTCGTGTTGCGGGTGCCCTATCCGCTCGGTTACTACACCAAATGGCTCGACGGCCGGATCGACGACCCCGCCGGCGGCTGGAAGGGACGGGGCCTCTGGACCACCGTGAGCACCAGGGCACCGTTCCACATGGAAGGCGGGAAGGGCACGACCAGCAAGGTGGTGAAGTTCCAGCTCCGGCCGGATCCGCTGGCCCGTTGAGCGCTTCTACTCTCGCTTGAGGCGAAGACCCCATGCTCCCCATCGGTGACGACAATACCGGCCGCAGGATCACGCCGGTCGTGACCTATATGCTGATCGCGCTCAACGTGCTCTTTTTCCTGGTGGAGATGAGCGGCGGGGAAGCCTTCATTCAGCGCTGGGCCTTTGTGCCCCGGCGATTCCTGGCCGATCCCGCGGGCGACCTCGCCACGCTGTTCACGGCCATGTTCATGCACGCCGGCTGGATGCACCTGATCGGCAACATGCTCTATCTCTGGATCTTCGGCGACAATGTCGAAGACCGGTTCGGTCACGCCAGATTCCTGATTTTCTACCTGGTGTGCGGGCTGGCGGCGACGTTCGCCCAGCTGGCTTTCAGCGCCGATTCCGCGATACCGAATCTCGGCGCCTCGGGTGCGGTCGCCGGGGTGCTCGGGGCGTACCTGCTGCTGTATCCCCGAGGTCAGGTCCGGGTGATGATGGGCCGGGGAGTGGTGCCAGCACCGGCGCTGGTCGTGATCGGGCTCTGGTTTGTCCTGCAGTTATTCAGCGGGATCGGATCGGTGGCCAGCAACGTGGATGACGGGGGCGGGGTGGCCTACATGGCGCACGTTGGCGGATTCGTCGCGGGATTCCTGCTGACGTTTGCGTTGCGGGGGAAGCCGGCGCTCCCGGCCTGACTGCATTGGAGAGCGGGCCCGGCGGTCTCACTCCCCGGAGCCCAAGCGGACGGCGACCGCGTCAGGGTCGAGATATCCCGAGTGCTCGAGGAAACTCCGATCGGGATACCACGCGAATACCACCGTCCCGTTTGCGATGAGCGGGATCAGCCTCTTGGCCGCTTCGCTCGACACCGCAGGACACCCTTCGGTTCGCCCCATGGTCCCCTTCTGCGCCTTGGATTCGCTCACCCCGGGCGTGCCATGGATCACGATGCCCCGGAAATACGCGTTGTCGTTGATGCCGGGCTCGAGACCGTGCAGCCGGAGTGAGTAGCCCCGCACCCCGGAAAAAGTGCCTCCGGTGATGAAGGTGCCCAGGCTCGACTGGCGGGATCCGTTCTTGTTGGAGAACTGGGTGGCGAAAAGATCACCGGAGCCTTCCCCATGGGCGACATACTCTGACTGCAGCACGGTCCTCGAAATGACATCAACCACCCAGAGGCGCTTTTCGGTTGCCGGCCTGCTGTAGTCGATCAACGTCAAGGTGAGACTGGTGGTCTTTCCCTCGGTCACCGCTTCCTTGTGGGCCGCGAGGGCGTGCCTCCAGAGCTCGACGGAAATCCCCTGGGGGATGACTTCCGACGCCAGCGCGCTTGCGCCATCGGCCGCTTGGGCGCCGGCCCGAGCGGGCCCGACCGCCGAGAGGATGAAAACGGCCAGGATTCGGCTTCTGTTGAAACTTGGCATCGCACGTAGAGACGGCGGCGGGAGGCGTGCGCTGCACAGCCAAAGCTGCCTCTATTTCCCGGCTCCGAGCCGGTTGTCGGACCATTTCCGCTGCTTCGCATCCACCCGGGGCGTCTTGACCGGTCGCTTGCCCAGGTTTCCCTCACTGGGGTCGCGCCCCTGCAAGGTCCGCCCGGACTTCTGGCGGGTCGCGATCTTGGTGCTTTTCTTTGGCATTCAGTTCCTCCTTGAGTGTCCAGTTAGCGCCCGGCCACTACTCTCCCGGCCGCCAGATCGCGGAATTCCACCGACGTCCCCTTGTTGATCAGCTCAGCAAGATGCCTGGCGTCCCAATTTGTCAGCCGGATACATCCCGAGGACGTGGCATATCCGATTGTCGCCGGCTCGTTGGTGCCGTGGATTCCGAAGTGCTCCTTGGAGAGCGCAATCCACACCACTCCGACGGGGCTGTTGGGGCCCGGGGGAAGCCGGGCCGGCTTCTTGGTGTCGGGTACATTCTCCAGCAGTTTGGGTTGCCAATGGAACCAGGGATTCCTGGTGATCCGCACCACTTCGAGCTGCCCCTCCGGCGAGGGGTAGAAGCTCGAGCCCAGCGTGCTGGGGAAGTGCTGAAGGATCTTTCCCGTCGAATCGAGCGCATGGACGTAACGGCCCTGATCCGAGACGATCAGCCGGGCGATTGCCGATGCATTCGCCTTGCCGGGTTCGGGTTGGTCGACATTGGGAACGCTCAGCGAATCTCCCGCCCCGAGGCCGTTGAGCTGCGCCCCGGGATTCAACTGGGCCAGGACTTCTTCGGTCACGTGATACTTCTCGGCCAGTTTCTCGGCGAGGGTCTCATAGCAGAGACATTCGAGCTTTGCCTTTTCGTACACGTCATCGGGCAATGTCTGGAACGGCCCCGCCACGTCCTCGGCGGTGAGCATCACGGTCATGACATACTTTTCGGGCGCGCCCGCCAGGTCCACCAGGCTCCGGAACGTGACCGAATCGATTTGTCCGGTCGCCGGGATTCCCTGCTGTCGCTGCAGCCAGAAGACCGCTTTTTCGGTGTTCTTTCCCCATTTCCCGTCGATGACACCGGGACTGAACGGCGATCGGTCGAGCAGGATCTGGGCGTACAAGACCGACGGTCCGTCGGCCTGGCCTCCGAGCGGGAGCTGAATGCTCGGGACCCGGCTGACCCCGCTGTCCAACCTTCCAATATCCTCCCATTTTTCCGGAGTGATGATCGAATCCGGCGGCAGGCGATGCGCCATGCTGTCCGCCGTAATCACCGAGTCGACCGACGGCGCCACCCGCCAGGAGTCTTCGTAGCGCGCCGAGTCGATCTCAGTCGCGGAGAGCCGGGCCTCGGACCATTCGGCGATGACCGCCGTGGTGTCCACCGCGGCCGCATGTGAATTGTCGGTCCGGGTGCAGCCGATAAGAGCGAGCCCGAAGCACAGGGCGGAGATTCCGGTTTTTGTCATCGCTGTCACCTCTTTCCCTCACAGACGAACGCCATCGGCGAATCAACACCGATAGGAGGTTTTTCGGCCGGAGGTAGATTCAATGCCGGCCTTCAGCATCGGGAGACATGACGATGGGTGACCGTCGGGGTCGCGCCACGCTGTTTGGCGCGCTGATCTGCGTGACGGTAATCGGGTGGCAGGGTGTTCCAGTTGCCCGGCTGCTTGGATTCGGGCGAGGGACTCTGTATCTGGTGCGGATAGACGATGACGACTTGCAGTACCTGCAGCGGTTCCGACTTC
>Ga0075419_10002956_pt1 | contig 10898 bp, 14 predicted proteins | sample SoiMetdeltSBSDD3_FD_76900 | JGI IMG/M metagenome (GOLD analysis project Ga0075419, IMG submission 76900) | Bulk soil microbial communities from a Populus tree surrounding site in Tennessee, USA - Soil MetaG P. deltoides SBSDD3 | ecosystem: Environmental > Terrestrial > Soil > Tree plantation... | reverse complement strand
TTCGCTGCGCCGCAGAATGATCGCGCAGCACGGCAAACACGTGCCGCTCGTCCTGAAGGTGGCACCCGATCTCGACGCCGAGGGCATCGGCGCGATCGCCGAGGCGGTGAAGCGCCACGGCATCGAAGCGGTCATTGCCACGAATACGTCGACGTCGCGGGAGGGTGTGGAAGGTTTGGCGCACGCGGCCGAGGCCGGCGGGCTCTCCGGAGCGCCCATCCTGAAGAAATCCACCGCCGTGCTGCGCAAGCTCGCACGTTCCCTGCCGCAAACGACGCTCATCGGCGCCGGCGGAATCCTGAGCGGCGCGGATGCGCAGCAGAAGTTCGCCGCCGGCGCGAGCCTGGTGCAGCTCTACACCGGCCTCATCTACCGTGGCCCGTCGCTCGTCGGCGAATGCGTATCGGCATACCGCGCGAAGTAAGGGACGGGTATTCAGGTGAAGGCGGGAAAGTGACGCACGAGCAGCTCGCCCGCGACACCGGGCGTGCATACTCTCCGCTATGAAAAGAGCCGCGGTCGCCCTGATCGACGAAAGCCGCTGCATCGGCTGTACGCTCTGCATCGACGCCTGCCCGGTGGACGCGATCGTTGGCGCCTCGCAGCTCATGCATACGGTGGTCGAGCCCTGGTGCATCGGCTGCGAGCTGTGCGTGGCGCCCTGCCCGATCGATTGCATCCGCATGGTGCCGGCCAAGGGTGAGTGGAACGCGACCCTCAAGCGCGCCGCCGGCGACCGCGGCCGCGCTCGCATGAACAGGCTACACCGCGCGTCTGCGCCAGCCGGACCGGTGGACCGCAAGGCCGTCCTCGCGGCCGCGCTGGCGCGCAAGAAAGCCTGACGCCCGTGATTCGCGCGTACCGCGAAAGCGACCTTGACGCGGTGGCGGCCATTCATTCGATCTCATTCCCGCGGCAGCTTCGTTCGCGCGACTGGATCGCGGCAAGTTTCGGCGCGTATCCGAAGACGAGAATGTATGTGGCTGAAAGCGATGCCCGTGTGATCGGCTTTGCGATGTGGACCGAAAAGAGCGGTTTTCGCGCGCAGGCGGTGCTCGAGCTCGAGCAAATCGCCGTGACGCCCGAGCATCGGCGCCGCGGAATCGCCGAAGCGCTCATCCGCCGCTCGCTTTCGGAAGTGGAGAAGCACCTGGAGACGCTGAAAGCGGTCGTCGTCACGACACGCGCGGACAACGCCGCGCAAGCGCTGTATCGCAAGACGCTCGGCGCGGAGGTCGAAGCGACCATCGCGTCGCTGTACTCGGGCGACGAAGTGCTGATGGTGGCCCGTCTGCGATGAATCCGCAGAAGCGGCGCGAAATTTTTCGGCGCCTGCACGCGGCGAATCCGGATCCCACCACCGAGCTCCACTACACGACGCCGTACGAGCTGCTCGTCGCGGTGGTGCTGTCGGCGCAGGCGACCGACAAGTCGGTCAACCTCGCGACCGCGGAACTCTTTCGCAAAGCGAATACTCCGGAAAAGATGGTGAAGCTCGGCGTCGCCGGACTCGAGGAGTACATCAAGCGCATCGGTCTCTACCGCATGAAGGCGAAGAACGTGATCGCGCTTTCGCAGATCCTGCTCGAAAGACACTGTGGCGCCGTGCCGCAGAATCGCGAAGCCCTCGAGGCACTGCCGGGCGTGGGGCGCAAGACTGCGAACGTGGTCCTGAACACGGCGTTCGGGCAGCCGACCGTAGCGGTCGATACACACATCTTCAGGGTCTCCAACCGCACCGGAATCGCGCCCGGCAAGGACCCGCTCGAGGTCGAGCTGAAGCTCCTCAAGTTCACGCCGCCCGAGTATCTGAAGAACGCGCACCACTGGCTCATCTTGCATGGCCGCTACGTTTGCCTGGCGAGAAAGCCGGGGTGCCCGCAATGCCTCATTCGCGACCTGTGCGAGTTCCGACCGAAGACCAAGGATGTTCCAGCCGACCCGAGACCAGGCAAGAGACACGTTCTTTGAAGCGTGGCGCAAGTACCGGGCCGGCCAGCCGGTGGTCGGCATTGAGGCGCTCGCCCTCGAGGTCATCCTGCAGCACCCGGAGTACCACGCCGCCCTGAGCGATCCGGAGCGCACGCGCCAGCGCGAATACGTTGACGAATCGAATCCTTTTTTGCACATGAGCCTGCACGTCGCCCTCGAAGAGCAGCTCTCCATCGACCAGCCGCCCGGCATCGTTGCGCGTTTCCAGGCGCTGGTGCACCGCTATGGCGAACGCCACGACGCGCTGCACCACGCGCTCGAATGCCTTGCGGAAATGGTCTGGCGCTCGCAGCGCGATCAGGCGCCGCCCGATGCGCGTGCTTATCTCGACTGTCTTGCGGCGCGCGCTCTACGCAGGTAGCCGGCCGTTGACAGGCATTGAATTGAGCCGACGGAACTAACGCACGAGCCAAGGTGGCGGCATATTCCCTGCTGCATGATGGCTCGTACGAATCCATCGGAAAGAGGTCGCGCCATGAAAGAACGCTCCACCATCCCGGCACTTTTCATGGCGGCCTGCGCCATTCTTGCGATCGCCTGGGCGGCGCCCGCGCGGCCCGCCGGACTCGACGACTCGATCATCCTCATTGCGAAGCGCCAGCTGCAGGACAAGCTCTACAGCTCGACGATCCTGCTCGCGCGCCCGATCGGCGGCGGCCGGCACGTCGGCTTCATCATCAACAAGCCCACGCAGGTCACGCTCGGCAAGCTCTTCCCGACACACGAGCCCTCGCGCAAAGTTGCCGACCCTGTGTTCCTGGGCGGCCCGGTGAGCCCGGAAGTCATCTTCGCGCTCGTCCAGGGCAAGAGCAGCCCGGGCGGGCGCTCGATCCGTATCCTGGACGACCTTTACCTCGCGATCGACTCCGACGTCGTCGACCGCGTCATCGAAAAACAGTCTTCGCACGCGCGCTTCTTCGCCGGCATGGTGCTGTGGCGTCCCGGCGAGCTTCAGGACGAAGTGAAGCAAGGATTGTGGTACCTGCAGGACGCCCGCGCCGATCTCGTGCTCCGCAAGCCGACCGACTCGATGTACGAGGAGCTCGTCGGCCGCTCCGAGCGCAAAGCCAACGCGATCTAGAAAAAGGGGTCAGGACCCTTTTTCTGTAAAAGGGGCCGGACTCCTCGTCTTTCGGTCTTTCCGCTCGTCAGCCGGAATGGCTGACCAAGATCCGACCCCTTTTATGGAAAAAGGGTCCTGACCCCTTTTTTGGGTCTAGTCCTTGCGCTGCTCGTGCAGGTTGGACTTCTGGCTGGAGAACCACGCCGCCAGGTCCTCGATGTCCTGCTTTGAAAGCTGCGCGGCGAAGCCCTTCATGATGGGATTGTTGCGCCGGCCGTTCTTATAGTCGGTGATGGCGCGCACCAGGTAATCGTAGTACTGCCCCGCGAGGATCGGCTGCGTCGGATCGGACGGCTTGTTGCCCTCGGGGCCGTGGCAGGCGGCGCAGACCTGCGCGGCCTTCTGCTTTCCGGCTTCCACGTTGCCGCGCGCTTGCACAACGCCGGCGACTGCCAGCGCGACAACCAGGACGAGCGCCCTCATTTCGCCCCCGCGTAGAAGTCGGCCAGTTTCTTCATGTCTTCCTCGGTGAGCGTCGCGGCGATGGCACGCATGGACGGATGCGACCGCTCGCCGGACTTGTAGGCCTTGAGCGCGTTGACCAAGTAAGTCGCCTGCTGGCCGCCGATCTTCGGTACGTGATAGACGTCGGGGAAAGCGGTCTTGTACCCGGAAATGCCGTGGCAGCCGGTGCACAGCGCCACCGCGTTCTCGAAGTTCTGTCCCTGCTTCATCGCCGTCGGCGGCTTCCTTTCGTTGACCGTCGGCGCCTTGTCGGCGGGCGGTTTCGGCTGGGCGTGGGCGGCGAACGCCACCGCGATGCCAATTACGATTCTTATAAGGAGGCCGGACATGGCAGCGGCGCATTCTAGCCGAAAACACTCCCCGGGCTAGAATCCGCGGCATGCGTTTCAAAGGCTCGCAGTCCTACGTCTCCACCGAAGACCTGACCCTCGCGGTGAACGCCGCGATTACCCTCCAGCGCCCGCTCCTCGTCAAGGGCGAGCCGGGCACCGGAAAGACGATGCTCGCGGTCGAGGTGGCACGCTCGCTCGGCGTCCCCATCCTCGAGTGGCACATCAAGTCGACCACCAAGGCGCAGCAGGGCCTCTATGAATACGACGCAGTGAGCCGGCTGCGCGACTCACAGCTTGGCGACCCGCGCGTGCAGGACATCCATAACTACATCGTGAAGGGCATGCTCTGGCAGGCGTTCAACGCCGAACAGCCGGTGGTGCTCCTGATCGACGAGATCGACAAGGCCGATATCGAGTTTCCGAACGACCTGCTGCGCGAGCTCGACCGCATGGAGTTCTACGTCTACGAGACGCGCGAGCTCGTCAAGGCGAGGCACCGCCCCATCGTCTTCATTACCTCGAATAACGAGAAGGAGCTGCCGGACGCGTTCCTGCGCCGCTGCTTTTTCCACTACATCCGTTTCCCGGACAAGGAGACGATGGAGAGAATCGTCCAGGTGCACTTTCCGACCCTCAAGAAGTCACTCCTGCGCGAGGCGATGGAGGTCTTCTTCGAGGTGCGCGAAGTTCCCGGGCTGAAGAAGAAACCTTCGACTTCCGAGCTCCTCGACTGGCTGAAGCTGCTCCTAGCCGAGGACATCCCGCCGGAAGCGCTGCGTTCGAAGGACCGCAAGACCATCATCCCGCCGCTGCACGGGGCGCTTCTGAAGAACGAGCAGGACGTTCACCTGTTCGAGCGCCTCGTCTTCATGACTCGCGCGAAAGGCGCTTAAGAAACACCGGCAAGTCGGTGGTCGGCGGCGCTACGCCGGCCTGGTACATCATGGCGGCGACGGTACCGCGATGATAGGTGCCGTGGTTGGCAACGTGGAGCAGGATGTCCCGGCGCGTCATCGCTCCAGGCCCGCCGCCGATGAACTGAAAGTCGACGATTTCGTCTTCGCGCGAAAGCGAATCGGCATACTGCACGAACCAACCATCGATCGCCTTCTGTGCGTCGCGCAGCCCCGCCAACGGCGGACAGGGTTCGGGATTGCGGGTCGTATAGCCGTGCGGCCGGCCTTCGAGGTGCGCGCGCCACACTCCGTCCATCGCATAGACGTGGTTCAACGTGCGCAGCATGCTGCCGAACACGATCTTGCGCGGCGCTGTGAGCTCGGCTTGCGGCAGCTTCGCCGCCGCGTCGAATACGAGCTCGTTCGCCCACGCCTTGTAGCGCATCAGCGTTTGCAGATAGTCCATCGAGCTAGAGTACCGCCAAAGTGAAAGTCACCCTCACCTTCGACAACGGGCCCGAGCCCGGCGTCACCGACCGCGTCCTCGAAGTCCTGAAGAGCGAAGGCATCGCCGCCACCTTCTTCGTGCTCGGCACGAAGCTCGCCGATCCGGCGCGTCGCGCACTCACCGTCCGGGCGCACGCCGAAGGCCACTGGATCGGCAACCACACCATGACGCACGACGTGCCGCTCGGAAACATCAGGGAAGCGGGTAAAGCGCGCAGCGAGATCCTCGAGACGCAAAAGCTCATCGGCGGGCTCTCGCATCCCGACCGCCTGTTCCGTCCCTTCGGCGGCGGCGGTGCGCTCGGTCCTCATCTGCTGAACAGCGAAGCGCTCGAGGTCTTGAAGGAAGAGCGGATGACCTGCGTGCTCTGGAACGCTGTCCCGCGGGACTTCGCCGATCCCCACGGCTGGGGGGAGCGCGCGCTTGAACAATGCGCCGCGCACCCGTGGACGCTTCTAGTGCTCCACGATCTGCCGAACGGGGCCATGAACTATCTGCAGGCGTTCATCCAGAAAGCGCGCGAGCGCGGCGCCGAGTTCGCGCAGGACTTTCCGGCAGAGTGCGTGACGATCCGGCGCGGGCGGGTGATGCGCGAGGCTTAGACCAGGTTCCGCTCCACCAGCTGGCGCGCGATGATGATGCGCTGCATCTCGTTGGTGCCTTCGCCGATGCACATCAGCGGCGCATCGCGCACCAGTCGCTCGATCGGGAATTCCTTCGAGTAACCGTACGCGCCGTGGATGCGCATCGCCTCGAGCGCGTTCTCGAGGCCGGCCTCCGAGGCGAAGTATTTCGCCATGCCGGCCTCCATGTCGCAGCGGCGGCCTTCGTCATAGGCCCTTGCCGCCTGCTCGATCAAGAGCCGCGCCGCCTCGGCGCGGGTCGCCATCTCGCCGAGCTTGAGCTGGATCGCCTGGTGCTCGGCGATCGGCTTGCCGAAGGTCTTACGCGTCTGCGCGTACTTCACCGAATAGTCGAGCGCCGCCTTGGCGATGCCGGCGCCGCGCGCGGCGACGTTGATGCGGCCGAGCTCGAGGCCGCTGACCGCGCAGTAGAAGCCCTGCCCCTCGCCACCGATCAGGTTCGCCGCCGGCACGCGGAAGCTGTCGAATACGAGCTCGGCGGAATCGATGCCCTTGTAGCCGATCTTCTCCAATTTGCGCGACGCGGTAAACCCGGGCCCCTTCTCCATGATGAACATCGACAGGCCCTTGCGCGGCGGATCGGCTTTCGGGTCGGTGCGCGCCAGCACCGCGAGGCAGTTGCCCTCGATGCCGTTGCTGATCCAGGTCTTGGTGCCGCTCACCACGTAATGGTCGCCCTGCTTCGCCGCGCGCAAACGGATGGCGCTGAGGTCGGTGCCCGCGTCGGGCTCGGTGAGCGCGAGGCCGCCGCGCAGCTCGCCGCTCGCCATGCGCGGCAGGAAGCGCTGCTTCTGCTCCTCGGTGCCGAACTTCTGCACCAGGATCGCCATCATCAGGTGCGAGTTGAAAATGCCAGTGAGCGACATCCACACTTCCGAGATGCGCATCACGATCTTCGCGTAAGTCGACGCCGACAGCCCCAGGCCGCCCCACTTCGGGTCGAGCACCGCGCCGAACAGGCCCATCCGCTTCATGGTCTCGACCATCTCGCGCGGATAGATGTCGTCGTGTTCCAGGCGCATCGCCTGGGGCTTCACTTCCTTTTCGAGCCAGCGGTCGATGGCATCGAGCAGCGCAGCGTCGTCGGTCGGGTCGCTCATTTCAGTAGTTTGCCTTCGCCTCGAGGTCGCTGCCGCGCTTCATGACCAGGATGGTGCGCTTGAAGTCGCACACCGCCACGCCCGCCTGGTTGACGCCGGTGGTCTTCACCGTTACCAGTCCGGCGCTGGGACGGCTCTTCGACTCGCGCTTGTCCAGCACCTCGGAGTGCGCGTACAGCGTGTCGCCGGCGAACAGCGGATGCGTGAGGCGGATGTCGGTCCAGCCGAGGTTGGCGATCGCCTTCTGGCTGACGTCGCTCACGCTCATTCCCACCATCAGCGCCACGGTGAGCGGGCTGCAGACGATGCAGCGACCGAACTCGCTATGCTTGGCATATTCCTCGTCGAAATGCATGGGATGGGTGTTCATGGTGAGCAGCGTGAACGCAATGTTGTCGTACTGCGTGATGGTCCGTCCCGGGCGATGCTCGTAGATGTCGCCCACCGCGAAGTCCTCGTAGTAACGCCCGAAGCGCTCCCGGTAGCTGCGCTCGCCGACTTTCGCCGCCTCTCCCGCCATCGTCGCCTCCGCGTGCCGATTTCCTATAATTGTACGGACAAGATGACGCAGCGGCAGCCGCCATGAGGAAGCGCCGAGCGCCGGCCGAGCCGGCCGCGCGTTACCTGCGCATCGCCGGCAGCCTGCGCCGCGCGATCGCCGACGGGCGCTACCCGGTCGGCGCGCAGCTGCCGACCGAGCACGAGCTTTGCCGCCAGCTCGGCGTATCGCGCTTCACCGTGCGCGAGGCGATCCGCGTGCTTGCCGCCGCGGGACTGGTGCGGCGCAAGCCGCGTGCCGGCACGGTGGTCACGGCCCTGCCCGACGACACCCGCTACCGGCACAGCATCGGCTCGCTGCGCGACCTGATGCAGTACGCGCAGACCACCGACTTCCATTACGTCTACGTCGGCCGGATCGAGCTCTCGAGGGCGCAGGCGCGCATCGTCGGCGCGCGTGCCGGGCAGGAATGGATCTTCGCCGTCGCGCTGCGCCGCGAGACGGGTGGCGGCAAGCCGCTCGCGCTCACCCGCCTGTACCTCAACCCTGCCCTAAAAGGCATCGAGCGCGCCCTGCGCGGCGCGCACACGCCGGTGTACACCATCATCGAGCGCGACTTTCGCCTGCGCATCGATCGTGTCGAGCAGGTGATCAGCGGCATCGTGCTCGACGAGGACGACGCCGCGAACCTCGGCGTGCCGCGCGGCACCCCCGGACTGTCGATCCGGCGCAGCTACTTCGACGAATCCGGGCGGCTGATCGAGCTTGCCGACAACGTGCATCCGGCGAACCGCTTCGCCTATCGCATCGAGCTGCGCCGGTAGGCTAAGCTAGCATTGTCCGGACAAATGAACATCGCCGAGCGCCTCGCCGAATTCACCGTCAAGCTCGTCCCGGAGCGGGTTCCCGCGACTGTCGCGGAGCGCGCCAAGCACCTGATCCTCGACGCCGTCGGCTGCGCTTTCGCGGCGCGCCGCGAGGAGTTCGCCGGCCGCATTGCCGGCTCGATCGCCCGCCTCGCCGGCCCGGGCGCGCGCGGCGTGATCGGCATGGGCGAGCGCCTGCCGCTGCGCGACGCGGCCCTGGCCAACGGCGCGTTGCTGCACGGCCTCGACTACGACGACACGCACACCGCCGGCGTGCTGCACCTGACGGTGGCGCTTTTTCCCGCAGCGCTCGGCGTCGCGGCGCACACCGGTGCATCCGGCGCGGCGCTGCTCGCAGCCTACGTCGCCGGCGTAGAGGCCGGCGCGCGCATCGCCGCCGTGGTCAAGGGCGGCCTGCACCAGGTGGGCTTTCACCCGACGGGCCTGGTCGGCGCATTCGCCGCCAGCTTGGTCGCCGGGCAGCTCCTCAAGCTGTCCCACGAGCGCCTGGTCGGCGCGCAGGGCATCGCGCTCTCGTTCGCCAGCGGCAACCTGCAGTTTCTCGAAGATGGCTCGTGGACGAAGCGCCTGCATCCGGGCTGGGCCGCGGCGTGCGGCATCACTGCGGCGATGCTCGCGCGGGACGACATTCCTGCACCCCGCGAAGCCTACGAAGGACGCTTCGGCCTGTTCCGCAGCCACTTGCCGCCGACCGAGCTGGCCGCCTGCGACTTCTCTCTCGCCACAGCGGGGCTCGGCCGCGTCTGGGAGCTCGACAACATCGCGGTGAAACCCTTTCCCGCCTGCCATCTGGTCCACGGCTGCGCCGACGCCGCGATCGCGCTGCATCGCCAGGGCTTCGACCTGGATCGGGTGCGCTCGATCCGCGCGCTCGTTCCGCAGGGCGTGGTGAAAGCGGTGTGCGAGCCTGCCGCCGCAAAGCGCCGGCCGAACAGCGATTACGACGCCAAGTTCAGCATTCCCTACGCGGTGGCGAGCGGTCTCGCGCGCGGCCGGCTCGGTCTCGCCGAGTTCCTGCCGGCGGCGTACACGGACGCGAAGATCGAAAAGCTCATGGACAAGGTCGAGTACGTCGTCGACCCGGCGTCGACCTTCCCGCGGCACTACACGGGCGAGGTCGAGGTCACGCTCGACGATGGCCGCACGCTGCGCCATCGGGAGGCGGTCAATCGCGGCAATCCCGACCGGCCGCTCAGCAACGCCGAGGTCGAGGCTAAATTCTTCGAGAACTGCGCCCTCACGCTCTCGGAGGACGCCGCGCGCCGCATCCGCGACCAGATTCTGGACTTGGAACGGCTGCGCGCGGCGGATCTCGAGACGACCCTCACCACATGAATCTTCCCCTCTCGGGCTTGCGGGTGCTCGCAGTCGAGCAATACGGCGCCGGCCCGGCCGGAACGATCTACCTCGCCGACTTGGGCGCGGAAGTGGTGAAGATCGAGAACCACCGCGACGGCGGCGACGTCGGCCGGCAGGTCGGGCCGCATTTCTTCGGGCCGGGCGACAGCCATTTCTTCCAGACTTTCAACCGCAACAAACGCAGTGTCACGCTCGACCTTAAGCATCCCGAGGGCAGAGCGGCGTTCCAGGCGCTGGCGCGAAGCGCCGACGCCGTGCTCGACAACCTGCGCGGCGACCAGCCCGGCAAGCTCGGCCTCACCTACGAGGACCTGAAGCACGTCAATCCGCGCATCGTCTGCGCGCACGTGTCCGCCTACGGCCGCGAAGGCTCGCGGAAAGCCTGGCCCGGCTACGACTACCTGATGCAGGCCGAAGCGGGACACATGTCGCTCACCGGCGAGCCCGGCGGTCCGCCCGCGCGCTACGGCCTGTCGATCGTCGACCTGATGACCGGCCTCGCCGCCGCGTTCGGCCTGCTCGCGGGCGTGATGAGCGCGCGCGCCACCGGCCGCGGCATGGACGTCGACACCTCGCTCTTCGACGTGGCGCTGCATAACCTCAACTATCCGGGCACCTGGTTCCTGAATGCCGGCACCGTGACCGGGCGCACGCCGCGCTCGGCGCATCCCAGCCTGACGCCAAGCCAGCTCTATCGCACGAAGGACGGCTGGATCTTCATCATGTGCAACAAGGAGAAGTTCTGGGGCGTGCTCGCGCAGAAGCTCGGGCGCCCCGAATGGGTGACCGATCCGGACTTCGCGACGTTCAAGGCGCGGCTCGCCAACCGCGAACGCGTGACGCAAATGCTCGATACAGAGTTGATGAAGCGCACCACCGACGAGTGGATCGAGCATTTCGCCGGCGCGGTGCCGGCGGCGCCGGTGTGCGACGTGGCTCAGGCGCTGGAGAGCGATTTCGTCGCCGAGCGCGGCGGTATCACCGAATTCACGTATCCGGACGGGCGCAGCGCTCGCATGATCGCCGCGCCGATCCGCATTCCCGGCGTCACCCTGCCGACGCGCGCCGCGCCGGCCATGGGTGCCGACACGGA